>ENA-OFCD01000001-OFCD01000001.1-metagenomes-genome-assembly--contig:-NODE-1-length-358733-cov-7.210534_pt1 | contig 358733 bp, 325 predicted proteins | sample MGYA00153392_OFCD01 | MGnify analysis MGYA00153392 | reverse complement strand
GGGATGTAAGTCGTATCCCGTGCCCACACCTGATTGGCTTGGGTGACGCTGACGTGGCGCAGCAGATACAGATAGATCGTATGTCCTAAGCGTGGTTTGCTGGTGCCCGGCTTAGGTGCCATCGCTTCAATATTGAGTATCTGCATGAGCGTACCGATATGACGCCGACCGACTTCAATGCCTTCTTGGGCAAGCTCACGCTTGAGCATGCGTGCGCCCATGAACGGGTGCTCAAGGTGCAACTCATCCAGACGCCGCATGAGTTTGAGGTCCGTTTCGCTGATGGCGCGTGGCACGTAATAGACTGAGCTGCGGCTAATGTCGAGTAGCTTGGCTTGGCGACTGATTGCAAGGTTGTGCTCCGGGTTGATCATTTGTTTGCGCTCAGCAATCCCGCCTTGGTGAGCGCGCCGCTTAAAAAATCAATTTCCAGTGCCTGTTGCCCGAACTTGGTGTGGAGCGGGGCGAGGCGGGGCGAGCTCAATGGGTTCGGTGTGACTGCTGCCACCGCCAAAGACCGAAGCTGCGTTAGCCAGCAACTGCTTCTTCCAGTCGCTGATTTGGTTGGGATGAACTTCGAACGGTTTGCACAATTCGGCCAGCGTCTTGTCTTCACGTAACGCAGCCAATGCTACCCGCGCTTTGAAGTCGGCGCTAAGCTTGCGCCGCTGACGTTGGGCGACGGCTGATTTCTTCTGGAGCATGTAAAACTCCTTCTCGCCAGACCGTCCTCGGCCCAGCAGTAATCCCAGAGTTTCCACTTAAATGACTGTACGAATTTGCGGAGCTACTCCTATTTTATGCTCGCCGATACAATGCGGGCTTTCTAGTGGCGAAATAGAGTCATACCAAGACACAAACGCGACCCAAATATGCGTTTAGCTCTTAAAGTTTCTTCGTAATTAATAAGCCAATCGTACGTGGACGTTGGCGATAGGCTTCGGTTAGAAATTGCACCGATGGTTTTTGTAATACGGATTGCTCGTTTGATAGATTTTTAGCAAACAAACTCAGTTCCCAATTGCCAATGTTGGCACCGATGCTCGCATCTAGCGATTTATAAGATGGACGCGAAAAATCGACGTTATTAGGATCGAACGAACCACGGCTGGAGCCGACCCATCGAGCCGCAGCGCGCGCAAACGCGTTGATATTGTTACCGCCAAACCGGTATTCACCATTCAATGCCGCATTCCATTTTGGAACGCCTTGCAATTGATCGCCAGCCTTCACCCCAATAGCGTCTACAGCATCATCGAAACTTGCATGGGTGATGCCGCCAAAGACGCCAAGAGTAAAATCGGATGTGATAAGTGCGCGCGCTTCGATCTCGATACCTTTGCTGGTGGCGCGGCCGAAATTGCCTTCAAAATCGAATGTGCAATTAAGTTGAATATCTTGCTGAATGTTTTTCCATTTCACCAAGAATGCCGAGGCGCTAATGGATAGGTGATTGTCTAGAAATTTGGATTTATTACCGAGCTCGTAACTCCACAAGCTGTCGGATTGGAAAGTGCCGGGGGATTGCGTGAGGCCATATGTTGCCAAATCGCCAGCACAAACACTCAATGGAATTTCACGATTCGCGCCGCCCAAACGGAATCCCTGTGTAGCACTGGCAAAGATAACGTTGTTTTTATCAATATCCCAACCCATCGCAAACTTTGGTGTGAACGCGTGATATTTACCGGTGAATGATGAGCTAACTGGGCCGCCAGCGAAATAAAAATCGCCATTACGATCCAATGTTGATTTCGCTTGCAGTGCGCGCGCCCCGATAGTCGCGCGAAGTGCGGGGTTGAAGTAGAAAGTGCCTTCACCAAACAGTGCAGTTTGGGTTTCCGAATAGCGACGCTCGCTAAAGTAAGCGTTATCGTTTGGAAATGCATTTTTATACGAGTTGCTTAACGTATCGGGATTACTAATATCGACACCGAATTGTCTAAAGGTGGCGTTGATGCCAAATACAGGTTCGTTGTCTGTTACTTTGGTTTTCAATCCTGAAAAATATGCGCCCACCAGCCACACAAAGGGGCTGCCTATGCCAGTCCCATCATAGCCTTTGGAAGCCAAACGAAATTCCTGTGAAATCTGTTTGACTCCATTGTCCAAATTTACCGCAGAAGGCAGGCTATTCACTGCGCTGGCAAGATTTGGCAAAGTGGGTGTCACGAGCGTGCTCAGGAATTCGCTATTAGCCGCTTGACCATCCTGGACGCGATTAAAAGTACGCTTAAAATAACTAGTGACTGAAGTCACATCAATAGAGCCTGTATCGTAGGCAATCGTGAGGCTAGGCACAAACAACGTATCCTTGCCCGGCTCACGCAGTAGCTGATCGGTTTGATTAGGTGGCAAATCTTTGCCGCTAATATCGGTTAAATGCGAAACATCCAAGCCTTCGCTCTTGACCGTTTGATAAAAGATGCTTGGCGTAATAGCCAGCACGCCATTAGGTGTCCATTTTAGTGCGCCTTTGAGCACCAAGTCTTTTTCTGAATTGATCCCCTTGGCGATAATTTTCTTGGGATCGGCCTGCGAGACTTGATCGATATAGCCGCTTGTGTTGCCTACTTGCACACCGAGCCGCAAGCCGATTTCGCCCGGCACCAGTGGTGCGTTGTAGACGCCACTGACACTGCTGTTGGTACCCCCGTGGCTGGTTGAGGAAACTTCTGCAGAAAAACTACTTTCAGTGAGCTTTGTATCGGGCTGGTTGGAAATAAACTTTATCGTCCCACCCATTGAGCTAGCGCCGTAGAGCGTGCCCTGTGGGCCGCGCAAGACTTCGATGCGATTGACATCGAAAAATTTTGGTTCGGCACTGCCCAAGCTATAAAGGTTACGCGTGGTCATAGAAACATCGTCCAGATAAACGCTTACCGTGCTGGAGCCCGCTTGTGAGCTGATGCCGCGCAACTGAATGTTACTTAAACCCGAGCCACCACCTTGGGCGCCACCGGAAAACGAGAGATTTGGCACTGAGCGGGAAAGGTCGGCGATATTGCCGATGTGTTGGTCGGCCAAGGCTTCGCCACTAATCACGCTGATACTGATCGGGACTTGGCTGATGTCTTCTTTGCGTTTGCTGGCCGTTACAACCACGGTCTCAAGCTGGTTGGTTTTGGCTGACACTTTCGCGGCGGGCGGAGATGTGGAAGTGGCGGCGGATGATGCTTCCTGCGCTTCGGCGACCGTTGTACCGACCAGGCATGTCGCCAAATACGCGGACACACAAAGGAATATTTTTCTTCTTGCCAATATATAAATGTAGCTCCAGTAAATGCTTGTAAGATCTAAGGCCGATGAAGGCGATTTGGGCGGTGCTCGGGTGGCGCGGAATAGCGCATAACGAAGTTGCGATATTGTCTCGTACGAGCCGTCAACAGATGAGCCCGCTGCATCACCCGAAATAAAGCAATTTGCACATCAGATTGTGCATGAAATTATTTCCCCGTACTTTATAAAAAATTATTCGGAACTATGGATCATAACCTTAAACCCACACTGAGTCGCGATATCTTGGTTGCGTCCAATCAATGCTGCATGTGGCTAGCGTAGCAACTAGGAAATGGTGAGGGCAGTGAGGGCTGTAAGCGCAGTCGGTCAACCAACGCTGCACATTAAGCCCCCTTTTCTGAACGACATCGCAGGCCGCGCACTATAAAAGCCAGCCTAATTCTTCGACTTCCCGGCTCAGCCACCTCGCCAAACTAGCCTCGAGTTTTTTAGCAAGCGTGAAGTGTATTCAACCCAAAACGCCCAAATCGCGATTGTTTGATAATTATCAATAGTCGGTTTTAATTTGGTCGCAATATAGGTGTTGAAAGTCTGTAACTCATCAATGCGTCTGTCCGAAAGTATGTGCGCTCACGCACCCACCACTTCGGAAGCGCAAAAATGTAATGCATTAACTTGGCGTTTGCCATTACCATTTTTTAAGGAGTCTCTAGTGTCCGCAATCAAGCATCGAATGCTGAGCCAGTTTGCCCGCTTCACGATAGGTGCGAGGGCACTGGTGAGCCTTGTAATGATGTTCGCCGCCTTAGGAATGGTGATGCTTTCGCTCAACGCCGAAGCGTTGCCATCATTTGCGCGTCAAACTGGGCAGAACTGTGTGGCCTGCCACGCAGGGGGACAGTTTCCGATGCTCACTCCTTACGGACGAAAGTTTAAATTGACGGGTTACACAATCGGCTCGCGCACTTGGTTTCCGGTCGCGTTGATGATGCAAGCTGGCGCTACGCGAGTCGCCAACGCCACCAATGGCTCCTCAAGTGATCCCAACGGGTCTGGCGGAAATGGCGGCTCTGCGTCTGATAACTTCCCGAAGAATGGCTTGCCCTATGTGGGTTCGGTCAGTGCCTTCGTCGGCGGCAAAATTACCGATAACATCGGCTTGTTTGCACAATGGACGTACGCGAATTACGACCATCAAGGTGATGATGGACGCTGGCATAGCCACAGTTCGACTGACCAATTTGATCTGCGTTATGCAGATCGATTCACCGGCGACAATCGCGACTTGATCATTGGTGCGAGTTTGAACAACAACGTCGGCACCACCGACGTCTGGAATACCTTCAATTCACCGTTTCAGATCGTGCCAACACCTATTGCCCTATCGTCGGCGTTACAGCCCAATGTCACTTACGGGCCGATCAATAAACCGCTAATATCGTCCGGACTGGTGGCCGCCGGAACTGGCGCGTATATGTTTTGGGACAATTTTATCTATTTGGAACTGAGTGGCTACCGATCCGCAAACGGCGTGTTTTCGTTCATGTCCCAAGGCATCGTAAACGCTGCCACAACCAAGCTGCGCGGTACCAACCCCTATTTGCGCATGGCGTTGAATCATGAATGGGGTGCACACAGCGCCATGATAGGACTGCACGGCCTGAACGCGGCGGTCTATTCCGATCCGACTGACTTAAGTTCACCGTTAATCAAAAGCCGCGATATCGGCATTGACGGCCAATATCAGTATATTCTCGACCCGCATACCGTATCGGCACAGTTCTCCTATACGCATGAAAACAAGAAATTTGATGATGCCTTGTGGAATACGAATAACCCCAGTTATCTCGGTGCCGCCGCCAATTCCTCGGCGAGCTTGAACTACATCAAGTTGAACGGCACTTATATCTATCGCGCCACGTATGGAACCAGCCTGTCGTTCGTCAGCGTGTCAGGGTCGGCTGACAATTTGCTCTACCCGACCCAAGCATTCGGGTACGCAAACAACACACCGAACACGCGTGTGTGGATCCCCGAGGTGTTCTGGACACCGATTCAGCATCTGCGGCTCGGTGCACAGTATTACCACTACACCCAATACAACGGCGGCAGAGCTAACTACGACGGCACTTCCAGTCGCGCAGCCAAAGACAACGACACATTGTTTGTTTACGCATGGGTGGCGTATTGAACGCGCTACAGATGAAGGCCGACTCGGCTGCCACTAGTTGCTACCTACCAAGGGGAGTGCTCATGAATTGGAGTTGGAAGTTAGCCGCGATGGGATTGATGCTCACCGGTACCGCTTGCTCAAATCTTGAGCGTTCGCGCGACCTAAACGATCCACAGGTTTCTGCGGAGACCACAGCGCAGCAGGTATGTTCGATATGCCATGGACCTGGCGGAAATTCTATTTCACCTAATTTCCCGCGGCTTGTGGCACAACAAAAGGAATATTTTGTGGCGCAGCTAAAAGGCTACCGCAGCCATGGACGTAGCGATCCCGCCGGATACGAGTACATGTGGGGTCTCAGCCGCAACTTGCGCGACGAACAAGTCGAACAGTTGGCAACGTACTACTTCGCGCAAAAGGCAAGCCCGAATGCGCCCGGAGATGCGGTCCTTTCAGCAGAAGGTGCCGAAATTTATAAGAATGGCGTGCCGGACAAGAAAGTACCCGCCTGTTCTGCCTGTCATGGTACCGACGGCCAAGGCGCAGGGGCCTTCCCTCGGCTTGCGGGTCAACACGCCGACTACGTCAAAAAACAAATCACGATATTTCAGCGAACCGACCAGCGGCCGGGAGGTGCGGTGATGAAGGTAATTGTTCATGATCTGAGCGCACGCGATGTGGAAGCCGTTGCAGCGTATGTTCAAGGTCTCAAGTGAGCTTTGGCGCCGGCGCGTTAATGCGGTCTGTTGCCAGCTTCTAAATTTGCAGTTGGGTTTTTCACGAAGGCAAAGTCTCAGAAATGTAAAGGTAATCCGCGCTTCATCCGCAGGCTTGAGCATCATGCAAAAAATTAATTGGATCGGCAGCGTGCGCAAATCTGTATTGCTTGCGTAAATTCAAGTGCTGAAAGGTAAGCGTTCAGTCCACGATGTTATCGCGCTGAACGGTGGTGTTGTGCGGGTCGGCGGTAATTGATCAGACACCCGTTTGAGCATAACTCAAGGCACCTAAGCCCGCACTAGGGTTAGTTGCGCCTTCTGGCCGGAGCAGCCAATATGCGAGTACGAATTACCAGCGATTGTGCGGCCGGTTTGGCATGGTCCAATCGATGGGCCGCAAAGGCAATTGCTGGCATCACGGCGCCTGGCGTTGAGCCACAATAAACCTATGGAGAGCTGGTTTGCCAGCTTGATAAAAATAAGCATACTTGACGAAATACGCCACCCGCGCAAACGGCCCTATTTGCCTATGTAAAGGTCTTCTAAGCCCCTAAGGAAGGCCCGTTGAGGGACACCCCAGTCAGGCAACACGCAAAAATCAACGACCAGTCACCGACAGACTTTGATGAACTCGAGAATGAAACAGATGCATTGATTCCCGCGAAGCTCTCATAGTTACGTCCTGGTGTTTATTGGGTCAACAAAAAAAGCGCCCCCGCCGCGGGTTAGCAAGGGGCGGGGGTCACGCCATTTATTTCTTAGAAAAATAGCTGAAGAACGCCATTTTATAAGCTTTTCCAGGATTTTTTGCTTAAAAACATCTGTCCCAGCTAGAGTTTCCTGCTGCGTTATTTTGTGGCGGCTTGTGCGCGCAAGTGGCCGACAACACCAGTCGGAAAGTAATATACCGATAGCACAAACATAACGCCCAACCACAGCAGCCACCGATCCGGTGATAACAGGGCAGCTAGCCACGGCAGACCACTGGCGGCCTCGCTGCCTATTCGCAGCAAATCCTGCAGGTAGCTTTGCGCTACTATAAACAATACCGCGCCGATCACTGAGCCATACATCGTACCCATACCGCCAATAACCACGATCAGCAATACGTCGAGCATGATCTCGAATGACAGCGAGGTATCGGGCCCGTTGTAGCGCAACCACAGCGCCAGCATCACCCCGGCCATGGTCGCAAACAGCGCTGACAACACACTAGAAGCAGTGCGATACACCACGACTCGGTAGCCGATGGCTTCGGCGCGGAATTCGTTTTCCCGAATCGCCTGCAGCACCCGGCCAAATGGTGAGCTGACAATTCGCAGCAACGACAACAACAGCAACAGCGCTGCAAAAAATAGCAGGTAATAGCTCAGCACACGTCCATCGATCGAGACGCCAAAGATAGGCGCCTCCAAAAATGAATGGCCGGGTGAAAGCCATTCAGGCAGTTTGAAACTCAGACCATCTTCACCCCCCGTAAAATCGGAAAGTTGCGAAGCAAGGGTCTGGAACGCGGCCGCAACAGCCAGTGTGATCATCGCAAAAAAGATCGCGCGCACCCGTAATGAAAACAGTCCCACCAACAGCGCCAACACGAACGACAAACCCAGCGATAATGCCACACCCAACACCACCGATTGCCAGCTTTCGCCCCAACGGGTACTGGCAATGGCCACGCCGTAAGCGCCAATGCCGAAGAACATGGTGTGCGCAAAACTGACAATGCCGGTGTAGCCCAGCAGCAAGTCAAAGCTCGCCACTAAAACAATAAACACCAATATCTTCGCCGCCACGCTGAGCGCTTTTACGCCAGTCAACACAAATGGCGCAAACGCAAGCGCTAATAAAATCAGGATCAACAAAACGACCAGCACACGACTACGCGGGAGGTCATTAGAAAGTAGACGTTTTATCATGGACACCTTCAGCGATTGGCGACGGCATAGACACCGCGTGGACGCCATAAAAGGACTGCGACCATCAAGGCAATATTCGAAAATAGCGCTACCTTGGGCGCCAGAAAGCCGGTGTAGTTGGCCATCAGCCCAACCAGCAGCGCGCCGATCAAGGCACCGCCGGTGGAGCCCAGTCCGCCGATGATGATGACAATAAAAATAAGCACATTAACCTGCGCACCCATTTGCGATGTCACGTTTTGTTGGTACAAGCCCCACATCACGCCGCCTAGGCCCGCTAACGCGCTGCCCGCGACAAACACACCGACAAACAAGCGCCTGATGCGGTAGCCCAACGATTCCACCATCTCGCCATTTTCAACACCGGCGCGAATCAGCAGGCCCATTTTGGTGCGGCTCAGAGCCCAGGCCAACACGCCGAATACACCTATGCCCACCCCCATCGCCAGCAGTCTAAATTTCTCGATCGCCGCATCGCCCACCAGCACTGCGCCGCGCAGCGCCTCGGGTAGCGCCAGTGCAATTTGTTGCGGCCCCCAAATCACCTTGATAAGCTCTTCGCCAATAATCATGCCACCCATGGTGATCAGAATTTGTTTCAGATGCTGACCATAAACCGGGCGCACCAGCACGCGTTCAAACGCGACCCCCACCGCACTCGCCACCAGCATGGCGATTACCATGGCGGTGAACACCGCCAGCAAATTACGCCACAGTTCCGGCGAGCCGGTCCAATCGCCCATTGATCCCAATACACTGGTCGCAACAAAAGCACCGATGGCGATGAATATCCCGTGCCCAAAATTGAGCACATCCATCAAGCCGAATACCAACGTGAGCCCGGATGCAATGATAAAAATAATCATGCCCATGGCCAGCCCGGCCACCGTGAGCGTGAGCCAGCTTGAAGGAGAGCCGATCAACGGCAGCGCCAACAGCGCCAGCACTGGGACCAGCAGCAATGGTTTCCAGTCAAAATCAAAGGCAATATTTATACTGGCGCGTGACGGCGTCATATTGATAATCCCAGTAGAGTGCGTTGCAATTCAGCGTCGTCGGCAAATGCCTGCATGGCGCCCGCATGCATCACGCGACCGTTGTCCATCACCGCAACCGTATCACCGAGACGCTTGGCGAAATTGATGTTCTGCTCAACCAGCAGGATCGTCACGCCCTGCGCCTTCAGTGCAGCGAAAGCATCAATCATGTTGTCGATGATGGCCGGGGCCAACCCTTTGCTGGGTTCATCAATGATCAGTAGTTCGCGCGGCTCGACGATGGCGCGGGCAACGGCCAGCATTTGCTTTTGTCCGCCGGATAATTTCCCCGCCGGATAATCCCAGAATTTTTCGACGGCGGGGAACAGTGCGTAAATCCATTTCAATCGTGAGTTGTCCATGTCGCTAGCGCGCTTCGCCTGGGTAGCCGCCAGCAGCATGTTTTCTTTGACGGTGAGGTCAGCAAAAATACCCATCGTCTCGGGCACGTAGGCAATATTGCGTCTTGCAATCTGCGGTGTGCTTAATGCAGTAATGTCATCCCCGGCAAACCTAACGCGCCCTGCCGACGCGCGCCACAAGCCCATGATGGTACGCAGCGTGGTGGTCTTACCCGCGCCATTACGTCCCAGCAGCATCGTCAGCTCGGCGCACGGCACCCTAAGATCCACGCCATGCAGAATGTGGTAGTTGCCGATATGCGTATGCACGCCATCAAGCCTTAGAAGGGGCAGAGAAGGAGGCGCGATCATGCGGGCACCTTCACATCATGCCGGGCAGTGCCAAGATAAGCCTCCTGCACGACGGGCAAGGCAATCACATTGGCGGGCTCACCATCGGCTACCAGGGTGCCGTTATGCAGCACGATAATACGGTCAGCCAGCTCGCGCACCACATCCATCTTGTGTTCCACCAGCAGGATGGTTTTGCTTTTGTCCTGCTTGAGCTTACGAATTAAATTCAGCACCGTCGGCACTTCATCGGCACTCATGCCTGCCGTCGGCTCATCGAACATAAATACCTGCGCGTCGAGCGCCATCAGCATCGCCACCTCCAGTTTGCGTTGATCACTGTGGGCGAGATTACCGACGAGACTGGAAGCCTTGTCGAGCATGGAAACCACATCGAGAATTTCTTCAGCGCGACGCGTCAGCAATGCATGGTCGCTCCAAATGCTCCACAGATTCAGGCCGTGACGATGGGCGCCGGATGCATTTGCCTGCACCGCCAGCCGCACATTTTCCATGGTGCTGAGATGCGGGAATAAATTAGTCAGCTGAAACGCGCGGCCCAAACCGGCACGGGTTCGTGCCGAAGGTGGCATGGCTGAAATATCATGACCATTTAAGATCACAGTTCCACTGCTAGCTTTGAGTTGGCCGGAGATTAGATTGAAATAAGTGGTCTTGCCCGCCCCGTTGGGGCCGACGATGGCCGTCAGCGTACCCGGCTGGAATATGCAGCTAACAGCATTGACCGCAACATGGCCACCAAAACGGATCGTCAATGCAACGGTGCTCAGTAATCCCATAGTGATTCAGCGCTTCGCGGGTGTTGGCCCAACAGCTGGCACCCTCGGCAACGGGGCAGTACCGCGGGCAAGGTGCTCGACCATGGCCATGATTGCCGCCATCTGCGGGGCAGATTTTTTAGCATAATTTGCATTGTCGTAACCCCACCAATCCCAGCAACTATTAGTCGCGCCTTTGCCAGTTTGCGGATACAAAATTACCATATTATTGTTTTCGGCCCAGCGGTTATAACCAGCGTTACGCACAAATTCCTGACCAACATCGGTACTGTTCTGCTTGCAGCCATGCAAGGCCACATGCAGTCGGCATTGCCCGCCGGCGGCGCAAGTTTTCGGCACGTAAATCCATCCGCTGGCACCCATTCCATGACCAGTGGCAAACGGTGTTTGGTCGAATTCGATTAGACCAGATTCGAGCGCGCCGCTTTTGCTGATAGTAAGCGGCCCATACAAATGCTGTAGCAGCGCGCCCGCCAGATCAAAACCGCAGTTGTTGATAAAAGGCGAGGCCTTGGTCAAGCAAACCGCGCCGTAGTTGTCAGTAACAAAGGCATGTTCGGTCACGATGTCCTGTTTGTGAACGATGCCGGTGGCGGGCACGTAGTTTTGATAAAAAGCTTGCAGGGCGAACGTCGTCTCTTGCTTAACCACTGTATCACTGGCGCTGGAAAAGAGATAAACCTTTGAGGTTTCCATTTGTGAAGGCGCATCGATTAAACCCTCGCGGGCCCATTTATTAGTGGTTGCGACCAGTTCGTCAACCGGAATCGGTGCGTAACCAAGACAACGGCCGATGGCATTTAGCACGGAATTTTCTGCGCAATTAAAAGGCCCACCCGCAACCACGCCAACGCCTTTTTTGAAGCTTGATGAATAGGCAACATGCAATTGCACCGCCATGTAGCCGCCGGATGAAGCACCTGACACGCTGGTCTGGGCTGCGTCAATATTGAGAGTCGGCAGTGGCGTAGCACCCGCCATTAGCGCCATTAAAGCGCAGGTTGCTACGGCTACAAAGCTGATTTTTTTGACGTGCATGCTGCTCTCCTTGGCTGCGCAATGTGCAAGTTTTTCCGCTTATCTTGGGGGTCTTTGGAGCTTGTCGCTGTCTAACGGTTAGCGCACCAAGGGCTCTGTGAACTCGTCTTGTTAGCGCTTATTACGAATTGGGATAAGCATTTCTTCTGCTCTTATTTCATGCACAAGCTGCGGCACCGCCCAGTTCAGCGCGGGGTCATTTTTAATTCTGAAGTGATACATGCTTTGCATTGCCTGATGATCTTCCACACGGAAAGTCATCTTGCCTTTAGGTGTGTCAAAGCTCATTCCTTCCATGGCTTTAATCAATGTTTCAGTCTGCGCATCGCCGTTGGTTTTTTTCAGTGCCGTCACCACTGCCATGGCAGCCGCAAATCCACCTGCTGTAAAAAAATCAGGCGGGGTTTTGAATTTTTCTTGATGCCGCTTCACCAAGAAATTATTAACCGCGTTTTTTGGAATATCGTAGTAATAGTAGGTTGCCCCCTCCATGCCGGGGAAATTTTTATAGGCGGCCATTGCAGGCAGAATATTTCCGCCGGCGGCGATCTCAATGCCATAACGCTTCAAATCAAGGTCGGCTATCTTGAACGGAGTGCCGGTGCCGGCCCATAAAATCCAGATAATTTTTTTGCCCGGCTGACTTTTTAACTGATCAATCAGCCGCTGCGCACCCGCAGTAAAGTCGGTGGTGGCGACAGGTAGGTATTCTTCATGCACTATTTTTGCATTCTTGATCGCACTCTTGAATGCCTTCACACCATCCCGACCAAAGGCGTTGTCCTGAGCCAATGTGGCGATGTAGGTTGCCACATTGTCTTGCGCAACCGCGTTTGAAATGGCATCTTGCGAGCTGTTCCGGCCCGTGCGGAAAATATATTTATTCCACTTATCGCCAGTAATTGAGTCAGCGACGGCCGGTTCAATCAACAGTATTTTTTTGTATTCTTCGGCGACCGGCAACATGGCCAGTGAGACGCCGGATGCCGTTGCAGCAATCGCGAGGTCGGCGTTGTCATCGGCATACGCTGCCGCAAGCTGGGCTTTGGCGACGTCCGGTTTACCCTGACTATCCCGTTCAATAACGACTATTTTCCTGCCCCCCACCGTCATCGTGCCGCCAGTAGCATAGTCCAGACCCATCTGAAAACCGGTCTGGGTTTGCTTCACGTAGGCTTCCAGCGGACCGGTCTTGTCATAGATTAGGGCGATGCGAATATCTTTGGCTTGGGCGAATGCAGCGCTGCTGGCAATTAATATGAGCAGGGCAACGCCAACGCGGGCTTTCATCTTTCAGTCTCTCCTAATATTGATACGAGTGGGTAGGCATCTTTTCGCGCCTTGCCCATGAGGCGGTTGCATTGATCTTTATAGAGGCTCTGCCGTTTTTTTGGCGTAAATACATCAAAGCCGATTTCCACAAGTTTAGGGCGGCCTTGCGCTCTTTCAAATTCTTTGTTACGATTAATTCACCAACTAATGAATTTTAGCGCTAGTTTGTCTTTGTTGGCAAGCTGCAAGATATGTTCTAAAAAAAGTTCCATCAAAAAGTATTAAAACCCCACCGAGGAGTGAGTTATGAAATTAAAGCACATGAGTGTTGCCATTGCGGCCCTGTTTGCCACTGCTGGTACGGTAGGGGCGCAACAAACACCGACCAACAGCCCTGCTTCCGCCAATACTAACGCGAACGAAAAAATTGAAACGATTATCGTCACGGCGCGCCGCCGCGAGGAGCTATTGCAGGACGTGCCGGGCGCAGTCAGCGCCTTTTCAGGCGCGGCCCTTGAAAAAGCGGGCATTCCGGATATAACCGGTCTTGCCGATTTAGTGCCCAATACAACGCTGAAAACCTCGCGGGCAACGAACACTACGCTGACCGCGTTTATTCGCGGTATCGGCCAGCAAGACCCAGTTGCGGGCTACGAGCAGGGCGTGGGCATTTATCTTGACGACGTTTATCTCGCTCGACCCCAAGGTGCTCTGACCGATATTTATGATCTCGAACGCATCGAAGTGTTGCGCGGCCCGCAGGGCACGCTTTACGGTCGCAATACGATCGGCGGTGCTGTCAAATATGTCACGCGCAAGTTGTCCGACAAAGCTGAGTTGAGCGTCAAGGGAACGTTTGGCAGTTATAAAGAACAAGATCTGGTGGTCAAAGGGAGTACGCCTATTACCGATAATTTCAGAATTGGCGCGACGGTGGCCTCGTTCAACCACAATGGCTTTGGCAAGAATGTTATCAACGGTTTTGACAATTACAACAAGGATGTTCTAGCCGGCCGCATCAGCGCCGAGTTCACCCCGACGACTTCACTTTTCATCCGCGTTGCCGCCGATCGTACGGTAGATGACTCGCTGCCTAAACAGGGCTATCGCCTGACGCCGGGGCCGGCCCCGGCCAGCTTACCCGTGCTCGATGGCAGATACGACACGCGTGCCAACCTCTATTCAGTGCTTGGACACGACCAGCAAGTCATCTCCCATGGCACCTCCATGCTAGTCGATTGGGCGATTGACTCAACCCTGTCGTTTAAATCAATTACCGCCAGTCGCGCCGACAAATCCTATGCGCCCATCGACTTTGACTCGCTTAATACACCCCTGTTTGAAGCACCAGCGATCTATGCAAACAAACAACGCAGCCAAGAATTTCAGCTCACCTATACCGGCACCAAGTGGCAGGGTGTCGCCGGCGTTTTCTACATGACCGCGAACGCATTCAATGAGTTTGATGTGCTGTTTAACGCGGCCGGGGGGTTATCCCTTTACACCCGGGACGATATTGACTCCAAAACTTGGGCGGCGTTCACGGATGTCAGCTATAGCGTAACCGACACCTTCAATATCAACGTGGGCGGACGCTATACGAATGATCATCGTGAAGCGGCCATTTACAAACGAACTTACTTTGGGCTGGCGGGATCGCCCACGCTCGGCAACCCGGCCGCAGTAGGGTCCGCCGTGGTCAATACAGATTTGGGCAAGGACGATCTGAACCGCACCGACACCAAGTTCACTCCCAAGCTTGGCTTCGGCTGGAAATTCGCGCCAGAACATAATTTGTATGCGACCTATTCAGAGGGTTTCAAGGGCGGACTGTTCGATCCGCGCATGGACTTAGGCGGGAAACCGACCAGCGCTACCTCGCTAATCAAGCGAAAAGGTGTGGAACCAGAAGAAGTGAGCACCTATGAAATGGGCTTGAAATCCACCTTCAATCAAGGTCGCCTCCAAACCAATGCCGCGGTGTTTTATACCGACTACAAAAACGTCCAGATTCCCGGCTCGATTCCGACTTTTAATGCTGCCGGTGTCGCGACAGGCTTTGCTGGATCGCTGACCAACGCCGGCAAAGCCAAGATAAGCGGCTTTGAGCTGGAAGCCATGTCGCGAATCACCGATGCCTTGACGTTAAGCGGGATGGTCAGTTTCATTGATGCCAAATACAAAGAATGGATCGTATCCAACGGCTCTATCACGGCACCAGCGCTGGTCAATATCGCTGGTTCGGCAGAGTTCCAGAACACACCGAAGCGGGCAGCTAATCTGACCGCAACCTACGATTGGACGCAAGCGATCTTCGGCAGAGAGGGCGGATTTTCGCTGTCGAACAGCGTGTCCTACAAGAGCAAGGTATATCAGGCGGAATTCGTGCGCCCAGCAGGCGTTGCCTCGGTCGATCCGTTGGTGCCGCAGAATCTTCTGCTGGCGCAAGAGGGTTATGCATTGTGGGATGCCGGTCTGGTATGGACAAGCAGAGACCGCAAAATTCAAGTCGGCCTGAATGGGCGCAATCTGACCGACAAACGTTACAAGGTCGCCGGTTATCCGTTCGGCGGCTTCTTCAACACGATCACGGCCTTTTACGGCGATCCCCGCATCATTAAGGCGAGCCTCACGCTGAAGTTCTGATGCACTGATACGCATTCAAACCGTCGGCGGCACGCATTTGCGCGCCGCCGGGTTTTTCAAAAAACCGCTATTTTTTACGCACACAAACGCTGCGAAAGCCGGCCGCACAGTATTCGACCATGCGCGGCTCAATCGAGGCCAGATCATCCGAACGGCACCGTCCACCGCTGACGCGGTCGAGGCGACCAGTGCGCGAAAGCGCGAGCGTAAGTGTCCCGGTAAGAAAATGAAAACACCAGAAAAGTTCTTCCTCGTGCGCTTCCGGGAGTGCGCGCTTTACCCCCGCAATCAGCCGGTGTACCAACGGGTCAAAATACGACATGATGGATAGCGCAACGTGGGCCGCGTCGTTGTTCACCAGCGCGATGAGGCGAAAATAGTTCTTCCAACCTTCGTCACCTTTGCGCGCCCGTTCTAGCAAAGGCATCACAAAGGCGGCGACCGCACCCTCGACCGTAGCCTTGTCGCCGCTGATGGCTTCGTAAACGTCGAACGCGTGCATGCGCTCAGAAAAAACCAGTTCGGCGCGACGCTCGAGCACAGCGTCAAAAAGACCCTGCTTGGTCTCGAAATAGTAGTGCGCGAGTGCCGGGTCAACGTTCGCCAGAGCGGCGACCTCGCGCAAAGTAACGCCGTCGTAGCCACGCTTGGAAAACAGATCCTCGGCCGCGTCAAGAATACGATCCGCCTTAACAATGCTGCCATTTACCTTTTTTGGCCGACCGACCGTTGCCCTTTTGCGCTTCGGCTCGACCGAACGACCCGGAATATCAGCTGGGCAGATTTTTTTCAAGGTTTCCTTCATGTGCCTTCTGTGCCGTTATGTCGATTTATCCGTCCTAGACCAGGGTCACAGCATTGCATAATCACTCCCCAATTTGATCGAGCTCAGCTCCATTCTAATTCCATTAAGGCGGCGCGATAAACTATGTCGATGTGTTTTATCAAAGCGATGGTGGCCTAAGGCTCTATGCGCTCGAAGTCGACACCAGAATCTAATGCACCGAGAACTTATCCTGTAAGCTTTTCGTTGACGACTTAACGAAAGCAGGCAACAAGAATAACGTACTGGAAGGCATCAAGAAAGAGCAGCTGAAGCGGCGCGTGTTTACCCTCGAATTCAAGGCCGAAGTGGTATGCCGCAAGAAGGCCCAGAGCCACAGCGTTACCGAATGTGGTCGCATGTTCAATGTATTGCCCAAGCTGATTCTGGCGTGGGAGAAACAATACGAACCCAGTCAGTTGAACGACGCGGCTGGCCGCCGCGCAGTCAGTCCTGAACATGCTGAAATCACTCTCCTCAAAGCTGAACTGTGGAGCTCAAAAATGGCAGTTGCCATCCCAATGGCCTGAGGCCGCCCCGGAAATGCAGCAGCGTCCAGCGGGACTTCCGTTGGTCACGCTTCGCAAAAATATTCTGCGCAGTATTTGTTGGTGCCGATTGATTATCGACCCACAGGGAGTGCGGCGTAAAACTTGGACTGGTTTATGCAATAAGTCCGAGGCTTTCCCGGTACTGCAGAGGATTGAGCGAGCCAAGAGAGACTTTGATCCGCTTTTCGGTATACCAGCGGATATAGAAATCAACTACCTGCATGAGCTGCTCAATGGTTGTAGCCTACCAGTCCCCAGGATGGAACAGTTCGGCCTTCAGTCGCCCAAAGAAGCTTTCGCAGGCCGCATTATCTGGAGAGCAGCCTTTGCGCGACATTGAGCGAATCGGGTTTGCATCGCGCCGAGCGCACCAAGCACTGGTATCGGAGCGACTTAACGGGCAAAAAATTCGCAAAATGCCCGCTTCACCTGGGATTTAAGTTTTTCCGCCTTTGACGGTTTTGTACAACGCCAACGCACGATCCCGCTGCGTGGCGTGATCCACAATCGGCAACGGGTAATCGCGACCCATCACACACTCGCGCGCTTGCTGCTCCAATGGCGGCAACAGCCACGGCGCGTGGATGAACTTGTCGGTCACATTTTTTAATTCCGGCACATATTTACGAATAAATTTGCCCTGCGTGTCAAAGCGCTCTGATTGCGTGATCGGATTGAAAATACGGAAATAGGGTTGCGCATCACAACCCGTCGATGCCGCCCATTGCCAGCCACCGTTGTTAGCGGATAAATCAAAATCATTCAGGTTATCAGCGAAATATTTTTCGCCCCAGCGATAATCAATCAGCAAATCCTTGGTTAAAAAGCTCGCCACGATCATGCGCAACCGGTTGTGCATATAGCCGGTTTGGTTAAGCTGGCGCATGGCGGCGTCAATCAGCGGATAGCCGGTTCTGGCTTCGCACCATGCGGTAAATAATTTTTTCTCATTCGGCCATTGAATTGCATCATATTCAGGTCGAAACGCCGATTCGGCGGCGTGCGGATGATGAAAAATAATCTGAAAATAAAAGTCTCGCCAAATGAGTTCTGACAGCCATGTTTCTGCGCCAATATTTTTTTTACGCAAAGTTTCGGCGTAAGCAATACCCGCCAGTTCGCGGATCGAAATCGTGCCGAAGCGGTTATGCACAGACAAATACGATACCCCTTTCACGCTCGGTAAATCGCGCGCTTCTTTGTAGTCGGCCATGCGTTCAATAAAATCATCGCGAAGTGCCGCCGCACCTGACATGCCCGCGCGGATAAACGACGATAGATTGGTCCGCTCAAAACCCATCGACGCCAGTGTTGGCACTGGCTCTGCCAGTTTGGTTTTTGCGAAGCTGTCGCGGTATTCTGCGATTGCACGCGGTGCCAAATCGGCATCGTGAAGTCGCCTCAGCCACGCGTTTTTATAGGGCGTGAAAACACTGAACGTACCGCTGGCTTGCGTGAGCACTTCATTTTTTTCAAAAATTACCGTGTCTTTGAAAGTGCGGAAGTCAATACCTTCACCCGCCAGAATTTTGCTTACCTCGGCATCGCGAGCGACCGCATATGGCTCGTAATCCGTGTTGGCGTAAACCGCATCGACCTTGAGCACCGCAGCTAGCGCAGGAATTGCTGCACGTGCAGATGCATAGTGCACAATCAAGTCGCCACCGAGCGATTCAAGCGAAGCCTTTAATTCAACAACACTTTCCCAGATGAATTCGACTCGACGGTCTTGCTTCGAGGGCAATTCGTTGAGGATATCGCGATCGAAAATGAACACACAGTAGACTTTCTTATACAACGTTAAAGCTTGATGCAAGCCGACGTTGTCGTGCGAGCGAAGATCGCGGCGGAACCAGAATAAAACGGAGGATGAAGACAAAGGTGCACCTTAAAGTGGTTCAGCGTAAAATTATGCAATGTTTGGACGAGTAATCTAGCAAAAAAGTGCCCGAGAGTTGAAAAAACGCCCCCCAAAAATTGCCATTGATTCCCTGAGCGACTCACTCAGTAATCATTTTCTAATTGCCATGCCGGGCATGGCCGACCCCTATTTTTCCAAAACACTTACATTGATCTGTGAGCATTCCGAAAAAGGAGCGATTGGCGTGGTGGTGAATAAACCGATTGACCTCACGCTCGCGGGCCTGTTTGGCGAAATCGATATGACGCTGGATGACGTCGCACTTCGCGAAACCAACGTGCTGTTTGGTGGGCCGGTATTGATGGACCGCGGTTTTGTGTTGCACCAACCGCTGGGCGAATGGAACTCAACCCTGAAAATCGATGATGAGTTCGGTCTCACCACGTCCAAAGATATTTTGGAAGCCATCGCCAAAGGCAAAGGACCGTCGCGCATGTTGGTCACCTTGGGCTACGCGGGATGGGGGCCGGGTCAGTTGGAGGACGAAGTGGCCCGCAACGGCTGGCTTAGCGTGGATGCGCATGCCGATATTGTTTTCGCGCTGCCGCCTGCGGAGCGGTTAGATGCGGCTATGGCGCTGCTGGGCTTGAACTACGGTAATTTTTCCGATGTCGCCGGTCACGCGTGAACAGGAGCGCCAAAAATTCTGCGAGTGCGAACAATTCTGCCGGAGCGGTGATGGCATTTGATTTTGGTTTGAAGCGGATTGGCGTGGCGATCGGCAGTCTTGAGCTGGGCATCGCCCATCCCGTCACCACACTACAGGTTGAAACGAACATTGATCGCCTTGCAGCCGTCGAAAAATTGGTTGCGGAATGGTGTCCCACGCAATTTGTGATTGGCGAGGCACAGTACGAATCGCCAGTGACCAATGAACCGCATCCGATTGCACATCTTGCCAAAAAATTTGGCAACCGGCTCACCGAGCAATATCATTTACCGGTTAATTATGTAAATGAGTTTTTGACCTCGGCGGAAGCTGCCCGCCAGCTGCAAGAACAAGGCGTCAAAATGGGTCGAAAGAGGGCGCAGAAAGTGCTACTGGATGCGGTATCTGCGCAAATTATTTTGCAGGCTTTTTTTGATGAACAACAATCACAGAAAAATATGAAAGCTCGCGATGCAGCTTGATGCCGAACCAATGATTGATTTGCTGGCAGAAAAAATAGGCAGCCTTGATGGCGATACGGCCATCATCGGCATTTACACGGGTGGCGCCTGGGTGGCAGAGCGTTTGCATAAAATTTTAGGCGCTGTAAATCCGTTCGGTACGCTCGCGGTCACGCTGCATCGCGATGACTTCTCAAGCATTGGCCTGCACCCACAAAAGAAATCCACTGAAATTAATTTCAGCGTTGAAGGCCGCCATATTTTGCTGGTCGATGACGTGATTTACACCGGACGCTCCTTACGCGCGGCGCTCAATGAAATTTTTGATTTTGGAAGGCCTGCCAGCGTGAAACTGGCATGCCTAGTGGACCGCGGCGGACGTGAATTGCCGTACCACGCCGATTTTGTCGCCATGACCGTGGCGCTTAGCGCGGATCAAGAATTAGCCCTCACCCAAGATGCAGCGAGCGGCGCGCTGCGTTTCGATGTGATGCCCAGGAAAGCCTGACGTGCTCACCGTAAATCCTCAACTCAATGCCGATAAAACGCTTAAGCATTTGCTCACCACAGAAGGACTGCCGCGGAAACTGATTGAGCAGATTCTGGAAACCGCCGATCAATTTGTCAGCGTCGGCGATCGTGATGTCAAAAAAGTGCCGCTACTGCGGGGCAAATCGGTATTCAATTTATTTTTTGAAAACTCGACCCGCACCCGCACCACATTTGAGATCGCAGCGAAACGACTATCGGCAGACGTAATCAATCTCAACATCAACGCTTCCAGCGCCAGCAAGGGTGAATCGCTGCTCGACACAATTGACAATCTGGCCGCGATGAACGCTGATATGTTTGTAGTGCGACATGCAGAATCAGGGGCGGCGCATTTGATCGCGCAACACGTCAAGCCGGGTATCGCGGTAATTAACGCCGGCGATGGCCGCCACGCTCATCCAACGCAGGGCCTGCTAGATATGTACACGATTCGGCATTACAAAAAATCGTTCCATAATTTATCGGTGGCAATTGTTGGCGATATTTTGCACTCACGAGTGGCACGCTCGGGCATTCATGCGCTGACCACGCTGGGCTGCCCAGATGTGCGTGTGATTGGCCCCAAAACATTAATCCCGACGGCGGTCGAGCGCATGGGCGTGACCGTACATCACGATATGCAGCGCGGGTTGGAAGGCTGCGATGTGGTGATTATGTTGCGCCTGCAAAACGAGCGGATGTCAGGCAGCTTGCTACCAAGCGCGCATGAATATTTCAAGAGTTATGGGTTGACCGCTGAAAAGTTATCGCGCGCCAAACCGGACGCGATTGTGATGCATCCGGGGCCGATGAATCGCGGGGTTGAGATTGAATCGGGGATTGCGGATGGCACGCAAAGCGTTATTTTGCCGCAAGTCACTTTTGGTATTGCAGTGCGAATGGCGGTGATGGCGATGGTGACGGGAAATTAGCATGAAAATCGAAATCAAAAATGCACGCCTGATAGATCCTGCCACCAACCGTAATGAAAATGCGACGTTGTATATCGACAATGGCTTGATTGCCGGTGCCGGCGCCACGCCACCATGGGGGCAGGATTTTGTAGCTGATAAGGTTATTGATGCATCGGGCAAAATCATCTGCCCCGGCTTAATAGATTTAAGCGCCCGTTTGCGCGAGCCCGGCTTTGAATATCGCGCCACCCTTGAAAGCGAAATGCGTGCTGCCGTAGCGGGCGGCATCACTTCACTGGTCTGCCCGCCGGATACCGATCCCGTGCTGGATGAACCCGGCCTAGTGGAGATGCTAACGCGTCGTGCGAAGATGGCTAACCAGGCTCGAGTGTACCCATTGGGCGCGCTCACGCTGGGTCTCAAAGGCAAGCAGCTGACCGAAATGATGGAACTGACCGAGGCAGGTTGCATCGGATTTTTCCAGGCCGATCAGCCGATTGTCGATACTCAGGTTTTATATCGTGCCATGCAATACGCAGCGACCCATGGCTATACCGTCTGGTTGCGCCCGCAAGATGCCTACCTCGCACGCGATGGCATTGCGCACGACGGCGAAGTCGCGTCGCGCTTGGGGCTGGCGAGCATACCGACCAGCGCCGAAACCGTCGCCATCTCCACCATTACCCTGCTCATGCGTGAGACGGGTGCCAGAGTCCACTTGGCGAGACTGTCGAGCGCGGCGGGTGTCGAGCTGGTGCGGCGCGCGAAAACGGAAAATTTGCCGCTCTCCTGCGACGTGGGCATTCATCATTTGCTGCTGACCGATCACGATATTGGTTACTTTGATTCTCAATATCGTTTCACGCCGCCGCTGCGCGGTCTGAGTGATCGTGACGCCTTATCGCGCGGCGCCATTGACGGCACCATTGACGCGATTTGCTCTGACCATACGCCAGTGGATGATGATGCCAAACATGTGCCGTTTGCAGAGGCAGCGCCCGGTGCAACAGCGCTTGAAACGCTGCTGTCGCTCACGCTTAAATGGGCGGAGCAGGCCAATGTGCCGCTGCCGAAAGCACTTAAAAAGATCACCTCCGACCCAGCCAAATTATTGGGTCTCCCGGCAGGCCGATTTGAAGTGGGCGCCCCGGCGGACATCTGCATTTTTAATCCGCAGGCATTTTGGGTGGTTACCGCGCAAACCTTAGTCAGCCAAGGCAAAAACACGCCCTATTTGGGACGTGAATTGCAGGGCAAAGTCACACACACGCTGGTAAATGGACGAATCGTACATCCTTCATAACACCGCTTACATGGCCGCTCATAAAGCGTTTTGAAACACCATTAAAAACGCCGCTCTTTTTAAACGGGCGGCGTTTTTTTGGCTAATTTTATGGCGTCAATTACAGGCGCACGCTAATCCGGCGACGAAGTCTCACGCTCAAACTCTTCAGCCGTGATATGTCGAACATCCTTGCCCTTGACCAGATAGACCACGTATTCAGACATGTTCTTGGCGTGATCGCCAATCCGTTCGATCGCTTTGGCAATAAACAAAACATCAATCGCCGCTGAAATAGTGCGCGGGTCTTCCATCATGAAGGTGACTAGCTGCCGCAAAATAGCGCGGAATTGTTCATCAACAATTTGATCTTGTTTCACGACCTTGCCCGCCGCCGAAATATCCAGGCGTGCGAACGCATCAAGCGCAGTGTTGAGCATCTCAAGCGCCACGTCGCTTGCATAACGCAGTTCGGCAAAGCGTGTCGACAGTCGGCGATCCTGCGCGTGAATAAGTTTTGCCATGCGCGCAATTTTTTGCGCCTCATCACCAATGCGCTCCAAGTCTGTAATGGTTTTGACCACCGCCATGATCATGCGCAAATCGCCTGCCGCGGGCTGGCGCTTTGCGATGATGTGAACACAATCTTCGTCAATGCCGACTTCCAGCGCATTCACCAGATGGTCATCCGCAATCACCTTGTCAGCCATCGCCATATCGCCCAGCGCCAAACATTCCATCGCGCGCACAATTTGCTGCTCGACCAAGCCGCCCATTTGCAGGACGCGAGAGCGTACGCCCTCAAGTTCGGCATCAAATTTTTTCGAGATGTGTTCGTTGGCCATTTTACTTTTCAATAAAAGAAATTGTTAATTGAAGAATTCACGGAGTCTAGGCTCTCAGTATGACAAAAATGTGACGCGCTCGTTGCGTGGGTCCTGGCAAATTCCTCAAAAACGAGCAACCGCTGCGAATTTCAACCGCTGCTACAATTTACGCACAATGGTCTCAACCCCTTCACTCCCGGCCAACAACAGCACATCCGCGCCCCGCCTGGCGAACAGACCATTTGCCACCACACCTGCAATTTGATTAAGCACCGTTTCAAGTTCTGCCGGTTGCGCAATCGTCATGCCGCGCACATCCAGTATCCAATTGCCGTTGTCGGTCACGACCGGCTTGCCGTCCAGCAGCCGCCATTCAGGATGCCCGCCTAACTTCACCAATTCGCGCGCCACATAACTACGTGCCATCGGGATAACCTCAACCGGCAGCGGGAATTTGCCCAGAACAGCAACCTTCTTCGATGCGTCGGCAATGCAAACAAACTTCTCGCTGGCGGCGGCCACAATTTTTTCGCGGGTCAATGCCGCGCCACCACCCTTGATCATGGCGAGATCGCGGGTGATTTCATCCGCGCCGTCGACATAGATCGACAAAGTACCCGTATCGTTTAATTCCATGACCTCAAATCCACCGTCGCGCAGTAATTTACTGCTGGCCGCGGAGCTGGAGACCGCGGCCTTGATGGGCGCTTTGGTGCGAATTAATTCCGCGATGAAAAAGTTTACCGTTGAGCCAGTGCCCACGCCAATGATGCTGTTGTCTTCGACGTAATTAAGTGCGAGCCTTGCGGCGGCTAGTTTGAGTGCGTTCTGATCCATGATTTCGTCTATGCAGATTCGGCAAAAGTGTCAGTTGTGAGACCACATCCAAGCATAGCGAATTTCCTGCTAAATTGGTGAGCTATTTATACTGAACTAATCCTGTTAAAAAAATGCAACAACGACAGCAAGAAAGAATAAAAGGACGCAAGTGAAAGAAGATTATCTCAAGCGTATTTTGACCGCTCGCGTGTATGACGTCGCCATCGAGTCGCCGCTGGACGTTGCGGTGGGTATTTCGCAGTCCGTCGGCAACTGCATTTTGCTCAAACGTGAAGATCTGCAGCCCGTATTTTCATTCAAGCTACGCGGTGCCTACAACAAAATGGCACACCTGACCGCGGCAGAACTCAAGCGTGGCGTGATTTGCGCGAGCGCGGGCAATCATGCGCAGGGCGTGGCGCTGGCCGCACAAAAACTCAACTGCAAAGCCACTATCGTGATGCCCGTTACCACTCCCAAAATCAAGGTGGATGCGGTCGCAAGACGCGGCGCGGCGGTGGTATTGCATGGCGACAGCTATCACGAGGCCAGCGGCTTTGCCAACCAACTGGCGATAACCAAAAATTTAATCTACGTCCATCCTTATGATGATCCGCTGGTTATCGCAGGCCAGGGCACCATCGGCATGGAAATTTTGCGTCAACATCAACACCCGATTGACGCGGTTTTTGTGCCAATAGGCGGCGGCGGTTTGATTGCCGGTATTGCGGCCTACATCAAAGCGTTGTCGCCGAAAACGAAAATCATCGGTGTGCAACCAGTCGACGCAAACGCGATGTATCAATCACTGAAAGCCAATAAACGCGTGACCTTGTCGCATGTAAATTTATTTGCAGATGGCGTGGCCGTGAAGCAGGTCGGCAAAGAAACATTTCGCATGGCCAAAGAATTGGTCGATGAAATCGTCTTGGTATCGACCGATGAAATTTGTGCAGCGATCAAGGACATTTATCAGGATACGCGTTCCGTGATGGAACCATCGGGGGGCCTGGCATTGGCGGGCATCAGACACTATATTGCTCGCGAAAAAGTAAAAGATAAAACATTCGTGGCGATCTGTTGTGGCGCAAACATGAATTTTGACCGGCTGCGATTTGTCGCTGAGCGCGCGCAGGTCGGCGAGCATCACGAGGCATTGCTCGCGGTTACCGTGCCCGAAACGCGCGGCAGCTTCCGCCGTTTTTGCGAGCTGATCGGGCCGCGCAACGTGACTGAATTCAATTACCGTATTGCGGACGCTAACGTTGCACATTTATTTGTTGGCGTACAAATACAAGGGCCGGATGAAGCGAAAAAACTGGTCGCCCATTTTAATAAACACGGCTTCAAAACAATTGATCTCACCGATGATGAAATGGCGAAACTGCATGTGCGGCATCTGGTGGGCGGACGCTCACCGCTGGCGCATAAAGAATCGATTTATCGTTTTGAATTTCCCGAACGCCCTGGCGCGCTAATGCGATTCCTGACCAGCATGAGTCCGAATTGGAATATCAGCCTGTTCCATTACCGCAATCACGGCGCGGATGTGGGACGTATTTTGGTCGGCCTGCAAATCCCCAAAACTGAACGCACCGGATTTTCGACATTCCTGAAATCGCTCGGTTACGAATATGTGGATGAGACCGAAAATCCGGCATATCGGATGTTCTTGAAATAAAAAGAACAAAACCTGGAACGGCGCACTTCTACGAACAGCAACCCGCCATGATGTGCGCGAGGGAATGATTTGCAGCATAAAACCCTTTCGAGTACAGGCACATGCCTGCAAACTAAATATGCACGATGTGGCATCACGTCCACCCGTAAAAGGCGCTTGGGTTGCGTTAGTCACTAATCGGCGTCGTAGCGCGCTACGCCATTTGCCAAATTCAGGATGGTGTTGGGCAAATCCAAACCTTTGAAGCGATGGTGCAGCAACATAAGCCGGAAATCGCTACGCTCGGTGCGCGCACGTTGGGTGATTATCTGAATATCAAAGCCCAATATCGACGGGCAGGTCGAGGCGGAAATGCGCCAAAACACCCGTAGATGCTGGGGTTTTTATAAATAGCGGCTACTCGCATCATTTTTCATTTGCCTTGAAGCGTCACCCATCGTGTCGTAACATCTCGTGATTAATTCCCAGGAGAAAAGCAATGTTTAGCCACGTCATGGTTGGTGCCAACGACATTAACGCCTCAAAGAAATTTTATGATGCCATTCTGGATACGCTAGGCGTGGCGCCCGGCAGAATTGATGACAAAGGTCGCGTTTTTTATATGACTAAGACTGGCGTGTTCGGGATTTGCAAGCCGATCAATGGTGAGGCGGCATCTGCAGCCAATGGCGGTACGATCGGTTTTGCGGTCGATAGTCCAGAGCTTGGCGGCGCATGGCATGCTGCAGGTGTCGCGAATGGTGGCACGGCTTGCGAAGATCCACCGGGTCTTCGCAAAGGGCCCATGGGAAACCTCTACCTCGCCTATTTGCGTGATCCTGCGGGCAATAAAATTTGTGCGTTGAAGCGCATGTATTAATGGTCGCATAGCTTTTCCAAACCTTGACTTGGGCGCATGCAACAAGCGAAGCGCATTGACCTACGCCAAGCCGCGACGCGGGCAGCGGGTTTAGACTAGGTTTCGATTCACTTCTGGCCAGACTTTTTCGCAAATGCTGTATCGCGTTTGAGGAATCGCTCAACCTGAACCTTGGAGGATTTTATGCAAATTGGCAATGATAATTTTGTGTTGCGCATTTTATTTTCACTCGCCTTACTGCTCTCACCAATCATCGCCGTTGCCGCCCCGCCATTACCTGTTGCAAGCCCGGAATCGGCAGGCTTTTCCTCGGAAGGTTTGGCGAGAATCGATCAGTTTTTCGCGCGTGAGGTTGCGGCGAATCGTGTGCCCGGCGCGGTCGTAGCGATTGCCCGCGACGGCCGGCTGGTGCATTACAAAGCCTACGGGTTTTTGAATAAAGCCACCAATGAAGCCATGACCACCGACGCGATTTTCAATCTGGCTTCCATGACCAAAGTGGTGTCGTATGTCGGCGGTCTCACGCTCAATGAAGAAGGTCGTCTGCCGTTGAAATCGCCGCTCGCGGAATATTTACCTGCGTTCGCGAAAATGAATGTGGGCGTGGTCACTGCCAACGGCGAGATTAAACTCGAGCCCGCCAGGCCAATTTTTATTCAAGATTTATTTCGCCACACCTCGGGCTTAACCTACGGCGGACGCGGTGACAGCGCGGTCCACAAGCTCTATCCGTCCGGCTCGGCGCAGGCGGCAGCGCTTTATACGGGGGACGAATTTATTGCCAAGCTTGGCGCGACGCCGCTACTCTATCAGCCCGGCACCGTCTGGGATTATGGATTTTCCACCGATGTGCTCGGCTTGGTGATTGAAAAAATTAGCGGAAAACGCTTGGGCGATTTTTTGAAGTCTTCCGTATGGGACAAAGTCGGCATGCCTGACACCACCTTTAATCTACCCGCTGATAAACGCAAACGCCTCGCACGGCCATTGGCAAAAGACCCCATTTCTGGCCGCGACCAAAAGATCGCCATTCTCGACGAAGCCGTGAAATTTGATTGCGCGGGTTCGTGTGCGTTTGGCACCATGGGCGATTATTTACGCTTCGGCCAAATGCTGTTGAATGGTGGCGCAATCGACGGCAAGCGCGTGCTCAGCCCCAAGACCGTGCGCGCGATGACCAGCGACCATTTGGGTGCGACCATAAAAAATAATGTGGCAGGCGTTGAGCCGCATCGCGATGGCTACGGCTTCGGTTTGGGTGTTGCTGTGCGACTACAAGACGGAGTTGCCGCCACGCCGGGGACCGCGGGCGACTACACTTGGAACGGCGCGAATGGCACTGCGTTTTGGGTCGACCCGAAAGAGCGCCTCGTGGTGGTGTACGGCACCGTAGCGCCGGGCGAAATTCGCAAATATTATCGCGAACAAGTTGGCGCGCTGGTGTATGGCGCGATGTTGGATTTGCCGGTGAGTGTGAAGAAGTGAAGCGCTTTGCCGGGCGTGCCATTTGAGGCGATTTTGCTTCAAACGTCGCGCCCGGCATAGAGTTCGTCGCCGTAGCATTCATTGCGATTGGCTATTTGTTATAGCTACCAGCACGCTGCTGGCTCAAGCTGCGATTCGTTCAATATCTTTCAATTGCTCCTTGATCGCCTTACGCGCCTCTTCAAGATCGTAATCCGCCTGCAGCCCCAACCAGAATCCTTCACTGGTGCCAAAGGCAACCGCGAGGCGTAGCGCAGTATCAGCGGTTACGCCGCGCTTGCCGAGCACCATCTCATTGATGCGCCGCGGAGGCACGCCGGTGGCGCGCGCCAATGCGTTTTGGCTCACATTCATGGGCAGAAGAAATTCTTCGAGCAGAATTTCGCCGGGGTGAATATTGGGTAGAGTTTTCGTTTTCATGTACATAAATCCTCAGCGGTAATCCACGATTCCAGTATCGGCAACACCGGCTTCGCTACAGCGAAAACATATTCGCCACTGGTCGTTAATGCGGATACTGTGCTGACCTTTCATGTTGCCTTTGAGTGCTTCCAGTCGATTCGCAGGCGGAATGCGTAAATCATCAAGCCGTCTTGCGTTGTTAATCATACGAAGCTTGCGCCGAGCAATAGATTGGATTTCGGTGGGCAGACGGCGAGGAACCTCGCCCGCCCAGATTCGTTCGGTCTCTTTTCCCGCGAAATTTAAAATTACATTTGGTCATAACGTGCGGCGTCATATAACGTCAGGCGTTACACTATTAATCCGTCACGGCTCCCTTACTAGCCGTCCCTACCAATTTAAAATATTTCCCCAGCACGCCGCGCGTATATCTTGGCGCGGGAGCCTGCCAAAGTGCCCGTCTAGCCTCGATCTCCGCGTCATCCACATTCAACTGCAACAGCAATTTATGTGCGTCGATGGTGACGCTATCGCCCTCATGAATCAGCGCGATCACGCCGCCGACATACGCCTCAGGTGCGACGTGGCCGACGACCATTCCCCAGGTGCCGCCGGAGAATCTACCATCGGTGATGAGGCCCACACTTTCGCCCAAGCCTTTGCCGATGAGGGCGGAGGTGGGGGCAAGCATTTCGCGCATGCCGGGGCCGCCCTTGGGGCCTTCGTAGCGAAGCACGATCACGTCGCCCGCCTTAATTGAATCCGCCATGATCGAGGCCATTAATTCAGGCTCGGAATCGAACACGCGCGCGGGGCCAGTGATGACGGGATTCTTGAGGCCGGTGATTTTAGCCACGCAGCCTTCGGGCGCGATGTTGCCTTTGAGAATCGCAAGATGGCCTTGTTTATACATCGGTCTATCGTAAGGACGGATTACGTCTTGATCGGCTCTGGGGACATCAGGAATATCCTTGAGTGTTTCAGCAATCGTCTTGCCAGTGATGGTCATGCAATCGCCAAACAACAGGCCCGCATTGAGTAACATCTTCATCACTTGCGGCACCCCGCCTGCTTTATGCAGATCAACCGCGACATATTTGCCGGAGGGTTTTAAGTCACAGAACACACCAACCTTGCGACGTACCCGCTCAAAATCATCAATGGTCCATTCCACATCTGCCGCGTGGGCAATCGCCAAGAAATGTAGCACCGCATTAGTCGAGCCGCCCACGGCCATGATGACCGCGACGGCGTTCTCCAATGATTTGCGTGTGACGATGTCGCGTGGACGGATATTGTTTTTTATCGCGTTTAACAATACGCGTGCGCTTTCTTCGGTGCTCTCAATTTTTTCGTAGTCCTCAGCCGCCATCGTGGATGAAAACGGTAACGACATGCCGAGCGCTTCGAATGACGACGACATGGTGTTGGCGGTATACATGCCGCCACACGCGCCCACGCCAGGGATCGCACAGCGCTCGATGCTGCTGAAATCCTCTTCACTCATTTTGCCCGCGTTGAATGCGCCGACCGCTTCGAACACGCTTACTACCTGCAAATCTTGGCCCTTGTGATGGCCGGGTTTGATGGTGCCGCCATAAACAAAAATTGCGGGGATATTCATGCGGCAAATCCCGATCATCGCACCCGGCATATTTTTATCGCAGCCGCCGATCGTCATTACGCCATCCATGAATTGTGATTGGCAGGCGGTCTCAATTGAATCCGCGATCACTTCGCGCGACACCAGCGAATATTTCATGCCTTCCGTGCCCATCGAGATGCCATCGGTGACGGTGATAGTGCCAAACATTTGCGGCATACCGCCTGCGGCGCGAATCGCCACATCCGCTGCATCGGCTAACGGCTTAATGCCTGCGTTGCAGGGGTTCATGGTGGAATGGCCACTCGCCAAGCCGACGAAGGGCTTCTTAAAATCATCATCCTTATAGCCAATACCGCGCAGCATGGAGCGATTGGGCGCGCGCTCGTTGCCTTGGGTTATGGTGAAGGATCGGTATGTTGGGGCGTTGGAAGTCGTCATAACTATTTTGTCCAGTTTTCAATTTTCAGTTTGGGGACGCGTTTGAATTCGCGATCGTTGTTGGTAACGAGCGTTAAATTTTTAGCCAGCGCGTGGGCGGCTATCCAGAGATCGTTAGCGCTGATCGGCGTACCTTTGGGTTCGAGATAGGTTCGAATCTGTGCGTAATGTGAGGCAATGTCCTCGGTTAACGGCATCACCGGCAAAAACGAAATGGTGGCCTCAATGGCGGCAAGGGACGAGGCTTTCTTTACGCTCTTTTCAGCGCCATGCAGTAACTCGCTGAGGGTGATGACTGAGATACACGCTTCACCTTTTTTCAGCGAAGGCAATCGGCGTTCAAGCGCCGGGAAATTGCCTTTGGTTGCATAAATGCAGATGTTGGTATCGAACATATATTGCAGCACAGCTATTTCTTCTTTTTGGGAGATGGTTTGATTAGCTTGGATTGCAGCCGAGGCACCTTTTCTGCCGTCGCATCGTCGAACGCTGGAATGGGCTTTGGTAAAGCATCGATTCTTCCACCTGCAAAAAAATCCGACGGAAACGATTTGAATGCCTCGATTAAACCCGCCATTGTCTCTTCATGTTCCACCAACACCAGCTCTTTACCCCGCCGCCGAATCTCAAACGTTTTTCCCGCCTCAAGCTTAAACTCATGCGGAATCCTCACGGCGATCGAATTGCCGCTTTTAAAAGTTCTGGTGGTGGCTTTCATCGTGACAGCTTTCATCATTAGCCTTGTTTCAATAAGATATACCCTTAGTATATACAATCATTGAAAGCCATAATTCGACAAACGCTAGATTTTCGCGCTACGCGAATGCCGGTGAGCAGAGTGCGATACTTGCTTTCAAATTCATCACTACTTTTTCATTGGTAAAAATAAATGCTGACCCACCCCCAGTTTGACCCCATCGCCCTTTCAATCGGCCCGCTCGCAATCCGCTGGTACGGCCTCATGTATGTGCTGGCATTTGTCTTGTTCATGGTGTTGGGGCGCGTCCATTTAAAGCGTCGCCCCGATATGGGCTTTAAGGTGAGCGACCTGGATGATCTGCTTTTTTACGGCATTCTCGGCGTCATTTTAGGTGGGCGCATTGGCTACATCGTCTTTTATAAAGCCAGCCAATACCTCGCCAACCCGATTGAAATTTTTTATATCTGGCAGGGCGGGATGTCGTTTCACGGCGGCTTTTTGGGTGTGCTGGTGGCAATGCTGTTGTTCGCGCGCAAAACTAAGCGGACGTTCTTTCAGGTGACCGATTACATTGCGCCGCTAGTGCCGCTGGGGTACGCGGCGGGGCGGTTGGGCAATTTTATCAACGGCGAGCTGCCCGGGCGCGTGACCGATGCTTCGGTCTGGCCGTGGGCCATGTGGTTTCCGCAAGTTGACGCTACACCTATCGCGCGTCACCCTTCACAGCTTTATCAGCTCGCGCTTGAAGGTTTGTTGTTATTCATCATCTTATGGATTTACAGCAAAAAGCCGCGGCCCGTTGGCGCCGTGTCGGCGTTGTTTCTGATCGGTTATGGCAGCGGACGATTTGTGACTGAATTCGCGCGTGAACCCGATAGTTTTCTGGGCTTTTTAGCGTTGGGATTTTCAATGGGCCAATGGCTGAGTTTGCCGATGATTATTGGTGGAATTGTGCTGCTATGGCTGAGTTTAAAAAACAAATTCAGTGCCACCGCCGATAAGCCCTAGTGACGTTAGGGCTTTACGCACACCAACAAGATATTTGCAAACGGCGTGCCCTGATGCATCGACATCGGGTCCACCACAAAGCCGATTTTTTCCAGCGCAAACTTCCAATCGGCCATGTTGCGGCAATACAAACGCGCCAGACGACCTCCACGAACGAACGTGACCGCATGATCGACCCAGTTGCTGATGTGGAACGGTAATCCTCCCGCCGCATCGCCGACACGCAACAGCAATTTACCTTGCGGGGTGAGGGCTGCAAAGACTCGTTTCAGCACGTCACCCTGCCGCGCGTGATTGATGTAGTGCAGTACGTCCAGAATTACCACCACGTCGCTGGGCGGAAAGGCCGCCTCGCAAATATTCGCGCATTCAAAACTGGTGTGGCTTGCGATGTTGGCCAATGCGACGCGTGCGCGATCAACGTCGGCCTGCATCAACTCAATGCCGTGCACGCGCACACTCGTGGGTGCGCATGCCCAGCCATCAAACCATTTGCCGGCGCGCTGTTGCTGTTCGGCTGCCCATAAACACGCTGCCAGCAGGCCTTGCCCGCTGCCTAGATCCAACACCCGCGCGCCATCCGGGATCAGGCCCAGCCGCAGCATGCCCGCAAACGCAGGGTCACCGCCCAGCTTGCCCTTGGCAAAATGCCACGCGAATTTACCGGATTGCCGATATGGCGTAGCCGCATGATTAACCAGCGTTTTGAAATCTGGTATTGGCGCAGTAAAGCCCATATCATCGAGGATTAAATAATTGGGACGACACGCAGGCTGCGCTCATCAAAGCGCGCGAGCAAACGCGGCAGCACATCAAAAATAATCGGGCGATCATTGACGACCGCAGCGCTGACGCCGTCATGCAACAACAAAATATCACCTGCGCGCAGATTGCTATCAAGACGTTTAAAAACTTTTTCAGCGTCATGCTCCACCGTGTCAAATCCGCGTCGCGTCCAGCTGGCAAGCTGTAATCCACAGCGCGCCAGCACAGGCTCCAGCAGCGGGCTTCGCAAGCCTGCCGGGGCGCGAAATAAAAGCGGCCTACGACCGGTGTGCTCGGCGATGGTGGATTGCGCTGCCTCAATCTCCAGCCGAAGCCGCGTTAGCCCGAAGATTGAAAAAGCATGTGAGTGGCGATCACTGTGATTCTCGATCACATGTCCGCGCCTGACGATTTCACGGGTGAGTGCCGGATGTGCGCGGACATGCTCCCCAACGCAAAAAAAAGTTGCTTTTGCACCGTGCTGATCAAGCTGATCAAGCACCCACGGGGTGATGGCCGGGTTTGGGCCGTCATCAAAAGTAAGCGCGACTTTGCCTTCACCCGCCAACGTGACCGGCAAACGCATGATGTTTGGGCCCAGTAAATGACTGCGTGGCCACAAGCCCACTGCCGTTAAACCCAGATGGTTTGCGGTGATCGCAGATACCGCCCATGGCCAGATCGCGGGCTCCATGACCACCGCAGCTGCAGCCACGCCATGCAGCGCCACAGACGCCCAAATCGTTGCCGAAGGACGCCAGGTTAGACTCAAAGGCGTTGGTGCTTTCATCTTGGGCTCATGACGAATTTGTCGCACTCGCTGATTTCGCCGATTTATTAGGCACACCTGTCGGTGACGTTTCAGCGAGCGCAGTAAACGCTTTGACGCCTGCCATGATCGGCACATGCTCAAACCACGGAAATCGCAGCCGCCGATATACGTATTCCAGCACAAACACCGCCAATATGATCGGTAACGCAAAAACATTGGTAAAAAGTGACCAGGCGGCAAATGAAACGAAGGAATACAACACGAGCGATGCTGCTATTGAGAGTAGAAAAAATGCGCTCCATACATAGGTGAGCACGCGGGTATAAGCGCGAATCGGTGCAGGCAGACCGCCCGGCATTTGACTGTGAACTTTCAGTGCCAGCTGTGTGATGAGCGCGGTTTTATCGCCCGCCAGGGTGCGTGCAAACAGCGTAAAAAGTGAAGCGTTCACCAAAACATTGGGCGCAAGACACAGCCATTCAAAGTGTTTCAGATCGTCGTAATAAATGAAAAGCAATAACGCGGGTACGGCCATAAGTAGTGCCAGTACGCGCTTTCCGTTGCCCCATAAAATAGCTACCGCAAAACCTTGCCATGCCAGAACGGTCAACACCACGGTACGGGCAGCAGCATCAGGCGCGCGTGCGCTTAAATACATAAGCACAATATAGGCGATGGTACCGGTCACGGCAAAAATGATTTTAGGTAAGGAGGGCACAAATAGAGTGGCGCGGTAAAATAATATTAATAGGTGAACAAGATTGTATCGTGTCAAGCCGCTCTTCTTGTACGCAGGTGCACAGAAGCATGAACAATAAAATCGCCACAAAATCAATTTCAAAGTCGGCCTATGCCTAATCAATCCGCCGTTCATCATTTGGAAAATTTGCTTTTTTTCACCCTACTTCAGCTCGTCATCATCATCATTACCGCGCGTTTGGCGAACGTGGCGGCGCGCAAACTGGGCCAGCCAGGCGCGGTCGGCGAAATGATGGCCGGTTTAATTTTAGGGCCATCACTGCTTGGCGCAACATTTCCGGATGCGTTCGCGTGGCTTTTCAAATCGGTTTCGGCGGAACCGATTACCATCATTAGCCAGATCGGCCTCACGCTGCTGATGTTTCAAATCGGTACAGACTTTGAATTCAAACATTTAAAGAGCACCGCCAATCGCCGCGCACTGGCGGGGATTACGCTCGGCAGCATTGCGCTGCCATTCGCGCTCGGCTTCTGGCTGGGCGATTTGTCACAGCCTTATCTGGCACCGAATATCGCGAAGCTGCCGTATTGCCTGTTTGCGGCGGTGGCGATGTCGATTACCGCGGTACCAATCCTGGGCCGAATTTTGCGCGAATTTGATTTGAACCGCCAAAAAATTGGTGTACTCGCGATCACCGCCGCGGCCGCCAATGACGTGGTCGGGTGGTTCATGCTGGCGGTCGTGTCTTCATTGGCAATGGCCAAATTTTCTGTGTCTGGCACCGTCATCCAGCTCGGCCTCATCGTTGGATTTATGCTGCTGTGCTGGTTTGTGGTGCGCCCGCTCCTCAGCCGCTATTTAACCTATCTGCTCAGAACCTCGGATGGCACTGATGCTGCTGGTGTAAAAGACGATACGCTGCCGCCAACCGTGATGACCACGGTGCTGGCGGCGATCATGCTCGCTGGCATTTGCACTTACAAGTTAGGCATCTTCGCGATTTTCGGCGGCTTTATCATGGGCACCCTGTTACATGATCTGCCAGGCTTTACTGAAAAATGGCGCAGGCAGGTGGGCCAATTTGTGCTGGTATTTTTCTTGCCGGTATTCTTTACTTACACCGGCTTGCGCACCAATATTGCGGGCCTCAATTCGATACAGCTTTGGCAGTGGGCAGCAGCATTTTTTGCTGTCGCCGTCATTAGCAAAGTTGTCGGCGCCTATATTGGCGCACGTATTGGACGGCTGAATCATCATGAAGCGCTCACCATCGGCTACCTGATGAATACTCGCGCGCTCATGGAGCTGATCGTACTTAACATCGGCTACGATCTTGGGTTTATTCCCCAATCGCTGTTTACGATGCTGGTCATGATGGCGATCGCGACCACGGTGATGACGGGGCCGCTGCTGCGTTTGACGTTACGCCGCATAGGCCACGTGATACCGAAAGGCATTGACGCATAAAAAAACTCAAAAACGTAAGCACTATTTATCCGCCTTGTGTGCGAAACCGTACTGAAAGCCGAATTGAAGCGCGGTATTATAAAAAGTGAAGCCATGCTGTATTCACCTTGTTCCATCCCATGAGCGCGGTATTTCCAGCAGAATCATAATGTTGTACTTTCTGACAGCTCGTCGGACGTAAACCAGCCCTGGAGGAAATTTGTATGGGAATACCCGCAGAGGTGAAAGTACAACGCACTATAAGCACTTCGCCCCGAGTTGAACCGATGACCAAGAATTTTTTATGGGTAGCATCGCCATGTGTGTACCGCTTACCGGGCGGCTCAAAGATGCCAAGCTGGTGTCGGACGCCACCGGCAATTATTCCTACATTTCGCATCGATCAAGCGGACAGAAATACCTGATGCTGGGGAACGCATTCGCATTCATCGACCCGGTATTTTCGTGCGGTGTATTTCTGGCCATGAATAGCGGCTTTGTAGGTGCAGATGCTATCGACACCTGCCTGAAAGAGCCGCAAAATGCGGCTGCAGCATGAAAGAAGTTCGATAAAGTCATGCGTGCGGAGTCCAAGCAATTTTCGTGGGTCATTTATCGCCTGACGTCACCGAGCATGCGTGATCATTTTATGGAGCCGAATAGTACTTGGCGCATTAAAGACGCAATATTGGGAGTACTAGCTGGAGATATCTTTAGAGGCACCCCGACCCACGGAAGTTTGATGGTATTTCGATGCATTTACTACATAACCAGCTTGATGGATGTGAAGCGAAACTGGACAGCATGGCGTACACGCAAAAAAAACATAGCCGCACTCGTGCCGCAGAGACCGGTCACCAACAGCTAGGAACTATTTCACCGGCGGCAGAGTTGATGAGTGCGGCAAAATCCGTCGTTTCTGTGCGCAGCATGGAGGCAGGCCAGATCGCGCTGATGAGTCAGGAAGAGCTCGGTCGAGTTTTCTTCATTATTGGCTTTGGCGTCACGGCACCAGATTGTCCGCTTCCCTGTGGATTCATGAGCGTGGCGCTGCCTGCATTGTGTGGCTCGGCACCTTACGAGGTATGGCTGGCGGATCAATCCGTTTCACGAGGTTCTCCCACCCAAACAGATGGGATTGGGTTCGCTAAAACCGACCATGTCCTGTTTGGCTGCGCCTCCATTACGCAGGGCGACGACGATCACCTTGAGGATATTACCGAGGCACTTTACCGGCAAATATTTGACTGTATGGACGGGGCGGGCATGCGACATTTCTCGCGTGCCTGGCATTATTTGCCCGCAATCAATTCGGCTGAGCAATCGCTTGAACGCTATCGACGATTCAGCATGGGCAGGCACGAAGCGTTTGTTGCTAAGGGCCGCCAGATTGAGCGCGACGCACCGGCCGCCTCCGCTCTGGGCTCCAAATCTATGCCCGCTCAAGCAGCCCAACTGGTCATCTACTTTATCGCAACCGCATTGCCGGGCACACCGATCGAAAACCCTCGCCAGCTCAGCGCCTATAAATATCCTCTGCAATACGGTCCCAAAAGTCCGACTTTTGCGCGTGCGTTCCTGGCACCGTCACCACAGGATATTTTCTATGTGTCCGGTACCGCCAGTATTGTTGGCCACGAAACCCTGCACGCGGGCGACGTGCGCGCGCAAACGCGGGAGACTATTGCCAATATTGGGTCGCTGACGAGTGAGGGCGAAAAACAAGGTGCCCATAAAATAGGTGATACACGCCGGGCAACCCATATCAAGGTCTATGTTCGACACGCAGACGACATTGCCGTCGTGCGCGAGGAAGTTGAAGCCGCTTTTGCGGGCGGACGCCCTGTCGAGATAGTTTATTTTGAGGCAGATATTTGTCGTCGCGATTTGCTGGTCGAAATAGAGCTTTTAAATTGTGCACCAGCAGGTTCGCAACCGTGATGTTTGCAGGTTGCCGTCCGCGCGGACTTGGCATATCCACCGCAACGCTGGTGCTGGCTTGCGCTTGCCTGGCCAAACCATTGGAGTCATCTGCCGCACAATTCCCGCTTTGGGAAGCGGGCTTGGGCGCCACTGTATTGCGGTTTTCTGACTACCGCGGCTCGGACGAATTTCGTTCGTATCTTTTTCCGCTGCCCTATTTTATCTATCGCGGCGAGCGCATCAAGGTTGATCGTGATAGCGTGCGCGGGCAATTTTTCAAAACCGAGCGCGTGGAGCTGGACGTCAGCATCAATGGCACCGTGCCGCTGAAAAGTCGTGATAATGCAGCAAGACAAGGCATGCCTGACCTCGATGCGACGCTAGAAATTGGACCGTCGCTGAATACAAATTTGTGGCATAACGACGACCGGCGGATCAACCTGATTCTAAAATTACCGGTACGCGGCGTGATCGCGACCAACTTCAAGCATTTTGATAATGTCGGTTGGGTGTCGCACCCACAAATCAGCTGGGACGTTAAAAATATAGACCATACGGGCTGGAACGTCGGCATGCTGATTGGCCCGGTGTTCCAAAGCGCCGGGTACAACCAGCATTTATATGGTGTTGAGCCACAATTTGTCACCGCCACCCGTCCAGCTTATCAAAGCAAAGCAGGCTATGGCGGTGCCAATATCATTGGCGGAATTTCAAAACGATTTGGCCGCACCTGGTTCGCAGGGTTTGCAAAATACGATCGATTAAGTGGCGCAGCTTTTGAGAATAGCCCGCTGGTCAAGAAGCGCAACTATGCGACGTTTGGCTTCGCCGTTACTTATATATTTACAGAGTCAAAGACGCTGGTTGAGTCGGATGATTAATATTTCTAAAACTCTGAAAGGCGCTGTTCAAGAGGATGAATAAGCATGCGTTTATTTGACGACCGCGATCTTTGTGCGCTTGATACTGCCGAATCGAATTCGTCCGTGCCACTGGGTTCGCGGGGGCCACAAGCAGCCCACGGGCCACTGTCCGCTGTGCCCGCGCCAGCAGCGCAACTGTCGCAAGACGGCGAACGCGAAACGGTAATTGCATCGCCGCCAGAGGTCAGAAAAAAGGGAGTTGCAGCGCGCTTTAAATTCGCATACGAAATATCTGCGCTGTATTTGGGCTGGCTGGTGTTTGGCTCGATTTGCCTGACCGCCAGCTTCATTGCCGGGTTTTTGCGCTATGTTTTACCGCATAAATTCGGCAATCGTTTCGGCCAGCAGATGATCACCATAGTTTTCAAAATATTTATGTTTTACCTTGCGATTACCGGCTTGGTGAAATGCGATGTGTCGGCGCTGGACGAACTCAAGCACGAAAAAGGTCTGATTCTGGCACCCAACCATCCGTCGTTGATTGATGCGGTACTGGTCATCTCCCGACTGCCGCGTGTGACCTGCATTATGAAAGCAGTGTTGTGGGACAACATTGTTCTCGGCGGCGGCTCGCGGCTGGCAGGCTTCGTGCGCAATGATTCGCAGCCGAATATGGTGCGGGCATCCGTTGCGGCACTTCGCGACGGCGGCCAGCTGCTGATGTTTCCGGAGGGCACGCGTACAGTGGAGCAGCCGATCAATCCGCTAAAAGGCGCGATCGCGCTCATTTCCAAAAAGTCGCGGGCACCGGTGCAAACTATTTTTATTCAATCCAATACCGATTTTCTGGGCAAACGCTGGCCCACGCTGAAAAAGCCGACTTTTCCGCTGTACTACCGCGTGACGCTTGGCAAACGGTTCGATCCGCCGGGCAATGACCATCCAAATGGCAAAATGCTGAGCAACAAGATTTTTGTCACCGAGCTCGACGCTTATTTTCGTTCATCGCTCACATCGGCTGCCTCGCTTGGCTCACCCGCTTCACTTGCCTTATTCAGCGGCGAAAGCAAACGTAACGACAGCAATTCAAGCACACATTCCCCACCATCTCACCTAGCCCCTTAATTGACCATGCAACAACAACGCTCCCACACTCATCTGGTGCTTATCCCCAGCTATAACCCCGGCGCCAGGGTGTTGGAAACAGTCACGGCCGCGCGCGCGCAGTGGAATCCCGTTTGGGTGGTGGTGGACGGCTCAACCGATGAAAGCGTCAAACTTCTGCATGATTTAGCGGCGACTGATTCGGGGCTTGAGGTATTCGAGCTTCCATCCAATCAGGGCAAGGGCGCTGCCGTTCTGAGCGGCGCCACCGTTGCAAAATCACGCGGATTTACACACGTCTTGACGATGGATTCCGATGGTCAGCATCCGGCAAATTTGATTCCAGAATTCATGTCCGCATCGACACGCGATCCGGGTGCACTGGTGTTGGGCAAACCCATTTTTGACCACCATGCGCCGCGCATTCGTGTGCAGGGTCGGCGCATTTCCAACTGGTGGGCAAACCTTGAAACCCTGTGGCAAGGCATCGGCGACTCGCTTTACGGATTTCGTGTTTATCCGATCGCTGCGCTCATTGAAACGATGCAATCGTCGCGCTGGATGCGGCGCTTTGATTTCGATGTCGAAGTGGTGGTTCGACTGGTATGGAGTGGTCTGCGCCCGATTAATATTGATGCGCCGGTTAAATATTTTTCAGCCGAAGAGGGCGGCGTATCGCATTTTAAATACGGCCGAGATAATGTATTGTTAACTGGCATGCATATCCGGTTATTTGGTGCGTTTTTGCTACGGCTACCGCTCTTGATTGGTAAGCGCGTGCTGCAATTGAGTGGTGGCCCGCGCAAGTAGCGTCGGAGCGACAAGCTGAGTTGAAGAACTGGAAATAGGAAATAGGAAATAGGAAATGCAGGCAACTAACCCACATTCAAATCCCGGCTCCACCCCAGATTGCCGTCAATACGATGTTGTCATTCTGGGCGGCGGACTGGCCGGTTTGACGCTTTCGCTGCAACTAAAACAAGCCTTTGCAGATTTAAAAATCCTAGTGCTGGAGCGGCGCGAGCATCCGGTGCCCGAGGCGGCGCATAAAGTGGGCGAATCATCGGTAGAAATTGGCGCGCATTATTTTGAAACCGTCCTGGGACTCAAAGACCATCTTCAGCAGCATCAGTTGAAAAAATTTGGTTTCCGCTTTTTCTTCTCTGATGGCGCAACCGATATTACGCAGGTTACCGAGCTGGGGGCCAGCATGGTTTTGCCCACCCCAAGCTATCAAATTGATCGCGGTATTTTTGAAAACACATTGGCTGAAATTGCGCAGCAAAAAGGTGTCACGTTTATAGACGGCGCGATGGTCAAGCAATTTAGCATTGCCGCACCAGACGATTCACACACGATTGAGTTTGAACATAAAAACCAGCGCCACATGATTTCCTCGCGCTGGCTGATCGACGCAGCTGGCCGCGCGGGCATGATTAAACGCAAACTGAACTTACAGGAATCCAACGAACATAATGCCAATGCGGTGTGGTTTCGTATCAGCGAAAAAATCGATATCAATAATTGGTCGAAAGACCGTGCGTGGCTGAATCGCTGCAATCCGCCTAATCGCTGGCTTTCCACAAATCATCTGTGCGGCGAAGGCTATTGGGCGTGGTTAATTCCACTCGTCTCGGGCTCACACTCGGTAGGGATTGTGGCCGATGCAGAAATGCATCCGATTGAGACCATGAACACATTTGAAAAAGCAATGATCTGGCTTGAAAAATATCAGCCCTTGTTGTTCAAAGAGCTCGACGTTAAGCGCGAGAAGCTGCAGGATTTTGCATTTTTTAGACGATTCTCTTACGGCTGCAAACAGGTTTTTTCCGGCAAACAACGTTGGGCACTCACGGGTGAAGCAGGATTGTTTCTGGATCCTTTTTACTCGCCCGGCAGCGACTTTATCGCGATCGGCAACACCTATATCACCGAGCTGATTCGCCAGGATCGCGCTAACGGACCGGTCGAGATGTATGCGAGCATTTTCGAGCAGGTCTATTTCCAGCTCTATCAAAACATGCTAACGCTCTATGAAGGCCAGTACAAATTATTCGGTGACCCTGAAGTGATGCCGGTGAAGGTCATTTGGGATTACACCTATTACTGGGGCGTCATGTGTCAGCTTTTTTTCCAGAATCGCCTGACCGACATTATCACCATGAGCCGTATGCAAACCGAGCTGGCGAACGTGCAGGCCTTGAATATTGCGATGCAAAAGTTTTTGCATCAATGGGGCGAGATCAGCGAGAAAAAGAACCCGGCCCAAATGCTTGACCAGGCCAGCCTGCCGTGGTTTGCCGAGCTGAATCGCGGCTTACGGGATACCTTGAACGTCGAAGAATTCAGCGCCCGGATGAAAGCCAACCTGACCCAGCTTGATGATTTGGCCCAAGAAATCATCATGCACGCCCACCGCAATTATCCGACGATTGACACAACTGAAATTGCAACGCTACTCAAACTTGATCGCAATGCGCTGGCATTTCCGGCGCAACAGGCAATGCTGTTTCCGAAAGCAGCCTAAAAATATATTATCTAAACACTAGCATTGGTGGGCCGTTTGAAGCATTTGTGCTTGATGAAGTCTGTCAAGACTGGCGTTTACTTTTAAGGCCCGGGTTCTTCCCGGCTGCGCCCTTTCAATCCCTTCGCTCCTGATAGCTCTAATTTTCAATTTAAATCACAAACCTTTAACTCGCAAACCTAAACATGAAACCAAATACAAAGCTCTCGCACCTGGGTCGTACTGCGGTTAATGTGCCCGCCACAGTGAATGTGCCCATGCATCGCGCCTCAACGGTGTTGTTCGACAATGTTGCGCACCTGCATGACACGCAAAGGCGTTGGGAGCAGGACGAACAGATTCCGACTTATGCCATTTTCAATATGCCGCAGTCGCTAGCACTGGAAAATTGCGTGGCAGAGATTGAGGGCGGCTACCGTGCCACCACTTATCCAAGTGGTTTGGCGGCTGTGGCAGGAGCGCTGCTAGCGGCAGTGAAGTCAGGCGACCATGTGCTGATGACCGACAGCTGCTATGGTCCGGGGCGCACGTTTTGTGAATCATTTTTGACACGCATGGGTGTGGAAACCACTTTTTATGATCCGCTCGTTGGTGCCGGCATCAGTGCGCTGATGCGCCCGAATACCACCATTGTTTACACCGAAAGCCCTGGCTCGTATACCTTCGAAATTCAGGATATTCCGGCCATTGCCCGCGCGGCGCACGAAAAAAATGCCATCGTCATCATGGATAATGCATGGGCGACCGGACTGTATTTCAGTGCGATTGCACATGGCGTCGATATGGTGGTGCAGCCGGCAACCAAATATTACGCTGGGCATTCCGATGTACTGATTGGCCTGGTCATTGCAAACGAGCGCGCATGGCCGATGCTTAAAAAATCCACTTATGAATTGGGTCAGCGCGCCTCACCTGATGATTGCTTCCTGACCCTGCGCGGATTGCGCACCATGGGCATGCGCCTCAAACAACATCACGAATCGGCGCTGCAGGTGGCGAAATGGCTGCAAACGCGACCGGCAGTAAAACGCGTTCTCTACCCCGCGCTGGAAAGCGACCCTGGTTATGCGCTGTGGAAACGCGATTTTTCCGGGGCCACGGGGCTGTTTAGCGTTGAACTCCACCCTTGTTCGGATGCGCAAATTGCCAACATGATAGATGGCTATGAATTTTTTGGGCTGGGCTATTCGTGGGGCGGATTTGAAAGTTTGGTAATGCCTGCTGATCTTCGCTATGGCCGCAAGGTGGCGCCATGGACCGGCGGGCCGCTGCTTCGGTATAGCATTGGGCTGGAAGACACAGATGATTTAGTTCGCGATTTGGAAGCGGGATTTAAACGCTTGAAAGGTTAGCGTTTGCCGCTCAGTCGACGTCACCATCACTCAATGCAGTGCCACCCAAAGCACAATGTTTAAAGCCATTCGCGTCACTATTCTGCTGCTGATTCTGATTGTCGTTGGCGGCGTGACATGGATGACCAAATATCGCGCGCTGAAATGGGACCGCGCGCTCGATGTGGTGATCTTTCCGATCAACGCCGATAAAACCGACATCACACGCGCGTATATCGCGAGCCTGCGCCGCGAAACATTTCAGCCGATAGCGGACCTGATGAAGGACGAGGGAAAACGTTACGGCATAGCCACGAACGAACCCGTTCGGGTGTGGCTGGCCCCGGAGCTGGATGCAATTCCGCCCTCACCTCCATTCAGCGGTAATGTTTTTTCGATCATGATGTGGAGCCTCAAGCTTCGCTACTGGGCTTGGCAACACGATCACTTCGATGGTACCAAACCCAATATCCGACTGTTTGCGCTGTTCCACGACCCCGCGCGCACGCCCGTGTTGGCGCACTCGCTTGGCCTGGAAAAGGGCATGCTGGGCGTGGCCAATGTGTTCGCATCACGGCGCCAGGCGGGCAGCAACAACGTCGTACTGGCCCACGAAATGCTGCATACACTGGGCGCGACCGATAAATACGATTTACAAACCACATTGCCGATTTTCCCTGACGGCTTTGCCGAACCCCAGAAGACGCCAAGATTCCCACAGGACACGGCTGAACTCATGGGCGGACGGATTCCGATCAGCGATGCGCGCGCCGAAATTCCCGACGATCCCACGCAATGCGTAATCGGGACAGCCACGGCACGTGAATTACGCTGGCTAAAATAAAGGGGGCACCTCACCGGGCGCGCATTCAATCAAGCACCCAAGCTAACAACGCGATGCAAGTTATTCTGGCCACTCGCGGTTACCATTTATCGAATTGCATCAATCCTCCCATATGAACACATCAAAAATTAGCCTTCGCGTCACACACGAGACCGACCAACCCGCACTCTCGATGGGTCAAAAAGAGTTCAATCGCCTCGTAAATCAGGTCGAGACGAGTCGCGAAGCACTTGCACAATGGCAATCGCTCGCCCTTAATTACGAGCAGAAGCTCGCGAGCGATTATGACCCGCAATTGCGCATTTTTCAGTCACGGCAGGCGGATTTGGTGCGTGCGCTGGACGAGGCATTAAGCCGGGTCTTGGGCACTAAAATATTGACCAAATCGGAGCTGAAGGCGGTCAAAACTATTATTTGCGACATGGCAGAGCATCTATTGATGGATACTGGTGATGACACGCTTGAGCAGATCTATAACAAGCACAGTGATATCGAGTTTGCGGCGCGCCAAGCGACCGCGCTCGAGCACATCAAAGCAAACGCCGCCGAGATTTTTGGTGTGGCGTTCGACAATTCCGACGAGCTAAATTCATTCGAGGATATTACGGCACAGTTGCAGCGACAGGTGGAGGCGGAATGCCAGCGACGATCAGACGAATCCGCCAGACACGGGGCGCGGCCCAAGACCGGCAAGCAAACCGCAAAACAAAAAGCTGCCGCGGCAAAGCTGGACGCTGCAGAAAATGGGGCCAGCCTCTCGCTTCGGGAAATCTATCGTAAATTGGTGAGCGCGCTCCATCCTGATCGCGAACCCGATCCGGCAGAACGTGCGCGCAAAACCGCGCTCATGCAGCGCGTCAACGATGCTTACAAAAAACGAGACCTACTTCAGTTGCTTGAGCTACAAGTCGCAATCATGCAAATCGATGAACGCGCAATGGCCGCAGTTTCCGACGACCGACTTAAACATTTCAACAAGATATTGCAGGACCAATGTTTGCAACTTCAGCAGAGCATCTTGCAAGTGCAAAGGCCGTTTCGCGAGCAGCTCGGATTGGGCTTGCACCAGACTTTATCGCCAAAAATGATCATGTCGCGCTTGCTCAAAACTATCGCCGAGCTAAAGCAAAATACCGCGTCACTAGACAGAGAAATTAAAGCCTCCACCAATCTGTACGCCTTCAAACAGCGAGCGCAGGACTATAAAGACGAGCTGAAAACACGCTAGATATGAAGTCGCTTACCAAAAACTAGATATTTAAGTATAAATACGCTAATAATTTTGACTCTAAGCGCAAGGCATGTATCGTAGGAATTTATAAGTAGACCGTTTGGCGCGCATCTTTGGACATAAACGCTCCGAAACCCACGCCGGAAAAAGAGTTTAATTTTCAACCATCATTAGCCGCCGTCAAAATTTAGGGTCAATTTATGCGTTATTTTCGTTTCATGTTTTTATTAGCTGTCGTTTCCATCGCGGGTGTCGTAAATGCGCAGTCTGATCCGTTGCCGATGGGGGAAGCCGACAAATACTTTTGCCCGATATTGGTAGTGCCGCCCACATTTGCCAAATCGGAACTCGCTAGTAAGCCTGAAATAGAAATTCGCGTCAGCGGCACGGTGAATGATGTCGGCGTGCTCGAATCCCCAGAATTTTCGCCACTCGAGGGCAACGTATCTTTTGTTCAGGCGATCAAGGGCGTACTGTCGTTTTGGCGCTTCAGGCCTGCAGCTATGCGCACCAGTTGCAAACCGCGGTGTAGTCCTAGTTTGGTTTTCGCAGAAAGATGGCGCGCCTAGTGTCGCGGTTTCGATGCCCGCACGGTCCGCAAAGCCAGAAACAGATGAGAAAAAGCCGGTTGCCGGGCGAACCTTTGTCAGGCGGCCCAAAGTGACTTTTCCTTACGCTGCAGCCGCGGCGGGCGCGGAGGGCTCGGCTGAGTTGCTGTTTCAGGTAGATGAGCAAGGCCAGGCATTGAAGACGAGCGTTTCATACTCTATTCCAAGCCGCCTTTACGACGACCAAGCAAGGGCAGGCTCAAGGCACGCGCTTTTTTCACCGGCTACACCGAATGAAGGAACAACAAAGACAATTTGTATCCGCTTGCCGTGTAATTTTTGTTTGAGAAATATGGTGAATACACGCAATCCTTCGTGCATTTACTGAACTAAAAACGAAGTTTGGCTGGCGTGCCGACACTGTCGCTACGCTCGCAGTTATTTGTCGCGCTTAGTTCGTCGATTTCAAAACCATCGGGCTTATGGCAACGGATTCGCCGCAAACATGCCAACCAATTGCGCCCCGGGTGTTTGGCTTCATAGAACACGTGATCTGCGCACCCAATCATGATTTCTGGCGGAGTTGTCTGACTCGGGATTTGTGTGACCGATCAGGCTAAGCGTTACCTTCGATGAGACGCCTGAACGGGTGTGGGGTATTACCAGATTCTGGGTATGTTCCATGATTGAATTGGCCACGACGACTGCGCCCTCTGGTCGTGTTTCGGGCAGTTCCAATACAAAACCCAACACCGGAGCACGCAACGAGATTGCCCGGCCACTTGGCCTCGCGGCGTAGCGCCTGAGCAACCTGACAAACGCAGTCAACTTCCGCTTGATGGCGATAGTTATCGTTAAACAATTTGAATAAATGAACATCGACAAGAATTAATGAAGTCGGCGCACTAGCGTGCATGGCCCGCTGTAATTCAGGCTGCCCGGGGACCGAAGGAGCGCCGATTATCAATTCCCGTCAGGCCTTCCTGCTGCGCAAGTTTTTCTAATCCGTTATTGGCTTTGGCGAGCTGGGTAGACAGCTCCTGCGTTTTTTGCCCCATAGCTTCAAGGGATGATGGCGCACGGATTTTTGCATCAAGCGCCACAAAACTGACGGGCCTGACCAAATTATCACTGCCCCCTTACGTCAATTCTGCGCGCGGCTGTGTATCCATCCGTCACCGACATGCAGACATCCCTCATGATCAGATCGGGACGTAATTGCGCATGCAACAGCAGCATTTGTTACCCATTTTTGGCTCTTACTGGCGTATGCCCCATGCGGCCGATCAACGCGCACATCGCGGCATGAATGCTATGCGAATCGTCCACCACCAGAGTTTTCACCTAATTTTTCTCTTTCGACACAACATCGCATTTTATATTCATATCAAAGTTTAAAACAGTCATCTCACCAGCTTTTCAACTTGGAAAGGCCATCAGAAAATTCCTGTCGTAATAATGCTGAAGCAAAATTGCGCTCTGATGTTTCGATAAAAATTTAGCTTGCGCCTAGCAAACAGAGCCGACGGGATGATTTTTTAATTTGATCGTGGTGAGCACTTCGCCGGTCCAGCTGGCGATCGCAGTATGCAAAGCCATGAAAATAACCATTTTTCGCCCGAGAGTTTTCATGCGGCGAATTTTCTGCAACACCATTTTGTAAAGCCAGCGTATGCGGCCTGGTTGGCGATGGATAACGTAAGGAATGGCGCCTATTTTTGACTGACTTCCAAGCCAAACTCCAGTCGATCACGCGTGGATCACATGAATCCAGCCCGCTGGCTCTGCCGTATTGCATAAAAGCTGCTAACAAGCAGCCCTAAGAATTGCAAAAAGCACTATTATTTGACAATATTTCGGTCACTTGACGCATCACTCGGGAATTTTCATGCACGCCACCCTGCATTTAATGAAATCGCGCGGTTTTCCACATCTGCGCCGCAAAACGCTTGACACGCTTCAGGTAAACCTCGGCTATAAATGTAATCAGGCGTGTTTTCACTGTCACGTGAATTCGAGCCCGGATCGCAAGGAGATGATGTCGCTTGCGACCATCGATGAGGTGATCGCATTTATGCGCATCGCCAAAATCAAAACGCTCGATATGACCGGCGGTGCGCCCGAATTGAACGATCATTTTCGTCATCTCGTCATCGCCGCGCGTGGCCTAGATGTGCGCGTGATTGACCGATGTAATCTGACGATTCTGGAAGAGCCAGGTTTTGAAGATTTGGCACAATTCCTGGCCGACCAGCAGGTGGAAGTGAGCGCTTCGCTGCCTTGCTACAGTCAGGAAAATGTCGACAAGCAACGTGGCGAAGGCGTATTTGAAAAATCCATTTCTGGGCTCAAAAAATTAAATGCGCTGGGCTATGGCAAAGACGGAAGCGGCCTGGTGTTGAACCTCGTGTTTAATCCGCAGGGCCCGAAGCTGCCACCCTCGCAAGACGCGCTTGAAGCGGATTATCATCGCTTACTTAAACTTAATTTTGGTATCGTATTCAATCATCTTTTTACCATCACCAATATGCCGATCCAGCGTTTTGGATCGACCCTCATTTCCAAGGGCCAGTTCGAGCCCTACATGGATTTGCTGGTGTCCTCGTTTCAGCCGCATAATCTCGACAGTGTAATGTGCCGCTCGCTCTTATCTGTCGACTATCTAGGGTTTGTCTACGACTGTGATTTCAACCAAATGTTGGGCTTGCCGCTGCTGCATAAAGATCATCTCAAAACGCATTTGCGTGAGCTGATGGGGGTTAACCTGCTCGGTAATCAGATCGTGGTTAAAGATCATTGCTACGGCTGCACAGCGGGGCAAGGCTCTAGTTGCGGGGGCGCGCTCGGTGCCGAGGGCGGTGTGGTCGGTTCGCTGGTAGCAGCCGAATAATCTGATTGCCGCCATCAAAATCCTGCTTTGCATGAACGCATAGCAACGGCTTGTTGGTGGGAATGCGGTTGCCCCACGACGAGGCAGCGCGTGCGAATGGAACAACGCTCGAAAGCTTGGTGGTAGAGCTGCCTTGCTCAAGCGCGCATACTGTTTCTGACGTTGGTCAGTTCTAAACTTTGAGCCGTCCAATTTAAGCATCCCGAGTTTTTGAGCGCCCTAAACATGACCCGTTAACGAAAGGCGATGCATGAAACCGTCCCAGAAACAGCGCGGCGCCGCCAAAACAACGAAGCCCATCAACTTAGCGCTTCAAGGTGGCGGAGCCCACGGTGCGTTTGCGTGGGGTGTGATGGATAAGTTAATTGAAGATGGCCGTTTGGTTATTGATGGCATTTCCGGCACCAGTGCGGGATCCATGAACGCCGTTGTTTATGCCTACGGCCGCACTACAGGCGGTGCAGATGGCGCGCGTGAGGCGCTTGAAAATTTTTGGAAGGCTGTTTCGGATTCCGGTCAGCGCTATTCACTGGTCAAGCAAATGTTTCAAAATCCATTCTCGTTGGGTGCGAAAAGCATATTTTCTTCTCCCGCAGCATCGCCGACTTTCGAGGCAATGAAATTTTTGACCGATAGCTTTTCGCCTTACCAGCTCAATCCGACCAACTGGAACCCGTTACTTGATCTTTTGAATCAGCAGGTGGATTTTGATCGCCTCAATCAATGTCGGGAGACCAAGCTGTTTTTATCCGCCACCAATGTTCGCTCTGGCAAGGTTCGCGTCTTCAATACCCGAGAAATTACCGCATCTGCAGTGATGGCATCATCGTGTTTGCCGCACCTATTTCAGGCAGTTGAAATCGACGGTGAGCACTATTGGGACGGTGGATACATGGGCAATCCGTCGCTGTTTCCGCTTTTTTACAACACCACCGTGGGCGACGTGCTGATCGTGCACATCAACCCGATTGAGCGCAATCATTTGCCTAAAACGTCCACCGAAATTTATGATCGCGTCAATGAGGTTACGTTTAATTCATCGTTGATCAAAGAACTGCGGTCGGTGGCGTTCGTGCAAAAGCTGCTCGATGAAGGTTGGCTCAAAGACGAATATCGCGACCAACTGATGTACGTGCGAATCCACTCGTTGCGCGCCGATAAAGCGCTGGCGGACCTTAGTGCGGCGTCAAAATTTTTTAGCGAATGGGATTTTTTAATAATGCTGCGTGATCGCGGTCGTGATTATGCGCAGCAGTGGTTGGACGAAAACTTTGCAAGTGTCGGCGTGCGCTCGACCGTTGATTTGCGCCGCGAATTTTTGAACAGCGGCAGCGAACAAGTTTCGTACCAGCCACTCGATAAGGTGCCGGTTAGTCGTAAGAAAAACGCTGCTGCTGCGACTAAACCCGCAGCGAAAACTGTGCCGCCTATTCATCCCGCAGCAAAATCCACATCTAAAAGGCGGCAGCGCCCGTAAGGTGGGTCAGCCGCGCGGATATGCAAGTTTAGCAAGCACACTCAGGAGTTTTAATGAACAAAACCAAAATTATTGTCGCGCTGGCGGTGATTGCCGCGATCGTCGCGTTCTTCGTATTTGATCTTGGCAAATATTTCAGCCTCGATTATTTCAAGGGCCAACAGGCGGCGATCGGCGTTTACTATGCCGCCCATCCCTTACAAACTGGTTTTATTTTCTTTGCGGTCTATCTTGCGGTAGCTGCACTTTCGCTGCCAGGGGCTGCGATCCTTACACTGGTTGCAGGCGCCATTTTTGGTTTGCTGTGGGGCATCGTTATTGTCTCGTTCGCTTCAACGATAGGTGCCACGCTCGCATTTTTAGCAGCACGATTTCTATTGCGCGACTCGATTCAATCCCGGTTTGGTGAAAAATTGAAAGCGTTTAATGCCGGTGTGGAGAAAGAAGGCGGCTTTTATTTGTTCACGCTCCGTCTGGTGCCTGCGTTTCCTTTCTTTATGATTAACGTGGTGATGGGACTCACTACCATGAAGGCGTGGACATTTTTTTGGGTCAGCCAACTCGGCATGTTTTTGGGCACTATTGTTTTTGTCAACGCAGGCACAGAACTCGCAAAAATCACTTCTCTGAAAGGCATCCTTTCGCCGGGATTGATTGGTGCTTTTGTGTTGCTGGGTGTGTTCCCGATTATTGCCAAGAAGATAATTGATGCCTACAAGGCGCGCAAAATTTACGCAAAATGGGCGGACAAAAAACCATCACACTTTGATCGCAATGTGATCGTCATCGGCGCAGGTTCGGCCGGGCTGGTGACGAGCTACATCGCAGCGGCGGTGAAAGCAAAAGTCACCTTGATTGAAAAGCACAAGATGGGCGGTGATTGTCTGAACACGGGCTGTGTGCCGTCAAAATCAATGATTGCCTCGGCGAAGTTATTGAACCGTATGCAGCGCTCGAAAGAGTTTGGTATTGCGTCGGCGGTGGCAACATGGGATTTTGCAGATGTGATGGAGCGGATCCAGCGTGTGGTGAACGAAATTGAGCCGCATGATTCAGTCACCCGTTACACCAGTCTCGGCGTGGATTGCGTGGCGGGTTCAGCGAAAATTTTGACGCCATGGGAAGTTGAAATTGTTCGCGAAGATGGCACCAGGCAAAAACTTACGACAAAAAATATCGTGATTGCCACCGGTGCGCGGCCTTTAGTGCCACCGATCCCGGGCCTGGCTGAGGCTAATCCCCTCACCTCTGACAATGTATGGAATCTGCGTAAATTGCCAAAACGCCTGGTCGTGCTGGGCGGCGGGCCGATTGGCTGTGAGCTAACACAATGCTTTGCGCGTTTTGGTTCGCACGTTACTCAAGTTGAGATGGCACCCCGGATCATGATTCGCGAGGACACTGAAGTTTCCGAAATGGTCAAACGAAAGTTTGAAGCAGAAGGCGTCACGGTGCTGGTCAACCACAAAGCCAAGCAGGTAGTTATTGAAGCAGGTGAAAAATATTTGGTGGTTGAGAACAATGGCCAGGACAAGCGAATTCCATTTGACGAAATTCTTTGTGCGGTTGGTCGCATCGCCAATACCAAGGGGTTTGGCTTGGAAGAGTTAGGCATTCCTGCGGCCAAAGTGGTGGAGACAAATGAATATCTGGAAACGCTCTACCCCAATATTTTTGCTTGTGGCGATGTGGCCGGGCCGTTTCAGTTCACCCACACGGCGGCACACATGGCGTGGTACGCCGCGGTCAACGCGCTGTTTGGGAAGTTTAAAAAATTCAAGGTGGATTATTCGGTGGTGCCATGGGCTACATTCACCGATCCTGAAGTGGCGCGCGTGGGCATAAACGAGCAGGAAGCGCGCGAGAAAAAAATTCCGCACGATGTGTTCGTATACGGCATCGATGATCTGGATCGCGCCATTGCTGATAGTGAAGCGCATGGCTTTGTTAAAGTGATAACACCGCCGGGCAGCGACAAAATATTGGGTGCTACCATCGTCGGCGAGCATGCAGGCGATTTACTGGTTGAGTTTGTGGCAGCGATGAAGCATGGCTTTGGTCTGGAAGGTATTTTGTCGACTATTCATACTTATCCCACGCTGGGAGAAGCCAATAAATTTGCAGCGGGTGTATATAAACGTTCTACCGCAACGGTCGGCAAACTCGCCGTCGGCAAGGCGTTGAATGACTGGACACGCGGCGACGGCAGCTTGGGCACGGTCATCAGCAAGGGTCTTGCTTTGCTGATTTCGCCAGACAATACGCCCGCGTATCCCAAGCAGGAAGCGGTGCAAGCAAATGAACACATCGCGATTAAAACCTAGGGAATAATTTTTGAGACTAACGGAGTTGACATGGATATTCGTATGAAACCATTTATTTTATTTATCGCGACATTTCTCACGACCATGGCAGTGGCGATGACCGCTTCTGCCCAACCGTTTGATCAAAGCCACAGCGCCTTTTCTGCTTTGCTCAAGAAGCACGTGGCGCTGTTGGACGGCGGTAAAACGTCGAAGGTGAACTATGTCGAATTCGGCAAGGACCGTGCTGCGTTAAAAAGCTATCTGGCGTCTGTTTCTAAAGTAAGCGAAGCAGAATTCAACGGCTGGACGAAACCACAGCGAATGGCATTTTTAATCAATGCCTACAACGGTTTTACGCTGGAACTGATGTTGCAAAATTATCCCGTAAAATCAATCAAAGATATTGGCGGCACCTTCGATAACCGCTGGAAGCGCAAGTTTTTTAAATTGTTCGGCCAGGACTTTTATCTCGACAAGATAGAGCATGAAACCTTGCGCAAGCCCGGCGCGTTTGATGATCCGCGCGTTCATTTTGCCGTTAATTGCGCCTCAATTGGCTGCCCCGCGCTACGCGAAGAAGCGTTTACAGCCGACAAACTCGACAATCAATTGGAAGAGCAAACCATACGGTTTTTGTCAGACAGATCACGTAACCGCTATGAACAAAAGAGTGGAAATCTGGCGGTATCGATGATCTTCAAATGGTTCAAGGAAGATTGGGAGTCTGGCTACAAAGGATTTGACGGCAAGACACCGCCTATCAAATCCCGTGAAGACTATTTCGCACGCTATGCAAAATTGCTTGCTGATGCGCCCGCTGATCAGCAGAAAATTGCGGATGGTAAAGCAGACATTTCGTTTATGGACTACGACTGGTCGATTAACGCCGTGAAGTAAACATCCGGGGATTTATTAAGCAGGCGGCGGCGAGAATATGCAACCCTAGGTTTGGCGCATGTTCCAAGCCAATAAGGCTCCAAAATACCCGCCAATGCTGGTGTTTGTGCCTCAATTTTTGAAAAACCTTTGTTTTTTAAAGGTTATTTGCTATTCGTTGATATTTTGCCGCGTCAGCTTGGGGCGTTTGCCAATAATAACGTTCACCATGATGTCTTTTTGACTGCGAATCAGGCTGAATTTTGCATCTGAACCGGGCTTTAATGATGCAATGATGGTCATAGCGGCCTTGCTATCCTGAATAGGTTTGTCGTTAATGGCGGTGATGACATCGCCGGTTTTTAAACCTGCCTTTTCTGCAGGGCTGGCGCGACTTACGTTTGATACCAAGACGCCGCGCGCTTCTGGCAAGCGCAGCGATTCGGCTAATTCTGGCGTAATGTCCTGCTGGCTGACGCCAACGAATCCGCGGGTCACCGAGCCTTGCGCAATGATCTGTTCCATCACGTCTTTAGCCATCGAGACCGGAATCGCGAAACCAATGCCGAGTGAACCGCCGGTACGTGAGTAAATGACGCTGTTAATGCCAATCAGATTGCCATTCACATCGACCAACGCGCCGCCGGAATTGCCGGGGTTGATCGCAGCATCGGTCTGGATAAAGTTTTCATAGTTATTCACACCCAATCGGTTACGTCCCAGCGCGCTGACGATACCCATGGTGACGGTTTGGCCCACGCCGAAAGGATCGCCTACCGCTAACACGACATCGCCGACGGCGGCTTTTTCGGATTGGCCGAATGTAATTGGCGTAAGCCCCTTACCTTCGACACGCAATACCGCCAAATCGCTGTCGGGATCTGTGCCGACAACCTTGCCCATCATGACGCGGCCATCTGCGAACGAAATTTTGATTTCGGCGGAGCCGTTCACCACATGGTCGTTAGTGAGTACATAGCCGCCTTTGTCGTCAGCATTGACGATGACACCTGAGCCGAGGCTAGCTTGTGCCTCGGTTTGGCCTGGGTCTTCCTGATCCTCCGGTTGGCCAAAAAAGCGGCGGAACAACGGGTCGTTGGTCAGCGGATGGCCCGCAGGTAATTTACTGTCGCGGGAAGTAGAAACGTTAACCACCGAAATCATCGCTTTTTTTGCCGCGTCGCTATAACTATTTCGGGCAGCACCGAGGTTGCCTACGTTTACCAAGCCGCCGGGAGCTGTCGACTCGCGAATTTCGACGACATTTTTACGCCACGGATTCCAATCCGGCCGAATCAGGGTGACCACAAATACCAGCGCGAGCGTGACGGTGACGAATTCAGCAAAAGTTAACCAGAGGCGACGCATGATGTAGGGAACTTATTTCTAAAATTAAGGATATTTTAGTATGGGGGCGACTGGTCTAAAAAACAACGGGAGCACCTGTTGATCGACATGAAAAGGGCTCCCGTGGTTTCTTAAACTTTTCACTGATGTTGGTGTGGAAGGCTATTTCTTTAAGGAATCACGAATTTCACGCAGCAAAATTACGTTTTCCGGCGTAACGGCAGGGGGTACCGCGCCCTTGAGCTTGTTAATCTGTTTTACCATCAGGAAAATAATGAACGCAAGAATCGCAAATTGAATCACGGCCGTGATGAAGCTGCCGTAGGCAAACACGGCCCCGGCCTTTTTTGCGTCGATCAGCGTCATGCCGGCCACTTGATTATTCAGCCCGATAAACATATTGTTGAAATCCAGTCCCCCCGTCAGTTTACCGATAATCGGCATAATCAGATCGCCGACCACGGAATCAACAATCTTTCCGAACGCGCCGCCAATAATCACACCGACCGCGAGATCCATCACATTGCCTTTTACCGCAAATTCCTTGAATTCCGACATCACGCTCATTGTTAACCCCTTGGATAATGATTTTATTTAAAAAATGGCCCTACGAACTTGTTGTAAACGGCTCCTGAAGTCACTATTGGCCGTTGCAACTTGGGTGTAAGTTTGTCGTCGAATGGGGTCACTAAGCAACCATTAGCTTCAAAATGGGTTAATAACTGCTTAATACGCCCCCGAACTATCGCTTAATTGCGTATTGACATTGTTAAAAACGCCGGAGGGGCTTAAGTTTATTGCCGCAATCCGGTAAAATGCGGGCGTTGGATGAAATTATCCGATGTTGCTTTGACCGAAGTAATCTTTCCTTCCCGTTTAAATAGCGAAAATTCATTATGAGCGCAATCGTTCTCGACCAAGTCGATCCCCAAAAACGTCGTTTATTAATCGCGGTAACTTCCGTGGTGGGCGCGGGTGCTGCAGCGGCAGTGGCCATTCCTCTCGCCACCAGCATGAAACCTTCTGCCCGTGCGATTGCAGCCGGCGCATCGGTTCCGGTTCCTCTGGCAACCATTGAGCCGGGTCAACAGATTGTTATCGAATTTCGCGGGGCACCCCACTGGATCATTCGTCGTACGCCCGAAATGGTGATGCAGCTCGGCAAAAACGATGCATTACTGGCGGATCCAAAATCAGAATCGTCCAAACAACCTGCCTACGCAAAAAACGTGTCACGCGCAATTAAGGACGAATGGTTTGTGGTCAAAGGCGTGTGTACCCACTTGGGCTGCTCGCCCACGTATCGCAAGGATATCGGCGCCGCCGATCTCGGCGCAGAGTGGCCGGGCGGCTTTTTCTGCCCCTGCCATCAATCAAAATTTGACCTCGCAGGTCGCGTTTTCAAGGGCATGCCCGCCCCCCTTAATCTGGCGGTGCCGCAATACATGTTTGCTGATGACAAAAATTTGGTCATCGGCGAAGACGGCAAAGGAGCATAGACATGGCAAGTATTCCCAAACCTTTATCCGCACCGCCACTTGGCGGGCTTCCGGGCAAGCTGCTCGGCTGGGTAGATGACCGATTCCCGCTCTCCACGCTTTATAAAGAGCATTTGGGCGAGTATTACGCACCGAAAAACTTCAACCTTTGGTATTACTTCGGCTCGTTGGCGTTGCTCATTTTGGTTATGCAGATTGTGACCGGTATTTTCCTCACCATGAACTACAAGCCGGACGCGAAATTTGCTTTTGCCTCGGTTGAATACATCATGCGCGACGTTTCTGCTGGATGGTTGATTCGTTATATGCACTCCACGGGAGCATCAATGTTTTTCGTGGTGGTGTACCTGCACATGATGCGCGGCCTCATGTATGGCTCGTATAAAAAGCCACGCGAATTATTGTGGGTTTTCGGCTGCATGATTTATTTGGCTTTGATGGCTGAAGCGTTTTTTGGTTATTTGCTGCCGTGGGGCCAAATGTCCTACTGGGGCGCGCAGGTAATTATCAATTTGTTCGGCGCAATCCCGTTTATCGGCGAAGACTTGGCCGTCTGGATTCGCGGTGATTACAACATTGGCGACGCCACCCTTAACCGCTTTTTCGCGTTCCACGTCATCGCAATTCCGATGGTGTTGCTGGGCTTGGTCGCCGCACACCTGACCGCGTTGCACGAAGTCGGCTCAAACAATCCGGATGGCATCGATATCAAGAAGAATATTGATCCTAAAGATGGCAAACCTCGTGATGGTATTCCTTTCCATCCCTATTACACCGTAAAAGATTTGGTTGGTGTAGTCGTGTTTCTGGCCGTATTTACAGCCATTATTTTCTTCGCTCCCGAAATGGGTGGCTATTTCCTAGAGGCCGCCAACTTCATCCCCGCCGACCCGCTGAAAACGCCCGCTCATATTGCCCCAGTCTGGTATTTCACCCCGTTCTACGCGATGCTGCGCGCCGTGCCATCCATGTTCAGCTCGCAATTCCCCGGCGTTGCGGTCATGGGCGGTGCCACCTTGATCCTGTTTACCTTGCCGTGGCTTGACCGTGGCAAAGTGAGATCGGTACGTTATCGCGGCCCGATCTATAAGGCCTTCCTGACCGCTTTTGTAATCAGCTTTTTGATCCTTGGTTATCTCGGCGTGGTACCCACCACCGTGTGGGGGCAGCTGTCGTTATTGGGTGGCGTCGATACAGCGACTCTGGTTGCGCGAGTCTTGACGGTTGTTTATTTCTCATTCTTTATCCTGATGCCCTGGTATACCAAAATTGATAAAGAAAAAGCCGAACCTTTGCAGGTCACTTTCTGATGAAATCAATTATCAAAACCCTGATCGCAGTACCTGCATTGGTGCTTTGCCTGTTGTCAGGAGGCACGGCTGTTTTTGCGAGCGAAGAAGTGGCGCTGGATACTGCACCGATCAACCTGAAAGATCAGGCGTCGTTGCAGCGGGGCGCAAAAAATTTCGTTAATTACTGCATGAATTGCCATAACGCGAGCTTCATGCGCTATAGCCATTTGACGCAGATTGGCTTGACCGAAGATGAGATCAAATCGAATCTGATGTTTAGCACCGACAAAATCGGCGACACCATGGTTTCGGCGCTCGATCCGAAGGACGCCAAAGAGTGGTTTGGTGCCTTGCCACCGGATCTTACGTTAGTCGCCCGTGTGCGAGGCTCAGACTGGATTTATACCTACTTGCGCAGCTTCTACCGCGACGACACTTCACCGTCAGGCTGGAACAACGTGGTCTTCAAAAACGTTAGCATGCCCAACCCACTGCACGATTTGCAAGGCACCCAGGTGTTGACCAAAACGGGCGAGAAAGAAGAGCATGGTCATATGACGCCGATCATGAAACTCTCCGTTGATCGGGCTGGCACTATGAACCAAATGGAATACGACTTGTTCATCAAAGATTTGGTGAATTACCTCACTTATATGGGCGAGCCCGCGCGCCCCGCCCGGACGCAAGTTGGTGTCATCGTGCTGCTGTTTCTGGTGATCGCATTTTTCGCTACTTTGTGGCTCAAAAATGAGTATTGGAAAGATGTGAAATAAGTTTCTGCTCTAGCAGAACACCAAGCCGCGCCCAGGCAAATACCAGGCGCGGCTTCGTACTTTTAGCTGTACTTGTACCCTTAGAAAAAGAAAGTTGGTATTCATCATGATGACGCTCTATTCCGGAACGACCTGCCCGTTTAGCCACCGCTGTCGCATTGTGCTGTATGAAAAAGGGATGGATTTCCAGATCCTTGATGTGGATTTGATGAACAAACCCGAAGATCTCGCGGTGATGAATCCGTATAACCGCACCCCGGTATTGGTGGAGCGCGATTTGATTTTGTACGAGTCGAACATCATTAACGAATACATTGACGAACGTTTCCCGCATCCACAACTGATGCCCGCCGACCCCGTGATGCGGGCTCGCGCGCGGCTGATTTTGTTCCGCATGGAAAACGAAATTTTCAACCACGTCGATTCGCTGGAGCGCGGCAAACAAAATACTCACGATAAAGCGCGTTTGTATATTCGTGAAAATCTGATTCAGCTCGCACCGATTTTTGTGAAGCAAAAGCACATGCTGGGCGATGAGTTTTCGATGTTGGATGTGGCAATCGCCCCTTTGCTGTGGCGCTTGGAGCACTATCAAGTCGAAATGCCCAAAGCGGCTGCGCCGTTACTCAAATACGCCGAGCGTTTGTTTTCACGGCAGGCGTTTATTGATTCGATGACCGCCTCTGAAAAGGCCATGCGTAAATAGCAGCGCATTTATAGGTGTTTAAGCGTATGTGGGCCTAGTTAGGTCTAGTGGTATCCGGTTGGGTGCAGTTGTGTGGATTTGGAATCCAGCAACTTCGGCAACCCACGACAGCACAACAATGCAGATGAAAGTCTCAACATGATGAAGGCCATCGCTGCGCCACCGTAGTTGGTTATTGAGGTGCGCGGCAAGACTTCACGACGGCAATGACGTCATCGTCACAAATAAAGTATTTGGTCTTTGCCGCACCTTCAGTGTTTTCTTGAGTCACCAAGACCCCTTGTTCCTTTATGACTGAACTGTCTACCAAACCTTATCTGATCCGCGCCATCTACGAATGGTGTGCTGACGCGGGCTTTACACCTTATCTGAGCGTGAAGGTAGACGCGAACACACGTGTGCCGATGGAATATGTAAAAGGCGGCGAAATCGTTTTATCGATTAGCCAGCTTGCCACCCGCGATTTAACGATCGGGAACGAAGCTGTTCAGTTTTCCGCGCGCTTCAATGGCGCCTCGCGAGAAGTATCGGTGCCAATTTATGCCGTCCAGGGCGTATTCGCCCGAGAAAATGGGCGTGGCGTATTCTTCGATCCCGAAACAGCACCAGAAACAACTGGAGCAGCACCCGCGAATCCACCGGCCACCGCCAATAGAGTTCCGACCTTGCAAGCGGTACCACAGACCGGCGCGCTCATGGCCTTGGTCGACCAGCCTCGTCACGTAACCATAGATGCAAATGCAGACGTAACCGCAGATACAAATGCGGAACCACGTGCGCACTCAACTGGCGATGCAAACGCTGATGCCGCGGCCAAACAGCCCCATGCAGGCAAGCCCGAATCACATGACTCCTTCCGCCCAGCTCAGCCACCCGAAAAGCCAAAAGGCCCGCCCCGCGGTAATTTGCGCATCATCAAATAAAGTGATTTTGGGGTTTACTTGATGACGTAAGCGATGCGATGAGTTAGCAAGCGTAGCAGCGAAAGCAAATCTCGATATGGGGCGCTTGGCACTTTAAACAGCGCTTTGATACGCTCTCGATATCCGATCGCGCATAATAATATTTGACATCACTCGTTGAGTCCGTTCATCTCCATTACCGTTGCCGAATTGCTCAAAGATAAAGCCCGCCAGTCCGTCGGTGGCATCTTATTTTCTGTTACGCCAGAGGCTCCCACTGCCGATGCCGTTGCGATGATGGTCGGCAATAAAATCAGTTCCGTGGTCGTCAAAGAAAACGAAAATATGGTGGGCCTGATTACGCTGCGCGAATTGCTGCAAGGCCTCAGCGACCATGGGGACGCGCTACTCACCACCACTTGCGGTGCGGTGATGAAAAAGAACCCGGCCGTTGCCAGGGTCGACGATACTGCTGATCATCTGCGCGGCCTCATGACCGCGCTGCATATCACCCATGTACCGGTCATCGATGCTAAGAAATTGATCGGTATTCTGTCGTTCCACGACATCGCCCGCAGCACCATCAAGGACGCCGACTTTGAAAATAAGCTGCTCAAACAATACATCAAGCATTGGCCTGAATAGGCTGGCGTGATCAGCGGCAAGCGCGTTACTCTTTTGGGTAGAAAATCGAATTGATTAGCCCGATTTGCCCGCGAATTGATGGCACTCGCGTAGAACTCCATCGGCAGGTTGCAATTATTTTTTTGGTTTGCGCGGTGCCAGATGGTTGCGAGCAACACCGAAAGCATAGGCCGCCGCAAGTTCAGCAATATCGGCAGCACCATCCGCCACTAGATTTTGTGGGCGTGCAAGTGTGGACTCCAAGATGCTTTCATCACGTATTCCTGGCGGGCCTCCGTGTTCGGCCCACTGCTCGTCATGGGCCGCAAGAATAACGGCGCGATGAACCCAGATAACTGGCATCAATGAGCAATCGTTATTGGGCCAGCCCGCGCAGCACATCGCGATAATCTTTCATCACTTCACGCGCCATTGTCATTTGATCTTTAAACATTGGATCATATGGCGTCAGCGCGATACCGTCAGGCGTCTCGGTAACGTAAACCGCATCACTTTTTTTAACTTCAGTTTCGTCATGATTTCTTCCGGGAAAATGACGCCGACTGAATTACCAATCTGAATGAGTTTAAGCGCTTGCATAGCGCTCCCCTGCGGATAATGAGAAGTTATAACAATCGTTATAAAGCGCTTATCAAATCAGCCTTCATAATTTCACCTGCCGGTGCCAACACAAGCCATTTGCCAATTCAGGTGCTGCAGATTCCAAATGCAGCACGCGACGGCGTCGAGCGGCAAAAATTTTGGGGCAGTTCGCATCGATTCGCAACTGGAATCAAAATATCTCGATGCCATGCAACCAGCCAGTTAGCGTCAATGCGTTTATCAAATAGCGTTGCCTTGTAGGCAAACGCATTGCAGCCGAGCGTTGCAGAAATCAGTTTCACTAACGCCGTATTTGCTAACAATTGAATGACCGCAGGGTGGTCAATTAGATGTCGTTGTCCCGCGCGATTTTCTTGCAGATCAAGTTGCATGCTTATATTTCTACAAGCTTCGGCATCAATTGGTGAATCGGAATAGAAAATCCATCACGCGCAAAGGCCTCTGCATCAAATTCCAACTAAACCCGATCCTTCAACTTAGCAAACGCCGCCGCCATCGCACCATTCTGCGGCGTTGCGGGAGCAGAACTCAAGGCAGGTCTTGCCAATTGGGCATTTTTTGGTCGGAAAACCCCCCCAGTGCTAGTGTTGATATTCGCATTCGTGCTCCCACTTCTTGGCACAGCCGTATCATTTAATCGCATCGTCAACGCCACGCGATTGCGTTTCGCATCAACTTCTACTACTTTCACTTTCACCACTTGTCCGGCCTTCACGACATCGCGTGGGTCTTTAACGAATTTTTCGGCGAGTGCGGAGATGTGAACCAGACCATCCTGATGCACGCCGATATCGACGAACGCACCGAATGCCGCGACGTTGGTGACGACGCCTTCGAGGATCATGCCGGGCTGCAGGTCGGATAATTTTTCCACGCCGTCTTGGAACGTGGCGGTCTTAAATTCGGGACGTGGATCGCGGCCGGGTTTTTCGAGCTCTTTCAAAATATCGGTGATCGTGGGCACGCCGAATTTTTCGTCGGCGTATTTTTCGGGTTCAAGTGATTTCAATAATCTGCCGTCGCCCATCACTGCTTTCACGTCTTTTTGAATGTCAGTCAGAATTTTTTCTACCAGCGGATAAGCTTCAGGATGCACGCTCGATTGATCGAGTGGATTTTCTCCATTAGCGATGCGCAAGAAACCCGCAGCCTGCTCAAATGCCTTGTCGCCCAGGCGAGGCACTTTCTTCAACGCTTCCCGCGATTTGAATACGCCGTGGGTATTTCGATGCGTGACGATATTTGCCGCCACCGAGGCCGATAGGCCAGAAACCCGCGCCAATAGGGCGCTTGAGGCCATATTCACATCCACGCCCACCGCGTTTACGCAATCTTCCACCACCGCTTCAAGGCTGCGCGCGAGCTGGCTCTGATTCACGTCATGTTGATATTGGCCAACGCCGATAGACTTCGGATCAATCTTCACCAGCTCCGCCAACGGGTCTTGCAAACGCCGCGCAATCGACACCGCACCGCGTAAGGAAACATCCAGATCCGGCAATTCCTTTGACGCAAATTCAGATGCGGAGTACACCGATGCGCCCGCCTCAGACACGACAATTTTTGTCATCGGCTGATCGGGTAGAAGTTTGATGAGATCAGCGGCGAGCTTATCGGTTTCACGTGATGCAGTGCCGTTGCCGATTGAAATCAAATCCACGCTGTGCTTTTTCGCCAGCACCGCCAAGGTGCGCAACGAGCCTTCCCAATCGCGACGTGGCTCGTGCGGATAAATCGTGGACGTCTCCAGCACCTTGCCGGTGTTATCCACCACCGCGACTTTGCAGCCCGTGCGAATACCGGGATCAAGCCCCATCGTCGCGCGCTGCCCTGCCGGGGCAGCGAGTAATAAATCTTTCAGGTTTTGCGCGAATACATTAATGGCTTCTACTTCTGATTTTTCCCGAAGCGCAGACATCAACTCAGTTTCCAGATGCAGTGAAATTTTCACACGCCACGTCCACCGCACCACTTCGGTCAGCCATTTGTCGGCTGGGCGGCTCTTGTTTACGATACCCGCACTGCCTGCAACCATATCTTCAATCGGATTAAACGGCGCGCTCCATGAAGGTTTTTCTTCTTCTGAATCGAGGCGCAATGCGACCGTTAAACAACCTTCGTTACGCGCCCGGAAAAGTGCCAATGCCCGGTGGGAAGGAATCGTTTTCCACGTTTCGGAGTACGCGAAATAATCGGAGAACTTTGCGCCCTTGTCTTCCTGACCCGTGATCACTTTCGATTCGACGACACCGTGCGCCACCAGATAATCGCGCACCCGGCCAATCAAACCCGCCTGCTCTGAAAATCGTTCCATCAAAATTTGTTTGGCCCCTTCGAGTGCTGCCTTTACATCCAGCACCACAGTATCTTTTTCGTCTGCCTTCGCAGGTTCCGTGCGCAAATATTTTTGCGCTTCAGTTTCCGGTATCAGCATCGGGTTCGCCAGCAAATCGTTTGCGAGTGGCGTAAGCCCTGCCTCTTTGGCAATCTGCGCTTTGGTGCGGCGTTTTAATTTATACGGCAAATACAAATCTTCCAGCGTAGTTTTATCCTCTGCTGCCTCCACGCTTTTTTTCAATTCCGGCGTCAGCTTGCCCTGCTCCTCAATCGAATCCAGGATCGCCGCGCGACGATCTTCCAACTCACGTAGATATCGTAACCGCTCTTCCAATAAGCGCAGCTGAATATCGTCGAGCCCGCCCGTGGCTTCTTTGCGATAACGGGCGATGAAGGGCACGGTAGCGCCTTCATCGAGAAGCGCTACGGCGGCGGCAATTTGGATGGGCTTAGCGGCGATTTCAAGGGCGAGGCGGGATTCGATGGAGGGAAGCATGAGACTTTCAATAATTAAAACGGATAAAAAAGAACCAAGGTTTTACGCGAGGGGACGCATACCGCACAAAATTGTGGTTCGCCATTTAGTGGGCTTTCCGGAGGGGAAAAAGCTGAAGATGCCCATCGATGCAAGTGCCGCGAAATAAAATCCACATCAGCGGAGCGCGGTTTAGAGAGTCATTTTTATATTTTAAGAATAACCACCCATTGTCGCGCCGTTAAAACCTGACATATCCCTATTCCCCACACGATGATGTATCGATGATGTTGACGCCGAGGAAAGTTCTTGCCTTATCGGCAAACATCGTTCGGGCTACTTATCGCTAAAACAGGGCAAACAGAAAAAAGCTAAAAATTCATCCTTGCTGAAACAAGAACTGTGCGACCCGGCAGGCGATAGAGTTGTCCCTCACCCAGCTCACTAACCGCCACGGGGTCGCGGCGATTTGAAATATTATAAGCATCTAGGCGTAATTCCCATGTCGAGAAGTGATAGTTAGCGCCCGCGTCCAACGTTGCATATGAGTGCGTGCGAGCAGTGTTTTCCCGATCCAGATATCGGCTCCCAATCCAATTCCATACAACCGATCCACCCCAGCTTGTTATCGGCGCATAAATGACGCCAACAGCGGCCAAATATTGCGGGGAAACCTCCAAACGTTTGCCTGAAAATTGCAGCAGACTACCATCTTCTTGCGCGACTGAATAATCCGAGTATTTGGCATCGTGATGCGCCCCGGTCGCCTTAATTTGCAAGGCGTCAGAAACGCGATAGCGGCCTTCAGCTTCTACGCCACTAAATTTTTCCTGGCCCGCATTGGCAAGGCTCGGCAGACCATTAACGTTTTCGCGAATAACCAAATTTCTGAAATTCATTCGGAAATAAGATAATTCCCAATCGAATCGACCACCGAACGCGCGCCCTCTGAGCCCGGCCTCCCAACTTTTTGCGGTCTCGGGCTTCAGAATGGTGCCCTCTGCTTCCGGCCCAAAATCAATCGCAGCAGGTTTGTAGGTGTTGCGATAATTGGCGAAGGCGGTAAGACGATTGGCATCGCTTATCCATAGGGCGTAGCTGCCTGCCGCTGTTCCAGAAAAGCCAGTTTTGCGGGCATGTGAAGACGCCGTGAAATTGGGCGTGCCGGCAGCGGCGTTGTGGTCAACCGCTTCGCCGCGGCGGCTTTCGCGGGTGTCGTTATAACGCAAGCCGACTAGTAAATTCCACCGGTCGCCCGGCCGCCAGTCGACTTGGGTGTAAGCACCGGCGAAATTGCGCTTGTCTCGCAATTTTGTTGATTCATCAACAGGCAATTGTATGGAAATGGGGCGGTTAGCCCCGCTGGGTAAAACAGCATATTCAAAGTTGTCGCTGTCTTGATGACCGTTGCCAAACAAAAAATCAACCCCGATTGACCAACTAATGTTTTGTGTTGGATTTGTGATCAGATAAGTATCAAAGTAGCCGTAATCTTTCGCCACTGATTGACGGTAGCCGTCGGCATTATGGGTCACGCCATCATCTGCAAAATCAGGGCGCAAATAACCGCGAATGTTGCGATTCTCGGCATGGGCCAGCGACAGCAACGTTACCCATTTACCCAGAGTCAGGTCTTTGTCAATTCCGACATTGAACTGCACGCGGGTTTCGTCCGCTTTTGCGTCCCTGGGATTGGCATTGGCATCAAGCGGAAATCGGCCAGATAATCCATCGGCTTCAACTGGATGTGGGCTGTAGGGGCGCTGGTGCAGGACAGTTGCATCCAAATCAAAATGCATCCTGCCAAAATCGAGATCAGCTGCCGCACGATACAGCACATGTGCGCGATTCAACTTTGAGCCTTCTTGGCTGAATTGCTGTGTGCCGGCATCAAAATTGATCGACTGCTTGAACGGACCGATAGTGGACAAATTGCTGCTTAGACCAACATTCACGGTATTGCGGCTGCCCAGCCCCACGCTTCCCTGCGCGATCATTTCGCCGGCCGGGTAGTGAATCACGTTGATCACGCCCACAAAGCTGGTCGCCCCATACATGACCGGTGCCGCGCCGCGCAGCACCTCGATTTGTTTGACGTTGGTAAGGTCAAGTGTTGTCAGGGCAGGATTAAAAGCGCCGCCCCAAGGCACACCATCCACGACCACCAGGAACGCATCGAACTCGCGCAATCCCCACAAGCCTGGGGCGGAACTCGCGGGACCGCCGTCTCCGCCGGGCGCAATGTCAACACCGGCGACCAGACTTAAAGCAGTGCGTAAATCACGCGCATTGCGATCAGCCAGCTCTTTTCCGCTGACAATCGTAATCATCACCGGACTCGAGTCTAGCGGAGACGCAATTTTGGAACTGATGATTTCCATTTGAGCAAGCGTATCGGCAGCAATTTCGCTACTGAAGCAAGGGTGCGATGCAAAAAGGCCCGTGACGGCAAAGGAAGCAGCGAAAGATTTGAGACGCATAAATTTGGATTCAAAAAAAGTTTTGAAAACCGCGAATATAACCTCTATCCAGATTAGTTCATGCAGTTTGTAATATTTGTATACTAAGTGTAACCTGCAGCGTCAGGCGATTTATGTAGCGATAAATCACTGCACCGCGCCGCTTGCCCAACAGGCTGATGGCTTGATGGAATTACACTTTCAATCAAAAGGGGAATAACAGATGAAGCTGCAAAATTGGCGCCGTCTAGGTGCCGCGGTAGTTGTCGTAACATTGCCTTCGGTTGTATTCGCACAGGGCAATTCCCAAAATGCGCCAGGTAGAGCAGAGGTCATCCCTGCCGCGTACCACGATCATTCATTTGTTTTGCGCGATGCGCCGGGCAAGCCGATGGATACCTCAATTATCAAAGAGGCCAAAGACAAGCGGCGCGTTCCTTATGCCGATTCACCGAACCACATTGAAGATATGGTGGCGCAAACGAGCCCCATTAATTCCACCAGCACAAATGCGCTGACAACTTCCGGTCTGGGTGTCGAGGGTGTTGGCAATGGATTCAGCGGACCACAAGGCGCCTTCACCGTGCAGGCGGCACCTCCTGATACAACTGGCGCAGTCGGTGCTACCCAATATGTGCAATGGGTGAATTCATCGTTCGCGGTATTTAATAAATCAACCGGCGCGGCTGTTTACGGCCCGGTGGCGGGTAACACGCTATTTACGGGTTTTGGCGGCGCATGCGAAACATCCAATGACGGCGATCCGGTTGTGCAATACGACAAGCTTGCCAATCGCTGGGTGTTAATGCAGTTTGCTGTGCCCACCGGCGGCCCCTACTATCAATGTATAGCCGTATCGAAGACTTCCGATGCGACAGGCGCATATGATCGTTATTCATTCCAGTATTCGGGATTCAATGATTATCCGAAAGCTGGTGTCTGGCCAGATGGTTATTATGTGACTTACAATATTTTTAACGGCAACACCTTTGGCGGCGCCAAAGTATGCGCAATGGATCGTGCCAAAATGTTGGCCGGTGTTACTGCTACCCAGCAATGTTTCCAGCTGGGCACAGCCTATGGTGGCGTGCTACCCGCTGACCTTGACGGCTTGATTGCACCTGCCGCAGGCACACCTAATTTTATAGTGAATCTGGGCACTAACGTTCTCAACATGTGGAAGTTTAGCGTTAACTGGTCTGCACCTGCCAACTCAACGTTTACCGGCCCAACTGCAATTCCAGTTTCATCTTTTGCGGCGGCTTGTGGCGGTGGCACCTGTATCCCGCAAGCGGGCACATCAAATGCCTTGGATTCGCTGGCTGATCGCGCCATGTATCGCCTTGCTTATCGTAAATTTGCTGACGGTCATGAAGCGATGGTAGTCAACCACGCAGTTAAAATTACCGTGTCCCGTAAATCCACTTACAGTGCAACCCGCTGGTATGAAATTCGCAATCCTTCCGGCACACCAACAATCTTTCAGCAATCAACCTACGCACCGGATACGACTCATCGCTGGATGGGCAGCATTGCCATGGACAAACAGGGCAATATCGCGCTGGGTTACAGTGCATCGAGCTCCGCAATCAAGCCGGCCATTCGCTATTCAACACGACTGGCAAACGATGCACCGAATACGCTGAGCAACGAGACGACGGTGGTCCAGGGTGCAGGTTCACAGACCGGTACCTTGCACCGCTGGGGCGATTACAGTCACATGAGCGTGGATCCGGTTGATGATTGCACCTTCTGGTACACCAACGAGTACCTAAAAGCAGATGGCACATTTAACTGGAGCACGCGGATCGCGTCGTTCAAAATCAACGGCTGCATGTAAGCCTAGATTCAATAAAGAAAAAAAAGCGCGGATCGTGCGTCGCTCGTCTAGGTGGGATAACTCGCAATCCGCCCCGCTTGGCGATAAATTGAATGGCGACAGCCGATTGGTTGAATACGCGCGTGCCACATTGAATCCCCGGCCTGGTGCCGGGGTTTTTCATTTATGAGTGCCAAAAAATTAATTGTCGGCAGTTGCATTTTTATCATTGCGGCTATCCTGTTGATCTTGGGCGGCCTTGTCGAATATGGCGGCCACACCGATGAGCGTCCTGCCGCCGCGCCGCCTGCCAAGGGCAACATAATATTTAGCTTCGCCAATACGTCACCGCACACCTCCAAAGCACTTGCAGGCAGCGGCAACAGTGCTCCGCAATCGCCGGGCAACCTGCTGGAAACCACCAACAATCTTCGTGACTTGTATGAGTCCTTTAAAGACAGCAACGTCCCTGCAGGAAGAAACATTGCCTATCGCGCCTGGACGGCATGTTTTCCAACCTTTATCGGGCCAGAAGGGCGACCTGTTACTGTTGATAGTCTGTTGCGAGGCTTACCGGTGTATGCCGAAAATAATGAAGTACGTCGCGCCGCGTACCGGAGCCTTCATCAACGCTGCGGAGGCTTTGCCTTACTTTCGCGCGAAGAGGCGTTGCGCATAACCCGTCAACAGCAGGATGCCTGGAACAAGGGGGAATCACTGGCGCCAGGCGAGCTCGCCACCAAATATTTACGTGATGGCGAACTTGAATACGCGCTGATGGTCGCGCGTGATGTTATCGCTTCCAAAGATGCATTCGCAACCAGCTCGTTGCACGATTTCGTTAACCAGTTTTTGGTCCGGCAGGTCGATGCCCAATCAGAACCCAGCCGCGAGCGCCCGGATTTGCGTTCGCTGGCGTTTTCGATTGCGGCCTGTCAAATCGGCCTTGAATGCGGCGCTGACTCCCTTACCGCGCTTCAGCTTTGCGCCAATACCGGCCAGTGTGAAGGTGGTGTTGTTGATCGCTATTTGCAGACCCTGCCTAATCAGGCAGACCGGGATGCGGCGCTGATGGAAAGTAAACGTGTTGTCGACGCTATTCAGTCCGGCAACATGCGCGCACTTGGATTCTAGTTTTATCAAGCAACACTAGCAGTTTCAATAGGGCAAAAGAATTATCGTCAGAACGGTTTTTTAGCGCGTAATCGTAAGGATGAAATGTTTTGCTCGGCCACCGAAGTGAGTCGACTGAAGCAAATTGCTGATGTGACGTACAGCGCCCCATCCGTCAAGACGGAAATCGACCTAGTTTAAGATTGTCTGTCCGTCCTTTACACAGTTGTGCGTCCTTTACACAGTTGTGCGTCCTGTACACAGCTGGGCATCCTTCACACAGCGGCCTGACGCTGTCTCATTCTTGCTAAATTTGTCCCCTATCCTAGCGCTCCGCGACTGGGCTTGGAACACACCACTGTTGGTGTGCGATTGCCTAATGACTGGTGTGGCCGCCCATGATTGTAAAACACAAAGTATTTCGTCAGCCCAATTATAAATTCCATCGGGTTGGCATGGCCTTTCAGATACACGATTTCGTATTTCACGCTGCGCCATAACCGTTCAACAAAGAGGTTGTCCAGTGCCCGGCAGCAACCGTCTATGCTGATGGCAATGCCGTGTGCCTTGAGCACGCCCGTAAAATTGTCACTGGTGAACTGGCAACCCTGATCGGTATTGAATATCTCAGGTTCACCATATCCCCTAGTGTCTCGTGCAAACAGCCCGCGCAAAACGACGTGTCCGGTGTGTTGCAGATTCTAAAGCTGGGTACCTTCCTGCTGTACCAATCAATCACTGCCGCCAGGTAGACGAAACCACTGCCGCGCCGAGCGTAGGTGATACGGTGCTCCACACTTGGTTCGGTATCGTCACCACCACACCACGCACAGGTACGGATAAACTTTGTGCTGCGGGTGCGGGCGGCTGGTGACACGCCAGCCAATTCACGTCGCCGAATCAACGATACCAGCGCTTCAGGCTTGATCCAGCTACGTCTGCCTTCTACTAACCAACCTTTGCCTTAAATTGCTTACCAAATATTTTACGTTTCGTTCTGCTCATCGTCCGTTTTGTTCTGCTTCGCACCAGCCCTTAAATTGATGTCTCAAATTTGGGCACCGCTATAGTTTCCACCTACCGAGGTGTTTGGGCAAATTAAAACACCACACTGAGTTGCTTTCCAGGGAACTAGAATCATACGCAGCGCGAAACGCGCGTTATGCATAAATCAATTTGATGTTAGGCTTCTAGTCAAAGGGCTCTCCCACAATGCGATTCCAAGGAAACTTATGAAAACCGAACGACGTAATATTCTCAAATACTCCATCGCCACCGCGGTCGCAGTCGCGATGCCGAGAGCCTTCTCGCAGCCTATTAGCGGCGGCATCGACTCGCGCGACCGTGTTTTCATTACCAATGAGGACTCAAACACACTGGTGGTGATTGATCCACGAACCAATATGGTCGAGAGCACAATAAATTTAACCAGCTTTGACGAAGACCCTCGCCCTCCCTTCCGTTATGTGACCGCTGGTATTGCTCCGACTCACGCTGCGATGATCCACAAGCCGTTGTATCACGGTTGTATCGATGCGCACGGTGCCGTCCCATCTCCTGACGGCCGACTCTTGGCGACAAGTGGTCGCGGCTCAAGCAACATCTATTTGATTGACGCAACAGAACGCCGCGTAATCGGTAACATACCCAATCCAGCTGCCGGGCCTACCACCAACCCTGACCGCCTGAGTAGCGGCATCCTGCTGGGGCGCGAGCCACATGAGCCAACGTTCACTCGAAATGGCAAAGAGCTTTGGGTCACGCTGCGCGGTGAAGATAGAATTGCTATTCTCACCGTTGATGGTGCCATTCGCCAACTCAACGGCGGCAACATGTCTGCAGTACGCCAGTTTCTACCTACACTGAATGGGCCAGCACAGGTGTGGTTCAATCGTGAAGGTACGCTTGCGTTTGTCGCAAGTCAGAAGGTGGCCAAGGTCGACGTGTTCCGTGTTAATACCGGTGTCGACGGTCACTCCCAACCCAAGCACATGACCACTTTGGATATCAGCGAACAGGATAAGGCAGGCTTTACCCCATTCATGAAGACGACGCCAGACGGCAAAGAAATTTGGTTTTCACATAAGCTTGCTGATGCAGTTTCTTGTCGATCTACTCAAGGCGGATTTGCACTACTTGACACCGTGTCTCTAGGCAACTTGGCACGGCCAAACCATGTCGAGTTTGTGGCGAATGCCAAAGGCAGCGTAGTGTATGCCAGTCTGGCGCGAGTAGACGATAACTTGCCTGAGGGCGTGGCTTCAAGCCAAATTGCCATCATTGACCGTAGCGCTAAAATCGGCGAGCGCAAAATGACTGGCACCTTTTTCTCTCATGGTCGCGAAGCACACGGCCTGTGGACCAATCCTGAAAACACGCTCTTATATATTGCGCATGAGCAAGATGAGCTGCCTGGTACACCGAGTCCAGGTCAGACCGTTTGTAGCGCATTCGATGTCAGCGATCCGTTTAAACCAACTTTCATTGCGCAAATTCCGTTAGGAAGTCTAGTGCTGCCTTCTGGCGCGCTTCGCAACAAGAAAAGCATCAACTTGGTCTATGTGCGGGTTGGTGAGAAAGGCCAGACGGGATGAGATCGGTGCCGCTGATAGGAATAGCGCTGGCGGCATTTGTATCAGGTTTGTTAATTGCCAGCGGGCTTTTTGTGTTCTTCAACCCGCAACCTGGAACGGTCAAGAACGCTGTAATTCCAAGTGCGCAAAACTACGCAGCGATGATGTGTACGAGTACGAAGAGCCTACTGCCGGGGTTCCAGCACGAAATGAATCTGAGTATGGGTCGCATGATGGCCGATATGCATGCGCCAGGTTACAGCGACAATGTTGATGTCGATTTTCTAGCGATGATGATCCCACATCATGCAGGTGCTGTTGATATGGCGCGTCTGGTACTACAGAATGGTCGCGATCCGGCGACCAGACAATTGGCTGAGGAAATCATCGCGGGCCAAACCATTGAAATCGAAAGCATGACGCGACGACTAGCCCTTCTTCACCAAAGTAACACCCTCGGCATTACCGGAGAATTTCCGGCACTGGGGGGAACTAGAGGGCAGTGAATACACAACCACTAATATTTTAGCGTTGAAGGGAATAACACGGCGCGGTTCGTCCTCTTGTTCTTGAAAGGCTAGCTTCCTGATTCAGTCCAATGTTTGGTCTTAAAAAACATACTTATACCACTTGAGTTTGCAACCACTATCGTTTTTTGTTCAGTGCGCAAGGGTCCTGACGGGCGGCCCCCCACTGGCGGAGGCGGTGGTGCAAGACTGTTTCTCATTGGCATGGCAGCACTTTGGCCAATTAAAAGATTGCCGCCACGCGCGCATGATTGTTTAAAATTTACGGCGTTAGGCACTGCGCAATTTGGACTCGTCTGGCGAGGTTTATGACGAGGCGCTAGCGCCTGATAGGCATAAATAGTGAAATAAGCGGACACAACCGAGAGCTGGCATTCGGGCTTGATGTGCGATTTTAAATAATCGCCCAGTTTCCCGCGGAAATGGTTATCGCGAATGCCCGACTGAAGGGTGGTTTCTTTTGGAAAAGTCATTGTTTAGATTTTTAGAATAGTAACCATTTGCTTGGCCCTGACCGTCTGACATGCACCATGCTTAGGAATTGCCAAGACTCCATCTTTATCTCCAGAAACAAGATAAGCAGCGTCGCTTGATTGTGCTGAGGCAAACAGGTAGTTATCAGCGGGATCAACCGACACCTCGACCCTGGGCAGTCGGCCAATAATGATCGCTCGATCACGAAGGCGATTTATCAGCCAGCCAATCTCAGCGGGTTTGACGATTTCTTGAATTTGGGGATATCGGGCAACGCGTACAATTTCTTCAATTTGAGTAGCGCCTGTTACTAACTCAAATCGCCCGTCCCACCATGCGTTTACCAGTTGGTTCGGAGGTGAGTCGGATTTTACGAAGGCAGAAATCAGCACGTTGCTGTCGATGATAATTCGCACAGCGGGGTTTAAACTTTTTTCTTTTTGATCGCCGGCTTGGCCCACATTTCAGCGCGTACTTGCCGCAGCGCGTCGCCAATAACGTCTTGAATCTCTATGTCTGTTTTCGTGGAATTTCGTGCCTCTACGTCAGCCACAATTTGTGCAAACACTTCCTTTTGTACAGCTTGTTCAATGAACTTGGACAAGTCGCCCTTTTTGGTGCCGCGCTGCGCAAGGAATGAGCGCAACGACGTGTCTGTGTCCTGCGAAACTTTGACTGTCCACCGTTAGCGAATCTGTTTGCATGTGACCTCCAAAATTGCACTGTGTATGCACAAATAGGCGCATAAACGTCTAAACGCTTATCTGAGCAACGATTGAAGCATGGTGCAATTGAAGCCCGCAATTTTTTGACTATTCGAAAATCACAGCGATCCGCAAGCGCGGTCCAAAATAAGGTCATTATCCGGTCCCGCGGAAAGGGCTCCGCAGAAAATGTGCTTCTTATGTATGCGCGATGAACGCTAAATTTTGAACCATTGCAGTCCCCGCCAGCGTTTAGTTTGCTCGCATCAAGCCTGTACAAACGTGGTCACACGCCGCCGCGTCCGTTCGCGTAATCCGCATTCACGCAGCTTGTCGGCCAGCACTTCCAGATCAGGGATGCCATACAAAATAACCGTTTGAAAACTGCTGTCTGATGATCTTAGATGTAGCAAACAAAAACCCAACAGGCGCATGCCAAAAGGTTTGTGTAAATCAAAATGGTCGATCCGAAAAAGCTCAATCGAGTCTTTGGTTTTGGACAGCACGCCATATTCGATGCGAATCCGCTGCGTCGTGATTTCATAATACGTGCCGAGGTGCTTCAGCCAATAGAAAAAGTAGCCTATACCCAATGTAAGCACCACCACGATCCATTGCCATGCGCTATAAATCACGGCCGGGCGGCCCGCGAAAAGCGGCGACTCTGTTTCCGCATCCTTTGCCGCCGCGAAAGCAGATAAATCGGTATTGCAGAAGCGGCATTTGATCGCCACAGCTTTAATCGTTTCGCCGCATACGGGGCAGGCTTTGGTGTCATCGGTCATCGCGGTGTCCTCATTAACGTAAGCTGAAATTATGCAACTCAATGATAAACCGCGCCGCAATGAGACATTATTTGTTTAAATGTTATGCCCGCTTGGCGCTATCGATGGCGCAAGTGGTGGCAATGCGGGTCGTGCAGACCTGTGAAAATGGCGCGATTGAATGGGTAAATATTTCATCCGCGGACAGAACGCGAAATGATACGAGAACACCTGCCGCAGGTGCCGATATTGCTCAAGCAATGATTTCCGCACTGTATAAACACTAAATAGGTTTTGCTAACGAGTGCGGGAAAAATATAGCTTTTGGCTATGCTACACTGTTGCATCTGCGGTTTATTTCTTAATTTCTCATCCGCCATCACGTTGATCGCTTGAAGCACTTCACACACCTCTTATTCCGCTTTCTGACTCGCGCGATGCCGCTGGTTATCGCTGTATGTTTGATCGCGGCACAAACGTTGGTGGCCCTACACAATGTGACGCATGCGAACAATAAGGCGTTTGTCGAACGTGCCGCGCGGATTGTGTTTCACAGTGAGGCCAGCAATGTCTCGATGACATCGTCGAGAGTGGATGCACAAAACAAGTTTTGGATAGCGCTATTTGGTCACGCGCCTGATAGAACGGATACTACGTCGGCGTGTACGGCGTGGGATGCTGCGTTTGCAGACGCAGGCACCCTTGATAGTCATACCCAGCCTCCAATCCCTGTTTTTTACGGTATAGCTTCACCGCCGCCGGTCATATCACTACCCGTATCAACTGATCTCCTCGGCATCGCCCTCGCGCGCGGACCTCCGCAAGCGTAAACACAAACTATATTCGTGCGGCTCCTAGCGAAAACATTCGCTCGCGAGCCATGTTTTGTGTTTATTTTTTGCGTGACCACGCAATTTGTACCGAGGAAAATCATGGCTTCAAAACGTATTTTGACTTTTAAATTAACCGCGACGTATGCCGCGGTTGCCTCCGCTATCTCCGTCTCAAGTCCCGCTCGGGCTGAGGTCGCCGCCGCCGCAGCGCCGCAAAAAGTCGATGAAATTGTCATCATCGGCAATCCGCTGGACGCGCGTGATGTGGTGTCACCGGTGTCAACGTTGTCGGGCACCGAATTACTGCTGAAAAAAGGTAATTCGCTTGGCGAAACATTAAACAATCTGCCCGGTGTCTCGCAGAGCTGGTTTGGGCCGAACGCGTCACGGCCGGTGATTCGCGGACTCGATGGCGATCGTATTCGCATCCTGAATAATCTGGGCTCTTCACTCGATGCCTCGTCAGTGAGTAATGATCACAACCCATCAATTGACGCTCTGGTAATCGAAAAAGTAGAAGTGTTACGCGGCCCGGCGGCGTTGTTATACGGCGGTGCGGCAATTGGTGGCGTGGTCAATATTGTCGACAACCGTATTCCACGCAACGCTATCAGCGGTGTGAGCGGATCGCTGGAAACACGTTTTGGTGGTGCTGAGCGCGAGCGCGGCACGTCGGCGGTCACAGAACTTGGTGCGGGCGGATTCGCGCTCCACGTTGACGCTTTTACGCGCGATACCGATGATTACAAAGTGCCCAGCAGCACCGGCTTAGGCTTGAATAACAATAACCGGATCGTCAATTCTGCATCCCAGGCAAAAGGGGGTGCGGTCGGTGCGTCGTATCAATTCGACAAAGGTTATGTGGGCGCGATGCATTCCGACTACAAAACCCTTTACGGCACGGTGGCGGAAGAAGCGGTGCGTATTGATATGCGACAGAAGCGTGATTCGGTTGAGGCGAATTTTCACGGATTAGATGGGTTGATCACGGGAGTTTTCGCGAAATTCAATCAGTCTGATTATGAGCACACTGAAAAGAACGACGGCGTGCCACAGACAACATTCAAGAACAAAGGCAATGATTTCCGGCTGGAAGTGAAGCACGCCAAAATTGGCGCGTTGCAGGGTGTGGTGGGTTTGCAGACCGAAGACTTTGATTTTTCTGCGCTCGGTGCAGAAACGTTTGTACCGCTCACCCGTACCAAAAACCAAGCGGTGTTCGCGTTTGAAGAACTCAATGCAGGTGCATGGAAAATTCAATTTGGCGGGCGAATCGAACAAAATAAAATCAGTAGCGATGGTGGCTCAGGCTCACTAGCCAACGCAGTGCGCTTCGGCGACGCCCGTACCCGCGCATTCACGGCGGGCAGCGCATCAGTAGGTGCGATTTACAAAATTACTCCCGCACTATCCGTCACCAGCAATTTGGCTTTCACCCAGCGCGCCCCGACTTTTTATGAGCTATTTGCAGATGGTCCACACGGAGCGACTGGTGCCTATGAAGCGGGCAATCCATCATTTGGCAAAGAGCGTTCCACGGCAATAGATTTGGCTATGCAATGGAAAGAGGGCGCTTCAAGCGCACGTGTCGGGATCTTTGCGCAAAAATTCGGTAACTACATCTCACTGCGCCGCACCGGCCTGGATCGCGATGCAGACGGCAACGGAAATGGCGTAGGTGTGACCGCTTGTGCGGATGGAACATCGGTGGAGTCCGGCTGCACCGCCAAGTTATTGCCTGAGTTTCGCTACCGCGCCATTTCGGCGCGTTTTGCCGGCTTTGAAATTGAAGGTAAGCAACGCTTAATTGACGGCCCCTATACCGTCGATGTGGAAGCGAAAGCGGACTACACCCGCGCCGATGATCGCACCAACCATGAACCAATTCCGCGCGTGGCCCCGCTGCGTGTTACTGGCGGTCTGGTTTGGGCGATGGGCGATTGGGGCGCGCGCGTTGAAGCGCAAAATGTAGCTAAACAGAATCGTTTTTCCAGCGATGATATCGGTGGCCCGACCGGGGGTTACACTTTCATCAACGCCGCTGCGACTTATGGATTCAAAATGGATCGCATTGGCGGCACGATATTTTTGCGCGGCACCAACCTTACTGATCGAAAAGCCTTCAACGCATCATCAGTAGACACCATTCGCGGCTTGGCTCCCTTGCCCGGGCGCGGTGTGAAGGTGGGCGTGCAAGTGAATTTCTAGAGTCGAGTGATAGCGGGCGTCTTGAGCATTAAATGGTCGAAAGTGCCCGTTAATGGTGGGCGTTCGGCCGCGCCCATCCTACTCTGCTGTTGCCCTCGCCGGCGCCGCTTCTTCAATTTCCTCACCCAAAAACCCGCCGCTCTGGTGTTCCCATAGCCTTGCGTACAGGCCGTTACGCACGAGCAGGCTGCGGTGATCGCCTTCTTCGACGATGCGGCCGCGATCTAGGACGATCAGGCGATCCATCGCCGCGATCGTGGAGAGTCGGTGGGCGATAGCAACGACGGTTTTACCTTCCATTAATTTGTACAAGCTCGCCTGAATCGCGGCTTCGACTTCGGAGTCGAGTGCACTGGTGGCCTCGTCAAGCAACAAAATCGGCGCATCTTTTAATTTGACACGCGCAATCGCGATGCGCTGGCGTTGTCCACCGGATAATTTCACACCACGCTCGCCGACGTGCGCGTCGTAGGCGCTGCGCCCACTCGGATCGGTCAGGGTTTGAATAAATTCATGTGCCTCGGCGCGTTTGGCAGCGGCGATCATTTGTGCATCGTTCGCGTCCGGCCTGCCGTACATAATGTTGTCGCGGACCGAGCGATGCAGCAGCGATGTATCTTGCGTGACCATGCCGACTTGCGCGCGCAACGTGTTCTGGCTGACCCGGGAGATGTCTTGCCCGTCAATCAGAATGCGACCGGATCGGACATCGTAAAAGCGCAACAGCAAATTAACGATGGTGGATTTACCAGCGCCCGAGCGACCTACCAAGCCGATTTTTTCACCGGGGCGAATGACGAGATTTAGCTCATCGAGCACATTTCTTTCGCCGCCGTAGGCGAAGCAAACGTGGTCAAAGCGGATTTCGCCGCGCGTGACATCCAGCGCTTTGGCCTCAGGCAGATCAAGCACCGTATGGGGACGCGAGAGGATCGACATGCCATCGCGCACCGTGCCGATGTGTTCAAAGAGTGAGGCAAATTCCCACATCACCCAATGCGAAATGCCGTTGAGCCGCAGCGCCATTGCGGTCGCCGCGGCAACTGCGCCGACACCCACGCTGCCTTGTGTCCATAAGTACAACGTCGCGCCTGCGGTGCTGGCAATGAGCAGCATGCTCAAGATGTGATTGACGATTTCGAAGCTGGTGATCAAGCGCCATTGTTGGTGAACGGTAAGCATGAAATCTTGCATGGCAGAACGCGCAAAACCGGCCTCACGATTGGTGTGTGAGAACAATTTCACCGTGGCAATATTGGTGTACGCGTCGGTGATGCGGCCCGTCATCAGCGAGCGCGCATCGGCCTGCGCCTGCGCGACTTTTCCCAGCCGGGGCACGAAAAACGACAGCGCACAAATGTACAATCCCAACCACGCTAAAAATGGCACCAACAGCCAGGCATCGAAACGGCCGACAACGGCGACCATGGTCACAAAATAAATAATCACGAACACCATGATGTCGGCCAGGATCATCCACACATCGCGCACGGCCAGCGCGGTTTGCATGACTTTGGTGGCAACGCGACCGGCGAATTCGTCCTGATAAAAACTCAACGATTGACTCAACATCAAGCGATGAAAATTCCAGCGCAACAACATGGGGAAATTGCCCGCCATCGCTTGATGTTTGAACAGCGCTTGCAACGCGACCACGAGCGGACTCAGAAACAAAATCAGCGCGAGTAATAACAGATGCGTGCGCTGTTCGGTCCACAATTGCGCGGGCGCAATTTTCGACAGCCAGTCGACCACATTGCCCAACATGCTGAACAACAAAGCCTCAAACGCACCTATGCTGGCAGTCAACAAGGTCATTGCCAAAATGTACGGCCGCAAGCCGCGAGTACACGACCACATGAACGCAAAAAAATCTCTGGGCGGCGGAATGGGTGCGGCGTCCGGGTAAGGTTTAACAAGGTTTTCAAAAATGCTGAACATCAAGGGTTCTCCGACCAACTTAATTTGGCCTTGGGGGTAATATGTTGGCCTCCGCTTGATAGGGGAACGCAATCAATTGGCAGCGACGGTAGCGCAGCTTTTAAAGCGCCGCCCACCCGCTATCGTAGCAAAAAATTTATTTAACAAAATTCGATGCGCGATCGGACGGCTCCTGTCGACGCTGGCATTAGACCGCTAGCCAGCTAGCCAGAAAAGGCGCGTCAATCTTTTAAACGATGGTGAACACGGGGCCAGTAAATCTAAAGCCTGATACCAGCGCGGCATTTGGAGCGCAGGTGGACCAAATGCCGCACCAAGAATAGACTTTCATCAAAAAAATTGCTCATGACGTCTGACGCTCCAGAATCAAGCCGCCTTTTTCCGTTTCACTGTAGGTTTAGCCACGCTCTCAAAGGCTTCTTCTTCCACTGCCTTGGCTTTCGCGGTGGGCCTTGCTGCTGGCTTTGCCGCCGGCTTTTTTGCAGCTGGTTTTTTCGCAACTTTCTTTTTGGTGATGATTCCACCAGTACGCTCTTCAATTAAAGCGACTGCTTCGGCCAGGGTAATCGAATCCGCCTTGTCCTTATCGGGAATGGTGGCGTTGGTGGTGCCATGCTTCACATACGGCCCGTAGCGGCCTGAATAGACCGAGATGACCTGATCGTCTTCGGGGTGTTTGCCGAGGATGCGCAGCGCACCTGCCGGCCCTGCTGAGGCGGCTTTGCCTTTGGCACCGGCTTTTGGTTCGCGCGGTTCGAATTCAAAACCGATTTTGCCGTCCGGTTGCCGCACCAGATAAGCGGAGAACGGGCGACCTTTTTTGGAAATGAATTTATCGATCAAATCGGTCTTGCCGGTCTCCAGCAATTTCACCATTTGCTCGCGCTCAATCGAACGCTGCAAAATGATTCTGCCAGAGCGGAAATCGCACGTTTTAGCGGCTCCCAAGGCTTTTTCGCAGCTGTATGCATTCGGCATTTCGAACACGCGGGCACTGCATTTCGGGCATGGGCCAACCGGCTCTTGGCCCGTAAAATCGGGCGGCTCACCGTCCTCACCGTCTTTATCGCCCCATGAAAATTCGATGCCGAATTCTTTATTCATGATGAGATTGGCTGAAAACGCACGGCCCAAACGGCTGCGGAATCCATCCAGCGGGCCCACATCACGTTTCTCAATCAGCGTTTCAGCTTCAGGCACCTCCAGCTGACGGCCAGCCAAGATTTTCCAAAACGCAAAATCGCATTTTTGGCACTGGAATTTTTTGTAATTCTCATGCACCTCACCGCCGCATTTCGGGCACGGTGTTTTCAGCACGCCAAAATCGCCGGGAATCGTATCGGCCTCAAAGTTTTTTGCCTGGCCGACAATGTGTTTCGTCATCTCGGTAATTTCCGCCATGAATTTCGGCCGCGATAACTTGCCCTGCTGCATTTGCGAAAGCTTGTATTCCCACTCGGCGGTCATTTCTGGGGAGAACAATTCCGGTACGCCCAGACCGTGCAATAAAGTCATCAGCGAGAACGCTTTCGCGGTCGGAATCAGCTCACGACCTTCGCGCAAAATATATTTTTCGTAGAGCAATCCTTCAATGGTGGCCGCGCGGGTAGCCGGTGTGCCAAGGCCCTTTTCTTTCATCGCTGCACGTAGCTCATCGTCGTCAATCAACTTGCCTGCGCCCTCCATGGCGGAAAGTAAGGTGGCTTCAGAAAAGCGCGCGGGCGGTTTAGTTTGGTTCGCTTTCGCTTCAATGGTTTCGGCTTTCACCGTCTCGCCCTGCTTTACCGCAGATAAATTACTGGTCGCGTTTTCATCGTCAATCTCACGACCATAAACCGCCAGCCACCCGGCGTTGACCAATACTTTGCCTTCAGATTTGAACGGCTCTGATTCAACCCGGGTGATACGCGTGGTCTGCAAAAATTCCGCGCTGGGATGAAAAACAGCAAGAAAACGTTTGACCACAAAGTCATATAGCTTGGCTTCGATTTCGTTCAGCGATTTCGGCGCTTGAGTGGTGGGAATAATCGCGAAGTGATCAGAAATTTTAGTGTTGTCAAAAATTCGTTTGTTCGGCTTCACCCATTTTTCATCAAGGATTTTCTTGGCAAACGTGTTGTACGGGCCTTCTTTCAACATCGTCAAGGTTTCATTCACGGTCGGAATGTAATCTTCCGGCAGCGCTCGCGCATCGGTTCGCGGGTAGGTTAAAACCTTGTGCTTCTCATACAAGGCCTGGGCCAAGCCGAGGGTGGTTTTTGCGCTAAAGCCAAAACGTGAATTTGCCTCGCGTTGCAGCGAAGTCAAATCAAACAACATCGGCGGCGCTTGGGTGGTGGGTTTGGATTCTTCTTCGACAATGCCTTGCTTGCCCATGCATTTGGTGACCAGCGCGCGTGCGGATTTTTCGTCCCAGATGCGTTCGGGGCGCAGGCCTTCATCCTCCGCTTTTTTGAATTTTTCGTCAAACCAGCGGCCGGAATAGTCGCCGCCGCTCGCCGAAAAATTACCGATCACTTCCCAATAATCGCGCGATTTAAAGGCTTTAATTTTTGCTTCGCGTTCAACCATGATCGCGAGTGTGGGCGTTTGCACGCGGCCCACCGTGGTGAGCTGAAAGCCACCGGAGCGCGAATTAAACGCTGTCATGGCGCGGGTGCCGTTGATGCCGACCAGCCAATCGGACTCGCTGCGACACACCGCCGCATCAGCCAGCGGTTCGTAAGCTTTGCCGTCGGCCAATTTTTTAAACCCGCTGGTGATGGCCGATTGGGTCATCGATTGCAGCCACAGGCGTTGAATTGGATGTTTGGATTTTGCGTATTGCGCGATGTAGCGGAATATCAGCTCACCTTCGCGTCCCGCGTCGCAGGCATTAATGAGGCCGGAAACGTCTTTGCGTTTCAAGAGCTTTAATAGCATCTTTAATCGCGGCTCAGTTTTCTCAATCGGTCGCAGCGCAAAGTGGGTCGGAATCGCCGGCAAATGCGCAAATGTCCATTTCCCGCGTTTGACCTCTTCCTCTTCAGGCATGGCGATTTCGACCAGATGGCCTACCGCAGACGACAATACAAAATCGTCGCTTTCGAAGTAATCGGCTTGTTTGGAAAATCCTCCCAACGCCTTGGCAATATCGTTGGCAACTGAAGGTTTTTCGGCAATGATGAGGCGTTTGGTCACGGCGGGTTTCGTTTTCTTTTTTGGTCAAACTAGGGTTGTCACGTTGCTCGTTTGTTAATGACAAAACGGCAAAACAAAGGCAAAACGCAGCAAATGATAGACAGGATTCAAGGGTTTTTACAAGCGCCGTTCAATTTGGCGCGTTATTTAGCGTACGCGATAAATGGCATGCAAACACGATTTTGCAACCGGCAGAACAAATGAATACGGCTGGTACAGCCTCAAGCGAAGCACTGCCGCATCGGCTGACGGAGCACTACCGCATTCGCTGGTATTTGCCACCCGGCAGTGAGGTGATAACGCCCTCGATCTCCAGTTCGGTGATTCTTAACATCACTTGGTCAGCGGGCAGATCAACTCGTTCCATAAGAACGTCAATTGAGGCAGGATCGTAACCCATCGCGGCTAATAGCGGATCAAGGTCAGCATCGTTTTCGTCATCCAGGTCGCCCTCAACGTCGGCAGCCTTGGCGGCGCGAGCCACTGTGTTGCGCCACTGTAGTTCAACCAAAATATCATTGGCGTCATCGACTAATTTTGCCCCCTGCTTGATGAGCTGGTGGCAGCCTTTGGAAAATGGCGAATGGATGGTGCCGGGGATCGCGAACACTTCACGACCCTGTTCAGCCGCCTGGCGCGCCGTGATCAGTGAGCCAGACGCAAGTGCTGCTTCGACCACTAAAACACCTCGCGACAAACCGCTGATGATGCGGTTACGGCGTGGGAAATTTTGCGCCAGAGCGGGTGTGCCGAGCGAGAACTCGGAAATGATCAAGCCTTTTTCGGCTAATTCTCGGGCAAGCGCTTTGTTGCGCGCCGGGTAGACCAGATCAAGCCCGGTTCCTACTACCGCTATTGAGGATGCACCGCCATCCAATCCGCCACGATGCGCGGCGCCATCGATGCCCAGCGCCATACCCGAAATAATAGTGAGTCCGGCAGTCGATAGCGCGCGTGAAAACGCTTCTGCATTTTGCAAACCAACCGGAGTGGCGTTACGACTCCCCACCACGGCCACGCCATGGCTGGCCAGCAAGGCTCGATTACCCTTTAGATATAAAATCGGCGGTGGATCACTAATCTCCAGCAGCAGCGCGGGATAATCAGCATCGGCCAATGTGAGCAAGTGATTGGCTTCTCCCTCTAGCCACTTTTTGGCGGCCTCGAGCTGTTCCATTGCGGGCCCGGCTGCAACGGCATCCGCTGCTTTCGCGCTCACAACACGAGCTAGAGACGACGGCGACTGCGCCAACACCGAGGCAGGAGAGCCGAACTCCGCGAGCAGCCGTCGCAAGCCCTCACCACCCAAGCCGACAATAAGGTCAAGCGCGAGCCATGCTTCTGGCTCGGCACCTGCATTCGGAATCGGCACAGCTAGCGGGAACGGGTTTTTGGGATCGCGGGGTCGTCTACAAGTTCGTTTTTAAGGCGTCTGCACGACATCTCCGACCTTAAGCGAACGCTTGCTGCTCATCACCAAGGCATACGAAACTTTGTCGAAAGTTCGGAATATGAATACCAGCCCGTTACGTTCGTCAGGCAGTTTTACTCGCGCCGGCATGGTACTTTTGGACGCATCACCTTTACGATATTCCCGGTCAATATTCGCCATGTCATCCCCGATCTGGTTAAAGAACGAAGTGACCACGGATTCGTGTCTGCCAGCATTTGAATCGCCGGTGGCAACTACATCGCCAAGCTGTGAGGTGGCTAATACGTGGCCGACTTCGATACCATCACGTTTGCCTAGGCCCACGACCACGATAGAATATTGTGCACTTTCGGCCACGCCGCCAAGGATTGAAACAATCGAACCCTTCATTTGTTTGTCCGGGCTGCGTGGGCTGTACGACGGTACCGGCGCCTCCACGGTAGGCGTTAACCGGTCGCCGCGACCGATTTCCTGGGTCGATTTAATAATCTCGATGGATGTGCCTTCAGGAATGGGCGCACCGTCAACCTGCGCCATTTTGCCGAAGCGGCTGACTCTTGCATCGCCCAGATAAACGGCTTCGTAGCCCAACACTTCCTGAGTCACGGGGTCTTTTAGCGCCTTACCCGGACGGAACACTTGCCATTTGATGCCCTGATCCTCACGGATACCGGCGGCATAAGCACGATTACCCGCACCGACAATGACACGCTCGTCTTCAGTCGCAATAATACGCGGGGCGTCTTGCAAAGCACCTTCCTCAATCACCAGCGGCACCGTCAAGAAAGGGCCAATCACTTTTGCCGGGATCGATGGAATGGCTTGTGCGATTTTTTCAGCGCGAATCTGCGGCGATAACTTAACAATGCCGCCCGTTGCGCCAGTGTTCCCAAGCGAAAGACGCGGGTTGCCATCAGCATCAAATGTCAGCTTGATAACGTCGCCTGGATAAATCCAGTGCGGATCGCGAATTTGGCTGCGATTCATGTTCCAAATTTCGGGCCAACGCCAAGGCTCCTTTAGAAATTTAGCCGAAATACCCCACAACGTATCCCCTTTAACCACCGTGTAAGTATTGGGCGCGTTTTCTGCAAGTGCCAACGGACGCTTGGTGGGGCGTGTCGCCGCGCGTTTGGCGGGCGCTGCAGAGGCGACCGCAGGAGCCCCAGCGCTTGGTGAGTTAGTGACGGTTGTGGAGACCGACGTTTGCGCGACCGGCACCATGGCGGGCGCGGCCGTTGCTTTCGCCGCCGCTTTTGATTCGACTGCAGCTGATGGCACACCTTGGGCCAACAAAATTTGGGGAACAAATCCCGATAAAGTCAGGACTAAGAGAAAGGTCTTGGTATTTTTCATGGCCGGTCTCGCTCAATACGGATACTTGACAGGGTACAAGAGAAGCAACATGACCATTACGATCTACCGCTTGTTGCCTCACATAGCCCCTCAAAGTACTCGCAGGATTATTTTCAGATTTGCTTGCGGATTTGCTAGTTTCGACGACTTCCACTAGACTTGAAACTTAGCGATACGCCTCAAAGTTAAAGTATTCTCTTAAGATTCTGCACTCAATTTATTCAATTCGCAAGCAATTATGGCTATTCTGGACGTTCTGACATTCCCTGATCCCCTTCTCCATCGTACCGCGGAGACCGTCAAAATAATCGACAACAAGATTAAAAAGCTGGTCGATGACATGGCAGATACGATGTACGAAGCTCCCGGCATTGGCCTGGCCGCTACGCAGGTGGGCGAGCTTAAACGAATCATGGTGATTGATATCTCTGAGGAGAAGAATCAGCTCCGCGTCTTCATCAACCCTGAAATAATCAAAAAAGAAGGCACCGCCGTCAATGAAGAGGGTTGCCTCTCAGTGCCCGGGTTTTATGACAAGGTAGAACGTGCTGAAACAGTTATGGTGACAGCTCTGGACCGCGAGGGACAGCGATTCACTATCAATGCGTCTGGTTTACTGGCGGTATGTATTCAGCACGAAGTTGACCATTTGGATGGCCACGTGTTTGTCGAGTATCTGTCGCCACTCAAGGCGAACCGGATCAAGAACAAGCTGGTCAAGCGCCAGCGGGAACTTGAGCGCGAGATGGATATTTCTACGCCGCGTCGCCGGGTGGCCTCTGTTCGCGCCTAAAAGCGTTTTGGACTTCAAAAATCGCGTTGAAAAATAAACTGAACGACGGCTGAATTTTTTGGTTTCAAAGCCAGCGGTTTTTGGCTAAAAAAGCATGCAAATATGACCTATTCAAATCATCTTGCAGGCAATTTACTCCAAGCCATTCACGTTTATAAGTAGTTTTAAGGTGATCGTTTTTCCTGTGTCACCCGTGCTCTCGCAAACGCGCCGGCAACCTTGTCGGCGTTTGCTTTTTACTTGCACTTGCATAACCATTGATTAGAGTGCCATGCGACTCATATTTGCGGGAACGCCGCCATTTGCGGCTACTGCGCTTAACGCAATCCATGCCGCCGGACACGAAATAGTGTTGGTGCTCACTCAGCCTGATCGGCAATCTGGCCGGGGCTTGCACTTGATGCCGAGCGCCACGGCAGAAGCAGCGTTAAAGCTCGGCTTAAAAATTGAGAAGCCGCACACATTGAAAAACGCCGACGTACAAATACTGCTTAAGCGTTGCAACGCTGACGCCATGATTGTTGCCGCTTACGGACTCATTTTGCCGCAGGCAGTACTCGATATTCCAAAATTTGGCTGCCTGAATATTCACGGCTCGTTACTGCCACGCTGGCGGGGCGCTGCGCCGGTTCAGCGGGCCATTGAGGAGGGAGACCACCATACAGGCATTACGATCATGCAGATGGACGCAGGCCTCGATACCGGCGACATTTTGCTGGAAAAACACTTACCGATTGCGCCAGATGATACGAGCGCGACCTTATTTGCGAAACTTTCGATCCTGGGTGCCCGCACTACCGTTGACGCGCTTTCACGGATTGAGGCATTGGTGCCTCGACCTCAGGGCAACGAGGGAATGACCTACGCTAAAAAGATTGAGAAGTCAGAGGCGCGAATTGATTTCTCTTTACCTGCTGCTGTTATTGAGCGCAAGTTGCGGGCGTTCGATCCTTTCCCCGGCTGCGATGTAGCGTTTGGATCAGTTGGAGCACTAGAATCGCCAGGAACATCTAGCGCAGGTGGCAAAAAAGACACGCTGAAAATCTGGCGTGCGACAGTCATCCCAGAAATCTCGAAGGCGGCGCCAGGAACGATCGTCGTGATCAATTCGCAATCACTTCACGTGAGCTGCGGCGATCATCTTCTTTCAATCCAAACAGTGCAAAAACCCGGCGGCAAACGACTCGCCATCGCGGACTATTTGCACGGCCTCAGCAGCGCGGCAGCTACCCACATTCACCCCAAAGTCGGAGACATTTTCACGTGATTCCAATTCAAGTAGCCAGCGCAGAAGTGGTCGGGCTTGTACTCGGCGGTAAAAATCTGGACCGCGTGCTCGACACGATCAGCACACCCAAGAAGCCGCTCACACCGAACGAGCGTTCCGCGGTCCATTCAATTTCATTTGATACGCTGCGTCACTACGGTCTCATTTCTTCTCAACTGGAATTGCTGCTGTCGACGCCCATCAATGATGCCCCGGTACGCCATTTGTTATTAGTGGCTTTGGCTCAACTTCAGTTCTCCAAGGCAAGCGACCACGCTATTGTTGACCACGCGGTCACCGCCACCGAGGCGCTCGGGTTCCCGCGTGCCAAACCGCTGGTCAATGCGGTGTTGCGTAACTATTTGCGCACACCTGATAAATTCAAACGCGAGCGATTCAAAACTGATTTAGCGCACTATGATTTCCCGCGTTGGTGGAGCGAACGGCTTAAACGTGAATTACCTAACAGTTGGGACGATGTGCTGCTATCGGCAGCCGAGCATCCACCCATGGGCTTGCGGGTCAACACCAGGCGCGGCACAGTTGCCCAATATTTGGCCAAGCTGGCCACGGTGGGCATGTCTGCAGAAGCACGTGGCGGGATGGCGATCGAGCTTGTAAAGCCGGTTTCGGTGCATGACCTGCCGGGCTTTAGAGACGGGTTTGTTTCGGTGCAGGATGAAGGCGCGCAGCACGCAGCAAATCTATTGGGGGCAAAAGATGGCATGCGTGTGCTGGATGCGTGTGCCGCACCGGGTGGCAAAGCAGGGCATATTTTGGAGCTAGCGAATGTAGATTTGACCGCCATCGACAGCGACAAACAGCGACTGAAGCGAGTCCAAGAGAATCTGGATCGGCTGAAATTTAAGGCGACGCTCAAAAACGCGAACGCTGCTGAAATTGACACTTGGTGGGACCAAAAACCATTTGACCGAATTTTAGTGGATGTGCCCTGCTCCGGCTCTGGCGTGACTCGTCGTCATCCAGACATCAAGTGGCTGCGCCGCGAGACCGATTTGGGCAGCTTCGCACGGCAACAGGCGCGCTTGTTGGCTTCGCTCTGGAATTGCCTTAACGTTGGTGGTAGATTGTTGTACGTGACTTGCTCCGTTTTTCGTGCCGAAAATCAGGATATTGCGACACAGTTTCTGAGCGCCACACCGGATGCGAAGGCAATCGATATCGCTGCACTACTTAATGTTTTTGCCGCCGCCGCTATGCAAAACACTGTAAAAATTGTAGCGGCAGATGATGACGCCACGCCCTCCACCGAAAGCGGCCAACTTCTCCCCAACTCACATCACGACGGTTTTTATTACGCCTTATTTCAAAAAGAAGCCGCGCCTACCCGCACCAAAGCCACGCAGAAATCTGCTTAGCTGCCCGCTAGGCATCTTATTCGCCATGCATTTATGCTGACGTTGGCAAACCCGCGCGTCGCGCCGGCGGCAAGATGGTGGACGCTGGCCTGCATGGGGCTATTCATACTATTTTGCGGTGCGGCATTTGCAGCAGATGACGCCACTATTCGCGACGCCAAACTGGAAGCCACCGACGACGGCTATCAGCTCAGTGCCGATATTGATTTTCAGCTTAGCAGCTCCATGTTGGAAGCGGTGCGCAAAGGTGTGCCGCTCTATTTTGTCGTTGAGTTTGAGCTCAGCAAGGGGCGCTGGTATTGGTTTGATCAGGGGGTGGTCAAAGCTTCGCGCGATCGTCGGGTGAGCTATGCACCCCTGACCGATCAGTACCGGATTGCGGTGTCGGGCGTTTCACAAACTGTGGCGACGATTGAAGATGTGCAGCGCCTGCTGTCGCGGGTACGTTCCTGGACAGTGTTGCAGAAGGGGCGTTTGAAACCCGGCGAAAAATATGATGCCGCGGTTCGTTTCAGGCTGGACAACGCACAGCTGCCGAAACCATTTCAGCTCGATATTCTTGCCTCGAAGGACTGGAATCTGTCATCAGATTGGTACCGCTGGACGGTAACCGGGGAAAACAAATGATCCAACGCGCCATTATTTTTGTTTGCATGGTAATCGGCGTCATGCTCATCACACTGATGTTCCGGGCGAGCAGTAACAACACATTTTTAGGCGAGTACTACACTTGGCTGTTTGGCCTGGGTGTGGCCCTCACGGCAGGATTATTGTTCCTGATCGCCTACCAAATTTTTTCACTGGTACGCAAACTTCGCGCCCGCGTTTTTGGCTCAAAACTGGCGCTGCGCCTGATGGCGGTGTTTGCATTGATGGCCATGATTCCGGGCGGACTGGTGTACGGTATATCGGTGCAATTCTTGAATCGCTCCATTGATTCCTGGTTCGATGTGCCCGTGGACAAGGCATTGAATGCTGCACTCAGTCTTAGTAAAGGTGCGCTCGAAAGTGCGCTGATAGAGGTGGCGCGATCCGCCCACGAAGCGGCGGCAAAAGTCGCTCTGGGTGAGGCTGACTACACAGATACCCTTAAAAGAGCGCTTAGCACAGCTGCTTTCGATGAAATTGCGCTATTCACGGTTGACGGCACACCGCTCGGCTCGGCGTCGGCGACCGGACTCGCTTCAGACCTACAGAAATCAGCCGTGCCCGCGGCACTTTTTGCCGACAAGCCGACGCCGCAAGAACTGCGTGATGCTGATTTGGGCATTCCTGTGCAAGCGATAGAAACAGTGGCAGAACGTGGCTTTCTGTTGCGAGCGGTCGTCCCGGTGCCCAACGTATTGTCTCGGGCTTCCCCGCTGCCCAGCACTGAGCGGCGGCGGGTCATTCAGGTGGTTCGAGCCGCACCCAAACTGATGACCGCAGATGCGCAGGCTGTTGAAGCAGGCTTTAACGACTACGCGCGTTTGGGCCTACAACGAAACGGCTTGAAACGCTTATTCGCGCTGACCCTAACGCTGGCCATGCTGCTCACGCTGTTTTCGGCGTTGGCGATTTCATTTCTGCTGTCCGAGCGGCTGGCGGCACCGTTATCTGCATTGGCGGAATCTACCCGTGCTATCGCCAGAGGTGACTTTTCGAAACTGAATCCGGTTAAAAGCCGTGATGAATTCGGCGTGCTTACGCAATCATTTAACACCATGACCCGACAATTGGGCGAAGCTTCGGAGGTTGTTGCACGAAAACAGCAGGAACTCGAAAACGCCAATACTTATCTCGAATCTATTTTAGGCAACCTTACTTCAGGCGTTATTACGCTGGATGAGCGCTGGTACGCAAAAACCATCAACAAAAATGCGCAGGATATGTTGGGATTCGACCAGTTGGCACTTAAAGGCTTAAAGCTTCCTGAATGGGGAGAAATGCAGCCGAGACTCGCCCCACTCATTGCGGAGATCAAAGCCCAGCTGCAACTGGGTCGCGACAAGCAGTGGGAACACCAGGTCATCTTTGACGGGCCGCTCGGACGGCGCACGTTGCTGGTGCGCGCGACAAAACTGCCCGCCACCATCAATTCAGGTTTTGTGTTTGTATTTGACGATATTACTGGCCTGATTCAAGCGCAACGCGATGCTGCGTGGGGCGAGGTAGCACGACGATTGGCCCACGAAATCAAGAATCCACTGACACCGATTCAGCTCTCCGCCGAACGGCTGCAAATGAAGCTGGCAGCCAAGCTGGAGCCAGCTGATCGCGATATGCTGGCGCGCTCGACCAGCACCATCGTCGCCCAAGTCGGTGCCCTCAAAAGCATGGTCGATGACTTCGCGTTGTATTCGCGCAGCTCGCGTCTGACACCGTTGCCATTACGATTCAACGAGCTGGTGCGCGATGTGCTTGTACTCTACGAATCCATGAACGTGGAGATTGACCAGCAACTGGAACCCGACCTGCCGCTGATGATGGCCGACCCTGCGCTGCTCAGACAAGTGTTGCATAACGTTATCCAAAACGCGCTGGATGCGTTAACCGGCATTGCTGCCCCGCGAATCACAATCGAGACAAAAATAGTCGGTGAAATGATCCAGCTGGTGGTGGAAGACAATGGCAGTGGCATCAAGACAGATGTCAAAACGAGAATTTTTGAACCTTACGTGACCACCAAGCCAAAGGGCACGGGATTAGGTTTGGCGATTGTGAAAAAGATTATTGAAGAGCATCGCGGCCGTATCAGCATAAGCAATGCCGCGCTACACGGTGCCCGCGTGGATATTGTATTGCCGATTAACAGTATTGGCAGTGCCGCGAGCGTCGTCAATGCCACAAATGAAGATGGCAGTCGCGGTGCAGCGGCGGCAAGTTGATGGCAGAAAATCAAAACGCTCAGCACATCACCCCATTTCGTAATAAATCTGCTGCAAACGCATTAGCCGTATCATGAAGCCAAGTTGAGGTGTGAAATATGTCTGCAAATAATATTTTGGTGGTCGATGATGAAATCGGCATCCGTGAGTTGCTTTCGGAGATTCTCAAAGACGAAGGGTTTGATGTGAGGTGCGCCGAAAATGCGGCGGCCGCACGCGCCATGCGCCGCGCCGCGCGTCCTGACTTGGTATTGCTCGACATCTGGATGCCGGATATGGATGGTATCTCACTGCTTAAGGAGTGGGCATCGACCGGGCAGCTGACGATGCCAGTTGTGATGATGTCCGGTCACGGCACGATTGAATCTGCCATCGAAGCCACAAGAATAGGTGCGTTTGACTTTTTGGAGAAGCCGATCAGTCTGCCCAAGCTGATTGCCACCGTCGGCAAAGCGATTCAAGGCGGACGCATCTCACCCAAGCCTGGCTTGGCGTTCGAACATCTTGGCCGCGCTAAAATCATGCTGGAATTACGGCAACGCATCGATCAGGTGAGTCGTCTGAAGGTGCCACTTTTGCTGAGCGGCGAGCCTGGTTGCGGCTTTGAGTTGATTGCGCGCATGCTGCACCAGCGCAATACCGCCTGGGTAACCCCTGCCAACAATGCGTGGCTCGCTGAGAATCCGTTCGCGTCGCTGGCCGAGGCGCGCGACGGTGTGCTGTTTATCGAACACATAGAACTGCTGACCCGCAATGAGCAAAAGGGCTTGGCGCAGCTACTGACCAAGCTTGAAAAATTTAACGTGCGCCTAGTCGCAGCGGCTTCCCAATCGATGGGGCCGCTGATCGAGGGCGGCGCGTTTGATGGCGCGTTATTGACGCAGCTGTCCGGGGTGACATTGCGGGTTCCATCACTGCGTGAACATCCTGAAGATATTCCCGAATTAGCAGGCACTGTGATGTTGCAAATGGTGGAAGCTAATGAATCGCCCATGCGTCATTTCAGCATCGGGGCGCTCAATGCGCTCAGAAATCTGGAGTGGCCGGGCAATCTGCCCGTACTACAAAATGCGGTTAAAACACTGGCACTGACCGGCCTCAATACCGAAATTTCAGCGGAGGATGTAGCTAGGGTAGCGCGCGAATTTGGACTCGACGCCGCCAGCAACGCAGCACCCGCTCACGGCATCATAGAATATGATTTACCGCTACGTGAAGCTCGTGAACGATTCGAGTTTCAGTATTTTCAGCACCACATCAGACGCGAGGATGGCAATATGTCGCGCGTCGCGGATAAGGTTGGGCTGGAGCGCACCCATCTTTATCGAAAGTTAAAACAGCTTGGAATCCGCCCCTCCGGCAAGACCGAGCAAAACTGAGCAAACTGACTGTTCCTGCTATCGTTTAATTCTTCGTTGATTTTATTGCGCATTGATTGTCCACCCCAAACTTAATAAAGACCGCAAACAGCATGATTAAAACCAAAGGGTTGGGCCGTGGCCTGGACGCATTATTAGGCGGCAGATCTGACACTAGCGCCGACGCCGTCGCGCCTGCACAAGGCGAACTTCGCGAGTTAAAAACTTCCGATTTGGTACCCGGCAAATATCAGCCGCGCACGCGCATGGATCGTGCGGCGCTGGAGGAACTAGCGCTTTCCATCAAGCAACGCGGCATCGTCCAGCCGATCCTCACCCGCGAAGTCGCAAATGGCAAATTTGAGATCATTGCCGGCGAGCGCCGTTGGCGGGCCGCGCAGATTGCAGGCTTGGCCACGGTGCCGGTGCTGGTACGCAAGATCGCGGATGATGCCGCGCTTGGTATCGGCCTGATCGAAAATATCCAGCGCGAAGATTTGAACGCCATGGAAGAGGCGGCAGGGATTTTTCGCCTGATCGAAGAATTCAAGCTCACCCATGAAGAAGCGGCGCAAGCGGTCGGTCGATCGCGTGCGGCAGTGAGCAATTTACTGCGGCTGCTGGAACTGGCAAAGCCGGTGCAAGACATGGTGATGGAAGCCAAACTCGACATGGGGCACGCCCGTGCACTGCTATCGTTGGTAAAATCGAAACAGGTGGAGTTGGCGCATCAAATCGTGCACAAAAACCTCAGCGTGCGCGACGCCGAGCGGCTAGTTAAGGCCGAGACTAACCGACCGGCATTAGCCAAAACCGCACCTAACGCAGATAGCGATACCCGCCATTTGGAGAACGATCTCGCCGAAAAACTGGGCACGCGCGTCTCACTCAAAGCCGACAAAAAAGGCAAAGGCTCGCTTACTATTGCGTTTCTAGACTATGAGCATTTAGACGGGATTTTAGAGCGGACCAAACTCAAGTAAAGCAGGATTGGATTAGCAAACTTTTATGGGTCCTAGCAATGGGCGCATTCTACAAGCATTTATGCCTGAGGATGCTCTCCAATACTAGGCTCCATAAAAATAACGTTATCAAGCTGATTTAAAACTTGTACACCACGCCAATCGCATACAGGTTAACGTCTGTCTTGCCGCCGGTGAAATCATCGCCAAGCTTGGTGTAACGTGACCAATCGGCGCGCACTGAAACATTTTTATCGATGTTGTAGCTGGCGCCTGCGCCGTAGCTTAATCTGGTCTGTCGACGTTCCTGGATGTCGCCACCGGTTACCGTGCTGACTGAACCTTGGCCCATATAAGATGTTCGTGTATCTGCTGCAAATGCGCCGACGCGCCCGAAAATACTGAAACGATCGCCAATCGGTAAAGTGCCTACAGCGGCTACTTCAACACCATCAATTTTAGTTGAGCCCGTCAACACGCCTGCAGGGGTGACTTCTGAATGGGACTGGAAACGTCCTGCGTCGATGTAGGCTACTTCTGCGGCAATATATTTCTGCAACTGGTAGCCACCGAATGCGCGATAGCCGGTGCCGCGTGTGCTGCTGGTGGTAGTCGCACTGGTAAAACCCAAGTCCAGAAATTGATCGGCGAGCGCTGCATTATCAAAGGTGATATGCGAACGACCTACGCTTGCGCCTACATACCATTGGGCATATGAGGGTGCGGCAGCACCTAAACCCAGTAAGGCGAAAGTAGCAATCACAATTTTCTTTTTCATCATATTTCCTTTTTTGAGTGGAGTAGTTGAGGCTGGTACTAAGAGTAAAACGTTAGCGGTGAAACGGATGGATTTTGTTAAAAAGGCATAAGCTGCAAATTGAGGCTGCGCTCCAGAAGCCAGCCAAGCGAGACGGCGGCGATAGCAACAGACCCGGCTTGCAGCGCGACGCGCGGATAAGCGCGGGTGGTGCGGGTGAAATAGGCCAGTGGTATAAGAATCGCGACCAACGCCAGCTGCCCGACCTCGACGCCAATGTTGAACCCCAGCAGCGATAGCAGCAACGATGAATTCGGCAGGTTGAGATCCGCCAGCACGCTGGCAAAGCCGAAGCCGTGAATAAGCCCGAACGAGAACGCCACCAGCCAGCGCTTCTTGGGTAAAAACGGCCAGAGATTGTCCAACGCCGTGGCCAATACGGAAACCGCAATCAAGGACTCAACGAGTCGCGACGGTAAGCGCACGACATCCAGCGCGGCGAGCGATAGCGTGATCGAGTGGGCGATAGTGAACGCTGTCACAATTTTTAGAACAGTTATAAACGCGGTGTGCATATCTGCTACCGGCATCCAGCGTGTATCACCTGTGCGGTCATCTTTCGTCCGCACTAGTACCGCAGGCAGCAGCAGCGCGACCAGAAACAGGATGTGATCAAAACCAATGGCGATATGTTTTATACCGTCAGCAACGTAAGTGCCCAACTGCGCGGCCTTGGCCAGAATCGGCGTTTCTCCATTTGCAGAAACATTAAACGTTTGGGTTGCATTCTCGACCGGGAAAACCGCGCTCATGGTGTGAGCGGCTCCTTCTGCCGGCAGTATTTCAAGCTTAAGTAAACCTCGATGCTGCGCGTCAACCTCGAACAGTAATTTATAGTTGACTGTCAAGGCCGTGACAGCGCTGGGGCATACCGCAGCTAATTTCAGCACCACGTATGCGCCGTCGGTATGATTGTCGATCAGATGGTCGGTAACCTCCCACGGGCACACACTTTGCCCCGTCTTCAACTCCAGGCCAGCACGCGCATATGCGTCGATGTCGGCCTGCCGGGTCCGCACTTCTCCCCAGCTAATGACATTGTCGCCGTCGCGATCAAGTTCCAGCACAAGATCGAGATCGCGCAGCGCAATATCCCACTGGCCGCTGATTTTTGCGCCTTTTGTTTGTAGCGCAAGGAAGCTGTCGCTGGCCTTGTGGGCGCTCGCCGGCAGCGCATGGACAAGCATGGCACTCATCAGAATTAACGACGAGAGAATTAACGACGACGCGGGCGCAAAAATACGTCCTATAACCCGGTCAATCATGGCGTGCGTGCCAAGGTGGTGAGTTGCGCTAATTTACTGCCTTCTAGTTTTGTGCTGTCCACCCACGCAACGATTTCGCGAGCTGCGTCCGGTCGTTTGGCTGCAAGCGCCGCTTCTAGCGCAATGCGGGCATCAAGCGGTTCTTTTTGTACGGCCCAGTTCGCGCGGGCAAGGTCCAATGCTTCATCAGGTGCATTTTTAATTGTCAGTGCAAAACGTGCTTCTTCGCGAAGATGTACGCGATCTCCTCGTGCCCGCGACGCAGCAAAACGTTGGCCTAACAAGTCCGCCAGCATTGCCGAATCAGGTGCTGCGATTGCCTTTGCCGCAATCGCACGACGTAGCAATAAAATGTCAGTCGGTGTCGTGGCCGGAATCAGCGGCAACACCTCGCCAGCTCTACCGGCATCAATCAGGAAATCGGAAAATGCGGCGACCGTATAAGCATCTGACGGATCAAGCGCCAAGCTTGCGCGGTACAACCGCTCGGCATCTGCCATTCGCGACAAGCGCTCGGCCAGTTCAGCCTGCAGGGTCAAGACCCACGTTTTTACTCCTGGCGTCGTGCTGCGGTCGGCCGCCGATTCAGCCAGTGCCCGCGTTAGCAAGTCAAACGACTGACTTGCTTGCCCCTGCGCTCCATTTACGTTTGCGATACAGGTCGTGCTGATCAAACCGGGGGCAATTGGTACTAAATGACCGCAACTTTCAGCGGCGCTTTTTAGATTGCCCGTGACTTGCTGCACGGTCGCAAGTGTAAGCCAGGCCTGTGAATTTCTTGGCTCGCGCGTCACCGCTTGTTCGAGGTCATGCCGGGCCTGAGTAAAATCGTGATTTGTCTGACGAATAGTCGCCCGCAGCAGTAGCACCGGGACCGGGGGTTCGGCTTGTGCCCACCAGACACCCAGCGCTGCTTGCGCCTGGCCAAGCAGACGCGGATCGGATTGGCTACGCGAGCGGGAGACATAGAGCTGTGCAATGCGCACCGCCAGATCAACATTTTTTGGATCACGCGCCAGCAATGCTCGCATGGCCCTGTTTGAGGGTGTAATTCGGGTTTGAGCTTGAGCGGATGGTGCAAGCTTGGTTGATAGTTGCGTGAGTGGTGTTGCATCACTTGTTGGAATGTGGGGGGCCGCCAGCAACACATTGCTGACCGTCAGCAGAATTAACGGTGCGAGCAGGGTGGCTGCCAACTTGCGGCTGCGTGCAATAACGCTATGGCAAATTTGCATGATTGAATTCCCGATAATTAGATGCTGTGCTCATTGCTCACTTAGGTGCTGGCACCACCCTGCCGCTGAGTCCAATGATCGGCTCAGCGGTACGGTGATGCGGCAACTAAAGTAACGCTACAGCGCTTAATTACATATTTGGCGATTCGCCGTTTTTACCGTTAGGCGAGCCCGGAATAGGCGTCCGCAGATACGGGAATGCATTGTCAAACTGGCTGTCTTCAACCAACACGCCATCGGTGTAAGGCAAATCGGCGCTGGCAGGCTTGCCTGCGCCCGGCGGGAGCAAATAGCCCATCACCACGCGAAGTGCAATATCCACCACATCGTCGCCTGGACGACGACCATTTGGGAAGCCGGCTGGATCGCAACCTGCGTTGGCCAAGGTTAAGGCGCCATTGACGAAACATGCTGCTGCGCCGAGGCTGTTTTGCTTACCTTTGGGAGTGACTGGCAGCGCGGTATTCAGGCGCATCATTTCCGAGCCGACCACATTCTTTGGTTGATTAACACCCGGAACACCCGTCAGAAACGCGGCGACCAAATCAGTGCGCGGGAACACGGTCGGCGCTTTCACACCGTCAGCACCATACAGCAACTCAATCAACGCAGGCAGCGTCGGGTTGGTCACGTAGTCGGCAAACTGGCCGTCATCTTTTGGCTCGCTGGCATTAAATGTATCCTTGTCCTTCAAACCGATCACCAGTTCGTTGACGAGCGGTGCGGAAAGACGTGATACCTGTTGCAGGTTGCGGTCCAGAATAATGCTGCGCAATGGTGTCGGTTTGTCGGCTACCAAACGTGAACGTGGCAGGCTGGCCGAACTCCACACACCGATAACGGGGTCGTCGGCCCTGGTAACACAGGCGATCGGCAATTCCAGCGCAATAGAGGTGACATTTTTCCCCTCCAGCGTGTTGGTCGAACCGGTACGGCTGCCAATAATTTTGGCGGTCGGGATATTGATTAAGTCAAAAATTTCGCCCAGATTTGCGCCAAAACCTTCTCGGCGCTGGCCAACAAACACCTTGCCAGGCGTGGCGCAACCCGGAATGCTAACGTTATACATATGCTTGCTTGCATAGCCTGCGTAATCAGGAATCGTTTTGTTGCCAACGTTATCAATCGGCTTTTGAAACTCACTTGCGCCGCCAGCGAGATTTGTCAGAAAACCTGCCATGCCGGAAGCTTGACGGCGTGGACCTTTGATCAAACTAACCGTATAGCTCTCGCTTTGGTTAAGCGTGCCAGGATTTACATCCGAAATGGGCCCCGCGTATCGCAGCGGAATAGCCATACTTTTGCCGCCGACGTTAAGTGAAATGTCTTTTGACGTCTGCTTGAATTTGAATTGAAACGTCAAATCTTCCCGTGCATCTCCCTTGTTGTTGATATGGATCTCATAAACCGCGTCCGGGTCCATCGTGAAATAATTTGGGCCGCCGTAGGAATCTTGCAAAGGAATGAAGTTGGCAATCAGCGTCACGAAACCATCGCGGCCGGGTTCATAGCTGCGGAATGCATATACGTCCGTATTATCCACTTTTGGATATTGTGTAATGTTAGGTGCTTCACGGTGGCTGGATGCCTGCGCGGGTAGTGTAAGAACAACGGCGGAACTCAACAGCGTCGCGGCTAGTGCCGTGGTGCTGAGATTTCTCATATGCTTTAACTTCATGTGTACTCCTTGGAAGAGTTGGTTTTGATGGAACTACGACGTGTCGCTGCGGAGTGTACGCACGAGGATCGCGATTGGATGTAGTCGGCGAAACGGTGTCGGCAAATATTTTTGCCCACGGAAGCGTCACTCAGAAAGCTACAAATCGCGCTCTTTGCTATAGCTGCGGCAGCAGGTCCTCGGGGCAAAATCACGCCAATGTGAACCTGACGGACCTTCAAAAAGGTTGGGATTTGCAACTTGTAGGGAAAGCACTATATATTTTGTAGGCGGGTAACTAGCTGCATTTTTGTCGCAACATTTAATGCCTGTCTTCTATTAGTGGCAATATGCGAAGCTAATCATTGACGTACGCAAAACCATAAATGACTGAACCAAAAAATACCGGGCCGCTTGCGGGCTTAAAAGTCATCGAAATGGGCACACTGATTGCAGGTCCGTTTTGTGGGCGCTTGCTGGCAGAATTTGGCGCGGAAGTAATCAAGATCGAAGCGCCTGCCGATGACAAAGGTGGTGGCGGTGATCCGCTGCGTAAATGGCGCAAATTGCACGACGACGGGAAGGCGAAAACCTCGCTCTGGTGGTATGCACAAGCGCGCAATAAAAAATCGGTGACCATCAATTTGCGCAAGGCGGAGGGTCAGGAAATTGTGCGTAAACTCGTTGCAAGCGCCGATATTCTGGTGGAGAATTTTCGTCCCGGCACATTGGAAAAATGGGGCTTGGACTACGAAACTTTGTCGGCGATTAATCCCAAAATAATCATGGTGCGACTCTCCGGTTTTGGGCAAACCGGGCCGTATAAAGATCGCGTCGGCTTCGGCGCGATTGGTGAATCAATGGGTGGAATGCGCTATGTCACCGGCTACGCGGACCGTGCGCCGGTGCGAGTCGGCATATCGATTGGGGATTCACTTGCTGCAATGTACGGAGCCATGGGCGCTTTGATGGCGCTACATCATCGCCACACCACGGGACGCGGACAGATGGTGGACGTGGCGTTGTATGAGGCAGTCTTTTCAATGATGGAATCGATGCTGCCGGAATTTGGCATGACCGGTTTCGTGCGTGAGCGTACCGGCGCGGCACTGCCGGGAATTGTGCCGTCAAACACCTATTTATGCGGCGATGGGCAATACATCGTTATTGGCGCGAATGGTGATTCAATTTTCAAACGCATGATGCATGCGATTGGCCGCGCTGATTTGGCAAACGATGCGACGCTCGCGGACAACGCGGGACGCACCGCACGCACAAAAGAACTTGATGATGCAATCGGTAAATGGACGGCGGCGAATTCGCTGGACGGCGCGCTCGCTGTACTCGAAAAAGCGGATGTTCCGGCCGGTCGCATTTATTCAATCGCAGACATTGTGAAAGACATGCAATTTCAGGCGCGCGGAATGATCGAGAAGCATCAAATTGGCGGCGACGCTGAAATATTGCTGCCGGGGATTGTGCCAAAGCTTTCTGCAACACCGGGACAAACGCGCTGGATAGGTCCCAAGTTGGGAGAGCATACAGCAGCGATTTTGGCGGCACTCGGTTATGACGCTACGGCACAGGCGGCTTTGAAGTTGCGCCAGGTCATTTGACACGACGGTTGATTTTTCTTAGACTCATTCCTTACTTTGATATTTCGTAAGGAACTCAATTGCCACAGCCACATTGACCAGTAAAGGCCAGCTGACGCTGCTTAAGGTGCTGCGCGACGAGCTTAAGCTCAAGCCTGGTGACAAGGTTGATTTTGTGCGGGATAGCATCGGCGGATACCGCCTCAAGCCCGCCAACACAGATGTACGCGAGCTATCCGGCTTCCTTTCGCACCTTTACAAGGACTCACCCATTTCGGTTGAAGAAATGAATGAAGGCATTGCCAAACGTATGCGTGAAAAATTCCCCTTGCCGAACCAGGCGCGCCGCAAATGATGGGTATTGACACCCGTTGTCTACTTCGCTATTCGATGCGCGATCAGGTTAGAGAGCACGCCGCGATTGAGGCAAGAATTATCAAGGCAGTTGAGGCTAATGATGAGATATTTATTAATAACATTGTGTTGAGCGAATTTTTTTGGGTTCTAGAAAGTAACTATAAATTTTCACGGGCTATGGTGCTGAACGCAATAAGTGGGCTGCTCGAAGTACAACAGTTTGTGTTCGAAAAAAAGGAAATCGTGCAGCAGGCGCTTCACGATTTCAGGTCAAGTCGCGCGGGTTTTGCTGATTGCCTGTTGGCCGCAAGAAATATGCAGGCTGGCTGCGTGACAACATTAACTTTTGATCGTGCCGCCGCAAAATTGGAGAATTTTGAACATGTTTAAGCAACGCATTTACATCAACGACGTCGGCGTGCGCGATGGTTTTCAGATCGAGAAAAATTTTATTCCGACTGAAACTAAAATTGCGTTTATCGACCAGCTATCCAAAACCGGTTTGGCGAAGATCGAAGCCACCTCATTCGTGCATCCAAAATTTGTGCCCAACATGGCGGATGCGGAAACGGTACTGGCAAATATTCAGCGTATGGCCGGAGTCCGATATACGGCGCTGACGCCCAACATCAAGGGTATGGATCGGGCGATTGCCTGCCATCAATCGGGTGCTGCCATTGATGAAATGAATCTATTCATGTCGGCGTCTGAAACCCACAACATGGCGAATGTGAAACGCACGACGGCGCAATCCTTGCAAGATTTTGCGGAGATGGTGCCGATGGCCAAGCGCGTTGGCATTCGCACGAATGGAACGGTGTCCACTTCATTCGGCTGCCCGTTTGAGGGCGTGGTGTCAGACGCGCGTGTCATGGAAATCGCCGAAAAATACTTGGCGATTGGTTTCGATAGTTTGACTTTCGCAGATACCACCGGCATGGCAAACCCGCGCCAGGTCGAGCGCATGATGCGCGACGCTAAACAACGTTTTTCCGATATAGAAATTACGCTGCATTTCCACAACACGCGCGGCATGGGCTTGGCTAATGTTGTCGCCGGGATCGCAGCGGGTGTGGTGCATTACGACGCCTCGATTGCGGGGCTCGGTGGCTGTCCATTTGCGCCCGGTGCCACTGGCAATATTTGTACGGAGGATTTGGTCAATATGCTGCAAGATATGGGGCTGGATACAGGAATCGATCTTGATAAGTTACTAGCCGCCGCCGTGAAAATTCCAGCCATTGTCGGTCACGATGTACCTGGGCAAGTCATGAAGGCGGGTAAGACGATGCATTTGCATCCGGTGCCAGAGAAGCTTTACACAGCATAACAATTTCGTACGGGGGAATCATGCTTAGAAAAATAATTAATCTGTTCACACGTGCATTCGTATCAAGAACAATTGCATCAACAGCAATTGGCATTTTTGTTTTATCGAGCAATGGCGCTTTTGCACAAGCCTTGGAAAAGAAAAAAATCACCATCGCGGTGGGTGGTAAAAGCCTTTTTTATTATCTGCCGCTGACCATTGCAGAACGCCAAGGCTATTTCAAGGACGAAGGCCTTGAAGTGGAAATTCCGGATTTCGCGGGCGGTGCCAAAGCCTTGCAAGCGCTGGTCGGGGGCAGCGCCGATATGGTGTCGGGTGCGTTTGAACACACCATTAATATGCAAGCAAAAAAACAGCCCATTAAAGCCGTGGTGTTGCAGGCAAATTTTTCCTCCATTGCATTGGTCATGCCAAAGGACAAAGCGGCAAAATACAAATCCGCAAAAGATTTAAAGGGCCTGAAAATTGGTGTGACCGCGCCAGGTTCTTCAACCAACATGTTCATCAATAACCTGTTGGCAAAAGAGGGTTTAAAGCCGTCTGACGTATCCATTGTTGGCGTGGGCGCGGGCGCAGGTGCGGTGGCCGCAATCGATAAAGGCGAGCTGGATGGGATAGCGAATCTTGATCCGGTTATCACCCAACTTGAGGCGACCGGCAAGTATGTGGTCGTCGCCGACAGCCGCACTGAGAAAGGCATGAAAGAGTTTTACGGCGGCGATTATCTGGCGTCGTGCTTATATGCAAATGAAGACTTCATCAAGAAAAATCCGGCCACCACGCAAGCTGCGGTGAACGCGATGGTGCGGGCGCTGCGCTGGATTGCCAAAGCCACACCAGAACAAATCATGGCCGTCGTGCCTGAAGCCTACCTGGCGGGCAATCGCTCGATCTACAAACAAGCGCTTTTGAAAAATATGATCGGCTATTCGACCGACGGGCAAATGAGGTTGAAAGCGGCCAACAATGTTTACGTCGTGCTGAAACAGTTCGAGCCATCCGTGGTGGCTGCGTCGGCCGCCGGTACAATCAAGCTGGAATCGACTTTCGATAATTCGTTTGCAGTAAAAGCAGGCGCAAAGTACAAATAGTGGCATCACAATATCAAACCCTAATACCGGTGGGTGTTGTGGCAGATAAATGCGCCATAACGCCCGCCATTGCCAGCGATTTGAATTAATTTTTGCATGAAGCCCGCGCTTAGCTTGCAAAATCTGTCCGTCACCTTCGCCACACCATCGGGCGGTGCTGGCTACTGCGCGGTGCGCGACACCACGCTAGCGATTGCTGACGGTGAATTTGTATCGGTGGTGGGCCCCACCGGGTGTGGCAAATCGACGCTGCTCAACATCGCCGCAGGATTGCTACGTGCATCGTCGGGGGAGGTAAAAATATTTGGCGAACCAATCGTCGGCATCAACGCGCAAGCGGGCTATATGTTCCAAGCCGAATCGCTCATGCCGTGGCGCTCGGCGCTCGATAACGTCACCGCAGGTTTGCAATTTCGCGGTGTCGCGACTGCAGAAGCACGGCGACGCGGCGAAGATTGGCTCGCCCGCGTCGGCCTTGCAGGCTTTGGTGCACGCTATCCGCATCAGCTATCAGGCGGTATGCGCAAGCGCGTGGCGCTCGCGCAAATGCTGATTCTGGACCCCAAAATAATGCTGATGGACGAGCCGTTTTCGGCACTCGATATTCAGACGCGGCAGTTAATGGAAAATGAGCTGTTGCAATTGTGGGAGGCTGATAAAAAATCCGTACTGTTTATTACGCATGATCTGGAAGAGGCGATTTCACTATCAGATCGCGTGATTGTTTTAGCCGCCGGGCCGGGCACCCATCCCATTGGTGAATTTATGATTGACTTGCCGCGACCGCGCGACGTGGCCGAGATTCGCATGACGCCACGTTTTCTGGCGCTGCATGAGCAGATTTGGAGCGCAATGAAGGAAGAAGTTTTGAAGGGCTATCAGCAGACAAAAAATAAGCTGTGCAGCATTTGATACACCACTCAGAAAGGGGAGCACAAATGAATGAGCCTGTCACCACAGTAAATCAAAATCCCTATAGCGCGCCTCGTAGCGAAAACATCGTTGGCACAGATCAGGATACGCCGCAGAAAGTAAGCGTTTTTTCGGTGAGCGGCAGAATGGGTCGGGCACGATACATTGTCTACTTAGTTGGGCTATCGCTGGTCATTATCAGCGTCGGCGCTCTACTCTCTCTGGTCACAGCCGGCTTGGCGATGATTCCGGCTTATATCGCGCTGTTGGTCATGCAGTTTATGCTGACGATTCAGCGCAGCCATGATTTCAATACCAGCGGTTGGCTGAGCATTCTTATACTGGTGCCACTGATTAACTTCGTGTTCCTGTTTATTCCCGGCACCAACGGGACCAACCGCTGGGGCAGTAAAACCACGCCAAATTCTACCGCTGTGGTGATCGGCGCATGGATTTGTGCGCTGATTATTCCGCTCACAGGCATTGTTGCGGCCATCGCGATTCCGGCTTATCAGCAATACGGCGAACGCGCCAAAACACTTCGAACACGCTAAAAAATATGCGTCGTCAACGATTTTTATGGCTTGTTCAAATCGCCTTACTCGCGGCGATCTTCGGTGCTTGGCACGTGTTGACCGTGCCCGGCCTTCTTCCCAATTTCGTTTTTGAAAACGACGATAAAGCCGCTTTCTTTTTTGGTGAGCCGTTACGAATTTTCAAGGCGATTTGGGTTTGGTTTACCGGCGGCGAAATCTATTCGCATCTTTGGGTCACTCTGCAAGAAACAGCACTCGCGTTTTTTATCGGTACGGTGTCAGGATTAGGCGTTGGCCTGTGGCTGGGCTTGTCACCGATGACCTCCGCAATTGCAGACCCTTACATCAAAGCCGCAAATGCGATGCCACGTGTAATCCTGGCCCCCATTTTTATGGTCTGGTTTGGACTCGGCATTTGGTCGAAAGTGGCGTTGGGCGTCACCCTGGTATTTTTCATCGTCTTTTTTAACGTCTACCAAGGTGTGAAGGAAGTTTCGCCCGTGGTCCTGAATAACGCCCGAATGCTGGGTGCATCCAAAGCGCAATTGCTGCGCTTTGTCTATCTGCCGTCAGCCACGTCATGGGTATTCTCCAGCCTGCATACATCGGTCGGCATGGCATTCGTGGGGGCAGTGGTGGGCGAATATCTAGGCAGTGCAAGCGGGGTCGGTTATCTGATTCACCAAGCCGAAGGCACGTTCGATATCAACACTGTTTTCGCCGGTATTTTGGTGCTGACCGTGTTTGCGCTGTTGCTTGATTACGTGGTCACGTTTGCCGAGAATAGGCTGTTGAAATGGCGGCCCGGTCAGGCGGAAACGGAACCGGTCTGACCACCATCTAGTAGGTCATACAAGCCGCATTCAAAATCCCCCCCGCAATCGAAATCGCCCCCAGAAAAAAACCGGAGGCTTGTTTACCCGCTGGAATATCCTGCGCGATATTTGGCAGCGCAATCCGTGCGATGACAAATACGATCAATTGAATGCCCAACGCGATGAATCCCCAGATCGCCATGTCAACGGGGTTCACGCTGTACTCGACCGCGTTCGATAGCGGAATGACCATGCCGATCAGGGCACCGGAAAGACTGAACGCCGCCGCCATATTGCCATCGCGGATCAGGCCAATCTCACGATAAGGCGTAATCCGAATATAAATCGCGACGAAGCAGGCGAGCAATAAAGACGCAATGGCAAGATAGACGAGAAAATCGTCGAAGCCGGAAAATGATTCCATGATTTGATGTTTCATTTTTCTATTCCCGATGTTGTTGGAAAACTATTCAAAGTAGTGCGGCAAAAAACGGCTGGTGTTTTTGGTGACGGGCGATTCGTCTTCGCGAATGCCAATGCCGGCGGGTTCATCGCCAATAATCCACGAGCCAATCACGGCATAGTTGTCTTCGCCATTGGCGCGAAAATTTGGCACAGGATGGTATGCCTGATAAATAAAACCTTCGGCACCATAGTCGCCGGGAATTGCGATTTCACCTCGGCTGGAGGTAATTGTGACGTTCGCACCTTCGCGTGACAGCAGCGGTTTTTTTACGAAATCAGTAGCGAATTTTTGCGGCTCAAAATAGGCGGGCAGCAAATTGGGGTGATCGGGATATAGCTCCCACAAAATCGGCAAAATCGCTTTATTGGCCAGCAACATTTTCCATGCGGGCTCAATGACGCGCATGTCGCTATCAAGCAGATTGCGGCCAAACGCTTCGCGCACCATCCATTCCCAGGGGTAGAGTTTGAACAGCGTTTTGATTTCCTGAAATTCATCGTCTGCGAATTTTTTTGCGATGGCATCCCAGCCAATATGCGCAATGTCGATAAATTTAGCCTCTATCCCCGCCTGCATGGCAGCATCGCGCAGGTATTCAAGATTGCCGAGGTCTTCTTCGCCATCGCCAACACAGGTGAAGTGAATGGTCGTTCCTAATTCTTTAGCAATTTCCTGAAATCGTGCAATCAGCTTCTCATGAATGCTGTTGAATTGATCCGCGCCAGGTTTCACTTCTTGTAGCCAATACCATTGCGCCACGCTTGCTTCGATCAATGATGTCGGGGTGTCGGCATTGTATTCGAGCATTTTAGGCTGGCTATCTGCGATGCCGTTAGGCAAAGAAGCGCTTGACAAACCACCGTCCCACGAAAAATCAAAGCGGCCAAACAAAGTGGCTTCATCGTTGCTCCACGAGCGCTCAATCAGCGGAATAAATTCAGGCGGAATGGCGAATTTTGCATACAGCTTTTTATCGATCACATACTGTGCCGCGGCAATACACATCTGGTGGCATTCGTTAGTGGCCGTTTCCAATACATCAATCTGTGCCGCCGTAAACGAATAGCAAGCGCGCTCATCCCAATAAATGCCGTCAATAGAGTGGAAACCAAAACCCAAGTCTTCCATTTTTTTCGGCCAGTCGGGGCGCGGGATCAAAGCTTCGCGTTTCATTTTTGTTCTTTGTTTTGTTCTTCAGAATGAGTGCTCATCCCGACGAGGAATGCCCGCTGGAACCGAACCCACCGCGGCTAACGCTGGATGAGCCAATGGTTTTGCCTGAGCGTGAGGGCGACGATATTCCAGACCCACCAAAATAGGGGTAGGAGCGGCCATAATAATGTGTAATTGCGCCGTTGCCGGTGGGACGATCATAGGCGGGTTCGCAATCTTGCGGCGTTTGTCCCCAGTCGGCTAAACAATCCTGCTTGCTGGCATAAACATCGCGCCGCGTTTCTTGTTTCGAGCAGCCTGCCAGCGTTACGCCCAATGCGGCGGCACCAATCAAAGCCAGTGAAATATGCGAACTCGATTTACGAATTTTTTTAAGCATCGAATATCCTCGATGAAGTTCAGCAAATAACACCGATATTACCTGAATAGTGCGCGAACATATTCAGGGAGCACCTGCATGGCGTGATGGGTTTCCCCGTTATAAAACTGTCGTGCACCGATGTGGCGGTCTGTTAATCGTTTGTCGATTTCAGCAGTGCTGACCTTGCGAAGGTCAAGCGCATCTGATCCGCTCGCGAAGCCCCAAGTTGCGCCGTACATGGGAATGTGGACAAACCAGACATTCACGATACGAAATTGGGCACGCAAATTAGCGACACTTTGGCTCACGCGGACCGGGTGCGCAAATGGTGATCCGATATGAATGGTGAGCGCGCCACCGGTCGCGAGTCTTGCTTTACAGGCCGCAAAAAACGTTTGTGAATACAATGGTTTGGCTTCGCCCACCGGGTCAGTGAGATCGAGCGTAATGAGATCGAATTGCTCGCATGCGTCGCGGATGAATTTGATACCGTCGCCGATCACCAGCGATAACCTAGGATTATCAAAAACGCCGCCATGCACACTAAAAAAATGCCGCATCGACATCTCAACCACGTCAGCATCCATCTCACATAACGTGACTTTTGCGATCGACGGGTGCTTCAACATTTCTTCTGCCGCGCCGCCGTCACCACCGCCAATAATTAACGCCTTCTGCGGATTTGGATGTGCGGTTGCCACCGGGTGAATCAGATTTTCATGGTAGAAAAACTCATCTCGCTCACTGACCATATTGCAGCCGTCGATACGCATGAGCTTGCCAAGATCAGAGGTTTCAAATACCTCAATAGTTTGAAATGCGGAGATGCGGTTTTCAATCAAACGGCTTGCGTTGAAGTAAGCGCCAGAGTGATTCGTGACGTATTCATTGAGGCGCATCGTCAAATCCGTCATGCGGCAAGCGGAGCTGATTCGGCCACGGTATTCGGCAAATCCTTGCCGCGCCACACCCGCTGCACGAGTACATCACGAGGATTCAAGACATCGAGCAGCGTCGTATAAAGCGCCTCCGCTTTGTCGCGATTGTCTGCCGACACATTGCATACATAAATGTCGAGTGTGGCCTGATCCCGTTCTGGCCAGGTGTGTATGGCCAAATGCGATTCAGCCAACACTACCGCTCCCGTCACACCGGCCGCCTGCGCCTGATCAAAACTTTCGAATTGATAAAAATGCTCTCCCAAGACCGACAAGCCCGCCGCCGTGGACGCGCGCAGACACGCTTCCCGCAGCGCGGCGGCTGACGTCAGCAGCGTAAAAGGCGGACAGTTATAAAGATCAGCAATAATATGAAGGCCCTGCATGAGGTGTCCTCTAAATAAGGGCCGGATGCAAGTATGCGGCGCAGTTCAAATTATAATCATTAGGTGCTGATCCTACCGCAACGTGACAGGTGCTTTCTCAAAGAGCTGTCGCTTCACTCATTCAATCCTACCGACGCCGACCATGACCCAAGCCACCCGCTCTGAAATCACCAACGCCATTCGCGCCCTTGCGATGGATGCCGTACAAAAAGCCAATTCTGGCCACCCCGGTGCGCCAATGGGCATGGCCGAAATGGCGGAGGTGCTGTGGCGACATCATCTGAAACACAACCCGACTGACCCACGCTGGGCGGATCGCGATCGTTTTGTGTTGTCAAATGGTCACGCATCAATGCTGATTTATGCTTTGCTCCATCTCACCGGTTACGATTTGTCGATGGACGATATCAAAGCGTTCCGACAGCTCCATTCAAAAACGCCCGGCCATCCAGAAGTCGGCATCACGCCTGGCGTGGAAACCACCACCGGTCCGCTGGGGCAGGGTTTGGCAAACGCGGTCGGCATGGCAATCGCAGAACGCGAAATGGCGCGCACGTTTAATCGTGAGGGTCACAATATCGTCGATCACCACACTTATGTTTTCATCGGCGACGGCTGCCTAATGGAAGGTATTTCCCACGAAGTGGGTTCGCTCGCAGGCACCCTGGGCTTGGGCAAGCTGATTGCGTTTTATGACGACAACGGTATTTCGATTGACGGCAAGGTAGAAGGCTGGTTTAAAGACAACACGCCGATGCGCTTCGAAGCCTACGGCTGGCACGTCATTCCGCATGTGGCGGGCAATGATTCGGCAGCCGTCGATGCGGCAGTAATGGCGGCTAAAGAAGTTACCGATAAACCCACACTCATTTGCTGCAAAACCGTGATTGGCAAAGGCTCGCCCAACATGGGCGGCACTGATAAAGTACATGGCTCGCCGCTGGGCGAAAAGGAAATCGCCGCCACTCGTGCGGCTATCGGATGGAACTATGCCCCGTTTGAAATTCCGCAAAATATCTACGACGCTTGGGATGCCAAAAATAAAGGCCAGGCGGTAGAGGCGCGATGGAATGCGACGTTCGCGGCCTACCAAGCCGCGCATCCAGAATTAGCCGCTGAATTCAAACGCCGCATGGCTGGTGATTTGCCAGCCAATTTCGCCGCGACTGCAAAAGCGTTACTTGATAAGTCTATGGAGAAAGCCGAGACCGTCGCCACCCGCAAAGCCTCACAATTCGCCATCGAAGCGTTCGCGCAGCAAATGCCGGAATTGCTGGGCGGCTCGGCCGATTTAACCAGCTCAGTGTTCACCAATTGGAGCGGCAGCAAAGCGCTATCCGCCACCACCGGCGGCAACTACATTAACTACGGCGTGCGTGAATTCGGCATGGCCGCGATTGCCAGCGGCATCGCATTACATGGCGGTTTCATTCCCTACCACGGCACATTTTTAACCTTTAGTGATTATTCACGCAACGCGCTGCGCATGGCCGCGCTCATGAAGCTGCGCAATATTTGCGTCTTTACGCACGACTCCATCGGCCTCGGCGAAGACGGCCCGACACACCAATCGGTCGAGCATGTGGCATCCCTGCGTTTGATTCCCAATATGGATGTCTGGCGTCCCTGCGATACGATTGAGGCCGCCGCTGCATGGCAACACGCGATCCAACGCGACGACGGCCCGACTTGCCTAATCTACTCCCGCCAAAATAGCCCATTCCAAAAACGTGACGCTGCGACGATGGTGAATATCTCGAAGGGCGGCTATGTATTGTCGAAGGAAGCGGGGGAACTTAAAGCCGTGATCATCGCAACCGGCACTGAAGTTTCATTGGCGATGGAAGCGCAAAAAACGTTAGCAGCAGAAGGCATTCATGTACGCGTCGTCTCCATGCCATCCACCTTTATTTTCGATAAGCAAGACAGCGCCTACAAAGTAAGCATCCTGCCAACGTCCCCGCCCCGCTTAGCGATTGAGGCCGGCGTGACTGATTACTGGCGTAAATACGTGGGGCTGGATGGCGTGGTGATCGGGATTGACACATTTGGCGAATCGGCACCTGCGCCAGTTTTGTATAAATATTTTGGAATCACGGCGGAAGCTTTGGTGAAGGCAGTGAAAGCTATCAACACCTAATTCTACAAGCCAGCGACGCGCTTATTGCCGAGCCTCGCGGGAGAGCATTTTATAGGGGGGCTCGGCACGGCCTTCTCTAAGCTAAAGCAGTTACTAGGAATCAAACGATTACCCTTCGTAAACTATCGATTGAGGCACTAAATGGATCAGGCCATAATCGCAGGCTGGTTGAGTAGAAACTGGAAATGGTTCGTCCCAGTCTTCTGCTTGCTTGCCACGGCCGTCATTGGAGCGTTAGTCGCTGTCGCCATGTCAGTTGCCTTGCAACCACTTAAATCTGGCGAGCTTTATCAACAAGCAGTAGCAACCGCAAAACTTAATGCGGCAGTCTCCGAATCGCTGGGGCAACCATTAAAAGAAGGATTTTTTGCTGGCTGAGATTTCAAATATACGAGCACTTCCGGTAGCGCTGAAATCACCATTCCTGTTTCGGGGCCGCAAGGCAGCGGAACCATCACGTTGAAGGCGCAACGGACAACAGGACCTTGGCTAATAAGCTCATTAGTAGCTGAAGTTGACGCGACAAAACATCGAATTGACTTGCTGGAGGGGACCAAAGTCGTGCCGTCAACTTTGCAATGACACTTATCCAGACCTTGTTTGAACCCGCTTATTACATAGGCGCGATATGATGAAAAGCATTCGACCTAAGCCACCTCATCAGAAATCTGCGGGCACAGAATTTCGCTATGGTTCCGGCCAATATTCGCAAAGAAATAATGCGTCGACTTGCCCGTACCGAGCGCGAAGAAGACGTTTGCATCTTGCTCGCGATTCAATCCGGCAGTCGCGCATGGGGGTCTGCTTCGCCCGATAGTGACTTTGATGTTCGCTTCATTTATGCACGTCATCCTGATTGGTATCTTGCCGTCGATCTGGAAGAGCGTCGCGATGTTATCGAATATGCCATTACTGACCACATTGACTTAAAGGGTGGGGATATTCGAAAAGCGCTGCGATTGTTTTGGAAATCGAATCCCGCATTCGTTGAGTGGATTCAGTCGCCGATCAAGTATGTTGAAACGGGCAGTTTTGCGGTTCGGGCACGCCATCTGCTGCTTGATGTTTATTCATTGGAAAGCGGGATGTATCACTTCCGCAGCATGGCATAAACAAACTACCGCGGCTATCTGCGCGCTGATGCTGTGCCGCTCAAGAAATATTTTTACGGGCTGCGCCGGCTTTTATCGGTACGGTGGATAGAAAGTTACGGTTGTGCAGCGCCGATAGAATTTGAAAAACTATTGCATTTGATTGATGGGCAGCCATTGTTACTAGCCGCTGTTCGAGAGCTTCTCGCGAAGAAGCAAAATGCGCTCGAAACGGGACCATCACAGCCCGTGCCGGTTATCAATGCTTTTATCATGGGTGAGTTGAATCGCCTGGAGGATGAATCCACAACCAAGTGTAAAGCGTGAGCCGCTATTAAAATGGAACGCGCTATTTCATGACGCCCTTAAAGAATCCGAGTAATCTAAAACTCGTTCAAACTAGCCAATTCAAAACAAGGAAAGAACCATGACCATCTGCCCGATCGCCATCGTATCCGGCTGCATTAAATGCCCGATTTTTAAAATCTGTCCGGTAAAAAGTTTGATCGGCGATTACGTGCCGCCGTCTGACAAGAAAGCCACTGCCGAATCGAAAACAAAACGGACGGCCAAATCGAAAACAAAGCTGGCAAAAAAGCCTGCTGCAAAAGCTACCCCAAAAAGGAAGGCGTGAAAGCACCACACATTACCCGAGAGTTTCAGCCTGTAAATTATCGACTGCCCAAGCCCAAGCATCCACGGGGCTGCCAACATGCTGAGGGACAGCCGCCCGCTGCCCAAAATTTGGTCATGGAACGCGCGGAAATCGAATTTCGTCTCAATGCATTTTTTCGCGCGTTCGCGTAATGGGTTAATTTTCAGCTTGCTGATTTTGTAAGACAGCACCTGTGCCGGCCAGATCATGTAGCGCTCGGCCACGCGGCGCGTGGCGGGCGGATGCTTTGGTGCCGCGTTCCATAGGCATGGTTCACTTGATGGTGTGTAAGAGCGCTGAGACAAATCGCCTACACCAATTCTAATTGCTATTGCCCGGGTAAATAATAGGCATTGTCATATATGCCGCTGTGGTGGCGCAACATGCAGCGAGCCCTAAAGCGCGGGTGCCTCGCGATTGGTTGGTGGCGGAGATCAATTGGACCTAGCCACATTTCAGCCGCCCGCTTTTGCGGGGCTTTACTCAGGGCATGCGCCGCCCGATTTTGCCCACGCAATCACGGTACGGTTAAATTGCTCTTTCGACATCGGCACAGCTTCGCGCGGATTTCCATAGACATCAACACCCGGCTCCCAACCCCACGCCACTAACTTATCTTCAGTCAGATGCTTTACCGTGGCGGCTAAATCACGATTTCCGTTTTTGTTACGGTCGATCATCGCGCGACATAGCTCGCCTGCGGATTTTCCTTCCCACGCCATGGCCAAGGGCGCCAAATGCCAGTTAGGTGCGCCCGGCACTCGCGCCACATCATAATTTGCCGCGCCGTGACATGCTCCACATTGAAGACCGACTGGGCCGTTGTTTTGAGGGCCGCGCGCGATGGGCGGGGAATGCACATGCCCATCCATGCCTTGTTTGGGAGTGTCATCTTTGGGATGGCAGTTCACGCAACGCGGGTGGCCTAAAACAGCGTGCATTTCTTTATACAACCTCAGACTTTCCGCTATTGTGTTGGCCGCTCCGCCGCTTTCGGCTACACCATGATCCGGCACCACAGGTCGCATTTGGCTTTCGGTTGGTTGGGCAATTGCAGAGCTAGCCACGAACCATGGCACTACTGTAAGCGCAACAATAGCGACAAAAAATGGTGATGAAATACGTTGGTTTTTCATAGGCCAGTCAACAGTAGGAATTTTTACAGCTTAACTTGGCTTAAACCGTTGTACTAACGGGCTAATGTTCAAAATAGTGTAGCTGGGCTCCTACAGAAAATTAAATGGGGTGTTTGTTTTCAACGCTGTAGGATTTTATCGACAAGATGCAAAATTCTCGCAGAATAAACGCGTCCCCGTAACTGTGGAAAGTTTCTGCTGCACGCTAGGTCTGAAAGTACAAATTAGTTTTTAGCAAGATTGCGACATGTTGTTTGAGGGTCTTCAGGCTTCGTCGGTATAATCCATTACTAGCCATTTTTCATACCAGACCAATCGGGAAACCTTATGTCTTACCAGACACCCTCGCAGAGCAATGAAGCTTCAAAATCCAATCCGATCAAAACCGCAATTTTCGTCGCAGTGGGCGTGCTGGCGCTTATTATTGGCGTGTTTCTTCTAGCTAAATTCGCGGTGGGAACGCATCAACTTGGCGCATTCAATGAACTCGCCAACAATCCTGAAGTGGTGGCAAAGCGGATTGCGCCTGTCGTGACGTTATTGGTGGTACCGCAAGCAGTTGCTACACCCTCGACAATCGCTGTCGCCCCCGCTAATTCTGCAGCCTCTGCGACTGCCGCGCCTACCGTGGTAGCGGCTTTGATCCCTGTAGCGCTCCCGGCGGGTGCAGCACCTGCCACAGCGGGCGGCGGTGAAGGCGTCTACAAGGGCGGATGTGTGGCTTGCCATGGTGCCGGAATTGCGGGTTCGCCAAAATTCGGTGATAAAGTTGTTTGGGCATCGCGTATCGCTCAAGGCAAACCAACTTTGTATGAGCATGCCATTAAAGGCTATATCGGCAAAGCGGGTGCGATGCCGGCCAAGGGCGGCAACAACGCGCTGGCCGATGCAGATGTTAAAGCAGCGGTGGATTACATGGTGGCAGCAGCTAAATAACCCCGGAATGGCGCACGCGACACGCCAGGCACACCAAGGGCGGCTAGGGAAACCCAGCCGCCCTTTTTTACGAGGAGGTGCATGAGCATTTATGCCATTGGTGATTTGCAGGGCTGCTATTTAACGTTGCAGGCGTTGCTCGATCAAATCAAATTTGATGCGAGTTCAGATCGTTTATGGTTTGTCGGTGATCTCGTCAATCGCGGCGCGGGCTCGCTTGAATGTTTGCGTTTCGTAAAAGGGCTGGGTAGCCGCGCTACGGTGGTGCTGGGCAATCATGATTTGCATTTACTCGCCATCGCAGAGGGCATTGCCAAAACTAAAGCGCTCGATACGCTCGACGAAATTTTGGCAGCGCCTGATCGCGAACCGCTGCTGCAATGGCTGCGCGCGCAAAAATTGCTGCATGTCGAAGGCAAATTCGCGATGGTGCATGCGGGCTTACTGCCGCATTGGGATTGGCCTCAGTCACAGGCGCTGGCCAATGAGGTGACGCACGTACTGCGCGACAAAAACTACCGGCATTTTTTGCAGAACATGTACGGCAATAATCCCGACGAATGGCGCGACGATCTTGAGGGTGACGAGCGACTACGTGTGATTTTAAATGCGATGACACGAATGCGCGCCATCACGGCGCAGGCCCGAATGAATTTGAAATTCAAGGGTGGACTTGCGGACATGCCTGAAGATTTACAACCTTGGTTTATTGCGCCGCATGCCCGCGGCGATGAGATTACGGTTCTCGCAGGCCATTGGTCAGCATTGGGGCTGCACGTAATGCCACGCTTTGTCGGCCTTGATTCAGGCTGCATATGGGGACGTGAATTGACCGCTTTACGGCTGGAAGATCGGGCAATTTTTCAGGTGGCCAGCCGGGAGATTGTTTCGGGCGGCGGAGAAGAATAAAAAAATCAGGGCTTCAAACTATCTGCCAACACGACGCCCTGCCTGCCCAGCAACTCGCGCGCAAATGCAAAGTGCGCCAGCGCCCCGCGCGAGGTGGGGTCGTGTGCGATCACCGGTTTGCCGAACGAAGGCGCCTCGGCAATACGTATATTACGTGGGATGACAGTATCAAAAACCTTGTCACCGAAGTGGCTTTTAATTTCATCCGATACTTGGGTCGTCAGCGAAGAGCGCGGGTCGTACATGGTGCGCACCAGCGCTTCAATTTCGATCTTAGGGTTTAAGTTTGCTTTCACTTTGCGCAGTGTGCCCACCAAATCACTCAAGCCCTCCAGCGCATAATATTCGCACTGCATCGGAATGATAACGGCATCCGCCGCCGTGAGCGCATTTACGGTCAGCATATTGAGCGCCGGCGGGCAATCAATCAACGCATAATCATAATCAGCGTCGACCTGGCTCAGCGCTTCTTTCAGGCGAAACTCGCGCCGCTCGATCTGGATCAGTTCAATCTCCGCACCCGCTAATTCACGGTTGGCCGGCAACACGTCGTAATTACCTTGCGCACGTACGCGGGCGCTGGCGACATCGTATTCGCCGAGCAGCACACCATAAAGTGATTTTTCCAGTCTATTTTTATCAATGCCACTGCCGGTCGTGGCGTTGCCTTGCGGGTCAAGATCAATCAACAGCGCGCGTTGGCCATAATGCGCGAGCGTGGCGGTGAGATTCACCGCGATGGACGTTTTACCGACGCCGCCTTTTTGGTTTGCTACCGCGAAAACTTTCATTTCATACTTTCTGTTGGCATTTTTTAATGACCAATAAATGCCGTTGGCCTTCGATCTGCGGCACTTTTAACGCAATCGCTTTTTCTACTTCAAACCCTTCCGGCAGTCGGGCAATCTCGTCAGCTGGATGTTGCCCTTTCATTGCAAACATGCGCCCGTCATCTGCCATTAAATGCGCCGCGCCGTTGACGAAATCGGCGAGCTCGGCAAAAGCGCGTGAGATCACGATATCGAATTTTTCTGCTGGCTTAAATTGCTCAATGCGTTGGCAAACAACATCTGCTTTCGCCAGCGATAGCTCACCGATTGCCTGGCGAACGAAGCTGGTCTTCTTTTGCAGACTGTCGAGCATGGTTATGTAAATATCAGGGCGCGCAATGCCGAGTACGACGCCCGGAAGTCCGGCGCCGGTACCGACATCGAGCACTCGATGTGGATCTCCCAGATGCGGCAACACTGCCAGGCAATCTAAAATATGCAGGCCAATCATAGATTCGGGCTTGCGTACGGCGGTGAGGTTGTACACTTTGTTCCATTTATTGAGCAAGACAACGTATTGAAGCAGGCGCTGCTGCTGATCCGCCGACAATTCGATATTTAACGCAGCCAACCCTTGTGCGAGTGGCGTAGCCAAGGTTGTTTCGAGCGAATTCTGAAGGCTTGAAGGCGTCATGGTCGTTGTCGCAAAGGATCGTGAATGAATAAGCAAAAGCGTATCCATCACGCGGTTCAAAATGACGATAACCTTACGCTGTGTGCTTGGTTTTAGCTGATTCAGACGAAGTGAGCATGGCCGCTTTTGCCTCCACAAATCCGCGCTTGATGTGCACCAACAACAGCGATACTGCCGCTGGTGTGATGCCCTGAATACGCGACGCCTGACCAATCGTCTCAGGCTTGTGCTGATTCAATTTAAGCTGCACTTCTTTCGACAGCCCGCGCACCTGTAGATAATCAATGTCGTCAGGCAAGCGCACCTCTTGTTGGCCGCGATTATGCTCAACCTCCACTTGTTGTCGATCAATGTAGCCTTGATATTTGGCCGCGATTTCGACTTGTTCGGCCACTGCGGAATTGGTTACGCCTTCGCCTGCAACCGCCAACGACATCAGCGCCTGATAGCTCACATTGGGGCGACGCAAGAGATCGAACATTGAATAATCGCGCTCCATCTCCTGGCCCAATACACGCATCGCATCGGCTTCGGGCACACGCGCAGGCTGTGCCCAGGTGGCTTTTAAACGCGCCGTTTCGCGCTCGACGGCTTCGCGTTTTTCACTGAACGCCTGCCAGCGTGCGTCGTCAACCAAGCCCAGCTGCCGACCGATTTCTGTTAAGCGGGTGTCGGCGTTATCTTCGCGCAATTGCAAACGATATTCGGCCCGGCTGGTGAACATGCGATATGGCTCGGTGACGCCGCGGGTGATGAGATCGTCGACCAACACGCCAAGATAGGCTTCATCACGGCGCGGACACCAGCTGGCTTCCTCTTTGGAGTACAGCGCGGCATTGATCCCCGCAAGAAGGCCCTGCGCAGCCGCCTCTTCATAGCCGGTAGTGCCGTTGATTTGGCCGGCAAAAAACAGTCCGCCGATGGCTTTGGTTTCGAGCGAGGCCTTCAAACCGCGCGGGTCAAAATAATCATATTCAATCGCATAGCCGGGGCGAATAATGTGGGCGTTCTCCAAACCCGGAATGGAACGCACCACATTCCACTGCACATCAAACGGCAGCGAAGTCGAAATGCCGTTTGGATAATATTCGTGTGTCGTCAGACCTTCTGGTTCCAAAAAAATCTGGTGGCTGGCTTTATCGGCGAAACGATGGATTTTGTCTTCGATCGACGGGCAATAACGCGGACCGACGCCTTCAATTACGCCGGTAAACATGGGCGAGCGATCCAGACCCGCGCGGATGGCATCGTGTGTTTGAGCATTAGTGTGCGTCATCCAGCAGGGCACCTGACGCGGCTGCATAGCGCGATTGCCGATATAGGAAAAAACCGGCGTGGGATCGTCGCCAGGCTGGATCTGACATTTTGAAAAATCGATAGTGCGACCATCAAGACGCGGTGGCGTACCCGTTTTTAGACGCCCCACCGGCAGATTCAGCTCGCGCAAGCGGGCGGCCAGCGTAATTGCGGGCGGATCACCAGCGCGACCCGCCGCGTAATTTTGCATGCCAACATGGATTTTTCCCGCGAGGAACGTCCCTGCTGTCAACACCACAGAATCCGCATGGAAGCGAAGGCCCACTTGCGTAATAGCACCCGTCACGCGGGGACTACCGGTGGATTCATCCAGAATTAAATCGTCGACCGCTTGCTGAAAAAGCCATAAATTAGGCTGATTTTCAAGCTGGCGGCGAATCGCGGCGCGATAGAGCATGCGATCCGCCTGCGCCCGCGTCGCCCGTACCGCTGGGCCTTTGCTTGCGTTGAGGGTTCGAAATTGAATCCCTGCCTCATCGGTGGCCAGCGCCATCGCGCCGCCGAGCGCATCAATTTCTTTCACCAGATGGCCTTTGCCAATGCCGCCGATGGACGGATTACACGACATCTGGCCCAGCGTTTCTATCGCGTGTGTGAGCAAACACGTCTTGGCGCCTGAGCGAGCAGAAGCGAGCGCGGCTTCGGTACCGGCGTGACCGCCGCCGATCACAATCACATCAAAACGATTCAGAAAGTCCATGATTTATTTGGGGTTTTTGCTTGGTTTTGCTTGTTTAAGATTGGTGAGAAGTTTATGCTTTTGCGGCGGGAAAGGCTACTGAAGGAGTGCGCTAAAAACTTGGGTGTTGCGATCTATCACCTTCGATACGATAATTTACTCACTGTTGGCTCTGGGCGAATCGCTTAGTGCCGGCACCTTCGGCAATTTCTATAAACACTCGGCCTTGCAATCGCGTGCCCGAAAGATTGACCTTGACCCACCAATTAGGGGTATCGCAACTTTCAATACGCACGCCCTATGAATGTTTCCACACACCATTGCATTGACGAATGTACTAGGCCTGTAGGCTTATGAGTGTATTCATGGCGCATGTCTCAATATAACCCGCAGCAAACCAGCCGCCATATAACAATGTCACACTTTAACGCAACACAGTTAATTGTCTACGAGGCCGCGTCTAGCTTCGATCCCTATGATTTTGTGATTAGCATCATAGCAATCCATTTCTAGAAAGCAGTTAACTGCCCTGCCTGTAAGCTTCACTAGCTATGCGCTGCAGATCATTGCTTTTCGGTCTCACCATGCTGGTTTGACCGCAACTGCGTCGTGTTAGAAATGTTCCCTCACCGCTTGTTTCAATTCAGTTCTGTAGCAATGCACACTCAGATCAACTCCAGCGATTCTGCGCCATTTTGAACCGCATCTACGGTGAGCTTACGATCCATACTGGCGAGCTTGCCGCCATGCGTTGCTGCCAATGCAAGTAGGTAGCTATCCGTCACGCGCGCGTGATTTGATAGTTTTGCGATGTCTACAAGCGCCCTATCGGCAATACTAATTTTATCTTGCCAGAAGTGATGCCCTGGCAGCTCGCGTATAGCGACCAGCGACGTAGCTACTGCGCTGGGTGGTCCTGGAGAATTGGGATATTTGGGGTGGCCGATAATTCGCAAAAAACCATTCTCCGTAATCGGGCAAGTTGCAAAACTTTGCGCCCCCACCCGCGAGAACCAGTCGTGCGCCAAATCGTGCTGCAGATGCGCGGGGTCGATCAGGGCAATGAGTAAATTTACATCTAGCAGGAATGTGGTCACAGCGTTTCATCGCGCAATTGATTGACCAGCTCAGGCGTTACGGGCTTGCTGCCGCCCAGCAGCGGTAGGCCATTGCGGATCATGCGTTCACCAACGAAGACTTTGGTGAGCCCTTGCCGCGCCAAATTGGAGATAACTTCACCCACACTTCGGCTTTCGCGCTCCGCTAAATGCTTGGCTGCTGCGAGGATATCATCGTCGATTGCTAAAGTGGTTCTCATAGGATTAAGTTCGTTTCACCGATTCAAAGCATCATACATCACGCATCAAGACGTGATCAATTTAAATCGATGATCTGTCGCTACTGTTTTGCTGTGGGCTGGGCAACATTGATCTTAAAAATTCGCTCTGCAAACAAGGCCACATCCTTCATCGCCGCCGCCCTCGCCTCATCAATGCCGCCCACATGCACGCCTTTGGCCAATTGCGGGTTGGCTTTCATTCGGGCATCGTTGCACACTCGCTCATTTAAGCGTGGTACATCGAAGCTGTAATAGGCGTTAGCAAAGAGATGGATTTCAGCATTGGCACCGGCAGCATCGGCTTTTTCGATGAGTGATTTGCAGGGGACTGCCGGGGTCCCGTCGTTCAGCAAGCCCCTGAAAATACCGAGCGGGGTAGCAGATTTCAGATTTCGCGCTTTAGCACTGGTGCAGCCGAGGTAGAACGCGGGCGAGACACGGAAACCAATTTTTGCCGCTTTAGCCAATTCCAGTGATCTGCTAACTTCTTCCACGGCGTAAATCGTGCCCGTCGCGCCGTTGGAAAGCTCCATCAGGAAAACCCTATCCTTTTGAACATAACGCAGTGAGGCCAGATAACCCAGCGCCCGGAAGGTGTCACGCGGGTGCCCTCGACTTTCGAGGGCGGGAAGATCCTTTCGCGTCGAACAAACCGATGCAACGATACACCAGAAAAATAGCGTTTGTTTTACATTCTGACTTCGTGGAGTCCATATTTATTGATTTGAACAAATACCCAATCACCTTGGTGGCCTGGCTGCATAGTGTATGCGCTTGTGTCTTCGGTCGTCTCTGTGGATGCTCCAAGTTAAAAACTCAACCTGTTCAGAAAGAGTGAAAGTTTGGTTCGCTGCTGCAAGGCAACTCTAGCTGATGGGGTCGCTAACGCCTACAGCGAAGCTCCAGCGCAAAGTTCGCGCAGGCAACAAATGTTTCACGTGGAACGTTGGCAATCTCGCCAAGCCAGCGTCACTTTCCGATGCAAAATTTCCCAAAGATTTCTCCCAACAGATCATCTGGTGTGAATTCTCCGGTAATGGATGCAAATGCTCGTTGCGCCAGCCGCAGCTCTTCGGCGAACAGTTCAAATTGCACAGCCGTTTGCTCGGCTAGCTGAGCTGCAATACCAAGATGCGCCTCTGCCAGCTTCAGTGCCGTTAAATGCCGTTCGCGCGCCATGAAAATACCTTCACCGCTGGGCTGCCAACCCGCCGTTTCCAATAACCAATCACGAACTAATTCGACACCCTCGCCAGTTAACGCCGAAATTTTGAAGGTTGCTTGGTGTTTTTCTTCTTCCTTAATAAGTTGAGGCCGCTGCCCGTAGGCGTCTATTTTGTTATAGACCCAAGCCACAGGCAATGTCGGAGACAGTTTAGCCAAAATCTCAGCGTCATTTTTACCAATAATTTCACTGGCTTCTGCAATCAGCAACGCCGCGCCCGCTTTCTCCACAGCAAGCCAAGTACGTTCAATGCCAATCTTTTCAACTACGTCCTCTGTATCGCGCAGGCCCGCTGTATCGATTAAATGAATTGGTACGCCCCTAATTAAAATCGTGGCGCGAACATGATCGCGGGTCGTGCCGGCTATGGGCGTAACAATAGCCACCTCTTCGCCCGCCAACCGATTTAATAAACTGGATTTTCCGACATTAGGCCGACCAATCAGGGCAACGGTTAGCCCATCGCGAAGCACCGCGCCTTGCGTGGCGCTCCGACTTAAAATGGCCTGAAGAAAGCGTATATGCTGCAGTTTCGATTTCTGAAGTGCACGATCAGCAGGGTCAATTTCCTCTTCAGGAAAATCGATGCATGCCTCGACATGCATACGAAGTTCAGTCAACCCGACTACCAAAGTACGAATGCGATTTGAAAACTCACCGGTGAGCGACCTGATGGCAGATTTCGCTGCCTCTGTCGAACTGGCCTCAATCAAGTCTGCCACACTTTCGGCCTGCGCGAGATCAAGCTTATTGTTGAGAAACGCACGCTCGGTAAATTCACCCGGCCTAGCGAGACGACAACCCAACTCTAAACAACGCTGCAACAGCCGCTCTAAAACAGCTGGTCCACCGTGGCCCTGAAATTCGAGCACATCTTCCCCAGTGTAGGAATGCGGATGAAGAAAAAACAGCGCAATGCCTTGATCTATAACCGTACTATCAGCGTCATAGAAATTGCATAACGTGGCTGTGCGCGGGGTCATCGTTTTCTTTAAAATCTCTCTTGCCAACGACGCTAACGCTTTGCCGGATATCCGCACAATACCAATGCCACCCCTACCCGATGCTGTGGCAATGGCTGCAATGGTTTCACGTGGAACAATTTCTAAATTTGATCTAACCATAGTTTTATTATCACATCACCAGAATGACAAAAGCCGCCAGAGTCAGCCCTGACGGCTTTTTAGTCACCACCCCCAACACGGGGAAAGTTATCGTTTAGCGGGTTTTGCCGCGATGGGGGCACCAATTGTTTTGTTGATATACCATTGCTGAATGATCGTCAGAATGTTCTGCATCGTCCAGTAAAGCACCAGGCCTGCCGGGAAGAAGAAAAACATGACTGAAAATACCAGGGGCATAATCATCATCACTTTGGCCTGCACCGGATCCGGCGGTGCCGGTTGCAGCTTGGTCTGAATGAACATAGACGCGCCCATCAAAATCGGTAGTACCCAAAATGGATCCGGTGTCGATAAGTCAGTAATCCACCCGATCCACGGCGCGTTACGCAACTCGACTGCGCTTAATAACACCCAATAAAGCGCGATAAAAAACGGCATTTGGATCAATATCGGCAAACATCCACCCAACGGATTAATTTTCTCGGTCTTGTACATCTGCATCATGGCTTGGTTCATTTTCAACTTATCGTCACCATAACGCGCTTTCATTGCTTCAATTTTGGGTGCCATTTGCTTCATGTGCGCCATTGATTTGCCGGCTTTTTGGTTCAGCGGGAAAAACACCAGCTTAATCAAAATGGTAAAAATGATGATCGTCCAGCCCCAGTTACCGACAATATTGTGTATCCAGGACAATACCAAGAACATCGGATAAGCAAGAATATGGAGCCAGCCGTAATCCACAACTAAGTCCAGACCTGGAGCCAAGATTTTAAGATTTTCTTGTTCCTGCGGGCCAATGTACAAGGGCATGTCTAGCGAGGCCGTTGCACCAGCGGCAATGGTCCCCATCGGAACTTTAATTCCGGCGGTATAAAGCTTCTCCCATTTTGTAGTGAAATTCTCACGCTTCGTGTTTGCCGCAGGAAGCCAGGCCGATACAAAATAATGCTGCACCATCGCCACCCAGCCATCGTTGGCTTCTTTGGGATAATCGGCTTTGCCTTTATCTATATCGCTAAATGCAATTTTCTGAAACTTCTTCGCCTCGGTATAAACCGCAGGCCCTGTAAACGTCGAGATGCCGGTAAATGGATTGCTGCCCGAGCTTTCACCTTCTGGCGGATTAGCGTCCCGAACGAATTGGAAATAGGCAGTGGGGTTCAACGCAGTCGCACTGTCGTTTTTAATGTCATAACGTACATCGACCACATAAGAGTCGCGCTTGAATGTATAGGTCTTGCTGGCCACCACATTCGGCACATCATTATTGATGAAGGTAACTTCCAATTTATCGCTACTGCCTAAATCGAATTTATCACCGCTTTTGACATCACTTTTTTCCCCTGCCAAAACCCAATTAGAAGTGTGGTTAGGTAACGCATCCCCCAATAAACCGGATTGAGTAACAAAGTAAGCACTAGCTTTTTCTTGCATTAGCGAGAACGGTTTTGTTTTGTCACCGCGCGCCGTGTGTTTAAGCAGTGTCACCGAATGAATATCACCGCCTTGGGTATCAAGCTCGACATTTAACTTGTCAGTAATGACTGAAATGCGTTTGCCAGTTGAAGGCGCGGAAGCGATTGATGCTGCTGGAACGCTACCAGGGACAGCTGACGTGGCGGTAGAAACAGATGGCACAGGCACGGCGGGTGCGCTAGGCACGCCGTTTCTACCAACCGCGCCTGGCGCGGCTGTGGCCGAGACGGGTGGGGCAATGGGGTGGTTATGTTTTTGCCAAGCCTCCCACAAGAAAAAACCAGATGCGGAGAAAACAATGAGCGCGATGAGTCTTTGCGTGTCCATGAATAGCCAAAAAGTTAGAAGGGTTAATGTGCGGTGAGTGCGCTATGGGTGTTTGGTGTGAGCTGCTGAACATGCATTTGGGGAAACATTACGGAACCGGATCATACCCGCCTTGACACCAAGGATGGCATCGGAACAAACGTTGACCAGAGAAAAGGCTTCCTTTTAATGCGCCGTGCTTCTGAATTGCCATCAATGCGTAATCCGAACAACTGGGTGTGAACCGACACTGGCCACCAAAGTAGGGACTTAGTGCGACCTGATAGCCTTGGATTATCCATGTGAACATGCGGCCCACGGGTGACATATCAGCCGTTACCCCGAGGTTTGTGCGGCTTTGATGACGCTCTAACCAGCGACAGCGCGTCGGTAATCAGCAGGGCAAGTTCTTGTCTCACCCTAACGCGGTCACTTTGACTCTTTGGATCGAATTTGGCGGTAAGCGTCAGCAGCAAATCTGTGCGCGCAACGCGGTGGGTATGTTGCCGCACCGCCTCTTTTATCCAACGCTTCACTAAATTTCGGTCTACCGACTTTTTAAGTAACCGCTTAGGGACCGCTGCAGCCAATCTCACCCCAATGTTCTCTGGTGCGACTCGATACTTAACAAGCGCGGTTGATATAACCGCATTGTTTCGTACAAGCGTTCGTGCTTCGAAGATGGGTTTGGGCGGCAGAGGTTTAGCGTTTATTCTAGCGTTGACATCTACTGGCACTGTTGTTTTTACGCGGCTACGTTTGCCAAACTTGAGTACGTCTGCTACTTCAAACGTATTCATTCGCATGGCTCGCGTCAGCTTCTCACGTAGCTCAAATTGCGCCTTTGAGGCTGCGTTTAAGGTTGGCTTGAACGGCTCTACAAATGGGTCGCGTCTCTGCTCGCCACTTTCAAAGAGAGGCGTTTTTTCTTCTTTGCGGAGCGTGTGACCAACGATTTTCATGTTGGCGGTGCTGGCAGAGCAAGGCTAATATCTGCGCGTGGAGATACTGCTATACAGCAAGTCGGGCGCGGCCTTTGGCGCGACGAGCTCGAATCACACCACGGCCGCCCACGGTTTTCATGCGAACGAGAAAGCCGTGAGTCTTTTTACGACGGGCTACGGAAGGTTGATAGGTACGTTTCATGGCAGTCTTCTACGAAAATAAAAAGTTGATCATGCTTGGATATTAGAAAACCGCCAACGCGTTAGATTGAGAATCCAACCATTGCACAGGTATTCTGTTTACCACTGCAAACCGACGCGGACTTGGCTTGAATCAGCGCCTGAATTCGGAGCATTGCCGCTTGGTGGTAGCGACGCAAAACATGAATAGCCTTATATTATCTTGGTTTTTCAAGCCTTTAGTCAAGATCTTCATTTGATTTAGCCCGCATCCGGTTTTCTGCCGTGCTTTTATTCGAAACCTGCTTTTTGCTGGATTGACGCATTCCTACCTACATTCGCTTGTGGATAAGTTGTTCCAAAAAGCGTAAAATCTGAGTTTGATGACGCTTGCCCAAATCCACTAAAAAATTGGTTTTTTAATATTTTTTTTATGAGTTTGACCCGTTTTTTATTTTTTTATAACTTGTAATTTGTCGCTACGCTCAGCCTTAAGTTACAGACGCAGCCCACCATTTCCGAGCGCTTAATCAAGCTAAACACAATCTAATCGACATCGCGCCTATCAATGCATCCTTTCTGGCAATCCTGCGTTTCTGAATTTAAGCAGGAACTTTCACAACACCAATACAACACTTGGATCAAACCACTGCGCTTTGAGCAAGGCGGCGACGGTTTCACGCTAATCGCACCCAACCGGCACGTATTGCAATGGGTCAAAGAACGCCTGCTGACGCGAATTGAGCAATCTGGTGAAAAATTCTTTTCTCGCCCGGTCTATCTTGATTTAGCGCTTGAAGAGGCCGAACCGCAAGTGGTGATCTCCAACGATGAAACTTTATCCATCATGCAAATGGAGGATCCGCGGGCGGCCTCGGCTTCTACAGCCTCGCAGGCCTCTTCCGGACCCATCAACACGGTTCCCCACAAACTGAACCCTTCGTTTACTTTTGCCAGCTTTGTAGGCGGCAAAGCCAACCAGCTGGCGCGGGCCGCCGCATTACAGGTGGGTCAAAATGTAGGACAAAATCCGGGTCAAGCTTACAACCCACTTTTTGTGTATGGGACCACTGGCCTCGGCAAAACCCATTTGGTCCAGGCAATCGGCAATCAATTGCTTGAACATAACCCTCGGGCAAAGATTCGTTATATTCATGCCGAACAGTTTGTCACCGACGTGGTTCGCGCCTATCAACACAAAGCTTTCGATAGTTTTAAACGCTCATACCACACCCTTGATTTGCTGTTGATTGATGACATCCAGTTTTTCGGCGGAAAATCGCGAACCCAAGAAGAGTTTTTCTACGCCTTTAATGCCCTTATCGAAAATGGTAAACAAGTCGTCATTACCAGTGACCGCTTTCCAAAGGAAATCTCCGGAATTGAAGATCGCCTTATTTCTCGCTTTGGTTGGGGCTTGACTGTGTCTGTTGAACCGCCCGAACTAGAGATGCGCGTCGCTATTCTTCTTAAAAAAGCTGAAAGCGAAAATATTGCCTTATCCGAAGAAGTAGCTTTTTTTATTGCTAAACATATTCGATCAAACGTCAGAGAACTTGAAGGCGGTTTAAAGCGTGTGTTGGCTTATTCCAAGTTTAATAACTTGCCCGTAACGGTTACTGCCGCTAAAGAAGCGCTCAAAGACTTATTGGCCGTCCTTAACCGCCAAATTTCGATAGAAAACATTCAAAAAACGGTCGCTGATTACTACAAAATCAAGCTTTCTGAAATGTATTCAAAAAAACGTGTGCGTTCGCTCGCCAGACCTCGGCAGATTGCAATGGCGCTTACCAAAGAGCTCACACCTATGTCGTTACCTGAGATTGGCGAAGCGTTTGGTGGACGTGATCACACAACCGTGCTTCATGCCTGTCGAAAAGTTGTTGAGTTAATTGAGTCAGATCAAATGATTGCTCGCGACCATGCGTTGTTAATGCAAACACTGCGCGGTTAAAATCAACTTTAGCGTTTTTCAAACCTTTGTATGATCTGTGGACAAACCTGAATAACCTTAATCCGCGATCCTGCCATTAAAAGTTACCCACAATATTTCACAGCTTCAGGGATTTTAGTACATTCCATTTTTCGGATTTAATTCTATGTTTTTAAAAGAATTTAAATTTTTATACGCAACTTAGCTGCCCTTTATCTATTAACTATTAGGTTTATATATGTTGACCATTAAAGCTAAGAACAGCACCTTACTAGGCCCATTGCAGTTCGTCACAGGCATCGTTGAGCGTCGCCATACCTTGCCTATCTTGTCAAACGTACTCGTCGAGGTATACGAACAATCCGTGCACTTTTTGGCAACTGACCTGGAGGTACAGATCAAGGCTACAGCCAAGCTTGACTCGCCGCATAAGCCAGGCAGCTTGACCGTAGGGGCAAAAAAATTACAGGACATTCTGCGTGCCTTGCAGCCTGATGCTGATACCGCGCTTGAGCTCAAAGAAAGCCGGCTAACAGTTAAAGCAGGGAAAAGTCGCTTTGCTTTACAGACCCTGGCCGCCACAGATTTCCCCAAAATAGCTGAGGCCAAGGACATCGCGACCGAAATTTCGCTTCCCCAGCGCGAATTTAAGCGCGTGCTGGGTCTTGTTCAATTTGCAATGGCCGTTCAGGATATTCGCTACTATCTTAACGGCGTGCTTCTTTCCACCGATGGCAACGTTATGCGTGTGGTGGCAACGGACGGGCACCGTCTATCAATGGCGCAGTACACTCTGCCGGAACCAGTCGCAAAAATAGACGCAATTTTGCCGCGAAAAACCGTGCTGGAGCTCATCAAACTCCTGGATGAAAGCGATGATCCGATCAATCTCGCCATGCACCAAAACCAAGTTAAATTTACGTTTGCAGGCATAGAGATTGTCAGCAAAATTGTGGAAGGAAAGTTCCCGGATTACACCAAAGTAATTCCTACTGGTTACAGCAATCATGTGTCGCTGAATCGCACCGAATTTTATTCAGCATTGCAGCGCGCATCTATTTTATCGAACGATAAAATTCGTGGCGTGAGACTCGTATTTACCAAAGATTCGCTATCGATTATTTGTAGCAACAACGAGCAGGAAGAGGCAGAAGAAAGCTTGCCGCTTGCCTATGATCGCGACGCACTGGACATCGCGTTTAATATTGCGTATCTACTGGATGTGCTGAACCATTTGTCGAGCGAGACAATCCTGTTGTCGTTAGGGGAAGCCAATATGTCCTCCGCGCTGATTACGCAACCGGGCAGCGAAGATTTCAAATACGTCGTGATGCCGATGCGTATTTAAACGCCATAAACGGGAAGAAAAAAATAAGTTTTTCTGGTTTATGCGTTAGCCCTCTCCAGGAAAGAATCAACAAAAACTGCATAGCCACAAAGCAAGGAATTAAATGGTAACGCCAAAAGCACCAGATGACATGACCCCGGAATCAAATCCAAAGCCACAGAAAAAAGTAGACGAAACTGCCTACGATGAGGATTCCATTAAAATTTTGAAGGGTCTGGAGGCAGTACGCAAACGACCCGGCATGTACATCGGTGACACGTCAGACGGCAGTGGTTTGCATCACATGGTCTTTGAGGTGGTCGATAACGCCATTGATGAGGCTCTTGCTGGGCACTGTGACGATATTAAAATTACTATTCACACCGATAATTCCATCTCGGTTACTGATAACGGTCGAGGCATTCCCACGCGCGTTAAAGAAGATGATGAGTTCAAACGGTCAGCCGCAGAAATCGTCATGACAGAACTGCATGCAGGTGGAAAATTTGATGCTAATTCATACAAGGTGTCTGGTGGTTTGCATGGCGTGGGCATATCGGTCGTAAATGCGCTTTCCGAGTGGCTAAAGCTGCGCATTCGCCGCGATGGCAAAGTTCATGAAATGGAGTTTCGCCACGGTGAAAGAGTGGCACCTTTGGCTGTTGTGGGCAATACCGATAAACGCGGCACTGAAGTTCATTTCCTGGCCGCAAAAGAGACTTTCACGCTTGTCGAGTTTCACTATGAAATTTTGGCCAAGCGCCTGCGTGAGCTGTCGTTTTTGAATAACGGCGTGAAAATCGAGCTGGTGGATCAACGCAATGGTAAGAGTGAAAATTTCGCATACTCGGGCGGGGTGAAGGGCTTTGTTGAGTATATGAATCGCTCAAAAACCGTATTACACCCCAAGATTTTCTACGCGATAGGCGAAAAGGATGGCATGACCATCGAAGTCTCCATGCAGTGGAATGACAGTTATGGCGAAACCGTGCAATGTTTTACCAACAACATTCCGCAGCGTGATGGCGGCACACACTTAACCGGTTTACGTACTGCACTCACGCGTGTAATGAACAAATTCATTGAAGAAAATGAGCTCGCGAAAAAGGCGAAAGTAGAAACATCCGGCGATGACATGCGCGAAGGTTTGACCTGCGTTTTATCAGTCAAAGTACCGGAACCCAAGTTTTCGTCGCAAACAAAAGATAAGCTGGTGTCGAGCGAGGTGCAGCCGGTGGTTTCAGAGGTGGTGGGGACGAAACTCTCCGAATACTTGCTTGAAAACCCAGCGGATGCCAAAACCATTTGCAATAAGATCATCGATGCCGCCAGAGCACGGGACGCCGCACGCAAGGCGCGTGAACTGACGCGCCGCAAAGGCGTGATGGATGGCGTTGGACTGCCCGGAAAGTTAGCCGACTGTCAGGAAAAAGATCCGGCGCTTTGTGAAATTTATATCGTTGAGGGTGACTCCGCGGGCGGCTCCGCCAAGCAGGGTCGAGATCGTAAATTTCAGGCAATTTTGCCATTGCGCGGAAAAGTGTTGAACGTAGAAAAAGCGCGTATCGATAAAGTGATCTCGTCCGAGCAAATTGCGACCCTGATTACCGCGCTCGGCGCCGGTATAGGCCGCGATGATTTTAATCACGAGAAGCTTCGTTATCACCGCATTATCATCATGACCGATGCTGACGTTGACGGCGCGCACATTCGCACGCTGCTGCTTACTTTCTTCTTTCGGCAAATGCCGCAACTGGTTGAAAACGGCTACATCTACATCGCGCAGCCACCACTCTACAAAATAAAAAGCGGTAAAGAAGAGCGTTACGTAAAAGATGAGCTGGAACTCAAACAGGCGCAACTCAAAAAAGCTTTAAATGACGCCATTCTCAACCCAGGCAGCGGCAGCGCACTCATTGCGGGCGAAGCGCTAGAGAACATAGCCAAAGATTTCCTGATGACCGAAGCCGTCATTACTCGATTATCGCGAATGTTTGATCCAGAAGTGTTGACCGGTTTATTGCACTGTCCACGCATCGATTTAAAAACCTCAGAGAGCGCATCAAAAGCGGCGGTGTGGCTGACGGATGCGATCGGTGCGCATCACTTGGTGGTCAAAGTCGAGCAGGACGAGGCACATGACGGGTATCGTCTGCGTTGCGTTAAAACACTGCACGGCAACACCCGTTCAACCATTATCGATTCCACTTTCATCGAAACGGGTGACTATGAGCAGATTGTTAAAACGTCGCTCACACTCAACGGCCTAATTCGTGACGGCGCTGAAATCAAGCGCGGTGAAAAATCACTAGCGGTCAAGTCTTTTGCCGCCGCGCTAAGTTGGCTGATCGAGCAGGCCAAAGATGGCATGCATATTCAGCGCTACAAAGGCCTAGGCGAAATGAACCCAGAACAATTGTGGGAAACCACGATGGATCCAAAGGTGCGCATCCTGAATCGCGTACAAATCGAAGACGCTATTGCGGCCGACGAAATCTTCACCACTTTAATGGGCGACGATGTTGAGCCGCGCCGGGCGTTTATCGAGACGAACGCCTTGGTAGTACAAAACCTGGACGTCTAACAAAATATGGAGGTGAGCAAAATTTTGCCGATGTCAAACCAAACTTCTGCCGCCTCCAAAAAACTTCTTTTGTAACTACTGATAAGCGTCGCCTTGGTACGCCGCATCGTATGGGTTGCATAGTCTATTGAATAGAGTCCCGCTGATTCAACTCATGACCTTACCAAGCGCGCAATTGGCGAGTCGAAAGGTGCGGTGAATCTGCCACCTTGCTTGGAAACAAGTATTGTTCGCCCGTCAAGCGTGCTTGCTCGATCCACAGTGCAACCGACTGGCGTGTCTGCTCAGTGATTTCAAATTGTACCGGTCGCTTCGTCTTACGCTGTATCAATATGGCCCGTGACAGGACGCTTTTTCCTTGGGCGATGTCGTAGACCTCCAGGCTGACCAAGTCGCAGCCGCATAATTTGCTGTCAATCGCAAGCTTGAATAATGTCAGGTCTCGCGTCTTCTCAACTAACGGCACGCGCAAACGGATCGCCAAATTTCCTTCGGCTTCAGCGGTGCTTTCTGCCCGATTAGCCTGCCCCTTGTTCCATGGGATCGATGAATCGGTCGTTCCAAATTGGGATTTCATCGGATTCGCCTTTGTAGAGAGAATCCCATTGCCTTAACTCAATGGTCACATGTCGACCAATTCCAGCCAGAAATCTTTTGGTGCTTATTGGGCGCAATGCTGCGAAAGAGGTCTTTGCTTATATACATGTCCACAATCCCAACATCCGTATCGGTTAAGTTTAAAACAAGGTGCCTAGTTAAGGCCGTAAATGGCACTCGCACGTAAATGACTTGACAGACTATCAGCGAAGCCTTTAATATTGAACATATGGATAAAACAGATGTTCAAACTAAAAAGGTGCGCAAGAAACCAGCGAAACGTGCCCGCTCGGCGCGAACAGATGGCATTTCTACCCGGACCTTGATCCTAGACGCTACACGCCGTCGGCTGATAGAGCAGGGCTATGCAAATCTGAACGTGCGCGACATCGCCGCCGATGCAGGCGTGAACCACGCTCTGATCGGCTATCACTTCCACGGCAAGCAGCCGCTGGTACTTGCCGTATTGGACGAAGCCAACGCCCGCCTGCTAAAGCGCCAGGCAGGAATGTATGCAAAGCCCGACAAGGCGTCAGAGAAATGGCAGCAGGCTTGCGGCTTTTACAAGGAAGACCTGGACTCTGGCTTCGTCAAGCTGCTGATGGAGCTGATGGCAGGCAGCTTTCATGACGAGGAGCTGCGGAGGGAGTTCACGCCGCGCCTATTGGCGTGGCAAAAGCTGATTGAGGGGGCAGTGGACGAGTTCGTCGGTGGAAACAAATTGAAGCTGCCGGTAAGCGCGCGAGCGATTTCGTCGTGGATCACATGGTTCTGGATCGGCATGGAAGCCAGCATGGCCCTCGGCATTCCTGAGCACGAAGGTCACCAGCAAGAAGCGCTCGAAGCGATGGCCCTGCTGCTGCATAACGTGGAAGCCGCCGAGGCTCCATGTGAACGGAAGGAGAAATGATGACTGACTCTGCACCGAACATCCCCAGCCGCCTCACACTGACCATAGGTGAGCTGCCCGCAGCGGGCACGCTGCCTACTCCCTATCCTTACGAGACCGTGGAACCGCGCCAGCAAGGGTTTGTTGAGAGCGGCGGTGCCCGTACCTGGTACGCACAGTACGGTGACAACGGACCGTGGCTTACTTTCGCGCCGATCTACCAGATTGCTAACAGCTATCTACTACGAGGCATAGTCCCATGGTTGTCGCAGCATTTTCGCGTAGTGGTAATGGACCTGCGCGGCAATGGCCGCTCCGACAGGCCGACTATGCAGGCCGACTACAGTTTCGATCATTACTACGCCGACTTTGTGGCCGTGCTCGACCGGCTAGAAATCGATAGTACGGTCGTGATCGGAATCTCGGCCACGATGATGACGGCCATTCGCCTCGCTCAGGAACAACCACAGCGCGTGTCGCACCTCATCAGTGCCGGCGGCTGGGTGAACATGCGCACGGAAGATCCAGCCATGCGCGAGAAGCGCGAAAAGGCGTTCGTGAAGATGCGCAGCGACTGGCCGGCTTTCCTCGATGGTTTCTTTAGTGCGGCTATCAATGAACCGCATTCGACCAAGCAGTTGGAAGACGGTGTGCTGCACAACGGCTGGGTGTCCGATGGCGAAACCGTCGCCATGGGACTCACTGGATGGCTGGGCACAGACGTCCGCGAGCTGGCCAAGAGCGTACGCTGCCCTACCCTGGTGATTCACGGCGATAACGACAAGAATGCGCCATTTAGCCAAGGCGAAACTATCGCACAACTGGTGCCGGGCGCACGCCTACTGAGGATCGAAACTGGCGGCCACCTGACGCTAGCCCGCGACCCGATTGCATTCGCCCGCTTGGTGCGCGATTTCGTCGGCGTCGCACCGTCTAAATCTACTTGGGTGCGCGGCATGGCACGCAAGCGTAAGGCGTTATTCATCTCCAGCGCCATTGGCCTAGGCCACGTGCAGCGCGACCTGGCCATCGCCCGAGAGATGCGGGCTCAGCAACCTGATTTGCAAGTCGACTGGTTCACCGTGCACCCGGCGTCGACTTACCTTGAGCGCGAAGGTGAGCGAGTTCATCCAATCTGCAAGCGTCTGGGCAATGAGAGCCGGCATTTCGAGAGCCAAGCTGGCGAGCACGACCTGCAAGCTTTTTTTGCGTTGCGCACGATGGATGAAGTGATGGCGCTGAACTTCTTGGTGTTCGCCGAGCTGATGAAAGCCGAGCACTATGACATCGTGATTGGCGACGAGGCTTGGGACGTGGACTACCACTACCACGAGAACCCCGAACTCAAGCGTCAGCCGTTCGTCTTTCTCACCGACTTCGTCGGCTGCCTGCCAATGGAGGAAGGTAACGAGCGCGAAGCTTTTCTGTGCGCTGATCGTAACGCCGACGACATCGAACACGTCGCGCGCTATCCATGGATCCGCGACCGAGCGATCTTTGTCGGCAACGAGGAGGACGTACCCGAGTTGCCCTTCGGTGATGGCCTACCAGACATCCGCGACTGGACGAAACGAAACTTTGCTTTCACTGGCTACGCTTTGCCGTTTGACCCGAAAGCATTGGCCGATACCGATGCCCTGCGGATACGCCATGGCTACTCACGTGACGAAAAACTGGTAATCGCTTCTGTGGGCGGCACTGCGGTAGGCGGCTCGCTACTGCATCGCATCGCGGAGACGTTTCCCATTCTGAAAAAACAGGTCCCAGAGCTGCGCATGGTACTTGTGGCAGGACCCCGTCTTTCACGCGACGCATTCCCAGAGATGGCCGGGCTCGACGTCCTTCCCTACGTGCACAACCTATTTGAGCACTTAGCCTGCGCGGACTTGGCCTTGGTGCAGGGTGGGCTAAGCACCTGCATGGAATTAGTGGCTACCCGCCGGCCGTTTCTGCGCTTTCCACTTGAGCGACATTTCGAGCAATGCATCCACGTCACCAACCGCATGCGCAACTACTGCGCCGAATGCACCGTCCGCTTTCGCGACCTGAGCGCCCGTGAGCTTGCCGATAAGGCGCTGTCGACCATGCACGCGCCGGTTACCTACAAGCCGGTAGAAACCGACGGTGCCGCGCGCGCTGCGCGACAAATACTGGGGGTGATGGAGAATCGCAGCTGGGCTAAGGCGTAGCGGCTACGCTGGTTAGATGAACGCCTAATGCCTGACCCGTATTTAATTTACTTTCTAGGAGAGTCAACATGAGCATCCTTGCCGCCCTTTATGGAATCGTTGCCTATCTCTTTTTTCTTGCTACCTTTTGCTACGCGATCGGCTTTGTCGGAAATCTTCCGTTGCTACCGACGACCATAGATAGCGGTGTCAGCGCGCCGCTCATACAATCACTGATTGTTGACTTGGCTCTGCTGGGCCTGTTTGCGGTCCAGCACAACGTGATGGCGCGTCGCGGCTTCAAGCGCTGGTGGAAACGTATTGTTCCGGAGCCAATGGAACGAAGCACTTACGTGCTCGCGGCGAGCGCAGCGCTCGCGTTGCTGCTCTGGCAGTGGCGGCCCATCACTTTGCCAGTGCTGTGGTCGGTCGACAACCCGATAGGCCGATTCATCTTGCAGGGTGTGTTCTGGCTCGGCTGGGGCGTGCTGCTTATCAGTACGTTTCTCCTCAATCACTTCGAGCTATTCGGACTGCGGCAGGTGTGGGCAAATCTTCGCGGACAGACGCTGCCATCGCCAGTGTTTCACACACCGCTGTTCTACCGTCATGTACGGCATCCGATCTACTTGGGCTTCGTTCTCGCCTTCTGGGCGACGCCTCACATGACGGCAGGTCATTTATTGTTCGCCGCAGCCTGCACAGCCTACATTTTTATCGGCATCTGGTTTGAGGAGAGAGATCTGATTGCGCTTTTCGGTCAGCGCTATGTGGCGTACTGCCAGCAGGTCGGCATGTTGTTCCCGAAATTCGGTTCGCACAACCGCAAAGGTCACAAGCAAATGTGATCTGTGTCTCTCAATCGGAAGACGCCTCCGCAAATCAAAGTAGGCAATCACCGCACAGCGCCTTTCGATGATCTGCACGCGATGCTCGGTCAGCATCCACTATCGGAGCCACACCTTCTTAGTCCAAGAAGCAAAGTGCCAACATGGGGGCGTCCGTCTGATTCAGCTCATCTGCCCGTCAACTCGTGACAGATGTTTTCTCAATTTCAAACGTGCAAAACTCTGTTTCGACTGTGCTGGCCACCGAGAGCAACCGTGTTTAAACTGAACTTGCATATCGCTCTGCATTAATCTGATTTCCATCCTGCTTAGCACCGTAAAAAAACATAAGGATGGGTCAGTTCGAAAGATTTGTGCCTCCCAAAGTTTTGCCGCACCCTCAGGCGGCAAAACTTTGAACTTTAAAGTCGCGTGCCCGGCAAGAGTTTGGCTTGGAAACCGGCAAAAATTTGGATGCAATATTATCGTAAGTCCCTGATTGTAAATAGTGACGCCGGCAATACTTTGCTCATACCTACACAAAAAAAACGAAATTCAGGGGAATATCTGAATTAAAAAGATGCTCTCCTGAATTTGACGTCAATTAGTACTGGGTTTACTGAGGGTAGGCTTAAGCAGGGCGGAGCCCCAATGTATAATAAAGGCAGTCGTTTTCGCGCTGAAAACCTTCTTTTTTTGACCGCACATTTGATGGAACCAACCTACCAACCCAAAAAAATTGAAGCCCGCGCGCAGGCGCATTGGGCTGCCACTGGCGCCTATCACGTCACTGAAAACGCAGTCGGTCCTGATGGCAAATCGCGGCCCAAATTTTACGCCTGCTCGATGTTGCCCTACCCCTCGGGCAAGCTGCACATGGGCCACGTGCGCAATTACACGATCAACGATGTGATGCTGCGCTATTTGCGCATGAATGGATATAACGTCCTGATGCCAATGGGCTGGGATGCGTTTGGTATGCCGGCAGAGAATGCGGCCATCGCGAATAACGTGCCGCCGGCCAAATGGACGCGAGCCAATATTGCCGATATGAAATCGCAAATGCAGCCGCTGGGTTTGGCGTTTGATTGGTCGCGTGAAATTGCGACCTGTGATCCGAGCTACTATAAATGGAATCAATGGCTGTTTTTGAAGATGCTGGAAAAAGGCATTGCGTACCGTAAAACGCAGGTGGTGAATTGGGACCCGGTCGATCAGACCGTGCTCGCCAACGAGCAAGTGATAGACGGCAAGGGCTGGCGTTCAGGTGTAGCCGTGGAAAAGCGCGAAATCCCAGGCTATTATTTGGCGATCACTGCCTATGCAGAAGAGCTGCTTGACGGTGTGAAAACCAAGCTCACTGGCTGGCCAAACCAGGTGCGCACCATGCAGGAAAACTGGATCGGTAAATCGACGGGTGTTCGCTTCGCGTTTACGCACGATGTCAAAGACGCGGCGAGCAAATTAGTGCAGGAAGGCAAATTATTCGTTTTCACCACTCGTGCCGATACCATCATGGGCGTCACGTTTTGCGCGGTGGCACCCGAGCATCCGCTCGCTACGATTGCAGCAGCAGATGATCCTGAGCTGCATGCGTTCATTGAGGAATGCAAAAAAGGTGGCGTGGCCGAGGCCGATATGGCGACGATGGAAAAGAAGGGCATGCCCACCGGCCAGATCGTCATCCATCCGCTTACGAATGAACAAATTCCGGTCTGGGTGGGCAACTATGTTTTGATGACGTATGGCGATGGCGCAGTGATGGGCGTGCCTGCGCACGATGAACGAGACTTTGCGTTTGCGAAAAAATATGCGTTGCCGATTAAGCAGGTGATTGATTCGGGCAAGCTGTATTCGACCAGTGCGTGGCAAGCGCATTATGCTGACCACGGCGCATGCATTGATTCTGGTGCGCTAGAGGGCATGAAATATGAGGCTGCGATTGATTACCTCGCAATGCAGCTAAAGCCAAACGGTGGCGAAAAGAAAATCCAATATCGGCTCCGCGATTGGGGCATTTCGCGTCAGCGCTATTGGGGCACGCCGATTCCGATTATCAATTGCGATACTTGCGGCCCGGTGCCGGTGCCGTATGCCGATCTACCGGTGATATTGCCAGAAGACTTAGTACCGGATGGCTCGGGTAATCCGCTCAAAAAAGATGAACGGTTTCTGAATTGCACCTGCCCGAAGTGTGGTGAACCGGCGCAACGTGAAACTGATACTATGGATACGTTTGTTGATTCATCTTGGTATTTCATGCGCTATTGTTCACCCAATTCCAGCATGAGTATGGTGGATGCACGTAATGATTACTGGATGCCGATGGATCAGTACATCGGCGGCATCGAGCATGCGGTTTTGCATTTGCTTTACGCGCGTTTCTGGACGAAGGTAATGAAAGACTTTGGTCTCATTAATTTCGATGAGCCGTTCACCAATTTGTTCACCCAGGGAATGTTGTCAAAGGAGTGCTTTTATCGTCAGGACGATACGGGCAAAAAGCGCTGGTATTACCCGAATGAGATTGAAGTGACCTATGATGAAAAAGGTCGTCCTGTCGGTGCAATTTCCAAAGAGGATGGGCAGTCGGTAATCCTGGGCGGCATGGAAAAAATGTCTAAGTCCAAAAACAACGTGGTCGAGCCCAAAGATATTATCGAAAAATTCGGCGCAGACACGGCACGCGCTTATGTTATGTTCGCTGGACCGCCGGACCAAAGCGCGGCTTGGTCGGATTCCGGCGCTGAAGGCGTATTTCGATTTCTGCGCCGGGTTTATGCCTTTGGATTAACGGAGCGTGAGGCAGTAAAAAATGCCCCGGTAAAAATGGATGCGAATCAGCTTTCACGCGAACTGAAAGCCTTGCGCCATGCCGTCCACAGCATTCTCAAACAAGCCACGCACGACTACCAGCGCCTGCAGTACAACACGGTGGTATCGGCGGCGATGAAAATGTTGAATTCGCTGGAAGAATTGAAAACTACCTCTGATGTGCATGCCGCTGCCGTCACGCGTGAGGGCATATCAATCTTGATTCGCATGCTTTATCCAATAGCACCTCACATCACATTTCAATTGTGGGACAAACTGGGCTTCAAGGCAGCGCTTGGCGAAATCATGGATGCGCCATGGCCAAAAGTCGATGAAGCCGCTTTGGTGCAGGACGAAGTGCAAATCGTGGTGCAGGTGAATGGCAAATTACGCGGGCAGATTTCAGTGCGTGCCGATGCAAGCAGGGAAACAATTGAAGCGCTCGCGTTGGCCGATGAAAGCGTGGCAAAACATACGGACGGCAAGGCGATTAAAAAAGTGATTATCGTGCCGGGAAAGCTTATCAATGTTGTGGTCTGATGCGATTAAGACCAACGCTGCTAATGCCATCGCGATGGCGGTATTAGGCTTCATATGCCTAGCCAGCCTTGCTGGATGTGGTTTCGCGCTGCGGGGTTCATATGAATTGCCCTATAAAGGCATATTTGTAGCGGCTCCCAGCACTTCGGCGGTCGCGAGTCTGGTGCGACGTGAGTTGGGCACCACATCCACCAAACCCGTGACAACCGCAAACGCCGCCGATGCGGAGCTCACCATCAGCGTTGAACGACGTGACCGGCAAATTTTATCGTTGTCGGGTGCGGGGCGTGTGCGTGAATATGAATTAAAGCTGCTGGTGCGCTATCAATTTGCCGAGTCAAGTGGACGGGTGCTCATTCCCACCAGTGAGATCCAGCTGACGCGGATTCTGACCTACAACGATTCCTTGATCATTGCAAAACAGCAGGAAGAAGCGCTGTTGTACACCGATATGGAGAAAGACATTGTCGGGCAAATACTGCGACGCATGGCAGCGGTCAGCCATGTCAATTAAACGTCGTTTCTGAGCCCGTCTGTTCAAGATCTTCGAAGCAAAATGCAATCAATTTGTCATGCGCTATGCGACTAACGGCTGAGCAATTCCTCGAACGCCCGCCTAAAGCGTTGCCACCATTGACGGTAATTTTTGGGGCAGAGCCGTTAGGCGCGCTGGAGGCAGCGGATTGCTTCCGCGATCTTGCCAAAAAAACCGGCTACGTTGAGCGCGAAGTATTTACCGCAGAATCTGGTTTTGATTGGGACAGCCTGCTGGCGGCGAGTAGCGCCCTGTCGCTTTTTGCGTTACTTCGGTTTGTCGAGATTCGTATTCCCACCGGCAAACCTGGCAAAGACGGCTCACAGGCGATTGCCGATTACTGCGCCCGGGTGCCCGACGACACCGTGACGCTCATCACGCTGCCCGAAATGGATTGGCAGGGTAAACAAACCAAATGGTTTATTGCCCTTGAGCGCGCGGCTACTATGATTGAAGCGATGCCGGTCGAGCGTGCCCATTTGCCGCGCTGGCTGGCGGGCCGCCTGGCGCGGCAGGATCAACGTGTGAACGATGAGGCGCTTGATTATTTAGCGGACCGTGTCGAAGGCAACTTATTAGCCGCGCAGCAAGAAATCAAAAAGCTGGCGCTGTTATGCCCGCGCGGTGAAATAACACTGGCTGTGCTCGAAGCAAGTGTGGCAGATGTGTCGCGATTTAGCCCGTTTCAATTGGTGTCTGCAATTCACGACGGTGCGGATAAAGACAAGGCTGCGCGCATTTGCCGAATGCTGGACGGACTGAATGCGGAAGGCGAAGCGCCGCCGCTGATTTTGTGGGTGCTGGCAAATGAATTGCGCATGCTGATGCGCGTGCGCGGCACCACCAAATCCGGCAGAGCGCCGCATCCCGGCAAGGTGCGCGAACTGGAGCGCACCGCGCGTCGGCACACGCCGGATAGCCTAACAAAACTCAATTTACTCGCCGCCAGAATAGATCGCATGATTAAAGGCCTTGAAAGCAATAATCCGTGGGACGCACTATTTCAATTGGCGTGCGGGATTGCCGGGGTGCGCGCGGGCCTCCGCACTTGGCAGACCGGCACGTGAAAACGGACACCTAGCATTCCAGTTAAAATTAGCAATGGTAAATACAAATACAAAAGCAACGGCAAACGCAATGGCAAATGATTTAACGCAACCGAAATTAAATAGCGACGTCGCAGAAACCATGCATCGTATTGGTATTTCGGCCAAGGCGGCGGCACGTGAACTTGCGCGCGCACCTACCGCAAGCAAAAACGCGGCGCTCGTCTATGCCGCCGATACGATGGTGGAGCACACCGCTGTCATGCTGGGTGCCAATGCAAACGATCTTGCCCGCGCAAAACTAAATGGTCACGACCAAGCCTTTATTGATCGTTTATCGCTCACCGCAAAATCAATTCAAGCTATGGCCGAGGGTGTGCGCGAAGTGGCGGCACTACCAGATCCGGTGGGTGAAATGAGCGATCTCAAATTTCGACCGTCCGGTATTCAAGTCGGCAAAATGCGCGTGCCGTTGGGTGTGATTGGCATGATTTACGAATCGCGTCCTAACGTGACCGCAGACGCCGCAGCGCTGTGCTTAAAATCTGGTAACGCGTGTATTTTACGCGGCGGCAGTGAGGCGCTTGAGAGTAATCTCGCCATTCATGCCTGCATCGTGGCGGGCTTGGCGGCGGCGGGCCTGCCTGTTACCGCGGTGCAATTGGTGTCCACGACAGATCGAGCGGCTGTCACAGTGATGCTGGCGATGGAGGATGTGATTGATGTGATTATTCCGCGCGGGGGAAAAAGTCTGACTTCTAAAATTGCGAATGAGGCAATGATGCCCGTGATTAAACACCTTGATGGCGTGTGCCATGTTTACATTGACGACAGCGCCGATGTCGAGAAAGCCATCATCATTGCTGACAATGCAAAGACGCAACGTTATGCGCCCTGCAACACGATGGAGACGTTATTGATCGCTAAAAATATTGCGCCGAATGTGCTGCCACAAATCGCAAAAATTTATCTGGCAAAACAGGTCGAGCTGCGCGCATGCCCAGAAAGCCGCGCCCTGCTTGCCTCGCAAGGCATTTTGCAGATCACCGATGCAACCGAGGCCGACTGGTTTGAAGAATATTCAGCAGCAATAGTTGCAATTAAAATCGTCACTGATTTAGATGAGGCGATGAACCACATCGCAAAATACGGCTCTCACCACACCGATGCCATCATCACCGAAAATCATTCTCACGCCATGCGTTTTCTCCGCGAGGTTGATTCGGCATCGGTGATCGTAAATGCGTCCACACGATTTGCCGATGGCTTTGAATACGGCCTCGGCGCAGAAATCGGTATCTCCACCGACAAACTGCATGCGCGCGGTCCCGTCGGTCTCGACGGGCTGACATCACAAAAATGGGTGGTGTTTGGTGATGGCCAGATCCGCGTTTGAAGTCGTTGACGCGTTGATTTGAACTGTAGAATTTAATTTCGATTTTGACTTCGATTTTAACTGTCCCGCAGCCGATTGTTTTTTTTGGTGGCACCTTTGATCCTGTGCACTTCGGTCATGTGGCCGTCGCGCATGCGGCCTTGACCGAGTTGGAACCCAAGAGCCTGATCGTGCTGCCCGCGGGCAATCCTTATCAACGTGGCCGCGCGCCATTTGCCTCAGCCCAGCATCGTGTTGAGATGCTGCGTTTAGGTTTAGGGCTGGGGCTAGACCCAGTAAATGCGATAAATGCGGTTGATGCAAACGGCAACATCCGCATTGATGAACGTGAATTAAAACGCGAAGGCGCGACCTACACGTTCGACACCTTGACCGAAATCCGAGCTGAGTTCGGTAATGCCCACCCGTTTTTTTGGCTAATCGGTTCCGATGCTTTTGCGAAGCTCGATACCTGGCATCGATGGCGCGATTTGTTCAAATTAACCAATTTTGCGGTTATCATGCGCGCTGGCACGGATTCTTCACCTGAATGGGGAGTTGAATTTTCGGCTGAAATTCGATCTCGTGAAACCACATCAGATCAGCCGGTGCCCAACGCAGGTGTCTGGATATCGCTTAAAACATTACCCCCACCGATATCCTCTACCGCAGTACGCGCAGCGCTCGCAAATCACGAATCAATTCGGGCCATGGTGCCCCTTTCCGTTTGCGACTATATTGATAAGCACCACCTCTATCGTTTTGCCTGATGTTTACCTGATGGCTAAACAAATAGCTGAACACATCACCGAACACACTCGGTCAAACATATTTTCAAAGGCACCACCAAGATGGCTAAAAAAACCTTAATCGCCGTAGTCATTGATGCGCTTGAAGACATCAAAGCGCGCGATATTCAACTCGTCAACGTGATGAAACTGACCTCCGTTTTCGATTATATTGCCATCGCGAGCGGGGACTCAACCCGCCAGACGAAAGCGTTGGCGAATAACGTCATCGAAAAAGTCAAAGAGGCTGGTTACGATATTATCGGTAGCGAAGGCGAAGGCACTGGCGAATGGGTGCTGGTCGACTGCGGCGATATCGTGGTGCACATCATGCAGCCCGCTGTGCGTGAATACTACAAGCTCGAAGAATTATGGCAAGAGGGCAAGCTGGAATATCCAAAACCAAAGCGCGACGTGAAGACAAAAGCCGAGGAAGCTGCAGCGCCTATAAAAGCCAAGAAACCTGTCGCGAAAAAACCAGCTGCAAAAAAACCGGCTGCAAAAAAACCAACCGCTAAAACCGCGACAGTAAAAAAGCCACGCACGACAAAACTCGTGGCAAAAAAGCCAACAGCCAAATCGCCTATTGCCAAGAAGCCCGCAACCAAAAAACCAATTGCAAAACCCCCAGCCGCGAAGAAACCAGCCGCCGGGAAACCCACTGTAAAAAAGCCGAAAGAAGCAGCCTAAATAATTATCGTCCTGTTGTTGTTCGCCGACCAATTAAAAAACGAAACCCCAGTATCGGCGGGCGCTTAAACGCATAAATTGCCTGTGATATTCGCCAATGCTGGGGTTTGTTTATCAGATTTTATTTAGAACGCGACTGCTTTGACGTTGAAAAACACGTTGCGGCCTGGCGTATTGTATCCACGGGCAAGTTCGTAGTTGCGGGCCGTCAAGTTTTGCCCGCTCAGTTCCAGCGTCCACGTTTTGTCGATGCGATAACGTACGCTACCGGCTAGTAAGGTGTAGCCCGCCAGTTTTGAACTGACCGCTTCAGAGCCAGAGTCAAACCGTTTGCCATTGCCGGTGATATTTACCGCGAAATCCCATTGATTCCAGATCTTTGATATCGCAATGGAGCCAAATTGTTTGGCGCGCGAACGAAGCTGTTTGTGAGTCTCACTATCTTCGGGGCGTTGCGCGGTCGCGGCACCACGCCAGTTAAATCCTGCCCACGCAAAATCGGTGGAGAGTTCCAGACCTTTGATATGCGCGCGCCGAATGTTTTGCGGCGCATTGGTTTCAAAATCAAAGGCAATCAAATCATCAATCTGGTTATCAAAAATCGCGAGATTCAAGCGATATTCCGGTTTCGTCACGCGCCAGCCGTATTCAACGCTTCTCGATTTTTCAGGGCGCAATAAAGGGTTGCTGAAGCCTGGATAGTAAAGATCGTTAAATGAGGGCGCGCGGAATGCTTCACCGTAACTTGCGTAAACCAATTCATCAGATTGGAGCTGAATCCCGTATGAAATCGAGCCCGTGGTGCGGCTGCCAAATTGATCTTCGCGATCTCGCCTGACGCTGGCACTTAAACGTTGCTGATCGATGGTTTCATTCACGCTGGCGAAAAATGATTGCGTATCACGTTTGCTTTTATCATATTCGGTGGTGCTGGAAACGCGCTGATCAAGCCATTCATAGCCCAGCAACCATGCCCCGACGGGAGTGGTGAATTGGTTCTGCCAGATGAGCTGGTTTTGTTTGGTTTTGAACTCGCCAGGAAAGCTCGATGAAATGACGCTGTTATCGGTGGTCTGGCCGAGGCGCAGATTGGATTTCCAAAAACTGGCGAAATTGTTCTCAGAAGCTAATTGCACACCAGACAAAGTCTGCTTGTTCGATGGATCGCCCGTCGGGCCGTCGTCAAACTTGGTGTGCCCCACAGATTGCCATGCGCTCACCGATAACACTTCGCCCTGCCATAAAGTGTGCGTCACTTTCATCAGCAGATTCGTGTTGTCATAGGCGTCTCGGTCAGGGTTATAGACGAACGGCCCTGCATTTACATTGCTTGCCGAGCGTGCGGAGACTCGGCGGTAACCGGCGTTTAAGGTCAGCGAGGTGCCGCCCTCAATGGCCGAAAAACCAGTATTGAATGCGAGGGTTGAATTTGAGCCGACGCCAAGCTCAGCGGTCAATCGCGGTTTGCTATCGCCGCGCGTGAAAATCTGCACCACACCGCCAATCGCGTCCGAGCCATAAAGGCTCGACATCGGGCCTTTTACGACTTCGATTCGCTCAATCAAATCGAGCGCAATATTTTCAAATGCTGCACCGCCTGCCGTCGCCGAACTAAGACGCAGCCCATCCACCAACACCAGTGTCTGCTGAGCACTTGCGCCGCGAATAAACACGCCTGAAGGCTGCCCCGCGCCGCCTGTGGAGCGAATTTCAACGCCTGCCGCACGCTGCAGCAGCTCTACCAGCGTTGATGAGCCGGCAGCCTCAATGTCGCGCCGTGTAATAACCGTGGTTTGCGCCAGCGTGGCTTCTTCCACCAGCGGCATGCGAGTGGCTGTCACCAGCACGTTTGGAAGTGCGGCTTCGGGGATGGCGTCCTGCGCTTGCGTTTGTGCGTGAAGCGCAGACGAAAACGGCAACAGTGGTAATGCCGCAATGGTTAGTGCCGCCGCAGATAACATCGGTTTGAAATTTTTATATTTGGGTTTCATGGAAAGTTTTCAGTGAAGCGGCGAGCGTCCCCGCAAGCCGCGTGATAGTTCATGTTGCGGCAAACATCATGCAGGCCGCAACACACCGGCACAACACGGGCCAACCAAAAAAGTGTGGCCAGCGTTGCGGCGAAAGGCCGGTATCCGGACTAATGGGTTGATAGCAAACTTGTTATCATTTCAGATTCCCTTCCCAGACAAAAATGCTGTCCAGTGGTGCTGAATCGAAACATCCCAATTACCGTTGCGGGGGCAGTGCGTGGTTTTCTCACCCAGACTGAGCTCAAGCACACGCTTCCCGTTTAACTTCGCCACTTGTTACAAATAGCGAAGCACCTGTTGCGCAGCACATTCTACGCGAGCAGGTCGTTTATCACCGGCACAAAAAAGTAAACACTTGGCGTGTCACCGTCATCGTTTTGTGCGTAAGGCGTCAGAATGTCGCAAAAAAGACCTCCAAATACCCACAGTTCAACTTAAGTTTTGAACCTGCCTGGCGTTAAGTCTGGGGGCGTGTTGAAGGCTACGTGGCCAGACACGGTAAAGATGTGAAAAAACTTTCACATTGAGCCCTTACTAATTGACTTTACAGGTCTTTTTCCGCTACATTAAACGCATGGAAGCCGATATTTCTCGTTTTGAAGAAAAGCTTAATAACTTCGTTACCTTGTTTCATCGTCTGCGCGCAGAGAACAATGAATTGCGCCAAACCGTGGCAATGAAATCCGACGAAGTAAAACGCCTTTCTGAAAAACTCGATCAAACAAAAACTCGTGTTGAAGCGTTGATTGCGCAGCTGCCAGCAGCAGAAAGTCCACGTCCATGAATCTGAACACATGAGCGCAAAGTTGTGAGCACATCACGCGAACCAAAGGATGCCAAGGTCACCACTGGTGTAGCAAAAGGCACCATCATCAACGTGATGGGGCGAGAGTTCCGTGTGGCCGCACCGCAGGGTGAAGAGCGTCAGCTTGTTGCCTCGGTTGAGCTGCTCAATAAAAAAATGAAAGAGCTTCGCGATAGCGGGAAAGTAATCGGTAACGAGCGCATCGCCATCATGGCTGCCCTCAACATCGCACATGACTATTTGCAGTTGCTGGTTTCGGGTGGCGCGCCGGCCCATGCAGATCACGCGGTGAATGGCGGCGCAATAAGTTCCCAAAAAAATCCAAATAATTCCGTTGACGAAGAGTACGTGCGGCGTAGAATGGAATTATTGGAAACAGTTATAGAGAAAGCCATTTCGGAGCAAGAAAAGCTTTTTTGAATTTTGGTTTTCTCTGGCAAACAAGCAGGCATGTTCATTTATTCGCCGGTATGTTTGAGAGTTCGCTTGGGGTTTACATCCTTTGAACCAATAGACTTTTGTCGATGGATTCTGGCTCAAGCGATGCCTGTGTGAGCGTCCCACGCGGACGCACCTGATGGCATCCGGCCGGTCTCCTACTTGAACCCTAGCGTTCAAGCGTGCGGCCCCGAGCGAACCCTCAAACGTACTGAATTTGTCCTTTGTCTGTAGCCATCGTCGTTCTCCAACGCGGCCTTCTTTGATCAAGCTTCAGCGTTGCATTCCCTCCGCTGCGGTTCTCAGTTGCATTTCTCTACTGTATTCCTCCGCTGTTTCTATCCACTTCGCCGCTCCAATCCGGTAGCACAATAACAGTGTGATTCGCATCAACAATGCGTTGCACGTAACACGTCATACTGTTCGGCATAATCTTCGTTATTGCCCTCTGGAAAGACTCCTGTTTATGGCCTATTGGCTAATGAAATCCGAACCGTCAGAATTTTCAATTGACGACCTGGCGAAAGCAAACAATCAAACCGTGGCGTGGTTCGGTGTGCGCAATTATCTGGCGCGAAACTTCATGCGCGATCAGATGAAGATTGGCGATGATGTCTTGTTTTATCACTCATCGTGCCCCGAACCTGGCATTGCAGGCGTGGCCAAAGTGTCTTCTCCGGCATATCCCGACCCGACGCAGTTTGATAAAAAAGGCAAATATTTCGACGCGAAAGCCACGCCCGAAACACCGCGCTGGATGTTGGTTGACGTCAAGCTTGCGAAAAAAACACGCTTGCTATCGCTGGCAGAATTACGCAATATTCCATCGCTTGAGGAAATGGTCATTTTGCAGCGCGGCAATCGTCTATCGATTACGCCGATATCACCAGCCGAGTGGAAAACCATCCGCAAGTTGCTCGACTGAACGCGTGATGTGACGGTGAGAAATCAGATGGCATGACGATGGCGTTTGATCCCCTCTATTTGCTTATTTATCTGGCCGCAGGCGTTTTTGTCGGGTTCTTTGCGGGGCTGCTGGGCATTGGCGGTGGTTCGGTCATGGTGCCGATTTTGTCGCTCACTTTTGTGAAGTTGGGCTACTCCAACGAGCATGTAATTCACATGGCGCTGGCGACTTCAATGGCGACTATTTTGCCTGGCGCTTTCGCCAGCACGCGCACTCACCATGCACACAAAGCCGTGAATTGGGAAGTGGTAAAAAAAATGACGCCGGGTATCTTGGTCGGTACCTTGGTCGGCACCGTATTTGCCTACTTTTCGAGCACCACGTTTCTCAAATATTTTTTTGTTGGCTTCATGTTTTTTTTGGCAGCACAGCTGGTGTTTGGCCTCAAGCCAAAAGCAGCACCAGCCAAGCCAGGTGTGGCCGGGTCGGAGGCACAAGCCAATCGCACCCTACCCAAAACCGCGGGTATGGTCAGCTTCGGCGCGTTGATGGGATTTGTGTCGAGCCTCGCCGGGATCGGCGGCGCGGTGCTCACTATTTCGTTTCTAACGTGGTGCAATGTAAAAATGCATGAGGCCATAGGTACATCAGCGGCAGTCGGCTTCCCGATTGCGCTAGCGGGCACGGTTGGCTATGTGGTCACCGGCATGATGGATCACGATTTGCCTGAATGGAGCCTGGGCTATGTGTATATGCCAGCGTTTTTTGGCATTGCGCTCACCAGCTTTTTTGTAGCACCGATCGGTGCAGAGCTTGCACACAAGCTGCCAGTGGTGATGCTTAAAAAAGTATTTATGGTGTTTTTGGTGGCGCTGGCGATCAAGATGGCTATTTCTGTTTAACGCCTAGTTTGAGTCGCCCGCCGCCATCGCGGGATTTAATCGACTGGCGCAAGGCAGAAGCATATTAATTCGTTCAATATCCAGCGGGCTGAGAAGCTGAACTGACGCCTTGCTGAGTGCGGGTATCTGTGCAAAGTTTGACGGCAACGCGTTATGGTTCTGCATTATCTAAACGCGTTGTGAAGCCTCACAGCGCACACCAATCGCGCATCATTTGGTCATACATGTCGACAGACTGTTCAAGGCGTTTGATGGAGCACCACTCATCAATTTGATGTGCAATCGATGGCTCGCCCGGGCCGATAATGACCGCTGGGATGCTGCCATTGCCAGACTCGGCGTAGCCGCGCTTCAGGTCGGCACCATCGGTTGAAAACATAATGGTTTTAGGGGTCGGTTTTGTGCCCACAAATGGCGCAGCAATTTCAAAAATGCGCTCCACCCATTCATCAGGTTCCGAATAAAGTGCTGGCGTGTCAACGATTTTTCGCACCTTGCCAATATCACCGATCAAGGCCTGCACCGAGGCGCACAAATGGACATGCTCAATGCCCGGAACAGTGCGCATATCAACCGTCAGCCGCGCCGAGTCCGGCACCGAATTCGTATTCAATCCAGCATGAAGCGTTGCCACATTCATGGTCGGCGCGCCCATGATCGGGTGGCAATCCACGCCGCAATGATGTTTCCAGTCGAAGCCATCTAGCTTGGAAATGACGTTGTTCATTTTCAAAATCGCGTTTTCGCCCTGCTCCGGCATTGAGCCGTGGGCCGTCTTGCCTTTGGTCTCGATCTCGATCCAGCACAACCCTTTGTGTCCGACAAAAGGATAATTGTCAGTCGGCTCCGCGACAATAATGGCGCCCGCCCGATCCAGCAATTTTTCGTGCGCCAAAAATTTAGCACCCTCGCATCCAACCTCCTCGCCTGCGGTCAATACCAGTACCAAACCTGCGGTATTTTTCAGATGAGGTGCCAGCCGGATTGCCGCCACCACAAACGCTGCAATCCCGCTTTTCATATCACTCGAGCCACGGCCGAATACATGGTCGCCGTCGGTTTCGCCCGCAAACGCATCTCGCGTCCAGGCGGCGGTGCCGAGCGGCACCACATCAATATGGCCGGTAAAGCAAATCGGTGGTTTCTCCTGATGCCCGCCGATCGTCGCGATCAGACTGGTGCGTGCATCCGCAAACTCGTGATACGCCACCCGAAAGCCCGCGTCTTCCAGCAGCTTGCCCACGTGCTGCGCACACGCCCGCTCAATTCCCGGCGGATTAACCGTGTTGTAATTCAACATATCACGAGTAAGTTGAAGCGCGCTTAGCGTATTAGCCAAGTTTGAATTAAACGGGTTTGAATTTACGTGAAGCATGGAGATTTCCTGATCAGAAGGTTAAAGCTACGGAGACCGTAAGTGCACAATAAGGGTTCATCTATATTAACAAAATCATTTATACCCAAGCACTTTTTGATTCGACTAAGTGCTTATATTAAAACTGAATCGCTCGCACGGGCGGGGACTTACGCGCATTATTGTCTGCAATGGCTCGTCGATATTGACGATCTAATTTCCGCATCCTAAAAATTTTGCCGCCTCAACCCACCTAAGGCTGTGGCCATTGACACGGCGAAACCTGGCTTTTCAACCGTCCAAACGAAACAAATGGCCACATTACTCTCGCGTTGCTGTGTGCTCGGTTAGAATCAACGGCACATGAACCCCGTTCCCATCAAGCCTAAGAAAACGCTCACCGAAATCATACGCGGAGCACGGCGCTGGGTGATTTTGGCGATGCTGCTGTCACTGCATGCGGCCTTGGTGTCGCCCCTCGGCAGCGAGTTCGAGCGCGCCTGGTTGCTGGTGCATTTCGGTTTATTTTTGCTGTGGCAGCCATTCGTCAGCACCAACCAGGAGCTGAATATTCTCGCCATCGTTTTGCTCGTTGGCATTACGGCCGTGGTGCTGAATGGGCCTGCGCCGTGGATGCTGGTGGCATGGCTGGCGATCCTGATAGGCATTATGGGGGGTAAGGTTTTTACGCAACAGGCCGCGCGTCAGGGCCGGTTTTATGTGGCCGCTGTGTTCTATCTTTTTGCCATACTTTTAATTTGGGCGGTTCCCTTATTCTTGCTGGGCATCTCAGTTTTTCCGATGGGCCTGCAAACGACCGTCACCTTTTTTCTGCCGATGGTTTTAATCTCGATGCTATTTTTACCCTATCGTGCAGAAGATGAAACCAATGCGCAGGTGTTCGATTTTTTCTATAGCCTGCTCATTTTTCAATTGGTCGTGGTGCTGGTACTGGGCAGCATTAGCGCGATGCGAGTCACCGACAACCAATATTTTCAAGCGGTCGTGCTGACCGTGCTGGCGTTTGCGATGGGCCTGTTTATTCTGGGCGTGCTGTGGGGGCCACGCGCAGGCTTCGGTGGGTTGCGCACTTATTTTTCGCGCTACCTGATGAGCGTCGGCATGCCGTTTGAACTGTGGATGCGGCGCATTGCCGAGCTTTCTGAAACCGACATGAGCTCCGCCCGATTTTTGCAAGACGCGATGAATGAAGTTGCCACCATGCCTTGGCTGATCGGTGCCGATTGGAAATCACCTGATGGCGCAGATGGTTTTGGTGGCGATAACAAACTAAAAATCCACGCCACCCGTTTTTGTATTCATCGGCTCGACATAACCTTCTATAGCGAAAGCCGCCTGTCACCGGCCATGGTCTTGCATCTGCGCCTGCTCGCCCAAGTGGTTGGCGAATTCTACGAAGGCAAACGTCGCGAGCAAACACTCAAACAAAACACTTATATTCAAGCCGTTCACGAAACCGGCGCGCGCCTGACGCACGACATTAAAAATTTATTACAGTCGCTCTATGCGCTCGCATCGGCAGGTTCAGCAGAAGCGCAAAAACCGCGTCCGGAAATTGACCGCCGCCCACCGTCACCATACGAGGCATTACTGGGCCGTCAATTGCCGCAGCTCACCAAACGCCTGCAAACTACTCTCGATAAATTGCAAAACCCCGCCGTCAATACCCAAGGGCTCACCATGCAAGCAAGCGAGTGGTGGGCAGAGGCGATGGTGCGTCACGTTGACACAGGCGTGCAATTTACGGCGACCGGCGAGATGAACGAGCTGATTCCTGCTGCGCTTTTCGACACTGTGCTGGAAAATTGTTTAGAAAACGCTCGCCAGAAAAAACAGCGGGAGCCAGAAATTCAAATCAACGTCGACTACTGCAGCAGCCCTGAACCCACCCTCGCGATTACTGACACTGGCAGCGCCATCACCGCCTCCGCAAAGGCAGATTTATTTCGTGTGCCGATAGTGGACTCATCCTCCGGAGGGTTAGGTATTGGCCTCTTCCAAGCCGCGAAACAAGCCGAGCAGGAAGGCTATGTTTTGCGGGTCGCGGGCAATGAAACGGGGATGGTGCGCTTGGTTCTTGAGGGAGATGGCGCGGCAGCGTGAAGTGACGCGGTTAGGGGAGTTTGCCGGCTTGAAGCATGCGATCAAAAAGCACACTGAGTGAAATCCAAGTCACGATATCGTCAAACTCACCTGCAGCTGAGCCTGATAGTGTTGGGTTGTGCGATACAAATACAAAATCCTGATTCACGTTATGCAATTCGTCAGCGCCCTTACCTCCTGTTGCCGCGTTCGCACCCAATGAAAAAATGACGGCTGGAGATTTATCGGTGAGTTTAATCGCGGTGCCGCATGCGTTGCTTGACGCTGCGCTGGAGCTGGTCGGCAGTGTTCCGGTTGGAGCGGCTTGGCAAACAAACAGAAATTTTTTCGTAGAATCCGCCAGCTTACTAGTGAGTGCGATCTTCATCCCGTCTGTTTTTGTAAATGGATAAAGAACCGAGTTAATCGGTGTTGTTGATGAACCCCAAACGGCATATCGAAGTCTATTCTGCTGAATGCCCCAGCCATCCACCATAAAGCTCTCCGCATCAAGTGGACTCAACCCAAGCGCTACGGCAGGCAGAAACCCAACAAACCGTGCGCATATACCATCCGCTGCGCCCGCGCCGACGGCAAATGCCTCATCTCCCAATGAGTTGGTTGTTCCACCCGTTCCATCCGTCGCGGGGCATGGCAATCTTCCATTCGACGCGGCAAACCCTATCAATGCTTTTTGCGCGTTATCAAGTGCTAATTTGGTTTCTGAAACCTTTCGTTGTGTTACTTGAGTTGCCAACGGCACGGCAACGACGGCAAGAAGTATCGAAAGGATCACCAAAACGACGGCTATCTCAATAAGCGAAAACCCGGTTTTGCGTCCCTTTCTGTGCCTAGATTTCGAGTTCCTGTGCAAGGATCGCGATGTCGAATTTTTGTGTGAAGTCATGATTAATTTTTAATAGCGATCACACGATCACTCGTTGGGAGGCGTGTGGTGTCAGACTTGAAAATGTAATTTACGAGCGTCGGCCAACCCTCCAAGTTTTCAGCGACTTCAAAATAATCGGTCAACAAATTTGATACTCGATTTTGGCTTGCTAGCGGTATGCCCGGTAGCATGACTAAGGCTTGGACGCTAGGGTCAGCATCAACAGTTAAGCAATCACCCAAGGCGGCACACATTTTTGAACCGCCTGGAGCAAAAGCCTTCCCAACAGCGTAATAGGTGGAAAGATTCCATCTATTTACAAAATACCAGATTGGCAATTGGTAAGCCGTATCCACGTCAGACCATTCCTTCAACCCCATACACGGTGGAAGTGAAACAGGTGGCGAACCCGATATCGAAATGTCTTCCGGAAAGCGCCCAGAAAAAGTATTTGCAGCGCAGTTGGCTTGATTTTTTCGCAGCGATTGGCTGGCATCCGAATAATAGGCTGCGTAAGGGTAGTAGCCAAATTTGGTGTAATAGCCCTTAACGGTTGTAGCAACTGCTTTCGCGACCCTTTCCTCTACGCGGGGCATAAAGTCGCTTGTCGTAATGTAGGCAAGGTTGTCGTTGAATGTATTACTTTTCGTGCCCACTACAAATGGTCCGCTGTTCGTCGCGTTATTTTTTCCCGAAAAGATATCCCCATAATTTGCCGCGCATTGATTCGCTGGAATGCTTGTCATCGTTGTTGCGCAGGCAGCGGCTGCCGCCGAACGATTTTGTCCTTGGAGCGGCGGCCCCGCAGAAAAAATAACTACAGCGGCTTGGTTTTCTTGAATGGTAGTGCCATCGGACGCATAAACGACTAACTGCCCTTTTGAGCTGTTATTGATGACTGCTATGCCGCCAGTAAAGCTAGGGGAGAGCACATACCAAAGCGGCTCTCCTGCTTCATCAAACAACTCCGCAATGCCCAGCGTGCGCCAAGGTAGCCGCCCAATAAGACGAACGCCGGCACAGTTAGAATTTGCTGTCCCATAAGTTGTGTCTTCTGGCCCGACGGTTGTAGGGCAGGGAAATTCGCCGGGCCTAGCACCGCCGCTACCGTCATCTCTGGAAATTGTGTAGGCCAGTAACGCAGCTTTCGCTTGCGCAAGTGCTGTCGCAGTAATGTCTTTGCGTTCCAGCTTTGCACTATTGTTGTTAGCCGCCGCACCTAGGAACGCAACCGTAATGGCTAACATGGCAAGGACTGCCAGCAACACTATCCAGCCTTGCTCTGTTGGCCGACTAGGTTTCATTTCACCACAGCTATCTTGCGCAGCGTGGGCTTAGCAATTTTGCGCGTATGTTTGCGAGCATGCTTGGTAACACGAACGGTCGGACGGCGAGTGACTGTCGGGGGCGCCTTTTCCTCGACAGTAGAGGTTGCACGTCGAAGCGCAATGTTTCCCCCCACCATACTCGGCTCCAGCTGCTCGATGACTTCGGTGCGTGGGTTGCGGTTCATGACGTCGTCCACCCATACCGTATTGTGCCCATCGTCGCGTTTTACGAAGCCGTTAATCACCGAGCGTTTCGGTTCTATTATCGTTTCAACGTTATCTTCAACCACGCCGCCTCGTTGGCGCGCACGATCAAGGCGCTCTCGCTGCTCTCGAGTATTGAAAAGCGTGCCCGTCAGCATGGCGGCGCGAGAATTAACCGGGGGTTCATATTCCGCCGCTGCCGCAGATACATTATTGGCGGCGGGTAGTGCAGCCAGCTGCGTTTGCGCATCACCAGACACTTGCCATAATCCGAACGTCAATATGCTGAGCGATGCCCGCCAATGCTGCGCAATCACGCTGTTGGCTTGCGGAATACGCGTCATTGCGCGGCCCCTGACGGTGCTCGCGCAACCAGCGATGGGTTGCGTTTATCTCGTAGCGTTATCCATTCCAGCGTGCAATCTGCGGTGAGCGTATCGGGTGCAATCGTTGCCAAGTTCGGTGTTGACCCCGGTGGTTGTGCCAATTGAGTTGTCCGCTGGCGCGTTGCCGCCCCGGTATTCTGACCTTCTTGTGCGATATTGCCGTCAATTTTCTCGGCATCGACCGCGCGCGCAATCACACAACGATCCAGTGGAAAAAAGCCGCGTTGAATGCGCGGAAAGTCATTGAGAAACGCCACCAAATCTCCATCGTGATAAGCGCGTACTTTAAGTTTAATACGGCTGGCCAATACGTCAACTGCGGAATAGCTGTTACCACTCGCCATTTTGAGGGGACGCTGTGGCGAGATGTCATATTGCAATTCCAGCAGATTATGGCGAGCTTCGAGCTTGTTCATGGCCTCAATCAAATCCAGCCGCTGCTCGGGTATAAAAACACCCCGAGCGGTAACAGTCTGATAATTTTGTGCCGAGTCGCGAAGATCGCTTTGCTCACGCCGTACATTTGCCACCCGGTTTAGCGCGTCGGCTTGGGCACGCACCGATTGTTGATCATTTGACTTTTCAAATTGCCAATAAAGATAGCTGCCCGCCACCAGCGCGGTCGAGACCGCAACCCCCAACAACATCACAATCACTACCAGCCGCAATGCCCGAAATCCATCCCGCGTAAAAAGAATACTCATGAGGGCTCCGCCACGCGGATAACTTTCACCACAAAACGCGCTTCCGTCAGACCAATGCCCGTGCGCTTACCGGTCGATATTATCGACGCGGTTGATCGAATATCCAGCGGCATGGATTCAATCGTGGTCTTGAGCCCTGGCAGCGCATTCATGCGCGCATTGAAGCGTTCAACTTCGGCGAGCGTGGCGCGAAAATCACCATCAAACGGCGTAATCGCGGCATCAATTATTGCGAACTGTACTTTTGCGCCAGACCATATCGGATCATTATTTGCCGCATCACCGGTCCCGCTGCTCGCGCCGATTGTGTTGGCCAGCGATTGCACGGCACTGCCTGCTACGACTTTATCTTTAGACGTTACTTCCAACGTGCCAGTGGTCGGCATCGTGGTGTAGTAGGGTGTTGCGCGCTCATCAGCACCAACGCTCCACGTGAGCCCAAGCAGCTTTACGCGTGGAAACTCCGCAATCACAGTACTTACTTCACTCAGCAGCGCGCCGGGGGCTGCGGGCTGCGGGCGAATTTGGCTTTTGTAAAACGCGCTGGTATCACGGGCCACATCGGAGGCGAGCTTTTGCTGGCGCATGGCGTTGAAAATAGTTTGATATTCAGACTGCGAATTGCGGACGACGCTCTCACGCGCATCAATCCGACTTAAAATTTGGCTGGCCTCAAAAAAATTAAACGCGGTTCCCGCCACGCCCACCGCGAGCACTGCTGCGGTAAACGCAAACAAGCCAATTCTCGCCTTGCGAAAAATCGCAAAGCGCCGCATTTGTGGCTCTGCAAAGTGGTTAAGCAGACCGGTGTGCGCGTAGGTGTGCACTAAAATCTGCTCAGCGTGCGATGACGATGGCGGGTCTTTAAGGCCAATTTTGGTGGAGACTTGTTCCACATCCAAAAACCGGCATTTAAGCGACGGATATTTTCGAATGGCATCGGTGATCATCGGCTGGTCGCGCGCGTGCGCAAGAATGCAAACTTCCAGCGCCTCATCCCCCGCGAAATAACGCAAACTATCGAGGTATTGCCAGGTCCGCCCGATCTCGGCGGCAATCAAACCGCCCACCGATTGGCCCTCGTCGTAGACCATTGGTGTGATCCGGCTGAACTTGAGCTGCTGGTCTCTGAAATAAGTTTGGCGTAGCCCGAAATCGGGAACCACTGTCACCAACAAGGTGTGTGCAAACTGCAAATCCAGCGCTTTCAAAAGACGTGCCGACAGCACCGCAGAAGAATAAACGCCTTCCAGTGGCACCGCTACTTTTTCCAGCAAATCCAGCCATGGCTTGATCAGGTCGGTATTCGTGACGGCGTGGTAGAGCACTTTGTCGTCGCGCCGCCCCTCTTCCTCGCGGCCTTGAATGACGGCGTGACGAAGATTGCTGCTGCGATAGATCTGACTTAATTTACGGCTGATGATGGCATCGGCATCACTCCCGCGCAAATGCGGAATGGTATCGAGACGGAAATCTTCTTCAACCAAATCGGTAATCAAATAAGTCGGCAGGCCAACATATTTTTCGATATGGGCCCGCGCGCTTTGGCTAATGGCATCCGCGGCCAGAAAAGATTCGCGCGACGTAATCGCCCCACCATTCCACACCAGTGAAATCAGTCGGTCGTTGGTGAGGTAAAGGAAATGTTTGGCCATTTCAGTAGCCCACGAAATCAAGCGCGGCCATCATCGCCCTACGCTGCCCACTTTTGAAATCACGTCGTACATCGGCAAAAACACCGTCACTAGAATACCAATCAGCACAAAACCCAACACGACGGTCAGCGCCGGTTGGATCAGCTCCTGCAAGCGCCCCATATTTTCTTTGACATCGCGATTGTAAAAATAGCTTACGTTCAATAGCGCGGTATCGAGCCCCCCGGTGGATTCGCCCACCCGCAACATGCGCAGCACCAGCGGCGGAAATAAACGCACATTCTGGAATGCCTGTGAAATTCCCGAACCTTCATTGATATCGCGACCCACACGCTGCAGGCCCTGCTCGATCACGCGATTCCCGACAATTTTTTCGGAAATATGAATACACTCGAGCACACTAATACCTGATTGATACATGAGCGCAAAAAACGTCGAGAACCGCGCCAGTATTAGCTTGGTGACCAACGGGCCAATGACCGGCAGCTTCAGGACGGTGGCATCCATCCGGTATTTCACGTTGTCGTTGGTTTTGACCAGAAAAAATATTGTGCCGGTGATAATAATCGGCAAGCTCACCACGATGTACCAATACTTTTGCATCCAGGCAGATACCGCAATCAGCGCCAGGGTTTGTGGAGGCGGGTTCGGCGTGAGTTGTTTAAGCGTGGTGCCCAACTGGGGAACCAGGAAGATCATCAGGATTAACACGACCGCAAAAATCACCACAGCCGATGCGATGGGGTAGATCATTGCCTTTTTTACCTGCGCGGCCAGCTCGTCTTGCCATTTCAGGTTTTCGGTAAGTTTGGTCAACACTTCGGGCAGCTGGCCTGCCGTCTCGCCTGTCCTAATCAGCGCCACAAAAACAGTATCGAATGCCTCGGCGTGATTTGCCATCGCGTCAGACAAGCGCAGGCCACCCTCGATATCTTCCAGCAAGCTCGCCACAATTTGCCGAAACGCAGGACTATCCACGGTATCGCGCAAATCCGTCAGCGCATCAATAATCGGCACGCCAGCACGCATCAATTGATCGAGGTGAAAACAGAACGTAATCAGCTCTTTGCGGGTAATCCGTTTTGCACCGAACAACGTGGATTTTTTGGAAGAATCAAATTTAATGAGGTCAAGGCCCATCCGCTTCAAGCGCAGCTCAAGGTCAACGCCATTCACGGCATCAATATTGCCGTTTTGAATGTGACCTTCTTCATCAATAGCGCGGTAGGCGAATGTAGCCATATCAAAAATGAGTTGAATATGAGTTGAGAGTTGGTGAATATTTAATGATCGTGAGGCTAGGCCACCCGATCCGTTAAATCGACCACACGCGAAACTTCATCAATATCGGTGAGTCCATCCAGAATACGCGCCACGGCGTCTTCGGCGAGTGTGCGGTAGCCCGTTTTGCGCGCGGCCTCGCGAATTTCGCGACCGGTCGAGCGCAACGCGATCAATTCATCAATGTCCTGATTCATCTTGAAAATTTCCATGATCGCCATGCGGCCCCGATAGCCCGTGTTGCTGCATTCAGCGCATCCCACGGAGCGATAAATTTGGCCCTGCCAGGTATCGTCAACGCCCAAAATACGGCGCGTCATTTCATCATCCGGGCGATAGGGTTCACGACAGGCCATACAAAGTTTGCGCAACAGACGTTGGGCAATGACGCCAATAATATTGCCCGCCAAAATATCCGGCAGCACACCTAAATCCTGCAAACGCGGGATCGAGCCGATAGCCGAATTGGTGTGTAAGGTGGAATAAACCTGATGGCCCGTCATGGCCGCGCGAAACGCCATTTCGGCAGTCTCGCGATCGCGAATTTCACCGACCAGTATCACATCAGGATCCTGCCGCATCATGGAGCGAATGCCGGTCGCAAAATCAAGCTTCGCCACTTCATTCACGGAGGTTTGACGAATCATCCCCATCGGATATTCCACCGGATCTTCGAGCGTCATGATGTTCACGCCCTCGGTATTGACGTGATTCAAAATTGAATAGAGCGTGGTGGTTTTGCCCGACCCGGTGGGGCCGGTCACGAGGATGATGCCTTCGGGCCGTGCCATCATCAGTTGCAACAATTTCAATTCTTCCGGCTGCAGGCCCAAATCGTCCAGCGGCACAATGCCTTTTTGCCGGTCCAGAATCCTGAGCACAATATTTTCGCCATGCGTGGTGGGCTGTGCGGACACGCGAAAATCCACCGCTCGGCCTGACAGGGATAACGAAATCCGCCCGTCTTGCGGTGCCCGCGTCTCGGCGATATTCATGCCGCTCATCACCTTCAAGCGCACCACCATCGCGCTCCAGTAATTCTTGTGCAGCGAGCGAATTTGCCGCAATACGCCGTCAATGCGATAGCGAATCCGCAAAAACCCTTGCTCGGGTTCAAAGTGAATGTCCGATGCATTGCGCTTGACCGCATCGTTCAGCAGCGCGTCGACCAGGCGCACCACTGGCTGGCTGTATTCTTCAAAATCGGTCGTCAGGCTTTGATAATCAATTTCACCGGTCTCGATTTCATTCAGAATGCCATCAATCGATAGCTCAAAACCGTAATGCTGCTCAATCCCGATTGAAATATCCGACTCACGCGCCAGCACCTGCTCGATGCGGATATCGTCTTTGACCAGTGCGCGAATTTGATCCAGTGCCACCACGTTTGATGGATCGGCCACGGCGAGCAGCAGCTTCCGTTTTTGTCGATCAAAATCGACCGGTAGCACCTGATAGCGCCGCGCCACATCCTTGGGCACCATGGCGAGCGCTTCGTGATCAATAATCGTATTCGATAAATCAATCGCAACCTGGCCGAGGCTTTCAGACAACGTGTCGCGGATGGTGGCTTCGGTGACAAAGCCGAGCTGCACTAAAATTTTACCGAGCGGTGATTTCAGCTTGCGCTGCTCGGTCAGGGCAATTTTCAGCTGGTCGGATGAAATGATGCCTTGCGCAAGCAGGGTCTGACCCAGCGGCAATTGCGAAACCGGCGAGTTCATTTCATTCATGTTTTGATCATCTGATTTGCGTGCGCGGACTAATTCGCAGAACGCGCATTTTGTAGTTCGGCGATGCGGCGCTGGACCACGCTTCGGTCAAATTGCGCGCCCGCTTTGAGGGCTTGCGCGAGCGATTTTTGATAGTAGTCGAGTGCCAGTCGTGACTGGTTCAGCTGATCGAGGCTCACCGCAAGGTTGTATAGATAATCGGCGTTGTCGGCGTCGAGCCGATAAGCCTCAAAGAAAGCCTGCTGCGCCTCGGTCCAGCGGCGCTGACTCGCATAAAGATTGCCAAGTGAAAATTGCAGCGAGGCCGCGTTGGGATCTTTGTAAATCAGCACTTTGAGTTCAGCTTCTAATTGTCCGGGCGCCTCGGACTTGGTGCCGCCGCCGGCCCCCGCCCCTACTCCCGCACTCTCGCTCACGGCCAGCAGGCCCGCAATCGCCATGCTGTTGCGTGGATCAAGCTCCAGCACACGCCGATAGTGGCGCGCGGCCAGGGCGTTGTCACCGCTGCGCGCGGATGCCGCCGCCAAACCGAGCTGCGCATCCAGACTGAGGGGCGTGACCCCGACCAGTTGAGCATAGAGTTTTTTCGCCTGAGCATAATCGCCGCGCGTTAACGCCGAATACGCGGCGCTGAGTTCCGGCGAAACCTTAGGCGAATCGATGGACTGGGAAAGACGCAAACGAACCGGCGCTTCGCGGCTTGCCGGCGATTGTTTCAAGCTCTGCGCCAACAGCTCACGCTCGGTCAATTCGCGCGCGGGGCCGGGTATGGTGGTGATTGTGGCGCTGATGGCCGGCGACTTCGGCAAGGGCGCGTTGGCAAGCGGGGGTGGTAACAACGGCGGCAGCAACGGTGGCAATGGTGATTGCGCAGGATCGATCACCGACGCAACGGCAGATCCTGCGGCTACCGATGCAGAGTTTGCCGTGGCGGTTGAAGCCGGAATTTGCCCGACGCTAGCTGAGGCCGGCGGCAGCGCTGGCGCGGTTGGTGACGCACGACTGGCGTTGCTGGAATTATTGAAAAGCGTTGGCCCGAACAGCTGCCAGCCAAACCACCCGACCGCCCCTAGCACCACAATGCCGACCGCAACCGCAGGCAACATCCATGGTGCAGAAACTGTCTTAGGCGGCGCAGTTCTTTTTGGGATAAGGACGGCTGGCTTAATGTTATTCCGATCCGCTAGCGAATCTGGTGGCGGGGCTATTGCCTGTATGCCTTCTGTCGATCTCGCCGCGCGAGCTGAAGTATTGGATGCGGGTGGCCGCCGGAGCAGAGGCACACCGGTGGCGGTTGCGGGCGCCGCAAATGTGGTGGGGAGGGCGGTGGCGAAGAAGGGCGCTGGCGCGGGTGATTCATCCGCTGCGTCCGGTATAGCCGACGAGGCGGGCTCCGTTGTTTCATGCTCCGTCAGCGCCAGTTCGCGTCGCTCTGGGCCCGTATAAGCCGCATGTTCTTCAGCGCCATCGCCAGGCTTGGCAACCCCAGCAGCAGGCGCTGCCTCACCCGCCTTCGCCTTCTTGGCCTGCTCGGCGCGTTTTAGTGCATCGAGTAACAGGCTCATAGCACGTTCCTCATGGGGTTTTCCGTGTGCCCACGTCGTCTGTGTTGCGGTCAGCGGGGCTGGCGGGATAGAGCGCAGGAATTAGCGGCTCAGCCTCTTTGAAAAATTTACTATCGGGCAGCAGGCGACGATAGGCGGAGAAATCAGTCTCGACGCTGGCGTCTTTGATGACGATAGGGCGCAGAAAAATCACTAACTCTGTTTTCCTGCCTGTATCGTTACGCGAGCTGGTTAAGTCTCCGATTAATTTCCATCGCGAAACAATCGGCAAGCCTGCGCGCTGTTCATCGAACGTATCTTGCATCAGCCCGCCAAGAACGGCTGTCTGCCCGCTCGGGATACGCAGTACAGTTTCAAATTCACGAGTTTGAATTTGTGGAATTAGATTTTGTGGGTTTTGCTGATTGCTACCGACCGCTGGAAAAAATGCCGGATTGGGATCGACGGCATAACCAGTGATCTTCGTGATGCTGGGTCTTACGCTCAGTGTAACAATGTCACCTGCGCTAATTTGAGGCGTAACGTTCATCACGAAGCCTTCAGGGACAACGTTTGGCGTCGACGTATATGTATCACGCGTTCCTGGCGTGCCAAGCGTTGCAACGGTGCCGGGTGTCGAGGTGACGGTAAAGTACACTTTATTCTCCACGACTTTCATTACGGCTGTTTGGTTGTTTAACGTAGTAATGCGGGGGCTGGAAAGAACTTTAGTATTGCCGAAGGTATCTAGCAGTTTGATAGATGACTTGATTGCACCCCCTACCGCAGCATTTGGATTGTTGTACTGAATACCAAAGAATTGCTGCGACCCGGTTATCGGGCTTGCGGGGAAGGAGGGCGTGATAAAACTTTGTGTAAACGAATAGCCAAGACCTTTAAGCCCCAATGCTGACCAATCCACGCCGGATTGATAGTTGTCATTCAATGTAACTTCAACCACCGTCGCTTCAATCAACACTTGGCGGCTTGCACTGCCTGTGACTTGCGCAATGAATTCGGCTACTTTTTCTTGCTGACGTAGAGTTGCTCTTACGAAAACTGTGCCCGTTTCTGCATTCACAATGACCGAAGCGGCCTCGCGAAAGGTCAGCGTTTGCGTCGTTGATTGTGATTCAACTTGCGATTCCGCCACGCCGGGGCCGGTGGTTTCGGTACGGTTATTGGTGCGGCCACTGGTTCGATTCGTGGCGGACCGCTGAGCCGTGGTTTGATTGCGATTCGATGCAGTCAAGCCCTGTGATTGATCTTTCACAAACGTCTCGGAGCTGCCTTCGGGCAACAATTTATCGGTGTCGCGCAGCATGTCCTTGATGTTTTTTTCCAGGCTGTCCCAAAACCTGTTTTTGGATGCGTTGTCGATTCTGAGCTGCGTTGTGTTTTGACCGCCGCTACCGCTGGTGGTGGCACCTGTCAGCCCGGTGCTCGGCCCCACCACTTGGGTCTGCACGCCAATGGAGGCGGTCGAATCACGTGTCATGTTCACGTAATCCACACGGTAGAGTTTGAGATAGGGCGAATCTTTCATCACCACCAGATTGAGCCCGTCCGTCTCAAAGCGCATATCGACTTGCTTGGCAACGCGAGTCAGAATTTGCCGCAAGGTCTGGTCAATTGCGTTTAGCGTGACGCGGCCTTCGATGCCGGGATGCACGTCGATATTGACTTTGGTATCACGGCTGATCGCAAACAGTAAATCCTCGACCAGCACATCCTTGACGGTAATCGAATAACGCACTTCATCTATGCGCGCCTGCGGCGGTGGCGGGAGCGGAACCTGGCGCACCGTGTCTGGAACATTGCCACGGGTGGGCGAGTTTGGCACGGACGCGTCGCGCGGTTCGGCTTTGAGATGGCCGTCTACGCGTGCCACTGGCAACGTGCCGCACCCTGCCAGGGTGAGTATTAAAGCGCTCACTATGCCGGTGATGGCTTGTCGATTTTTACGGACCTCATTTTTGCGCGGATCGCCACTTAGCCCATCAGCAGATGAGGACGCGGAAATGCACTCAGTCATGTGGCTTCGTTTAGATAAATTCACAAAGATGGATTCATAAAAATAGATTCATGGATGTAGCCTCGTGGTGGGTGGAAGCGCACAACTTAATTAGCAATATATTCAGGTTGAGCAAGCGCATCACTACAGGTTGATTATGTAATAAAAGCAAAGACTTGGCGAAGCAATTAATCGGGTCGAGATTAGCTAAAACGTGCTGATGCTGAGGCGCGGAATTTTTTATGGCTTTGGCGCGGGGCTAATGCTTGATCTAACGGTGGTCGGTAAAACAACGGGTCGTAAATCTTCGCGTATCGATTTGATGGATCGCACATAAGGGCTGTACTGGCTGACCGTGGCTGAAAGTTTCGCCAGTGACTGGGTGGCCGCCGCGCGATTTGCGAACGGGCCGAACAGCACGCTCACCCTTGGATTGGCGGTGTCATCTGAGCTGGCCGAAGGTGCCAGCATGATCCGATCGCTGCTGAGCTCGCGGCTGATCGCACGCAAAAAATTTTCAATCGCCACTGATTCTCGTGGATCTGCCGTCATTAACTGGATTGCCGACGGGGTGCCGGTCAGGGCATTCAAGCGTGAAACATCAGCGTTCATGCGGGCTTCCAGCCAATTTAGGCTGCGTGATCCGGTCGATGCTGGTGTTTGTAAGCTCCCACTGTCGGTGAGCGGCGCAATTACCGCTAAGATGGGTGCCGCCACCGGTGCACGCACTGGCTGGTCTACTCGCGTCGTGGTGTTGGATGGTGGCACGGCTACCGGCGCCGCCGCCACGGCCGGGATGGCAGCGGCAGTAGCAATGGGGGTGGGGGTGCGATCCAGCGCAGTCATGCGGCCCGCCCCGAAGCCAATGACTAAGCCAATCACGAGCCCGATCAGCAGCACGCTCGCCAGCGCCAAGCGGCGCTGCCCGGCGTTAGTCTCATTAGTCGTTTTTGCTGCATCACCGGCCGCATATTCAAGCGGATTAACCGGAACCGTTGGTAAAACAATTTGCGTATCGGTGATGGCAGCCCGCACATGGTCTGGCGTGATGGTGTGGGTGCCTGCCGCATACGCCGCGAGCATCGTTTTGTCGGCATAAATATTGATGCGACGCGTCAGGCCCTCAGAGGCTTCAGCAATCAGCTTTAGCGCGTCGGCGCTGAATAAATCCGGGCCTTTGTAACCGGCGGCGCGTAAGCGAAAGTTAACGTAATCTTTGATGTCATTGGCGGGCAAAGGCTGCAACTGAAAACTATGCGTAATGCGTTCCTTGAGCTGCCGCATATGCGGCAGCGACAGGTGCTGATCGAGTTCGGGCTGGCCAAACAGCACAATCTGCATCAATTTGTCGTGGCTGGTTTCCAGATTCGACAGCAGGCGAATTTCTTCCAGCGTTTCCAGTGGCATCGCATGAGCTTCGTCAATCAGCGCGACGACTTGCCGCCCTTCGGCGTGAATCGCGATCAATTTTTCTTGCAGCGCGCGGACCAGTTTGGTGGTGCTGACGCCATGCGTTTCCAGGCCAAGATCGCCGGTAATGACGGCCAGCATTTCATCGCGCGATAGTGACGGCACCGCAAGATAAATGGTTTCCACAGTGTCGGGCAAGCGTTCCATTAGCACCCGACAGAGCATGGTTTTGCCCGCGCCCACTTCGCCGGTTACCTTCACCATACCTTCGCCGCTGGTGATCGCGTAAATCAAGCCTTCGAGCGTTTCGCCACGGTTGGCACCTGCGAAAAAAAATTCGGTATGCGGGGTAATTTTGAAAGGCGCTTCGGCTAGGCCGAAATGTTCGAGGTAGATCGTCATAAGTCGTTGCTCATAGCTCGAAGTGTAGCATTGGCAGTGGCGTCATTCAGGGTCTACAAGCGCGGTTGCTGACTGGGGCGCAGCACGTCCAGACGGCTATAGAGCGTGGAACGGGACAAGCCAAGCAGCTTGGCTGCCTGGGTCATGCTGCCTTGTGAGATCGCGATCGCAGCGTCGATATATTGCAGTTCTAGCGCCGCCAATTTTTGATCGAGGCTGAAGGCGTTGAACGCAGCGATGGCCGATTCGATATCCGCGCGCGGATTGAGCGTTTGAACAGGTGGCGACGGTGCGTCGCGGGCGCCGAGGGCGTCGAATTCTTGCAACAACTCATCAACGCCCACCACGTAGCCTGCATATTTGGCGGTCAGGCGAATCACGATATTTTTGAGCTCGCGAACATTGCCGGGAAAGCTGTATTGCAGCCATGCCTCGCGCGCCGCATTGTCGATGATAAAAGGCTGGGCGGTGGTTTGCTTGTTAGCCTGCTCCGCGCCGACGGCGAGTTGGGCTTGGGTGGTTTGGCTATTGAACAGCGTGCGGTAGTGCTCCATCAACTTCAATTTGTCAGTGCCCAAATCACGCAGCGGCGGCACTTGAAGCGAAAAAACCGACAAGCGATGGAATAAATCCGCGCGAAAACGCCCCGCTTTCACCTCGGCTTTCAAATCGCGGTTGGTGGCGGCAACGATGCGCGCCTTTGATGTTCGCGTTTGCGTTTCGCCCACGCGCTGGAATTCTCCGTTTTCCAGCACACGCAGCAGCTTGGGCTGCAAATCCAGCGGCAATTCGCCAATCTCGTCTAAAAATAATGTGCCCTCGCCGGCATCCTCAAAATATCCACTGGTCGCGCTGACGGCGCCGGTGAATGCGCCTTTCGCATAGCCGAACAGGGTGGGTTCTACCAGATTCGCCGAAATGGCGGCGCAATTCAGCGCGAAAAAGGGTTGTTTGGCGCGCGCGCTGAGGTGGTGCAATGATGCCGCGACCCGCTCTTTGCCGCTGCCGGATTCGCCTTCAATCAGGGCGGGATACATTGATGACGCATAGGTGTCAATCTGCGCACGCAGCTGGCGTATTGGCTGACTGTCACCGATCAAATCGTAATTTTGCACATCACGCGCAGCGCTTGTTTCAGTATCTTGGCCTTTGAGCGCGGCAAACAGCTGCCGTTTCAGGCGCGCAGGATCACACGGCTTCGGCACCAACTCGGCCGCACCCAGCGCACGCGCGCGGCGGCCATTGGCAGCTTCGTTTTGGCCAGTTAATACCAGCACGCGAATATGTGCTGAATACGCCAGTAAATCACCGACCAGCCGAAAGCCCTCGGTGGGCAGATAGGGCAGCGGTGGTAAACCCAAATCAATTAATGCCAATACGGGCTTGAATTTGCCACTTTTGAGTAGCGCCATCGCGCCCGCCCTTGATTCGGCGACCGCAATATCAAAATCGGGCCCAAGCGCGAACGACAGCGATTCGCCAATCAGTGGATCATCATCAACAATCAGCAGAGAAGGCTTGGTTTGCACGCGCGGGAGGTGGTTCCGAATTGTGAATTGAGGTTAAAAACAGCACTGAGACAAAAAAGTGAGGCTACAGCAGTCGCTGAAGCTAAATGCGGCTCAGCACAGGTAACAAATCTGCATCTGACTTATGTATTAGTGTTGCTGCCCGATGTTGTCAGCGATTATAGTCAGATCACCGGAACGTTCGGCTATTTGTCTGCTCCCAAGCAGGTTTCTGGGATGTTTGACGGCCCATTTTTCCAGCCGTGCTTATTAAACATCGACTTGCTTCACGTCCTGTCCCCGCTCGTCACCCGAACTCGATACCAGAAGCGAATCAATTACTTAATCAATGTTTTACCGCACGATGTTAGAATGAGAACAAATCAAGCGGGCATGACTTTTACTCATCGCCAACGCGCCCTTCAGCTCACAAAATCCTATCCATGCCCGACACGAATTCATCCGCGCCGCTCGTTGAAATTGACAATGTCAATTTTTCTTATGGCAAACGCTCGATCTTAAAGGGCATCAGCCTTTCTGTGCCGCAAGGCAAAGTCGTCGCCATCATGGGCGGATCGGGTTGCGGAAAAACCACGCTGCTGCGCCTTATTGGCGGGCAGTTGATTGCATCCAGCGGTGCGGTGCGCGTGAGCGGACAAGATGTCGGCAAGCTTGATCGTGATGGTTTGTATGCCATGCGCCGCAAAATGGGTATGTTGTTTCAATTCGGCGCGCTGTTCACAGATATGACGGTGTTCGAAAATATTGCGTTCCAGCTTCGTGAGCACACTGATCTGCCTGAAGAAATGATCAGCGATCTGGTGCTGATGAAGTTAAACGCGGTAGGTCTGCGCGGCACGTCAAAACTTTTTCCGTCTGAATTATCCGGCGGCATGGCGCGCCGTGTGGCGCTGGCTCGTGCCGTAGCGCTCGACCCGATGTTGATCATGTACGACGAGCCGTTTGCCGGGCTTGACCCGATTTCACTTGCGGTGGTCGGCCAGACGATTCGCAAGCTCAATGATGCGCTCGGCGGTACCTCCATCTTAGTCACGCATGATGTGATGGAGTCGCTACAGATCGTCGATTATTTGTATTTCATTTCAGATGGCTGCATCGTGGGGCAAGGCACGCCCGATGAAATCCGCGCTTCGACCGAACCGTATGTCCGGCAGTTTGTACATTCTGAAATGGATGGCCCCGTGCCGTTCCATTACCCTGCGGTGCCGTATGCCGATGAGCTCGGCCTCACTTCTCTAAAACCATCCGATTGTTGATGTCCTAATTTTATTCTATGCAGAAAATCTTGAACATCATTAACGGGCTGGGCTTTAGAACCATTGAAACGCTATGGCGTTTTGGTGCCATGGTGCGATTTTCATGGCTGATTTTGCTGCATTCGGGCATGAGTTTCCGCCGCATCAGCCTCACCATTCGCGAAATCTATTTTTCGGGGGTGATGTCGCTTGTCATTATTATGGTGTCGGGCTTGTTTGTCGGCATGGTGCTGGCATTGCAAGGCTATGAGACGCTGCAAAACTACGGCGCCCAGGAACAAATGGGCGTATTGACCGCGCTGTCCCTGGTGCGCGAACTTGGTCCAGTGGTATCCGCGTTGCTGTTTGCCAGCCGCGCGGGATCGGCGATTACAGCAGGCATTGGCCTGATGAAAGCCACCGAGCAGCTGAAAGCCATGGACATGATGGCGGTGGACCCGATCGCTCGCGTTGTGGCGCCCCGTTTCTGGGCCGGGGTTTTTTCAATGCCCCTACTTGCCGCCCTGTTTTCAGTCAGCGGCATTATCGGCGGTTACTTTGTTGCAGTTGCGTTGACGGGCATTGATGCGGGCGTATTCTGGGGCAATATGCAGGCCGCCGTGGATGTGCGCTACGATATTTTGAATGGCGTGATCAAATCTGTTATTTTCGGGATTGCAATTTCAATCATTGCCACTTTTGAAGGCTTCGACGCAGAGCCCACCGCGGAGGGCGTTTCGGCCGCAACTACTCGTACCGTTGTAACCGCCGCGCTGTCGGTGCTGGCACTCGACTTCATGCTCACCGCGTTCATGCTGCGCACCGCGCCCTAGCAAACCCAAACCATTGATGTGATGTTGAAAAGAGAGTAAATATGGAACGAAAAACATATGATTTATGGGTTGGTCTTTTTGTCATTGCCGGTTTTCTGGCGCTGATCTTTTTGGGCTTTCAGGTTGGTGGCTACTCCGAAGAGCGCTCAACCAAAACCTATAATGTGGAAGCGCGATTTGAGAATATCGGTGGCTTGAAAATGAAGGCACCGGTCAAGAGCGCGGGCGTTCTGGTTGGTCGCGTGAATGATATCCATTTTGACAACAAAAAATTCCAGGCTGTCGTTACCTTGGCGCTGGATACCCGCTACCAGTTTCCAAAAGACACTACGGCCTCGATTTTGACCTCAGGCTTGCTGGGTGAAGTATTTATTGGCTTTGATGCAGGCGGTGATGAAAAGAACTTGGCTCAGGGCGACAATATCAAGCTTACCCAGTCGGCAGTTGTTTTGGAACGCTTAATAGGCCAGCTCATGTTTGGCAAGGCGGCAGAAGGCAGTGACAAGAAGTAATCTATAAAAGTGAGCGCTAACATTCTTGTCAGGGTCAGTCTATTCAATGGTCTTATTGCCTCACCGTTACTCCCACTCGCGGTTCGGTAAACTTTTTACCGCACGTTTCGTTATTACGGCTGCATCAATTTTGATGCAAGGGTTCAATTTAAGGAAAGCTTAAAAATATGTGGAAGAAAATTTTTACGAGTGCCGCCGTTGTGGTGACCGTTGCACTTTCGTTTGCCAGCCTCAATGCCCATGCCGAGGATGCCGCCGACGAGGTCATTCGCAAAAACGTGAATGAAGTTCTAAGCGCGCTTAAATCTGACAAGGATATGCAGTCCGGTGATATCAAGAAAATCGAAAAGCTGGCTGAAGAGAAAATTCTGCCGCACTTTAATTTTCCACACATGACGCAATTAGCGGTAGGCCGTAATTGGCGTGACGCAAGTGACGCACAAAAATCATCGTTGACGGAACAATTTCGCACGCTATTATTGCGGACTTATTCATCCACGCTGTCGCAGTATCGTAATCAGACGATTGACGTAAAGCCATTGAAAACGGCTGCTGCCGATACAGAAGTTGTCGTTAAAACGGCGGTTATTCAGCCGGGCGGCCAGCCGATTCCAATTGATTACAGCATGGAGAAAACGCCCACCGGTTGGAAAGTTTTTGATGTGCTGATTGATGGCGTATCGTTGGTTACCAATTACCGCAGCTCGTTCAATACCGAAATCAAGGCCAGCGGTATTGATGGTCTGATTAAATCTTTGACGGATCGTAACGCGAAGAATGCCAGCAAAAAATAAACAACCGCTAGTAGTATCCGACCACTCCAGTACGGTGGTCGGCGAAACGCTCATGTTGGATGGGGCCTTGAACCTCTCCAACATGCCGCGTCTGCTCGCGGAGACCGCCGCATACGTAGCCCAGCCGACACTGCCCGCTGCGCTGGTGATTGATTTCGCCGCAGTGACCGACGTTGACTCGTCCGGCGTGGCCTTGCTGCTTCACTGGCGACGCGAAGCGGAGAGACTCCGCAAACCGCTTCGGTATGTTCATCTACCGCCTAACTTGGCCTCGCTGGCCGAGTTGTATAGCGTTGATGAAATGATTCACTGCCCGATACAAAAACAAACAGTGGACGTGGCCAACACGTAAAGCAAGTAGCTTAGTAAAGCTGCAAGAGGGACAAAGGTGGCGAAAAAAGCGCAACATGCCGCTACACGACGCTACAGCGCAAAACAAGCACCACAAGTACAATCACAAGAACTAGCGACACAATCAGAGGTCGGTATCACTGATGAATAATGCATTACGAGTCGCTTGCATATGATTTGCGCAAACGCTGAACATCGACTCTATAAAATACCCAAAATCTGCGGATCCAAAAAATAACGCAGATAACGCTGTCAGCGGACGGCACACACCACCAACACAGATCAAGCAACCCAAGCTCCAGCCATGACAATCGCCATTGATGTTCACGGCGTAGAAAAACGCTACGCCTCTTTCACCGCCCTTGCGGGTGTATCGCTGCGCGTGGAAGAGGGCGAATTTTTCGCGCTACTCGGGCCGAATGGGGCGGGTAAAACCACGCTTATTTCCTGTCTCGCGGGCCTGACCCGCGCTAACGCAGGCAGTCTGCAAGTGATGGGCCACGATGTCGTGACCGATTATCAGGCGGCACGTTTGGCGCTTGGCATTGTTCCGCAGGAGATCGTATTCGACCCATTTTTCTCGGTTCGCGAGACGCTGCGATTTCAGGCGGGCTATTTCGGTATTGCTCGCACTGCGGCTCTGGATGCTTGGATAGATGAACTGCTCGCCAAACTCTCGCTCACCGATAAGGCCGACCAAAATATGCGTCAGCTTTCAGGCGGTATGAAGCGCCGGGTGCTGGTTGCACAGGCGCTGGTGCACCGCCCGCCGGTGATCGTGCTGGATGAGCCGACGGCAGGCGTGGATGTGGAGCTGCGCCAGACTTTGTGGAGTTTTATTCGTGAATTAAACGCACAGGGACACACTATCTTGCTGACCACGCATTATTTGGAAGAGGCGCAACAGCTCTGCTCACGGATCGCGATGATGAAGCAAGGCCGGATTGTGGCTCTGGATACGACCGAGCATCTGCTCAATGCATTTTCAGAGCGCGTGCTGCGGGTAAAGTTGGAAAGCGATTTGCCGGGTGCGCTGGTGCCGCTAAGGTCAAAGCAGCAGGGTGCATGGCATCAATTCGAGATTCACGATTACAGCGAGGTCGAATCGCTGCTAGCGCGCCTGCGCGAAGCTAGGGCGGTGATTTCAAATCTTGAAGTGACCGAGCCGGAGCTGGAAGCCGTGTTTGTCAAAATCATGCACCAGGATCAAAGTCAGGATCAAGGTGCGATAACGTGATCGGCTTTCAGACGCTGCTGCGTAAAGAGATTCTCAGGTTTTGGAAAGTCGCGTTCCAGACCGTTGCCGCACCCGTGCTCACCTCGCTGTTGTATCTGCTCATTTTTGCACACGTCATGTCCGGCTCGAATGCCGCCTTTCCCGGGGTGACCTACGAGCAATTTTTGATTCCGGGTTTGGCGATGATGACCATACTGCAAAACTCGTTTGCCAATACATCATCTTCGCTGATCCAATCCAAAATCACCGGCAATATCCTGTTTATCCTGCTGCCGCCGTTATCGCACTGGAATTTTTATTTCGCGTATGTCATCGCCGCGACCGTGCGTGGTCTCGCGGTTGGGCTGGGGGTGTTTCTGGTGGGATTTTTTATGACGCACATCCCCGTTCACAACGTCGCCTGGGTATTGGCGTTCGCATTTCTGGGCAGCGCCATGCTGGCCGCACTCGGTATTATTGCGGGATTGTGGGCGGATAAGTTTGATCAAATTGCGGCCTTTCAGAATTTCATCATCATGCCGCTGACGTTCTTGTCTGGTGTCTTTTACTCGATCAAATCATTGCCCGGTTTTTGGCAAATACTATCGCATTTAAACCCGTTTTTCTACATGATCGACGGATTCCGTTACGGCTTTTTTGGCACCTCGGATGTGCCGATCTGGCTGTCGTTTTCAGTTGCACTTGGCGCATTTGCAGTCCTCTCGGCGGGCGCGGTAGGGCTGTTAAAATCAGGCTACAAGTTACGTCAGTGATGTAAAGCCAATAACTATCGAGAATATTATGGTTACTCCCGAACAAATTGAAGGTTATTTAACCGCGAAGCTGGATTGCGACCATTTGGCCATTGATGGCGATGGCGCACACTTTCAAGCCGTTATTGTCAGCAACGCATTTGAAGGTAAATCGCGCGTTCAGCGTCACCAAGTAGTGTACAGCGCACTGGGTGACCGGATGCGCGAAGAAATCCATGCGCTATCCATGCAAACCTTGACGCCTGCCGAGTACCAAGCCCAGCAAGCGCGTTCTCCCCAATAGCCATAGCGACCGCTAGCGACCCACAGCGCATGATTACGATCGCCTTATCCAAGGGTCGAATTTTTGACGATACGCTACCACTATTGAACGCGGCCGGCATCACCCCGCTAGACGACCCTGAAAAATCGCGCAAGCTTATTCTCGACACCAATCGTGCGGATGTAAAGCTGGTGATCGTCAGGGCCTCTGATGTGCCGACCTATGTGCAATACGGCGCGGCCGATTTAGGTGTAGCGGGCAAAGACGTGTTGCTGGAATCGGATTGCATGGGTTTGTATCAGCCACTAGACCTGCAAATCGGCAAATGCCGGATGATGGTTGCTGTTAGGGAGGGCTTCGACTACGCGGCGGTGATGAAAAGCGGTGCGCGGCTGGACGTGGCCACAAAATATGTACAAATCGCTCGTGAACATTTTGCCCAAAAAGGTATGCACGTCAATTTGATCAAGCTCTATGGCTCGATGGAATTAGCGCCCCTGACCGGTTTGGCTGAGGCGATCGTCGACGTGGTTTCTACCGGCAACACCTTAAAAGCCAATAAATTAATTGCCGTTGAGGAAATTATGCCGATTTCAAGTCGTCTGATTGTCAATCGGGCGGCTTTGAAGTTAAAGCGTGACCAGATTCAGCCGATGATCGAAGCGTTTGAAAAAGCTATCTCCTAAATTTAAAACTCCTGCATAGGCGGGCGTTTTCGGGCATAAATAGCTCGAAACAGCCGCCAGTGCTGGCGAAACGATTAATTCCGCCATGCTTACGATTCAAAAATTACGGACAACCGACTCCCACTTTGAGGCTGACCTCAGTAAACTTCTTGCCTTCGAATCGGCGCAGGATCCGAAAGTGGAATCCATTGCGCGCGACATTTTGGCGCGCGTCAAAACCGAAGGCGATGCTGCCTTACTGGACACCACCGCGCGCTTTGACCGCTGGACACCCGCGTCAGCCGCCGCACTGGAAATCAGCCAGGATGATCTGAAGTCGGCGCTGGCCACCCTGCCCGCCGAGGTTCGAGCCGCGCTCGCCACCGCGGCGGCGCGTATCCGCACTTACCACGAGCATCAGCTACAGTCCTCATGGCAATACACCGAGGCCGACGGCACCGTGCTGGGCCAACAAATCACCGCGCTGGACCGTGCTGGGCTCTATGTACCCGGCGGCAAGGCCGCCTATCCCAGTTCGGTATTGATGAACGCTGTGGCGGCCAAAGTGGCGGGTGTCGGCGAACTCATTATGGTCACGCCCACCCCGGATGGCGTGGTTAATCAAACCGTGTTGGCGGCGGCGGCGCTGGCAGGTGTAGACAGGGTATTTCGCGTCGGCGGCGCGCAGGCAATTGGCGCGCTGGCTTTTGGTACGGCGACCGTGCCGCCGGTCGATAAAATTGTCGGGCCGGGTAATGCGTTCGTGGCCGCAGCCAAACGATTCGTATTCGGTCAGGTGGGCATTGACATGGTGGCAGGGCCTTCGGAAATTCTGGTCATTGCTGATGGCAGCACCAATTGCGATTGGGTGGCGATGGATCTATTTTCGCAGGCTGAACACGACGAGATTGCGCAATCCATTTTGCTGTGCCCTGACGCCGCCTACATTGACAGGGTCGCGGCCAGTATGGAAAAGCTGCTCGCCACTATGCCGCGCGCCGACATTATTCGTGCTTCGCTGTCGAATCGTGGCGCGCTCATTCAGGTTCGCGATCTCGATGAGGCTTGCGACATTGCCAATCGCGTCGCGCCTGAACATCTGGAACTGTCGGTCGCTCATCCCGAATCTTTACGCTCCAAAATTCGCCACGCAGGGGCCATTTTTATGGGTCAATTTTCGTCCGAATCGCTGGGGGACTATTGCGCCGGGCCGAATCACGTTTTGCCGACCTCGCGGACCGCACGATTCTCTTCGCCGCTCGGCGTTTATGATTTTCAAAAGCGCTCATCCATCGTTCATGTCTCGCGCGAAGGTGCACAAACACTGGGTCGCGTTGCTGCCACGCTGGCGCGCGCGGAAGGGCTGGAAGCGCATGCGCAATCCGCAGACCTCAGACTTAGATAAATTCAGGTTGTCGTCACCGATGGAACCCAGCGATATTATTCGCGCCGAAATTACCGCGTTATCCGCCTATCAGGTGCAGCACAGCGCGGGGCTGATTAAACTTGACGCGATGGAAAACCCTTATAGTTTTCCATCAAGCCTCCAGGATGCCCTATTGGCGCGGCTTTCCACGGCATCACTCAACCGCTATCCGAGCGCCGATGCGCCGGAATTGAAAGCTGCCATTCGTCGCGCCATGAATATTCCAAAGGAGCTGGATATTCTGCTCGGCAATGGCTCGGACGAAATTATTCAAATCATTGCGATGGCGTTGGCCAAGCCGGGTGCCGCGTTGCTATCCGTCGAGCCGGCATTTGTGATGTTCAAAATGATCGCAATATTTTGCGGCATGAAATATGTTGGCGTACCGCTCACCGCCGATTTTGAAATCGATGTTGAGGCGATGTTGGCCGCGATTCAACGTGACCAACCGGTCGTAACCTTTATCGCGTATCCGAATAATCCAACCGGCAATTTATTCAGCCGCGACGCGATTGCTCGGATCATCAGCACCTGCGAAAAACACCATGGCCTGGTGGTAGTGGATGAAGCTTATTTCGCGTTTTCGAGCGAGTCGCTTTTGCATGAAGTGCGGCACTATCCCAATGTCGTATTGATGCGGACCGTGTCCAAGTTGGGACTGGCTGGCGCACGTTTGGGCGTGCTCATCGGCGACCGCCGCTGGCTGCAGGAATTCAATAAATTGCGGCTGCCGTACAACATCAACATCCTCACGCAAACCGCAGTGACGTTTGCGATGGAACATTACACGGCGTTACTGGATCAGGCCCGATTAATCACCGATGAGCGCGCGCGTCTGGCCGCGGCATTGAGCGCGATACCAGGCATCCATGTCTTCCCGTCGCAAGCCAATTTCTTGCTGATTCGCGTCGCTGACGCGGCCCGCGTTTTTTCCACCTTCGTCTCGCGTAAAATCTTGGTGAAGAATCCCAGCCAATCGCATGCATTGTTGTCGAATACGCTCAGGCTTACCATCGGCTCGCCTGACGAAAACGACGCGATGATTTCTGCTTTACAAGCTACTCCCGGAATTTAAAGATATGAGAACCGCCGATATCACTCGCAATACCAAAGAAACCGAAATCCGCGCCATCGTTAATCTGGATGGCAAAGGCGTTTCCAAACTTGATTCGGGCATCCCGTTTCTGGATCACATGATTGATCAGATTGCGCGCCACGGCATGATCGACATCGAGTTGAAAGCCACCGGCGATTTGCATATCGACGCGCATCACACGGTTGAAGATGTAGGCATTACGCTGGGTCAGGCGATTGCGCAAGCAGTCGGTAACAAAATGGGCGTGGTGCGCTATGGTCATGCCTATGTACCGCTGGACGAGGCGCTATCGCGGGTGGTGATTGATCTGTCGGGGCGTCCGGGGTTGAGTTTTAACGTCAATTTCACACGCGCTCGCGTCGGTGAATTTGATGTCGATCTATTTATTGAATTCTTTCAGGGCTTTGTGAATCATGCCCTGGCCACTGTGCATATCGACAATATTCGCGGTGTCAATTCGCATCATCAAGCCGAGACCATTTTCAAGGCGTTCGGCCGTGCGCTGAGGATGGCCTGCGAGCTCGATCCGCGCGCCGTCGGGATACTGCCTTCGACCAAGGGCTCACTTTAAAGTCAGTTAATTTTTTTAAAGCCATATTAAAAAACGCCACATTGAAAAATGCCACATTAAAACGCCAGTGCTGGCAGGCGTTTCAGAGTAATTGTTGCCATAAAAGCCCGTCTCTATTGGGGTTTAAGTCCGGCTGTTATTCAACTGCCACACCAACACGCTCATGAAAAAACTCGTCGTCGTTGATTACGGAATGGGCAATCTGCGTTCGGTGGCGAAGGCGCTTGAATTCGTGGTGCGCGAGCGCGGACTGGTGTTCGAGGTGTCCATTTCTGGCTCGCCGCAAGCGGTGCGCGAGGCGGACCGGGTGATTTTTCCCGGCCAGGGTGCGATGCCTGATTGCATGCGCTATTTGCGCGAAAGCGGTCTTGAAGACGCCGTGCGCGCCAGCGCGCAAACAAAACCGTTTTTCGGGGTATGTGTTGGCATGCAGATGTTGTTTGATATTTCAGCCGAAGGCGACACGCCCGGCCTCGGCATTTTTGCGGGCAAGGTGGCGAAATTTCAACCCTTGGATCGAACCCTGAAAGTGCCCCACATGGGCTGGAATGAAGTGGTGCAAACGCGGATGCATCCCGTATTCAGCGGTATCGCCAATGCAGAGCGCTTTTATTTCGTGCATAGTTACTTTTGTGCGCCGGCGGATGAGGGTGCGAATGATCAAAAAATAACCACGGCGATCACAAATTACGGCGGTGAGTTTACGGCGGCAATCGGGCGTGATAATATTTTTGGTTCACAGTTTCATCCTGAAAAAAGTCACCATGCCGGTTTGAAGTTGTATGAAAATTTTCTCCACTGGAATCCGTAATTAATTTTATTTTTTATCTTCCAACGCGACTTCCCCAAATCACCCATTCAAGCCCCACATGTTAATCATTCCGGCAATTGACATCAAAGACGGCCAGTGTGTCCGCCTCGAAAAAGGTGAAATGGCATCCGCCACCGTGTTCTCGAATAACGCAGGAGAGACCGCGCGTAAATGGCGGGATCTGGGGGCCAAGCGATTGCATGTGGTCGACCTTAACGGCGCCTTCGCAGGCAAGCCGAAAAACGAGAAAGTGGTGAAAGAAATTATTGCGGCGGTGGGCGAGGATGTACCGATTCAGTTGGGTGGCGGGATTCGTGATCTCGACACTATCGAGCGCTATCTGGATGATGGTGTCAGCTACATTGTGATTGGCACGGCAGCGGTCAAAATTTCCGGCTTTCTGCATGAAGCCTGCGATGCCTTTCCGGGCCACATCATCGTGGCACTCGATGCCAAGGAAGGTAAAGTCGCCACCGATGGTTGGTCAAAATTGACCGGACATGATGTGATTGATCTGGCGGTACGTTTTCAGGATTACGGTGTCGAAGCAGTGATCTATACCGACATTGGTCGTGACGGCATGATGACCGGCGTGAATATCGAGGCGACCGTAAAGCTCGCGCAGGCGCTCACCATCCCCGTGATTGCCAGCGGCGGCTTGAATGATATGGAAGACGTGAAACGGCTCATGGCCGTAGAAGATGAGGGCATCATGGGGGCGATTACGGGCCGCGCCATTTACGAGGGAAAACTTGATTTCGCCAAAGCGTGCGAAATCGCCCATGCCAGCGAAAAATAGTGGCGTTTTGACAGTACTTCGTACATTTAATAGCAAAACGCCACCATTGGACGTTCTGTTCGAGCATAAATGCCTCAATCGCCGCGCCAGTCAATGACTTTAATATGGTAGTTCCCCATGCTAGCTAAGCGCATCATTCCTTGCCTTGACGTTAACGCAGGCCGCGTGGTCAAGGGCGTTAATTTCCTGAATCTGCGCGATGCGGGCGATCCGGTTGAAATTGCGAGAAAATATAATGACGAGGGTGCGGACGAAATTACTTTTCTCGATATCACCGCCAGCTCCGATCAGCGCGACCTGATTCTGGACATTATCGAGCGTGTTGCGGAGCAGGTATTTATTCCACTCACTATTGGCGGCGGGGTGCGCGAGGTCGGTGATGTGCGCCGCCTGCTCAATGCCGGCGCGGACAAAATCAGCATCAATACGTCTGCGGTGACCAACCCCCAACTCGTTAAGGAAGCGGCTGATAAATTTGGCTCGCAGGCGATCGTAGTGGCGATTGATGCACGCAAACGAGCGTCTGGCGATGGCTGGGAAGTCTTCACCCATGGCGGTCGCACGGCCACCGGACTCGATGCGGTCGAATGGGCAAAGCGCATGAATGCGCTCGGGGCCGGCGAAATTCTACTCACCAGTATGGATCGCGACGGCACCAGATCGGGCTTTGATTTGGCACTGACGCGCGCGGTTGCGGAGGCGGTTAGTGTACCGGTCATTGCGTCTGGTGGCGTCGGCAATCTGGACGATCTGGCTAATGGTGTGCTCGAAGGTAAAGCAGACGCCGTGCTCGCGGCATCGATTTTTCATTTCGGTGAATATACGGTGCGTCAGGCCAAAGAATGCATGGCGGCTCGTGGCATCGTGGTTCGGCTATGAATCCGTTGATGTTTGATGCAATAGCCTGGAACGAGCATGGTTTAGTCGCGGCAATTGCCCAGGACGCGTCCACCAAAGATGTCTTGATGATGGCGTGGATGAACCGCGAATCGCTGGAGTTGACGTTGAAAACCGGCGACGCGCATTACTGGTCGCGCTCACGAAAGGCGTTATGGAAAAAGGGCGAATCGTCTGGTCATATTCAGCATGTAAAGTCGCTTAGACTCGATTGCGACGGCGACACCATCTTGATGAGCGTGGAACAAATGGGCGGCATCGCCTGCCATACCGGACGTGAGAATTGTTTTTTCAATTTGGCCGAACATGGAAATTGGGTGGTTACCGCGCCTGTATTAACCCCGCCGCAACATTTCAAAACCGATTGACGATGATGAATGACACGCTGCAAAAACTTGAAGCCACGATCGCCGCACGGAAGAATGCGGCGCCGGATTCGTCTTACGTTGCCAAATTAAATGCAAAAGGCCTTGATGCGATCTTGAAAAAAGTTGGCGAGGAGGCATTTGAGACAGTAATTGCAGCGAAGTCAGGGTCGCGCGAGGACACCATCTACGAAACGGCAGATTTACTGTTTCACACACTCGTGATGCTGGCACATCAAAATATTGGCTTGGCTGATGTATTGGCCGAGCTGGATCGCCGCGAAGGCATTTCGGGCATTGTCGAGAAAAACGCGAGAACCGGATGAACAGCCCCGAGAAACCAGCAGCAAACACCAACGACACAATTTTCGGCAAGATCTTGCGCGGTGAAATCCCCTGCAAACGTGTTTATGAAGACGATGAAGTGCTGGCGTTTCACGATATTCATCCTGCGGCGGACGTCCACTTTCTGATTATTCCTAAACAATTTATCGCCAGTCTGGCCGAGGTTACGACAACAGATGTTGCGATATTAGGCAAGTTATTGGCCTTGGCGCCGGTATTGGCGGCGCAGGAGGGGTTGACCGACGGTTTTCGCACCGCGATCAATACCGGCAGGATGGGGCGGCAAGACGTGTATCATTTACATCTTCATGTGTTTGGCAACCGTCCAGGCAGTGATCCGTTGGGACTGATGGCAGGGGTAGCGTAGCACGGTAGCGCTAACCAATCATTCATACCGCCTGCGCCGGAACCTTGACGGCCTCCACGCATCATAACAATATCCACTCTGTAAATAGTCGCTGTAATTGCTTCAACAACAGCCTCAATCGTCCGCGTGAGTATTCCGCAATGAGGGCATTCATTTCTAGGAGATTAATATGGGAAGTTTTAGCATCTGGCATTGGCTGATTGTATTGGCCGTCGTCCTGCTTATTTTCGGGACAAAAAAACTGCGTAACATCGGCAGCGATCTGGGCGGTGCGGTCAAAGGATTCAAGGACGGCATGAAGTCGGATGAAGCCGATAAAAAGCCCGATCAATTGGCCACCGAAAAAACCGGTCAGACTATTGATGGCGAAGTGAAGGATAAACAAAAATCCTGATTTAGCGCGATTGGTTGGGCATTTACCCATTTTTTCAGACTTGTGCCCCGCCAATTCAGTCGCCTAAACCTCAACCCTAACCTCAATCGCCAAGTAGCCCATGTTCGGCATGGATTTTTACGAAATTGCCGTCATCGGTGTGGTGGCGCTGGTGGTGCTCGGCCCCGAACGCCTGCCCAAAGTTGCGCGCACTGCCGGTCACTTATTTGGCCGATTACAACGCTACGTCAACGGCGTGAAGGCCGATATCTCGCGCGAGATGGAAGCAAGCGAATTCGCAAAGCTGAGACAAGAGGTGCAAGACGCTGCCAAATCGTTTGAAAAAAGCGTGAATGAGCAAAGCCATGCGATTGCGGCCGAAGCGAAGGCCATCCAGATTGACGCCGAGAAATCGTTGGCGGACAAAACGGCTTCTGCTGCAGCTACCCCTGCTAATACGACAGCCGCTAACACCGATTTGAGCAACCTTGCCGCGCCAGATATAGCTGTTCCACCACTTGCCCCCCAAGTTCTACTCACGCAAGCAGAAATAATCGCCGCCGAAGATGCAGTGTTCGCAAACTCATCTGCCGCTATCTTGACATCAAGCCCCAGCAATGGCGCGGCTTTGCAGGCGGGTGTACAGGCATTTTCGTCTGAAGAGGCAAGCCGGACGGCCACCTTTGGCCAAGGCGCATTTGATTTTGGCATTGAGCCTTCGCCCCCCCGCCAGCGCGAAGCCGCCCGTGTGGCGGCACACGCGGGCGTCACCGCATGAGTGCAAACGTGAACGAAAGCGAGAGCGCCCAAGACAGTTTCGTTTCGCATCTGCTGGAGCTTCGCAGTCGTTTGGTCAAAGCCATTTCAGTTTGGCTGCTGGTACTGGTGCCGCTGATTACGCCGCCCTGGTTTTTGGCGGGCAAATTGTACGATTTTTTGTCGAAGCCAATGATCGACGCGCTACCCACCGGCTCTAAAATGATCGCGACCGGCGTGGTCGCTCCGTTCTTTATTCCGCTCAAAATTGCCATGCTGACGGCGTTTCTGATTGCGCTTCCGGTGATTCTCTATCAGGCGTGGGCATTCGTGGCGCCCGGGCTCTACAAACACGAGAAGCGTTTTGTGTTGCCGCTCATCTTTTCCAGCACCTTGCTGTTTTTTGTCGGTATGTCATTTTGCTATTTTTTCGTGTTCAAGATGGTTTTTTCGTTCATTGCGCAGATGGCACCCGCATCGATAAACGTGGCACCTGATATCGAAAATTACTTCAATTTTATTTTAGGTATGTTCATGGCTTTTGGCGTTGCGTTTGAAACGCCCATTGTCGTGGTGGTGTTGGTGGCCACCGGATTAGTTTCAATCAAAACGTTGACCGAGGTTCGTCGATATGTAATTGTCGGTGCCTTCATCGCGGCGGCGGTAGTCACCCCGCCTGATGTTGCATCACAATTAGCGCTCGCCATTCCACTCTGCATCTTGTACGAAATCGGCATCATCGCGGCACGCCTGTTTGTGAAGCCGAAAGCGGCTGAGGCGGCCGAGACAGATACAGCGGTTTCGTAACTGCATCTGCGTGCGTTTGCGCTCCAGTACCCCCTTACCCCGCCCCAGCGCACCATAAATTGCTTACTTGGCTATTACTGGAAACGCGGGCGGCGCCGGCTTTTGCATCGGCTCTTTAGCCATTTTGCCGAGTAAATAGCTGATCGCGGTGTCGAGCTGTGTGTCGCCCCCATTGAAGGTCGCGAACGGCAAGTTATCCACCGCAATATCCGGCGCGACGCCAACGCTCTCGGTGATCCACTCACGCTTGTTGCCGTCGTCCACGAACGAACCCAGTTCGCCCGCCCGCGCGAGGCCGTTATCAATCAAGCGGTTTTGATCAGACAGCCAAACACCGGCACCCGCCGTGGTCATGCCGATCAATGGTGCGATGCCGAGCCGTCGTAGCCCCTGCGCCATGGTTTCGCCGTCGGAGTAGGTGTCAGCATCAATCAGTGCAACGACGTGGCCGCGAAAAGCGAGTTGTTGATTGCTGAGTGCCTGGTCGGAATTTCGCGTCTGCCAGAAATGCCAGGCGCGTCGTTGCAGTTTCTCGATAACCCAGCTGTCAATACTGCCGCCCCGGTTGTACCGCAAATCGAGGATCAATCCCTCGCGCTGGAACACTGGATAAAACTCGCGGGCCCAGCGCGCAATATCAGCGGGGCCCATGGCTTGCAGATGCACATATCCGATGCGGTTGGTGCTGGCGCGATTGACGATGTTGCTGCGCTCGCGCTCCCATGTGAGGTAGCGCAACTCACGATCACGACGCGGATCAATCGGCGTAACGATCACATCGCGCGATTCCCCGCGGGTGTTCTGAATCGACAATAAAACCTGGCGATTATTTTGATTGCGCAGTAATTCACCCAGCTGACCCAAGCCAGGTGCGGCAGCGGAGATGCCATTTACCCCAGTGATGGTCTCGTTGAGCTTCACGTTCACCTCAGGACGCGCCAGCGGGCTACGCTCTTCCAACAATTCAGGATCGCCGCTAAATATCTTGATGACGCGAAAACCGAGCGGGGTTTTTTCCACATTGGCCGCCAGACTGCCGACATCAATGGCATCCGCGCCGCGCCGCAAATCCTGGGTAAACACCTGACTGTGTAATGCGGATAGCTCCGAAATCATTTGCGCAATCACGTCGTTTAGTTCTGCACGGTCGGTCACGCGCGCTATCAAAGGTTCATATTTGGCGCGGGCTTTTTGCCAATCCACGCCGTGCATATTCTTGTCGTAAAAGTAGTCGCGATGCATGCGCCACGCATCGACAAATATTTGTTTCCATTCTTGGCGCGGATCAAGCGAATACGTCCAGTCGTGCAAATTAACCGCGAATTTTGCCTGCTCCGTGGGAGGCGGTGCGGCCTTGCCCGCATCAAAAACAAATAAATCGTTCTGACGACGAATAAAAATTTTCTTGCCGTCCCGGGTTAATTCATATTGCCTGATATCTTCAAAAAACAACTCAATCGCCGACGGCGTCAATCCTGCGGCTTCGATAGTCACCGAGCGCAGAGATATTTTTCGCTCAACGCCGGCTTCCGTCACCTGAAAATAAAGCCGCTTGCCGTCGGTTGAAAGTGAGGTGTAGTTTCCAGCTGGAACCGGCACTTCATAAAGTCGCTCAGACAAGCCTGCCAGTACCAGTGGACTCACTTTCGGTGCGGCCTCGCGGGTGCTGTTGACCGCAGATAAGGGTTGGGTATCCGACGCCGACTCGCTACCACTCACACCGCCCGTGGGTTCTTCCTTGTGGGGCGCTGGCAGAGTTGGCAATGGCGGCACTGATGGCGCAGGCGGCTTAACGGTGGGGGGCGCGGGAGGCGTGATGGGTGAAGGCGCGGGCGCGGGGCGGGGTTCGGGCTTTTTTTCGGTTTCGGCCTTTTTCACAGGCTCGGGTTTTTGCAATTCGTCTTTCGGCAAGAACGGCCAACGAGCAACAGGATCAAGCGCCAGCGCATAGATCTTCGTTTGCCGATCAAAAAATGGTTCGGGACTACGCTGTCCCCAAGGGCTGGCCACGACCGATTGCAAATTGCGATCCGATAAAAAATAAAGCCATTTACCGTCGGGACTAAACGCGGCATCACGTGCGATGTAGCGGTCGCTGGTAAGCTGCGTTATTTTTTGGGTGGTGACCTCAATCAAATGAATTGCCTCAAACGAGTTTTCAGTGGCTTTGTTGAGCACCAGCCAACGGCTATCGGGCGACCAGACGATATTTTCATAGGAGTCAAAGGCACTCCGGTCAATCTGCATATCCAGCCCAGTTGCCAAATTAAGCAAATAGAGTCGGCGATCTTTGTCGGTGTGCGCGACCCATTTTCCGTCGGGCGACGGGAATGCCCGCTCGCGCAGCACGGACGCGCCTTTGGTGAGCTGTTTTGCGGTCCCCACCCCGTTCGCCGCATAGCGCCACAACTCCACTTCGCCCGAGGTATCGACGAAGGCATAGATCGATTTCCCGTCGGCCGAAAATACACCCCGGCGTGCCCGCGGTGCCATCAGGGATGACTCGTTGCCAGCGTCGCCGGTGTGCGTGACATCCACCCGCCGACCCGCGCCCGCAGGCACGACCAACACCTGTCCACGCACGGTAATTGCAACTCGGTCTCCGCTCGGTGAAGGCTCGATGTGGCTAACAAAATCCCACGGCGTTTTTATCCAGCGGGCGCGGGTTTGTTCGAAGTCGGATTGCAGCACAAGCTCGATTTTTCGGCTCACATTGCTGGCCGGATCCAGCGTGTAAATATCCGCACCATGCTGATACACAATGGTTTCGGTTTTAAGCGCCGTATTGACAAATATCGATGCGCCTCGGATATCAAAATCCGGGTGACGCGTGTGCTGCTGCAAATCGCGGCCCTCCATGTTCATCGACCATACGTTCATGATGCTGTCGCGATTGGATAAAAAATAAATGCGTGCGGCCCCACACATGGGCTGGCGGCTTTTGCCCTTGTAATCTGCGGTGAGTGGCTGCGCTTCCTCCCGGCCATTCCACCGCCATATTTTTTGCGCGAGCCCTCCCTCATAGCGTTTGAGACTGTCCGAGTTTGCAGGCTGTCGGGTAAAGACGATTGTGTTGCCGGCGTAGCAACCCTCAGCCGCATCAGCCAACGGCACCGCCTCCACTGCGCGGGTTTTGGTATCTACCGAATACAGCCGTGCGTTTGGTTTATCCGAATATCGCGCCGAGTTGTATAGTACTTTGCGATCACTCGCCCAGCCTTGTACGCGCGCAGTGTCGCCATCAAAGGTCAAGCGGGTTGGCGCGCCGCCGGTAATTGGCATCACGTAGACTTCGGCCGGCCCTTCGTAGCGCGCGGTAAACGCAACGGTTTTACCGTCAGGCGAAATCGCGGGATTGGATTCTTCGCTTGCGTGAGTGGTGAGCCGCTGCGCTGCGCCCCCGGAAATATTCGACCGCCAAATATCGCCCTCTGCCACGAATACGATTGCGTCTGCAGAAATCGCCGGTTGGCGATAGTAGCCAAGTGATGCGGTTTGCGCAAAAACCTGATCCATAGGAGACGAAAGCAAAATGACCACGGCGCAAGCGACGGCGCGCGAAAACAAGAACATAAACAATTTCCTTCGGCGATTAGGTGTGGTCAGCGGGACCAGAAAAATATCTTGTACTTTAGCAGGCGAAATCCGCAATGAATAGTGTCACCGCCGATGATGCAGGCTCAGGCGCTACAATCGCGAAGTGAAACTTTCTATCATCATCCCAACACTTAATGAAGCTGCTGGTCTCGGCGACGTGCTAAAGCAGCTTCAGCCGATGCGCGCGCGCGGTGTGGAAGTGATCGTGGTCGATGCCGGCAGCCGCGACGCCACCTGTGATATTGCGTCGCGCTGGGCTGATCGTGTCTTGCTTGCCGAGCGTGGGCGCGCAAAACAACTGAACGCGGGTGCCGCCATCGCTGACGGCGATGCACTCTTGTTCCTGCATGCTGATTCCGTATTGCCGGAGGATGGCGATGCATGGATTGAAAAAGGATTGAATGATGCTTGCTTCCAATGGGGCCGCTTTGACGTCAATATTGCCGGAGCACATGCGATGTTGCCGGTGATTGCCTGGTTCATGAATTACCGCTCAAGGCTGACCGGCATCGCCACCGGGGACCAGGGTATTTTCGTCACGCGTGCCGCGTTTGTGGCGCTGGGCGGCTTTCCCGATCAGCCGCTGATGGAAGACATCGCCTTTTGTTCGCGAGCATTAGATATCTCGCCTCCCTATCGCGTTTCGGCGCGTATCATCACGTCGGGCCGCCGCTGGGAACAAAATGGGGTGTGGCGCACCATTTTTTTAATGTGGCGCTTGAGGTTTAAATATTTCATGGGCGCAGAACCTCTCAAACTCCACCAGGCGTACTACGGCGATCAGCTGGACAAATAATATGAGCAATAATTTTATCGTCATCGTGTTTGCGAAAGCGCCCGTTCCTGGCCACGCGAAAACGCGGCTTATCCCGGCAATGGGTGCCGAGCAAGCGGCGCTGTTGCACGCCGCCCTTGCTGAACGCGCTATCACTACCGCGCAGAAATCGGGTGCTGCTGATGTAGAGCTTTGCTGCACGCCAGATTCAGACCAGTCTTTTTTTCAATACTGTGGAGAAGATTTTGATGTCACGCTATCAGAGCAGGGCGAAGGCGATCTGGGTGAGCGCATGTTGCGGGCGTTAAACCGAACATTGGAGGATGTCGAGCAGGCAATTATTATCGGTGCTGACTGCCCGGCGCTGAGCGCAAAGCACATTGAGGCTGCTGCACGCGTCCTTGACAACGCGGAAGTGGTGTTGATGCCCGCCGAAGATGGCGGCTATGTGCTGATTGGCGCCACGCGAACTGATCCAAAAATGTTTGATGACATTCATTGGGGCACGAGTTCAGTGCTGGCGGAGCAGCGTCGCAACTTGAGTGCGTGCGGTCTGACCGTGATGGAAACAGACACGCTGTGGGATGTTGATCGTCCTGAGGATTTGGCGCGTGTGAAAGCGCTCAAGCCACCACTCGAATTTTTTTGGCCAATATGAAAAAACGTCTGCTATTGACCGCCATCTGTTTGACCTCATTGGGTTTGCAGGCCGATGTCGCCGCGCCGGTTTTTTCAAATTTAGCATTTTCCAGCCTGCGGCCAGGCCAGGCATTGCCCAACGCCATGCACTTTATTGCGCTCCCCAAAATCAAGCAGAATGTTGTTTCGCTTGTTGAAGATGCGGGCTTGACGGTGCTAAAAGTCGATTCTAATGATTCGGCGGGCAGCGTTGGCATTCCCATTACCGCTTCGCGCGATATCGGTAATACGACGCTCGAATGGCGATGGAAGATTAGCCGCAGGCTCGAAAAGGCAGACATGACCACCAAAAGCGGCGATGATTTTGCGGGCCGCGTGTATGTGTTTTTTGATGTGCCGCTGGAATCCCTTTCATTCGTTGAACGCAGCAAAATTCTGATCGCGCGCACCATCGCGGGTGCAGATGTGCCGACCGCAGCGATCTGTTATGTGTGGGACAACACTCAAGCTATTGGCCATACGCAATGGAGCCCCTACACAAACCGTGTACGTAAAATCGTGCTGCAAACCGGTGCCTCTCAACTCAATAAATGGATGGGCGAATCGCGCGATGTCGCGGCTGATTTCAAAGCGGCTTTTGGTGTTGATGCACCCGCGGTGACCGGCGTGGCGGTGGGCAATGATACGGACAACACGAACGATGCCGTGACGACTTGGTTCGGCGATGTTAAATTTAGAAAGCGTTTGTAAAACGACCGCGCGCCAAGAAAAACATAAAACCCATTATTAGTGGGCCTTCTGGCGGCAAAATGCTCCGTAACGCCCGCTCTGCCTAGGGTTTCGTTTGGCCGCGATCGTGAGCTTGTTTCACGGCATTGGCTGCTAGGCTATACCAAGCGCCTGCTTTTGGGCGATCACCAAATCTCGTATTCCTGATTCGGCAAGCGCCATGAGCGCATCCATATCTGCTTTTGAAAAAGGTGAGCCTTCCGCGGTGCCCTGAATTTCGATAAACGCGCCGCTGCCCGTCATCACCACGTTCATATCAGTCTCGCAGCTGGAATCCTCAACATAATCGAGATCAAGAATCGCACCCTCGTGGCCGATGCCAACCGAAATGGCGGCAACGAAATCGTTAATCGGAGATTCGGCGATCTTGCCGCTTTTTACCAAGCCATTCACCGCATCTTGAAGTGCAATAAATGCGCCGGTGATGGATGCGCAGCGGGTGCCACCATCGGCTTGCAACACATCGCAATCAAGCGTGATCTGGCGCTCGCCCAATTTTTTGAGATCGACCACTGCGCGCAGGCTGCGGCCAATGAGACGCTGGATTTCCTGGGTGCGGCCGGTTTGTTTGCCGCGTGCTGCCTCGCGATCGCTGCGGGTGTTGGTGGCGCGCGGCAGCATGCCGTATTCGGCAGTCACCCAGCCTTCAAGCGAGCCTTTTTTATGCGGCGGTACGCGCTCTTCCACGCTGGCGGTACACAGCACTTTGGTATCGCCCATCGTAATCAGCACTGAGCCTTCGGCGTGCTTGGTGAATTGACGGGTGATGGTGACGGGGCGAAGCTGGTGGGCGCGACGAGCATTGAAACGCGGCATAGTTATTCAGTAGAAAGTTTGAGTGTGAAAAAACGGAAGGAACGCAAGTGAATGCAGAAAGATATAAAAAAGCGAAGGCTATTTCGAAACACGTTTAATCGCGTCCTGGATTTCTTGAATCGCGGCTTCAATTTCTTCGTCGCTGACGTCATCTTTAATGAGTGAGGTTTGCTGTGTCGTGTTCAAGGCAGAGGTGGTGAATCCGTCCATCGGTGCGGTGACTGTTACGCTGGCGGGCGCTTCAAAATTCGGGTCTTGATGTTCCCAGGTGAGACCAATCACTGACAGGTTGTCAGAGTCGGCACCGGCTTTGTCCTCGGCTTCAATCAACAAGTTTGGCACTAGCTCCAGAATATTTTCGCGCAGCAAACGCTTGGCAATCAGCGCTGATGGAAGCGGCGCCCAAAACCCGTCAGTCGAAAGCAAAATCGTATCACCCACCCGCAGTGGCCAATCCTCGGACAGCGTAATGGCGGGCGGCAATACACCGCCGAGACAGTTATAAATTTTATTTCGGTCCGGGTGTACGGCAGCCCCTTCGGGCGTCAGCAAACCCGCATCCATCAATTGTTGCACGCGCGAATGGTCAAGCGTGGCGGTGGCCAGCGCGCCTTCGCGAAACACATAAAGACGCGAATCGCCAGAATGTGCCCAACAGGCTTTGCCGTTTTGCACCAGACACACCACCACGGTGGTGCGTGGGCATTCCAGCATCTGGTTTTCATCGGCAAAGGCAACAATAGCGCGGTGTGCCGATTGAATTGACGACTCCAAAAATTCCTTGGGGCGACGCAACATGCCACGTGCGCCCTCCTGCTGAAATCGGGTGGTGATGGTGTTCACTGAAATTTCTGCTGCAATCTCGCCGCGCGCATGACCGCCCATGCCGTCGGCGATCACCATTAGCAGTATTTCTTTTGAATAGGAATACGCGACCCGATCCTGATTTACCTTGCGGCCGCCGATGTGACTGTCTTGAAAGATAGTGAAGCGCATTTTTGATTTTGTCTTTGGTTTACGAGGCTAGAAAATTTTGCGGTTCAGGCGTGCGCGCCAGCGCCCCGCAAAGGTCGGTTCAGGATTTTCTGTGGGGTCGATCGGGATGTCCGCATCGCTGTCTTCGGTGAGCGCCGCTGAGGGGATGTCTTTGAGTAATGCCTTTTGCAATTCAAATGCGGTCTGAGGGCGCTGGAGGTGATCCAGCATCAGGCACCAATTGACCATCTCCAGCAAATCGGCTGAATATTGTCGGTAGTCCGACGATTTCAGCACCATGACTTTGTCGTCAATGATTCGATCACTCGCGGCGGGCGGGTGGGCTCCCGAAATGCAGCAGTACAAAGTTGCACCGATTGCATAAATGTCGGACCACGGGCCCATCATCTCGAAGTTGCGGTACTGCTCAGGTGCGGCATAGCCGGCGGTATACATGGGACGTAATTTAGGCGCGTCGCTGGCCAGTGCCTGACGTGCCGCGCCAAAATCGAGCAGCACCGGTTTACCCTCCATGGTGATGTAGACGTTGGCGGGCTTGATGTCGAGATGCAGCAGTTTTTTCGAATGCACTTCGCGCAGACCATTGAGCAAATGGGTAAACATCCGACGAATGAAGCTTTCGGTGAATTCGTGTCGATGGCGCGAAATATGGAACTGTAGCGTGCGACCGCGAACATACTGCATAACCATGTATACGGTTTCGTTGGCGCGGAAAAAATTTTCCACGCGAACAATATTGGGGTGTGCAATAGTTGCTAGCGCCCGACCTTCTTCAAAAAAACACTTCAGCCCGTGACGAAAAACCGCAAGATTCTCATCAGAATTAACCTGGACTTCGGCGCCGTCGTTTGCGCTACGCAAGCCAAGCGCCGAAGGAAGATATTCCTTGATGGCAACCGGCATGCCAAATTCATCCCGAGCCAAATACACAATTGAAAACCCACCCGAAGAGAGCAGTTTTTCGATTTTGTAATTTTGCAACTGGTAGCCGTCAGGCAGCGGTTGATTAGTTTGGGTTGCCATTTGTCATAAAAGAGGCCAAACGCCCATTAAAACGGGCAAGTGGGCGGTGGGTTGGATGCCTAAGCTATAATTCTGGCGCGACATAGTAATGATGTAAAGCTACTCAAGCAATGTCAGACCCTGTTGCACTCCCGCATTTTACGTTTTCCATGCTTCTGCTTCATCCTGGCTGCTTTGGTCCAGTTTGCCACTCGTTGTTTGCTATCGGCTTGTACAGCTTGGCTTTAAACCAGTTCGCCTTTTGCGCATGACCTTCCCCGCCTTCGATCTGCGACCAAATTATCATGACACTTTCAGTTACCAGTATGACCGGATTTGCGTCTGTAAGCGGCGAAGTGCCGGGCGGGCGATTTCAGTTGGAATTAAAGTCGGTGAACCACCGTTACCTTGAATTTCAAACCCGAATGCCAGAGGATTTGCGTTCGCTTGAGCACATTATGCGCGAGCTGGTCGCCGCCAAGTTAACGCGGGGCAAAGTGGATTGTCGGGTGCAATTCACAGCCACTGCCACCGGTGAAGCATTTTCGCCTAACGAGACCGCGCTGACTGCTCTGGCTGAAATGCAGACCTTGATTAAAGCAAAATTTGCCGCACGCGACCTTTCTGTTTGGGAAATCATGCATGCGCCAGGGGTGATGGCGGCGGAGGCGATAAGCACTGACGAGGCCAAGGAAAAATTACTGGCGCTGCTGCGAAAAGCGATTGAAGAACTTAACGCCACCCGTGCCCGCGAAGGCGAAAAGCTCAGCCAGATGTTGATGGAACGTTTGAACGGCATTGATGCGCTGGTCAAACAAGTGACGCCGCTGATTCCGCAGTTGGTCGCGGCTTATCAGGAGAAATTGACCGTAAAACTTACCGATGCTTTCGCGCTGGCTGGAACCGACGAGCGCATCAAACAGGAAGTGGTGTTATTTGCGTCGCGCATCGATGTGGCGGAGGAACTTAACCGGTTATCCACTCACGTGACGGAAGTAAAGCGCGTGTTGAAGGGCGGCGGCACCGTGGGCAAGCGACTAGATTTTCTGATGCAGGAACTCAATCGCGAGGCCAATACCCTGGGTTCTAAATCGGTTTCAAGTGACGCCACCAATGTATCGGTGGAGCTAAAAGTGCTGATCGAGCAAATGCGCGAGCAGATTCAGAACATTGAATAGGTGATGTATTTGGAACACGCGCTAAATTATCTTGGCTGTCTTTACACCATCGTCGCCCCCTCCGGCGCGGGTAAATCGAGCCTAGTGGCGGCGCTGCTGGAACGCGATCCCGCGATTCGGCTTTCCGTGTCGACCACCACACGGCCCCCGCGGACCGGCGAAGTGTCAGGCCGTGAGTATCATTTTGTCACCCGTGAAAAGTTTGAGGCGCTGATTGGCGAAGGCGAATTCCTGGAGCATGCCGAGGTGTACGGGAATTTGTATGGCACGTCCAAACGCTGGATTGAAGAGACGCGCGCAGCTGGCGAAGATGTTTTGCTGGAGATTGATTGGCAAGGGGCCCGGCAAGTAAAAAGGATTTTTCCTGAAATGAGTTTTATCTACATACTGCCGCCCTCCATTGGGGTGCTGGGTGAACGCTTGGTCAAGCGCGGCAAAGACACGGCCGAGGTCGTGGAACGACGTCTCGCCGCGGCGCGAGAGGATTTACGCCATGTCCATCAGGCCGATTATGTTATTATTAATGAAGATTTTAGCGCCGCTTTGACAGATTTACAGTCAGTCACGCGAGCATTGAGATTAACCGCAACGCGCCAGCTAAAACGTTACGCCCACCTTATTTCGTAGCAGCACCCTTGACGCATATCGCAGCGCGAAATTAACAGGGTGCAGTTAACACCGTGCTGACAAGCAAGGCGCAGGGTTTGTTTTAAACACTTTATTGGTTTTGCAACAGACAAGTCTTGTCGTGCTTTATTAAGAAATGTGGTGGCTATGTTGCCTACATATGTCTGGTTTATACGACGCGCATATCGGTAGATTCGACACGCTAAGCCGAATCTTAAATCCAAGTTCTATCAAATTAAATTCATGGCGGCAATCCAGCCGCCATGATTCAGTAGCCTCCAGTGGAGTATTCGAAATGGCCCGTATTACCGTTGATGATTGCGTTAAATTGATTCCAAACCGCTTTGAATTAACCTTGGCTGCCACCGCGCGCGCGCGCCAGCTGGCGCTAGGTTCCGCGCCCTACGTTGATCCGGGCAAGGACAAGCCAACCGTGATCGCGTTGCGAGAAATTGCGGCAGGACACATCGGCGTGAGCATCTTGTCACCCGTGGTGCCGACCGCCGCCGCAACCGAGATGTAGTCGTCCTAAACGTCCGCTACGCGGCTTGATAGAGAAGGATCTGACGTCATGAGCAATCATGGATAACAATCCTCCTCCCCCTGCCGCGCCCAGTGCCAGCAAACACGCTGGCAGCGACGCAAACTCAGCGCGAATTCATGTCCGGACGCGGATCGGCAAACGTGCCACGGACCGTGACCCAACGCCAGACTCCATTGCGGATAAGAACTTGAGCGCGGCGGTAATCATCCAGCCACCGGCCGCAGACGGTCACTACGACACCGAGTTCATCTCGCTGAAGAAGCTGCTTAACTATCTCAAGCCAGCAGATCTGGCAAAAGTCGAAGCCGCGTTCGCTATGGCCAAAGCCGCGCATCAGGGCCAAACCCGTAATTCGGGCGAACCCTACATTACCCATCCATTGGCGGTCACCACCATTCTTGCCGAATGGCATCTTGATCCGCAGGCGTTGATTGCCGCGATGTTGCACGACGTGGTGGAAGACACGCCCACCACCAAAGATGAAATTGCGACAAAATTTGGTAAGGCAGTCGCCGAGCTCGTGGATGGCGTATCCAAGCTCGACAAACTGCAATTCGCCACACTCGAAGAAGCCCAAGCTGAAAATTTCCGCAAAATGCTGCTCGCCATGGCGCGCGACTTGCGCGTAATCTTGATCAAGCTCGCGGATCGTTTGCACAATATGCGCACCCTCGGCGCAGTCTCGCTCTCCAAACAGGAAAGAGTGGCAAAGGAAACGCTGGAGATTTACTCGCCCATCGCCAATCGACTCGGGCTCAATAGTGTTTACTACGAACTTGAGGATTTGGGCTTTCGTTATTCGCACCCCAATCGATTCAAGGTGCTTGAAAAAGCCGTCAAAGCGGCGCGCGGGAATCGACGCGAGGTTATCGGCAAAATACTGGATGCGATGAAAGACCGCTTGAAAGAATTCAAGCTTGAAGCCGCAGTCACAGGCCGAGAAAAATTCCTGTCGTCGGTTTACAAAAAAATGCAGGAAAAGCACATTTCGTTTTCCGAAGTCCTGGACATCTACGGCTTTCGAATTATTGTCAAAGATCTGCCCTCCTGTTATGTGGCGCTAGGGGCCCTCCACACGCTTTACAAACCGTTCCCCGGAAAATTCAAAGACTACATCGCGATTCCCAAATCAAACGGTTATCAATCACTGCACACGACCCTTTTTGGGCCGTATGGAACTCCGATTGAGCTACAGATCCGCACGGCGGATATGCACAAAATCGCTGAAGCCGGCGTGGCCTCGCATTGGCTGTATAAAACCTCCGACGCACACGACACCTCGCTGTCGGATGTCCAGCAAAAGACTCACCAATGGCTGCAATCGCTGTTAGAGATTCAATCCGGTACCGGCGATGCGCTGGAATTTTTGGAGCATATCAAAGTCGATTTGTTTCCGGATGCGGTCTACGTTTTTTCGCCAAAAGGCAAAATTTCATCGCTTCCCAAGGGCGCCACGCCGATTGATTTTGCCTATGCGATACATTCGGATATTGGCAATCGTGCGGTCGGTGCCAAAGTAAATGATGAAAGCGTGCCGCTCAGCAGCCGCCTCAAAAATGGTGATCGCGTCGAGATCGTCACGGATGTATCTGGGCGGCCCAACGCCGCCTGGCTGAATTACGCGGCAACGGGCAGAGCGCGGGCGCACATTCGCCAATATCTCAAATCTACCCGGCTTTCAGAATCGGTTGAGTTAGGCGAGTTGTTGTTGATTCAGGCGGTGAGTTCGCTTAATTTTGCGCCGAACGATATCGGCCGCATCCACTGGCAGCGATTGCTTAAGGGCGACCATGCCACGACCAAAGAAGAAGTGTTGACCGAGATCGGTTTGGGCAAACGCCTCGCAGTGGTGGCCGCACGCAAGCTGTTTGCGCTCGCTGATCTGGAAGCGCCCGAACATCGATCCAAGGAGGCCATCATTATTCGCGGCACCGAAGACATGGCCGTGCAGTTTGCGCTTTGTTGCCGACCCATCCCAGGTGACCCGATCATTGCGCAGATGAAAGGCGGACAGGGCCTCATCATTCATACCCATGATTGTCCGGCGGTACACCCGTTCAAGTTCGATCCTGAAAAATGGGTGGATGTGCAATGGGACCCGTCGATTGATCGGTTTTTTAAGGTTGATATTCGAATTTTGGTCACCGACCGACGTGGCGTGTTGGCCAGGCTCGCGGCCGAGATTGCGAGTGCCGATTCAAATATTGCCCAAGTGCGTATGGACGATCTGGAGGCGGGCGACGCAAAATATTCCACGCTACAATTTACGATCGATGTAAAAAATCGTTTGCATCTGGCGAGCGTGATGAAACAGCTGCGAAATTTGCCGGAAGTGGTGCGCCTGACGCGGTTAAAATCAGGGCAGTTACGCGAGGGCCACAAAGATTCGCACAAAGACGGCAGCAAAGAACGTAAGGTTCTTAAAGACGCCGAATCGCATAAAGAAATCAAAGATAACACCACCCCTGAAAAATGAAAACAATTATCTCGACGCCTTTTGCTCCCGCCGCCATCGGCCCGTATTCACAAGCAGTGAAGGTGGGTAATACCGTTTATCTTTCAGGGCAGATTCCGCTTGATCCCGCCACCATGCATTTAGTGGATGGGATCGAGAACCAGATAAAGCGCGTGTTCGATAATCTGACGGCGGTGTGCATTGCCAGTGGCGGGACGCTAAATGACATCGTCAAACTATCCGTATTCATGATCGATCTTGGCCACTTTGCTAAAGTAAACGAGATCATGGTCACCTACTTCAAGGAGCCGTTTCCAGCGCGTGCTGCCATCGGCGTCGCCTCGCTCCCACGAGGCGCCCAAGTTGAGATGGAGGCCATTATGGTGCTGCCCGAGGTTTCACTATCGAGCAACGGTTGAGTAGTTGAAGCTCGATTTTTTTATCGAAAAAATATCCTTGGCCTTACTTGAGTCATCAGCACACGTTTGATTAAATCCAGGTTGCCGCCTAAAAATAAACCGCCCTCGTCCAGCAAACCCCGGGAAGGGAGCGCGTCAACTGTGGCGGAAAAACTAGCCAAAATCGGTCTGCGTGAAGACTGGGATTTTGCGTTGCACTTGCCGATGCGCTACGAAGACGAGACCCGTATCACCAAGGTGCGTGACGCACGCATCGGTGAAGCTTGCCAGGTTGAAGCCGAGATTATTCATAGCGAAATTACTTATCGTCCGCGTCGCCAGCTGGTGGTACAAACTCAGGACGGTGATGATCTTTTGTATCTTCGCTTTATGAATTTTTACGGCAGCCAGATCAAACAAATGGCGGTGGGCAAACGGCTTCGATTATTTGGCGAGGTGCGGCCAGGATTCTTCGGTGCCGAGATGGTTCACCCGCGCTATAGGATCGTGACCGAGAACGAGCCTGTGCCCGAGTCGCTGACCCCGATTTATGGGACAACTGCAGGCGTCTCGCAAACCGTTCTGCGCCGCGCCATCGAAAAATCGCTGGCAACCTTGGAAAGTAGGGCTGCGTTCGATGACGCGCTTCCCGAATCTGTTCGACACCAATACCGCCTGCACGATTTCCGCGCCAGCGTGTTGACGCTGCATCGCCCGCCTGCTGAGGCCGCGCAATCCAGCTTGATGGAGCGCACACATCCGGCGTGGCAACGCATTAAATTTGACGAGCTTTTGGCCCAGCAACTCGCGATGAAAAAAGCCCGTGCCGCCCGCGACTTGAAATCCGCGCCACGTTTGATCGGAAAAGCCAAATTAAGCAAGGCGTTCAAAGCAACGCTACCGTTTGCATTGACAAGTGCACAAATCCGTGCATCCAACGAAATTTCGGCGGATCTTGCTGCACCCCATCCCATGCAGCGTTTGCTTCAAGGCGATGTCGGCAGTGGCAAGACTATTGTGGCCGCACTGGCAGCGGCGCAAGCCATTGAAAATGGCTTTCAGGCGGCGTTGATGGCACCCACCGAGATCTTGGCCGAGCAGCATTACCGCAAGCTTAGCGGCCTGCTCACGCCGCTGGGCACGACCGTTACTTGGTTGACGGGCAGCTTGAAGGCGAAGGAAAAACGCGCGGCTATCGCTGACATTGCAGCGGGTAATACCCAACTCGCAATAGGCACACATGCGCTGTTCCAGGAGGGTGTGGTGTTCGCAAAACTGGGGCTGGCGATTATTGATGAGCAGCATCGATTTGGCGTTGGCCAGCGTTTGGCGCTGCGCGAGAAAGCCAATTCCAAGGCGAACGCGAATATCGGCGGCGGAGAGCAGAACTTTGAAGCCCATCAGCTCATGATGTCCGCCACGCCGATCCCGCGCACGCTATCGATGAGCTATTTTGCGGATCTGGATGTATCGGTTATCGATGAGCTGCCGCCGGGCCGCACGCCGATTGTGACCAAGCTGATTGCGGATTCGCGTCGCGACGAAGTGCTGGAGCGAATTCGTTTGGCTTGTGAAGCGGGCGCACAGGCTTATTGGGTGTGCCCGCTGATCGAAGAATCCGAAACGCTGCAATTGCAAACCGCCGTCGATACGTTTGAAAATATGCGTGTCACCTTCCCGGATTTGAAGGTCGGCCTGGTTCACGGTCGCATGAAGCCAGCAGAAAAAAACCAGGTGATGGCGGCTTTTGTTGCCAACGATATTCAATTGCTGGTGGCGACCACGGTGATCGAAGTGGGCGTCGATGTATCAAACGCGAGCTTGATGGTGATTGAGCATGCGGAGCGCATGGGGCTGTCGCAAATGCACCAGCTGCGTGGCCGCGTGGGGCGGGGTGCCAAGCAAAGTACGTGCGTGTTGATGTATCACCAACCCGTTGGCGAAATCGCCCGTTCGCGGCTAAAAACGATTTTTGAAAATACCGATGGCTTTGAAATCGCTCGCCAAGATTTGCTGCTGCGAGGCCCGGGTGAGCATCTGGGCGCACGGCAATCCGGTACACCATTGTTGCGCTTTGCCGATATTGAACAAGATGTGGATTTGCTGGAGGCCGCGCGCGAAGCGTCCACTTGGCTGCTTAAAAACGACCACGCCGCTGCCGAAAAGCATCTCGCCCGCTGGCTCGGATCGCGTCAGCATTATTTAAAAGCATGAGACGCGGATGAGAACGCTTCGCCTGACCCGCCCCGACGCATGGCGGAGCGCGCCGCCTCCCCATCCGCATCCCCTGCGCGCCTGGCTGACGGATCGCGGTTCGCTCACCGCGCGCATCACCAGGCATTATTGGCAATTCAATTTAGTGCGTCTGGCGCAAAAATTTCAGCGCCCGACCCGCGACGAACGTCGTGAATTAGGCTTGCGCGAGCATCAGTTTGCGGTGGTGCGGGAGGTCATTTTGCGCGATGGCGATACGCCGCTGATTTTTGCGCACAGCGTGGCGAGCCGGCGCGATTTACGCGGCGCGTGGCGCGGGTTGTCGCGCTTGGGTCAGCGTCCGCTGGCGGAGATGTTGTTTCACGATCCAAACGTCACGCGGCTGCCCATGGAATATAAAAAAATCGATGCGCGTCATCCGCTGTATCGGCGCGCAAAACAGGTGATTGAATTCGACGCCAGTGCGCTATGGGCGCGACGCAGCGTATTCTGGAAAGGTGGCAGACCGTTGCTAGTGACGGAAGTTTTTATATTTAAACTCTAGCATTGGTCGGAGTTTGCAGACAAAACTGTTCTGAGATGCGCGCCAATATTGATTTTAATACTATGGCGCTTTGATATTTCGGATACCTGCCATCACCCTCAACCTCGCGGATGATGCATTGCATGCAGTGCTTTCATGCGCTCGCGGGCCACATGCGTATAAATTTGCGTGGTCGTAATATCGGCATGGCCAAGCAGCAATTGCACCACGCGCAGATCCGCACCGTGATTAATCAGATGCGTCGCGAACGCGTGCCGCAGCGTATGCGGTGAGATCGGCACGTGAATGCCGGCGCGAAACGCCTGCGCTTTAATTGTGTGCCAAAACATTTGCCGGGTCATGGCTGCACCGCGCTGCGTGACGAATAAATCCGGTGTTTTCTGCTCGCCCAAAATCTCGCCCCGCGCCTGCAATTGATAACGCTGAATCCATTCCGCCGCCACTTCGCCCATCGGTACGAGGCGCTCCTTATTGCCTTTTCCGATCACCCGCACCACGTTCATCTCGAGGCTTACCTGCACCACTTTGAGTGTCACCAATTCGGTCACGCGCAGCCCCGTTGCATAGAGTGTTTCCAGCATCGCGCGGTCACGCAAGCCGAGCGGCGTATTCACATCCGGGGCATTCAACAGCGACTCAACATCGCGCTCGGACAGCGACGTTGGTAAGCCGCGCGTTAGCTTTGGCGATTCCAGCGCGGCGCTGGGGTCGTGCGTAATAAAACGTTCTTGAATCAGATATTGAAAAAAGCGTTTTAGCGCGGAGGTTAGCCGTGCGGTGGATCGCGGGCTTGATTTGGCCACGTCGACGCGATGCGCTAAAAAGTCCTTCAAATCACTGCTCGTGGCCCGCGACACCGTGGCGCGTTGGTGCATCGCCAGCCAATCATGCAGCTGCGTCACGTCGCGTTGATAGCTTTCAATGGTGTTGCGCGCTAAACCATCAGACAACCACAATGCATCCGCAAATTGATCGATGATTGGATCAATTTTCACTACAGCAGCGCGCCGTGGCGTTGGGCTTGGGTTTCGACCCGACCCTGACCTTGAACTTTAGCGTCCGCCTCATGTGCCAGCAGCCAACGTTTGATCGCCAGTGGATCGTCGTCCTTGCCGCCCATGAATCCGCCTAGACCATTCGCCGCCGTGATTCGATGGCAGGGCACCACAATCGGCACGGGATTTTTGCCGCATGCGGTGCCGACTGCGCGCGGTGACGAGTCAATTGCCGAGGCTAGTTGGCCATAGGTTTCGGTTTCACCCGCCGGAATTTTCTGCATGGCATGCCACACGTCGAGCTGATGTTTGCTGCCGCTAAGCTTCACCGGCAGGTCAAATTTATACGCTGGCTTATCCAGATAAATCATCAGTTGCACCGTGACCAGATGTGCAATGGTGTTGAACGTCGGTGATTTAGCGCTGATGGCAGGGGGCAAAAAATGAATGGCCAGCAAATGTGTATCGTTGCAGATCACGCCAAGTGTGGCGAACGGCGCTTTGATACGCGCACTATAATCGTCAACGGGCCTCATGCTGCCAAAGCGTGCAATTCAGCGATGGTGGCAGCCGGCATTTCGATACCGTCCCGACGCGCGCTTTCGCGATTCTCAAACCGACGATAACCCGGCAAACGCACACCGTCATCCGCCAGCATTGCGCCCACCAGCGCCTCGATTCGATGGTTGTAAATTTCATTACCCGCCAGCGCACCAGGATCAACCGCCAAAAACCCCTGGCCGAGGCGCGCACTATTGCCGGTGGCACTAAAAAATGAATCCATCTCATAGCCGAACGCAGCACCGGTCAACGCGGCGGCCAGCAACTCGACCATCAGCGCCAGCATCGCACCCTTAGCGCCGCCCGCAGGCATCAGGCTGCCGTGAATGCCTTCATTCGCGTCAGTTGTAGGAGTGCCATTGCGATCCAATGCCCAGCCGAGTGGAATCGGCTTGTTATCGCGTGCGGCCAGCATCAGCTTGCCTTTAGCCACTTCGGTCAGCGCAAGATCCACCACGACCGGCCATTGACCACGACGCGGAAATGCGGCGGCAATCGGGTTGGTGCCAAAGATGGGCCGCTTGCCACCCCAAGCGTTCATCGCGGCAGGTGAATTGCCAAGTGCCAAGGAAACCAATCCTGCCTCGGCGAGTGATTCCAAATGAAAGCTGGTCATGCCGTTGTGATTTGAATTAGTGATGCCGACATAGGCGACACCAAATTGTTTGGCGCGTTTGATAAGCTCGGCGACCGCCATTTCGCATGCGGGATAAGCCAGGCCATTACCAGCGTCGATCAAGCACGCGCCACCGCGTTCATGCGCCATGCGCGGCACCGCATCGCCGATCACGCGCGCGCTGCGAAGATGCCCCACATAATGCGCCGTGCGTGATACGCCATGCGAAGAAATTCCCTGCTCATCAGCGGCAACCAACGCTCGCGCGGTAGACGCAGCGGCGGTTTTCGATGCGCCCGCGTGGGCCAGTGCGCGGATCACAAGCTGCAGCAAATCGTCAGATTTCAATACCGGCATGTTTTATCGTTTCGGTGGCGAACGGTCTGGTGTGCTGCCTGGTGTTGGGGGCGGCGACTAGGCGCTTTCATAAAGTCTCGTCAATACAAACTCGCGATGGCCCAGTGCTTCGGCCGAGGTGAGTCGTCCATTTGCGGTTTTCAACATACTTTCCAATAGCTTATCGCCTGCCTGGCTCATATTGATTTCGCGGCGCAACAGCCCCGACGTATCCACATCAATATGCTCGGGCATTTCTTTTACGGTGCGTGGATTGGCGCAAATTTTTATCACCGGCAAAATCGGATTGCCGATCACATTGCCCTGACCGGTGGGAAAGAAATGTACGACATAACCGGCGGCCGCGCACAGCGTCACCATTTCGGCAGCCGCGCTCGATGAATCCATGAACCAGAGTCCGGCATGGGTAGGTTCTTCGGCTTTATCCAGCACCCCATCGACGATACATTTCTTGCCAATTTTTTGAATATTGCCCAGCGCTTTTTCTTCAATCGTGGTGAGCCCACCTTCGATATTGCCCTTGGTCGGTTGCGATTCAGAAAGGTCGCTCGTCTTGTGATCGTCAATCACTTTTTGGTAGCGATCAAATACAAACTGGAATTTTTTGCGTACCTCATCATTGCGGCAACGCGCGGCCACCAGGTGTTCGCCGCCGGTGAGTTCTGTTGTCTCGCCAAATACCAACGTGGCGCCGAGCGGATAAAGTTTGTCGAAAGCGTCACCGACCGTCGGGTTCGCGCCGCAGCCGGAAGTGGTGTCGGACTCGCCGCATTTGGTCGAAATCCATAGCTCACTAATATTGCAGACCTCGCGCTGCTTTTCAGACGCAGTCTGCACGAACTCTTTCGCGCGGTGTGACGCATTCATGATCGTTTTTAAATCGCCATTGCGCTCAATCGCAAAGCCTTCGCAGGGCTTGCCGGTTTTGCGAATGCCCTCAACAATTTTGCCGGTCCAGCCCGGTTCAATACCGATCACGATGACCGCTGCCACGTTCGGGTTTGACCCCGTGCCAATGAGGGTTCGAAAGTGCAAATCCAGATCCGCGCCGAATTGCAATCGGCCATACGGATGCGGAATCGCCATGGTGCCCTTGATGTTGTTGGCGACCGCCTCGCAAGCCGCGTTCGATAAATCATCCACGGGCAAAATAATGACGTGATTGCGCACGCCGACGCGGCCGTTTTCGCGGCGATAACCAAGGAAAGTTGTGTTCGAAGAAATCATGAAAGTCTCGCTGAAAATGGAATAACTAAATTTAGAGCTTGTCATCGCTAAGATCGCGCCATCGTCGCGCCATCGTCGCGCCAACGGGATGACAGCCGTGACCAAATCTAAATCAACAAACACTAGCACTGGCGAGCTTTAACAGGCATAAATGTTCCAAGAGGAACTCTGGTGTTAGGGTTTTAATTAAAAATCACCAGCGTTTTGTCTTCACGTTATGCACATGCAGATGTTCGCCGACGCCAATTGGCGCAATTGTTTTGCCAATATCCACACCGTACTTAATCACTGTATCGCCCGCGCCAAGCGGCTTGATCGCGAGCTTGTGGCCGATGGGAATATCCTGACGCGCGGCGAACTCAAGCGTCTTGTCCTGGTCCATCACCCAACCAATTAATGTGTCGCCTGATTTCACGCCTTCTACCACCACGACGCCTGCGGAATCGTCTTCGTCATGCACGACGAAATGAATCATTCGGTTCTCCTCTGTTTCATGTAAATTTCAATTTCAGCTTGATAGTTTAAGCGACGCCTGCCGAAGTCACAATATAAGCCCGCTACCTCCAACGCTACAATTTAAGCCGCTATCGTCAGTATTTCAATGATCTAGATTCGGTTTTTCGTCATCCTCAAGGGGTTCGATGCTCACTATCGCTTAAAATCAAAATATGTCTACTGCGCTCCTGCTCATCCCTGATTTTGCACTCATTCTTTTTGGCTTTTTGCTTAACCGGTTTACCGATTGGGGGCGCGGATTCTGGAGTGGTTTGGAAAAGCTGATTTATTTTGTGCTGTTCCCGGCGCTATTGTTTTATTCGATTGCGAAAACAAAAATCGATTTTGTGGCCGCCTCGCCCGCCTTGAAAACGGCCGTGGCGACGGTGCTGATTGGTATGGTGCTGGCGTACGCGGTGCGCTGGATTTTAAAGCCGGATGAAAAAATATTCGCCTCTGGGTTTCAACTCGCGTTTCGATTTAATTCCTATATTGGCCTCGCGATTGCAGGGCGTTTGTACGGCGAGGCGGGGATCGCGGCATTCGGCATTGTGATCGGTATCGTCGTGCCGTTATGCAATATCGGTGCGGTGTGGGCGCTGGCACGGCATGCAGAAACCAGGCTGTGGAAAGAGCTGGTGCAAAATCCGCTCATTCTGGCAACTGTGGGTGGCGTGCTGTTTTCATTGAGCGGCTTGATGATCCCCGAGCCGATTCAGATGTTGATTTCACGCATGGGTGCGGCCTCGCTCGCCTGCGGATTGCTGGCGGTCGGGGCCGCGCTAAAATTTTCGGATGCGTGGAAAAATGTGGGCGTCATCGCCTACTTTACGGCGGTCAAATTAATCGCGCTACCCGTCGCCGCGATTTATCTCGCCCGCATCCTCGGTGTGAGTGGCGTATTCTTCGACATGGTGGTGTTGTTTGCTGCGCTGCCTACAGCAACTTCAGCTTATGTCCTAGCCGTACGGATGGGTGGTGATGGTAACTTCGTCGCTCAAGGCGTGACCATGAGTACGATTGCGGGCATGTTGTCCATACCGTTTTGGTTAAATTACGCTAGTAGGATGTTTGTTTGAAAAATATAACTGAGTATGCTTTAAATGTCCAACCAAGTCGCGCTGTGCTGAGATTCAGTTGGGCAATCAAATAATAAAGCTAGCTTGCACTAGCCGCTGTAATTGCCTTCAGAATCAATGTCGTCTCACGCGTATGGCTGGCAAGGTCCTTGATCGGCTCCGGGTCTGCGATCTTCGACGTTGCAAGACATTCTGTCGTTAGCGGTGAGAGTCATTCCGCCATAATCGCTCATAATTTCAGTGGTTGCTAACGTTTTCATTTTGAATTTTCTTTGAGTTAGCAGCAGATTGCGGCAATGTAATCATGATCTGCATTATTTTTAATAGACATACGCCGTTCGGCGTATTCGACATTAGATTTAAAGATGAAAATTTTTATTGTTTTTTGGATTTAAAGTGTTGTGTACGTGAACTTACAACTCGATTAAAGGCTGAGCAGAATATGTGTACATTTCTATATGCCGTTCAGCGTATGGTTTTGTAATTGCGCTGCGTTAGTTTTTTGGCAGGAAATAAAACAGGAGAAAGTAATGCGACTAGATGATGAGCAAGAGAGTAGCGACATTGAAGATCGACGCGGCGGTGTCAGCATGGGTCGTGTGGGTGGATTGGGCATTGGTGGCGTTCTTGTCGCGCTTGTGCTGAGCTATTTTTTAGGCATTGATCCTCGCACGTTACTCGGCGTGGCGGAATCGGTTCAGGGCGGACAGCCGCAATCGCAAGTTCAGCCGGTTAATCCCGCCAATGATCCCGATGCTAAGTTGAAATCGCAGGTGGGTAAAATTTTGACTAATATAAACCGCAATTGGGGCGAGCTGTTTCAGGAAATGGGCCGCACATATAAAAATCCGAAACTTGTGCTCTATAGCGGCTCGACCCGCACTGCGTGTGGCGCTGGCCAAGCGGCAATGGGGCCGTTCTACTGTCCCGGTGACCAAGAGGTGTACCTCGACATGGCGTTCTTCCAGGAAATGGAACGTCGCTTCAAAGCCGGAGGCGACTTTGCGCGCGCCTATGTAATCGCACATGAAATTGGCCATCACGTGCAAAACCAGATGGGCATTACCGGCAAAACCGATGCGATGCGGGAACGCGTGAGTAAAGTGGAATACAACAAAGTTTCGGTGCGGGTGGAACTGCAAGCGGACTGCTTCGCCGGGGTGTGGGCGTATCACGCCAACAAAGCCAAACCGTTTCTCGATCCCAATGATGTGGACGACGCCCTCCGCGCTGCCAACGCGATTGGCGATGATGCTTTACAGCGCCAAGCCGGCGGCGCGGTCGTACCCGATTCGTTCACCCACGGAACGTCAGCAGAGCGCGTGAAATGGTTTAAGACGGGTTTTGAAACTGGGAGCGTGAAAGCTTGTGATACGTTTGCGGCGCGGGATATTTAGGTGAATTGTAAATCCTAGCATGGGCGTGGTTTGTGGAGCAAAAAGCATTGGAAAGCCTCGCCACATAAAGAGTTTGTGTTTTTATTGAATTGAGGCCATTTTTTCAGCGGTCAGCCTGACCTTGATGCACTTGCCACCATGCACCGTACGTTCTATGGATCGTCCAAATTAAAAAAGCCGCAACAGAATTCTGTTGCGGCTTTTTTGTCGGCTTGAAAAGCAATTAAGCTTTGTCGTCGCCTTTGGTCTGCGTCGAGACGTAATCGAGTTTTTCCTTGATACGTGCCGATTTGCCTGAGCGTTTGCGCTGATAGTAAAGTTTGGCGCGGCGCACATCGCCTTTGCGCTTGACTTCGATCGACGCGATGGTGGGTGCGTAGCTTTGGAAGGTACGCTCAACGCCTTCGCCCGACGAAATTTTACGAACGATAAACGATGAGTTTAGGCCGCGATTGCGTTTCGCAATGACCACACCTTCGTAAGCCTGCACGCGTTTGCGCTCGCCTTCGATCACGTTTACGTTTACCACCACGGTGTCACCCGGGGAGAAAACGGGGATGACTTTACCCAAGCGGGCAATTTCTTCTTTCTCCAACATTTCGATAATGTTCATGTGATTCCTTATTATGATTCTTTACTATAATTATGGCGTGTTGATTTTCATCATCACCGCCCTCGGCTATTTAATTAAACGAACCGTTTTAAAGCCCATCGCTTTTTAGCCCTTCACACAGCGCCCCAATACAAACTGAAACAAACCACGTGGGGATGTGCGCTTTCTTTTTAATGCGGCTACTTGTTACTTGCTTGCTACTTTTGCTTCTGCTGAATCTCGTTCAATAGTTTCAAATCTTCTTTACTCAATTGGGCACTATCCAATAAATCGGGACGCCGTTTGCTCGTTCGTTCTAACGCCAATTTCCTGCGCCACTTGGCAATTCCAGCGTGGTCGCCGCTCATCAATTCGGTCGGCACGGTTACGCCATTCCAAACTTCTGGCCGCGTGTAATGCGGATGATCTAGCAAGTGACCCCGCAGGGGTGAAAACGAATCCTCGGTGGCCGACTCTGCCGTGTTCAACACACCCGGCAACAACCTTACCATCGCATCAATCAATACCATCGTGGCCAATTCACCACCCGACAACACGTAATCGCCAATTGATATTTCCAAATCTACACGCGCGTCAATCAAACGCTCGTCAATGCCTTCATATCGCCCGCACAAAAAAACCAATCCTGGTTCTTCCACCAACTGTCGAATACCGGCATCCGTAATTGGCCTGGCTTGAGGTGTCAGATAGACCACTTTTGGCTTATTTTCCAACTGCGCTGAACCGTGTTCAATTTGTCGTTGAATCGCCGCAGTGATGGCCAAATCCAACGGTTCTGCCTTCATCACCATTCCAGGCCCCCCCCCAAAAGGACGGTCATCAATGGTGCGATATTTATCTGTCACAAAATCGCGCGGGTTCCAACATTTCAGCGCCCACACTTTTTCGTCCAGCGCCCGACGCGTTACGCCCGAATCGGCGATCGCATCGAACATTTCAGGGAACAGCGTGATGACATCATATTGTTTCGTCATCAGGGTTTCCTAGTTGTTTCTATACCTACAAAATAATCTGGCTCCGCCAGTTATTTTGTTCTAACTGATTTCGATGAAAGTAGGTTTTCACTTTCATCGAGCCGACTCAATAATCTTTACTCCAATTCACCGTCACCACTTTGGCGATGCGGTCAACATGCACAATTACTTGGTCGATGAAGGGGATCAAAATTTCTTCAGTTCCCGACTTCACCACGAGCACGTCGTTGGCACCGGTTTCCATCAGCGTGTCGATGATTCCCAATCGTTCGCCGAGTGGATTCACGACCACAGCGCCGATCAAATCAATCCAGTAATGCTCGCCTTCACGCGCATCTTCAAGAGAATCACGCGGGATCGCGATATCGCGTTTGCTCAGTAATTCAGCGTCGCTGCGTGTGTCATAACCCTTGAATTTCGCCACTACCGCTTTCACGTTCACGGCAAAATCTTCCAGCTCAAATTCTTCCCAACCTTTGGGGCCTCTGACCAGCCAGGACGCATAGGCATCCAGGCTGTCGGGTTCCCCCGTGAAAGTTTGTAGTTTGACCCAGCCCTTAATCCCGAATGGCGCGGCGATGCGCGCCATGATGACTAAGTCTTTGTCTTCAAACCTTGGTTCGACCAAACTTTATTGACCAATAACCGGAGCAGATTTCTTGTGGCTCTTGATGAGTTTGATCACGGCGTCAGACGCTTGTGCACCACGGCCTTGCCAAAACGCCAGACGATCCATTGCCATGCGGAAGGGCTCGTCAGCACCGGAAGCGACTGGATTGTAAAAACCTAACCGTTCAATAAAGCGACCATCGCGTGGGTTGCGTGAGTCAGCAACGACGATGTTGTAAAAAGGGCGGTTGCGGGCACCGCCGCGTGCGAGTCTGATAACGACCATGAAGTTATTTCCTTAAATTTGCTGTTTCATTAAACAATCCGTTGAGAACGGATAACGGGCCGGTTGCGAACCGGTAACGCCTGCATTTAAGGCTAGTTTCTCAACTGAAATGCAGGAAAGCCCTAAAGTATAACAAAAACATGGGGTTGGGCGCAAGTGACGCGTGTGAGCTTTGCGCTTTGGACCTTGCGCCATGCGCGTTAAGCGGTGGCGGTGGGCGCGCGATGAGGGTGTCCCGAACTTTATGTCAATCTATTCTGCTGGTCAGGAGTAAACCGGACTTCAAAAACGGTTTATGCGCTGTGTCCTGGCATGTTTCCAATTCTGGATTGGCATTTTCTAATGCTTCGCAATATTGCGTAATCCCAGATAGAGCAGTTTTAATGCTGCATCAATCCTTCGCAAATGAGGTTTGGTTCTTAATCAATTTGCGCCACCCAAAGCACTCGCAACCAAGCTAATTCATGCGACAGATGACACTGGTAGAGACGAGGTGGGTGGCGTTTGGGCCTGATTATACTTTCCGCGCGCCCGCCCCCACAGCCGGTCAGGACTGGAGTAAATCAAAGAGTGCTTGCCACCACCAAGCTGCGTAGCCCGAAGATGAAGCGACTCGTGTTTTTAATGTGGGACATGATATTTTCCAATCATGTTTATCAACTGTTGGAGGCTCGGCCGTCTTGCCTCGCTTTCTGATGCTTGCGAATCCTTTATGGACGGTGCGTCTGAGTTATGCTCTAAAAACTTACCTGTGTCGATAACCGCTAAAACTCACCGACCGCGATAAATTTAACTATGCCCATAAATGCAGTGAACTCTTACTCTGCTTCGCAGCATGTGAGTCAGCAAAATGAGGGCGGCAAGCATGAAAACTGGCAAGTCGGAATAGAAGTGCTGCGCGGCAGCGCGGCAATGAGCGTGATGCTATTTCACTGTATTGGTCTTTTATCTTGGGACGTTTCAGGTACGCCGTTAGCCATCTTTCGCGTGGGTTGGATCGGCGTTGATCTTTTCTTTGCCATCAGCGGGTATGTGATTACTGCCTCAGCAATTCGACAAAAGGATCGACCGGATTACGGAGAGTATTTTTGGCGCGCGCGACTAGCGCGAATACTGCCTTTGTACTACGTAACGAGCGCAGTTTTTTTGTTGGCAGTCAGCTCGGCGGCCTTGGATAAAGACGCTCTTTTTCAATTGCTGACCCACTTATTTTTAGCGCATAATTTTTTCCAAAGTGCAGCATTTAGTATCAATGGCGTGACGTGGTCGCTGAGCGTAGAGCTTCAGTTTTACGTACTGGCTTTTTTCATCGTGCCGTTGACAATGCGCGCTAATCGCACGATGCTGATTAAAAGTTATCTCGCACTATTTGGCGGCGTGCTTGCTTACCGTTTGGTATGTTGGTATTGGCTAACCCAAACAGGCGCGTCGGACGGTGCATTCATCCATTTGTTTTCGCAGGTTCCAGCGCTTGTTGACAGCTTTGCACTCGGCGGTTTGATTTTTATGCTCAACTTACCCCGCCTGACCCGCCCGCAGGCCGTTCTGCTTGCGTTTTTGACATTCGGCCTTTTAATGGCGATCTATTTTATCTACGATGCGAACGCGTTGCGCTATTGGAACTCTCTGCCGATGACCGCTTTATTTCGCAGCCTAGTCGCTATGTTTGCGGGTGTGGCGTTATTGCTTGCGATGTCGATTCGCACGACTTTTATATGGCGGCCAATGCTTGAACTGGGCAAGATAAGCTACGGCATTTATCTCTGGCATCTAATCGTATTGTATCTAGTGCAACGGTATTCGCCGTTCAACGGAATGGCTGCCGCGCTCACTGTCATCGTGGTTACTCTCGTGCTGGCCAAACTCAGCTACTTGGCCATAGAGATGCCGTCTATGCGCTGGGCTCACAACGCACGGCCAGTGCGCAAGACGTAGTGGCCTGCAATAGCGCTTGTGAGGTTACGAGGCCCTCGTTGGCTTCAATGGCCCATACTGGCGAGCTATTTTGCGCCACGAATTTTCGTGAAATCTGCTGGTTGCGGCAGCGAAGTGTTGATCGCATCAGCGAGGCCAGCCGGATCATCGGTGCCGATCAAGAACTGTTTGCCGTTGCGAAGCCCCACAATCACGGCGCCACGTCCGGATACACCATAAAGCCAGCCGCGGGTCGTGACGCGGATGCCCCAACCTGCGGCGATTGAGGTTCTGGCGGGCAGTGCTCCTGCAATCTCGCTCAAGCTCGCAGACTGCCCTGGCCATTTCAGTGGACCAAATTGTGCCCTGAATTCTGCATTATCGACCTCGGTTAGCAGCGCGCTAAATGTAAATCCAGTTAACGTCATCGTGATAAATAGTGCGATTATCGCAGGCCGCATCGAGCCTTCTAGCGTCACGAAACCCAATACCCAAAGCGCGATAGAAAACCCGACTGCGTGGCCGATGAGCGCATGCCAGCCAATTTGTTTGTGGTGATATTTGATTGTGTTGGGCATGCGTTTGTAAGTGAGCCCGACTATGACAACCGGTCATGATTATGCCCATCCACCGTGCTTCACGCTATCGACTTAAACTTGTGGAAGCGCAATGCCGCGCATGGCGATTTTTTCGGTCTCGATGGTGTGCGCAAGTAGTTTAGAAGCCTGATAGATGGCGCGGATCGTGGGTGTTGGCGTATTGGTAAGCTCGCCTAATTCAATGACCGCACCGACCAATGCATCGACTTCAATGGCGCGACCCGCTTCCACATCCTGCAACATAGAGGTTTTATGCCGGCCTACTTTTTCGGCGCCTTCTATGCGTTTTTCGAGACTCACCCTGAAGCTGGCACCGAGTTTTTCGGCAACCGTCTGGGCCTCCCGCATCATATTGGCGGCCAGCTCACGGCCTTGGGGAAACTGGCAGATGTCTTGAAGCGTGGCGTGCGTGAGCGCCGAAATCGGGTTGAACGTCAGGTTGCCCCACAGCTTCAACCATATTTCGTTGCGAATATTATCGAGTACCGGCGCTTTGAGTCCGGCCTTGGCAAAAACATCGGATAAGTCCTTTACGCGGCTACTGGCCGAGCCATCCAGCTCGCCCAACGGAAATCGCTCGCCTTCAATATGCCGCACCACGCCAGGCGCGATCAATTCTGTTGCTGGATAAACCACGCAGCCAATAATACGATCAGCGGGAATGCCGTCCTTGCAAACGCCGCGCGGATCAACAGCCTTTACGGTGGTTCCGGCCAATGCACCGCCGTGTTTGTGAAAATACCAGAACGGGATGCCGTTTTGCATCGTGATGACCGTGGTTTTGGGGCCGAAAAGTGGCTCCAACTGATTCACCACCGATTCCACTTGATGCGATTTCAGCGCAAGGATAATGCAATCGACGTGGCCCACTGCGGAAAAGCTGTCTGTCGCCCGGGCGGTTTTCGCTTCCAGCACAGTACCGTCATGCATTTTCACTGTCATGCCGCGTGCGCGGATAGCATCCAGATTTTTCCAGCGCGCAATGAAGGTCACATCCTCGCCCGCCAGCGCTAGTTTCGCGCCAACAAATCCGCCGATTGCACCCGCGCCTACGATACAAAATTTCATATTTAACCTGATAAACCGGTAGAGACAGCGGTAGAAGAAAACGTTAAATGTCTTTTATCGTGCAGCGCAGCAATCATGCTGGCTTGATCAACGCTATGGGTCAACGATCGGGCATGATAATTGGCTCGGCCGGTTTGGCGGCGCGCTCAGAAAACTGCGCGTTTACAAAATCAGACCGAGTCAGTCCACGGTTTATATCCAACCCCCGCAGCGAAAAGTCATGTGCGGGCAGGCCGGGGAAAGGCGCCACCAGTGACTCATAAAAATGCGTCGGCCAGGTCACCCCTGCGATCTGCACGAAACGACTATGGTCAACGTCCACCACCGCGCCCTTGGTGGATTCCAGGCCTTCCAATGTGAGTCTGACGCGCTTTACCAATTTATCCTGTTTGTCGATATACAACACCACGCGATCTTCGATCGAGTTGCCGATGCCTGGCCGCATGATGGCCAGCAAGCGCTCGCATTCTCGCCCGTTCACCTCTTCATTGCCGAGGCGCTCCAAATGCACGGCGCGCTCCACATAGAACGCGGGATATAGGAAAAGTTGATAGGCCTCGACGACCAAATGTGCCGCTGCGATTTTGTCCCCATTGGTTTCCGGCTGCTGATTTACCTTGACCGAAACGCGTTCGCTCAGCGGCTGGTTACCGTCCCGTATAACGAACTTCCTGCCAGCATCGCCCGTGTACAGTTGTGCCACTACGTTTTCGCGCAGCAGCATCCTTTCTTCGGAAGTCTGGCGGAAAGTTTTGTCGGTCAACACCGGCTGGATTCTCGTCACCAGATCAAACCAGTTCCCGTCGTAGCGAACATTCAGGTCGCGAATGGCGGTAAACGCGGCTTTGCCGTGCGCGAGTTGGGTTTGATCCAGCAGCGCCCGAGCGTCCGCGCTGGTAGCGGATTGTTGAGGCTTGGGTATGCTGCCACATGCTGATAGCAGGGCCAAATTCGCTGTCAATAGCAGCGCTGACAACACCGGCCACGAAATTCTCAATCGCCAGAGCTTTTGCTCGCCGCGCATGAAATGACCAAATTGAGTGATTAATATCATTAAGTTCTTTCTTAAAACATAAGTTTCGCCGCACTCGAAACCGCGACAAGGGGAAACGAAAGCGGCGCTTCACCACGCCTGCAACGGAACCGAACGCAGCCAATATGCGTGGGTATAATCGATTATCGTCAATTTTACTACTAAGTCTTCCTATGTCACTTCCGCCACTTCCGTCTTCGTCGTTACTCCCGCCCGCTTCACCGGCCGTGGCACCTACAGTATTATCGCCTACCAGTGCGCTCAGTCCCGCTGAGTTGGCATTGGCTGAAACCATCGTAAAGACGCTTAATCTCGAGGTCGCGGCAACTGAGATTGATCCAGAAGCGCCGATTTATGGGGAAGGATTAGGTCTGGATTCCATCGATATCCTCGAAATTTCCCTGGCGATTTCCAAACAATATGGCTTTCAGTTGAAATCGGACGATGAGAATAATAAAACGATTTATAAATCGTTACGTAATCTTTCAGCTCATATAGAGAAAAGTCGTACCAAGTAAACTTCGGTGCATTTGATGCTCAATCTTCTGCCCCCGGTTTTTGGAGCTGCATGATGACGTCCGAGTCAACGCCATACCCCGCGACATTTCTCCTGCTTGGGTCGGCTATGCCGGTGGCGACCACTGTTGTTGCCTATCGGAAAGGCCGTGCAATTCACGCTGATGCTTACCTTCGCGACGTCTACACCGTTGCGCAAAATTTACCTCTTGCTGCGTACTACCTGAACGTATGCGCGGATCGCTATTACATCGCAGTGCTACTTGCGGCGGTCATGCTGCGCAAGAAAATCAACCTGCTGCCGCCCAACACGGCGACGCAAACCTTGCAACGCTTGTTGGAACGTTATCAGCATGTCGTATTGATTCGGGACAATACTAATATCGGCGCTGGCAATCAGGTAAAGCAATTTGATGATGCCATCAGTTTCGAAAAATTGCTTGAAACGCCATTTAGGGGGCCCACACCAAACCCTGAATTTACCAGCGATCAGTTGATCGGTATCTTGTTCACGTCGGGCTCTACTGGTGAGCCGTCAGCCAACGCGCGCACGTGGGGCGCGCTTTGTGCGGGTGTCAAAGCCGAGGCGCAGGCACTTCTGCTGGCAGAGCTTTGCGATCGCCATGCAAACGGTGGCATCGCGGTCCTAGGCACCGTGCCTGCCCAGCACTCGTATGGCCTCGAATCCACGCTGGCACTGCCGTTACAAAATGGCTATGCATTAGCTGCAGACCAAAGTTTTTACCCCGCCGATATCATCGCCGCGCTGGCGCTTCTACCACGCCCGCGGGTATTGGTCACCACCCCTTTTCACCTCCGGCTGCTTATTAACGACGGGGGCGTCAGTTTGCCAAAGCTGGATTTGATTGTCTCAGCAACGGCACCGCTTTCACCACAATTGGCGGCCCAAGCAGAGGCTGCTTTCTCGGCACCAGTTCGGGAAATTTATGGTTGTACAGAGGCCGGTCAGATTGCGTCTCGCCGTACTATCGACGGCGATACGTGGACGTTATTCCCAGATGTGTGCCTAGAAAAACGCGGCGAAGCAACCTGGGTTCATGGCGGCCATGTGGGCGAAGCGCGGATCCTAAGTGATGTCATCGAGATCAAGCCAGACCATCAATTTTTGTTGCACGGCCGCGTCGGCGATCTTATAAACGTAGCCGGTAAACGCACATCATTGGCCCATCTTAATTTTCATTTGAATTCAATCCCTGGCGTGGAAGACGGCGTGTTTATGATGCCGAACACTGCAAATGATGATTGGGTGGTGCGGCTCACCGCATATGTGGTGACGCGTACCCTATCGCCAGAGCAAATTCTAGCTGCGCTGCGCACGCGCATTGACCCGGTGTTTTTGCCGCGCCCTGTTCATCTCGTCAATGAATTGCCGAGAAATCAAACGGGCAAGCTCACACACTGCGCGATCAACGCTTTAAAAGAATCGGCTAGTGCAAACTCTGCCGATTGCGCACCATGATCGAAGTCAAAATAGATCGTCCCTACGAGCCTGCGCATCGTGCAACAGAAGGGCATTTTGCAGCTCATCCCATCATTCCCGGGGTGGTGATCTTGGCTGACGTCATGCGGGCGATTCGAGATCACTTCGCGGCTGAAGATATCGCATCAGGGCAAGCCTGCACAATCCGCGCCGCCAAGTTCTTGCGTCCGGTCTTGCCAGGCCAGACGATGACCATCAGGCTCAAAATTGCGGCCTCGACCGCGACTCCTGACGCACGTAAACAAGCCGTATCGTTTGAATGCTCGGTCGCTGAAACGGTAGTGGCCAAAGGGGCGCTTGATTTTTATGGCTGAGGTAAAACTAAAACCGGCCAACGATGCTGAAACTATATCAGCCGCATCTGCCAAACCTACCACGTCCACCGCACCCCCCCTAGCCACCAGTACACAAAGCGATCCATCGCCTGGGGCTACCTGGCAAACAGAGCAGGAACGCAGCAATCGGTTCGCGATGAAGATGCTGGTGTGGGTGGCGCTTCATTTGGGCCGCACGGTGGCGAAGTGTTTTCTGTGGCCCATCACATTTTATTTCTGGGCCACCTCGCCGAAAGCTCGTGCGGCGTCTGCACAGTATTTGCGCAAGGTTGAGGCGTCACGGAATATGCCGGTGGGCAAGCTCAGCACCTTAAAACATATTCATACTTTTTCGGTCATCGTCCTTGACCGTGTCTTCATGCTGTCGGGCCAAACCGACCGCTTCAATACCTTTATTCATAATTTTGATCAGATGAAAGCAGTACATGATCGTGGTGAAGGTGGTCTTTTTGTCGGCGCCCATCTGGGCAGTTTTGAGGCGCTGCGGGTGCTTGGCACGCGAAATCCGGCGAATGATCAAAGGCTGCCAAAGTTGACAGTACGAATGGCGATGTATGAAGAAAACGCGCGAAAAATAAATCATATGCTGGCCGCGATCAACCCTGAGGCGACCCAGTACGTTATTGCCTTGGGTCGGGCAGACTCGATGTTGCAGTTGCAAAACACGATCGACAACGGGGAATTTGTTGGCATGCTGGCTGATCGCTATATTGAGCCACGAAGTCAGCCGCAAAGTGAACCGCCCAACGAGCCGCAAAAGAACGCACAAAGTGATAAACAATTAAATGCTGTTTCATTTCTGGGCGAACCCGCCCAATTCGCCGATGGGCCGTTCCGTTTGGCGATGGTGCTGAAGCGGCCGGTATTTTTGATGTTTGGCTTGTATCTTGGTGGTAATCGATACGAAATTTTTTTTGAAGAGTTGCCGCTGCCTGAATCCACCGGCCCGCGTAATCGCGGTGCGCAGGTGGCAAGCTGGCAGAAAGCATATGTCGAACGCGTGGAATACTACTGTCAATTAGCGCCCTACAACTGGTTCAATTTCTATGACTTTTGGCAAAAATAACTTTAGCCTGCGCCCTGCTCTGCTGGCGGTCACAATGACGCTCGTTTTGCTTGGCATCATGGCATCTTCACACGCTGCTGATGGTAACGATGTGCTGTTAAAAAGCGTGATGGCCCGGCTCGCCAACGTTAAGTCAGCAAAAGTGGATTTTGTGGAGAAGAAATTTGTAAAGCTATTGAATACTCCCGCGGAATCCAGCGGTGTTTTGATCTACACTGCGCCGGATCGATTTGAAAAGCATACCAAAAAGCCGCTTGAAGAGCGCATGACCGTCGAGCGTGATATGGTCACGCTTGATAATGTGATGCGAAAAAAACACCAGCAGATATTTATTCCTCAATTTCCCGCACTAGCCGCGATTGTGGAGGCAATGCGTGGTGCCTTATCGGGCAATTTGCCGCAACTGCAGCAGGCATTTTCAATCGCCGTTTCCGGTAATGCGACCCGCTGGAAGCTGCATCTGGTTCCGCTGGAGGCGAGTCAGTACGCCTATATTCACGCGGTGGATATGACCGGACGCGATGATTTCATCGATTCCATAGAGATATTCCAGTCGGATGGCGATCGCTCGCTGATGAGCATGACACGAGCCGCGCCGTAGTACGGTGATGCCGATATCCGCGTCCAAGAGGGCGATATCACGGACCTGGATTTTGCGGATTTGGGCCGCCCTTATTTGCGTGTCGGCCTGGATTGTGTTTCGGGCAGATTATCGAGCTGATATTTCGGCGTTTTTGCCCAAAAATCCCACCCCCAATCAGCAGTTGCTGGTGGATCAATTAAAAGATGGTGTCGTCTCGCGTCTCACGCTAATGGGTATTGAGGGTGCAGATGCTGCAACGCTGGCGCAACTTTCCAAGCGCGTGGCGGCGCAATTACGTGCCGACCCGCAATGGGCGAGTGTGAACAACGGCGAGGCGGTCGGGATTGAGCAAGACGGAAAATTTTTACTCGATAATCGATATTTGTTATCCGATAACAACAAACCTGCGACCTGGACGGTGGCGGGTTTGCGAACCGCACTGAATGAGTCGAGGCAAATGCTGTCGCAAAACGCGGGCTTGTTTGCGAAAGAACTGGTGCCGCGCGACCCGACAGGCGAGGTCATGCGCATGCTGGACGATCTGGTGGTCAACAATGCGGTCGCGACGGTCAGCGGCGTATGGGTGGTGCCACGGATGGTGCCGGAGATTCGCCAAAACAAACAAAAGTGCGGACAGAACAACATTCAAGATTGTGAAAAAGACAGCCAAAACGCCTCAAGGGCGGTGCTGATGGCGCAGACCAAAGCGGCTGGCATCGATCTCGACGCCCAGCAGCGTGCGATGGAAGCTGCGTTGCGGGCGTTTAGTACCGCGAAGCAGGAAACCGCAAATGCTACTAATGCGAGCGTGCAACTCAGCGGGCCTGGGGTGTTTTCTGCGCTCAGTCGCGAACGCATCAAGAACGATGCGACGCGTTTCTCCGCTATTGCGACTGCGCTCGTGATCATGCTGGTGTGGTGGGTTTACCGTTCACCACGCGTCATGGCGCTGGGGCTGTTGCCGGTGGCCACCGGCGTGCTCGCAGGGATTGCCGCAGTCGCATTGATTTTTGGTAGCGTGCACGGTATTACGTTGGGTTTTGGCGCGACTCTGATCGGCGAGGCGGTGGATTACGGCATCTATTTATTCACGCTCGTTGGGCGCGATAATCGGCGCGGCGAAAATACAAATAACGCAACGCACATTGCAGAAAACAGTAACGCACACCACACCATGAAACTTATCTGGCCCACGCTGCGGCTCGGCGTCATGACATCAATTTGCGGATTCTCGGCCATGATGCTGTCAGATTTTCCAGGCCTGCAACAGTTGGGCGTCTTTTCGGTGGCAGGGCTGATCGCCGCCGTGCTGGTCACGCGATTTGTCCTGCCAAATTTGCTACCCAATGATTTTCAGGTTCGTGATACCTCGTTGGGTCAAAAGTTGGCCTCACTCGCTCGCGCCGCACCGCGAGTGAAATGGCCGCTCACACTTGCGGTGATCGCGCTGGTCGCTGCCGGCGTGATCAATCGGCAAACGATTTGGAATGACGATATTTCCAACCTCAGTCCCATTTCACTCTCTGAACAAAAGCGCGATGAAGAGTTGCGCACGGCATTGGGTGCGCCAGACGTCCGTTTCATGGTGGTGGCCGAAAGTACAGATTTGGAAACGACCTTGCAAGCCGCGGAAAAGACTGCCTCGGCATTGGTGACGCTGCGCGAAGCGGGCTTGATTAAATCGTTTGACACCCCCACTCAGTTTTTGCCCAGCGAGTCTACGCAAAATGCGCGCAAACAAGCCTTGCCCGCAATCGACGCCATGCGCACGCGACTTGACGAAGCGGTTGTTTCCTCGGGTTTTTCCAAGAACGTGTTTGAGCCGTTTCTAACCGATGTGGAGGCAACCCGATCCCGCCGACTGGTGCATCGAAATACCCTGGACGGCACGCAGTTAGCCACCAAAGTCGATGCGCTGCTGGTTCAAAAGCCCAACCGCGTAACGGCCATTTTGCCCATTCAGGGCATGCATGATGATGCAGAGTCGCAACTAAAAATTGTTGCTGCGATCGGTGCGTTGGCTTCACCTAACATTCGCTTGATGGATATGAAAACCGAAACCAATGAGCTTTACCAAACCTATCGCCATCAGGCGCTCGTATATGCGCTGGCAGGGGTGATTGCGATTGCGTTGTTGCTGTGGATCACCACACGCTCAATAACTCGGACGGCAAGATTGCTGTTGCCTCTGGCTGCCGCAGTTATCGTGACCGCCGCCACGTTGTTGGCGTTGGGCGTCTCGCTGTCGATTTTTCATTTGGTGGCATTTTTGCTCGTTATCGGCGTCGGCTCGAACTATGTTTTGTTTTTTGATCGACAATTAACGAAAGATGGATCGATTGCACCTATCATGCTGTCGCTGGTGGTGTGTAATCTGTCAACGGTATTCGGCTTCGGCGTGCTGGCGCTTTCATCCATGCCGGTGTTAAAAGCGATTGGCGGAACGGTGGCCATTGGCGCAGTGCTTTCGCTCGTCTTTGCAGCTGTTTATTTGCAGCAAGCGACAACATTGTCAACAACGCTGCCCGCATCTTTGCCAGCGGCAGCACAGAATAACGAGTAGCTAATGCGCGGCGCAAAACGGAGTTTTCAATGCAACATCATCGCCAGCAGTGCGTCCATTATTTTTCTATTTGCCGGATTGATCTTAGGCTGCGCAGCACCCCCTATAAAAATTCCAATGGATCAAATCGAATATCCAGTCATGCCGAACCAGCGCGCTAATGCCCTTATGATTTTGATGGCAGGCGCGGGCGATCGCTATGACGCTTTTGAAAAATACGGCTATATTGCTGCGGCTCGCAAAGCCGGATTGAACGCCGATATTTTGGCCGTTGATGCGCACTACGGTTACTTTACCGAATTGACCGTTCGCGAGCGGCTGCATCAGGATGTGGTGCTGCCCGCCAAGGCGCGTGGGTACAAATGTATCTGGATGGGGGGCATATCGTTGGGTGGATTCGGCTCATTAATTTATGCACAAAAATATGCGGATCAGTTATCCGGTTTGGTATTGATTGCGCCCTACATTGGTAATCGTGGCACGTTGGCCGAGATTGAATCTGCAGGCGGGCTTGACAGATGGAACCCCGCCAATGTCCCTGATGATGATGAGCGGCAGTTATGGTTGATGCTTAAAAAATATCAGCCCGGCGTAACGCCCGTATTGCCGATACATTTGCTTTATGGTGAATCGGATCGTTTTAATGCGTTCCATAAAATGCTGGCTGCACGCTTGGACAAAAAAATGGTGCGCACGGTAGATGGTGGGCACGATTGGCCGCAATGGCAGTCCCTCTGGACCGAATTTGTGGCTTCAAACCCTATTGCTTGCAAATCATAAAATAGACCAAGGATTAAAGCGTTGAATCTGAGTAAGTTCACATTAACCAATGCGCTTGGCGCGGGCAATGAAGCGACATGGTCGGCGATCGCGGCACGGCGTTCCGGGCTGTCACGTTGTGCGTTTGAAACCGCCGATATTGATACATTTATTGGCCAGGTGCCCGATGCTGCCTTGATGCCGTTGCGTGCTGACTTGGGCAATTTTGAGTGCCGCAATAACCGTTTAGCTCAGCTCTGCCTAGAGCAAGATGGCTTTGCTGAAGCGATAGCAAGCGCGATTGAAAAATATGGTGCCGACCGCATCGGGGTTTTTTTGGGTACCAGCACCTCGGGAATTTTTTCCACCGAGCTGGCCTATCGGGAGCGCGCAAAACATCAGGGCGCGCTGCCGCCGAATTTCCAGTATGCAGGCACCCAAAACAATTATTCGCTGGCCGCATTTGTGTCTGCCTATTTCGGTTTGCGCGGACTAGCGTTTGTGGTTTCGTCGGCCTGTTCATCAAGTGCCAAAGTTTTTGGTAACGCCAGCCGCATGATGGCGGCTGGCTTCTGTGATGCCGCTATTGTCGGCGGTGTGGACAGCCTGTGCATGACCACGCTGTACGGTTTTCAATCGATGGGTTTGGTGTCAAATCAGCCTTGTCGGCCCTATGATGCGGATCGAAACGGGATTTCAATTGCTGAGGCCGCCGGGTTTGCGTTGCTTGAAAAGAGGGTGTCCTCAACACAGGATATTCAAGTTTTGGGGGTGGGCGAAAGCAGCGATGCTTACCATATGTCATCCCCGCATCCGGAAGGGCGCGGCGCACAAAAGGCGATGCGTGAAGCACTTGCCCAAGCCCGCATCATGCCCGACGATATTGGCTACATTAATCTGCACGGTACCGCGACGAAGTCCAACGACGCGGCTGAGGGCGCGGCGGTGGCGGCATTATTCGGCCAGAAAACCCCTGCCAGCTCCACCAAAGGCTTTACCGGCCATACGCTGGGCGCAGCCGGCATTACCGAGATCGCGATTGCGGCCCTGGCTTTGCAACGTGGGATGATTCCGGGCAGTCTCAATACACAAACGCTGGACCCGGAAATCGCCATCAACTATCAACTCAATAACGCGCAAAGTAATATGCGTTACGCGATGAGCAATTCGTTTGGGTTTGGCGGCAGTAACTGTAGCGTAGTGTTGGGGAATGGTAAGGATACGGAAAAGCACGAGGACGAAATCGATGAAAGCGGAAAGCCCACGCCATGAAATCTTCGTTGCGGGTTTATGTGGAAAGCATTGGTTTGTTTGGCACAGGGTTTGAGAATTGGGTGCAAGGTGCGGCAATATTGCGTGGCGAGCAGCCATTCGCGGCAACCGATTTTCTGCTGCCTTCGCCAGAGTGGTTACCGCCTGCCGAACGTCGCCGCACCAGCGACATCATTCGTCTTGCTTTGTGCGCCGGGCGAGAGGCACTGACCGCCGCCAACCACGCAATCACCGACACGTATACCGTGTTTTCATCGTCGGGCGGCAGTGGTGAAGTGATTCATCAAATATGCGAATCACTGGCCGCACCGGAGCGCGAAGTATCACCGACACGCTTCCACAACTCGGTTCACAACGCGCCTGCCGGTTATTGGGGCATCGCCACCCGCAACGAATGGCCCTCCACTAGCCTATGCGCACACGATGCCAGCTTCGCGGCCGGCATGTTGGAAGCGGCAGCGCAGGCTGCCGTTTGCGCGCAGCCTGCGTTGTTACTGGCGCATGATCTGCGTTATCCCGAACCGTTAAACGGGGTTAGAGCCGTGATGGGATTATTTTCGGTTGCTTTGCTGTTGCGATCAACTAAAACGTCTGAAGCAAAGTGTTCGATCGAGGTATCAATTGCTGCGAACGAATTTTCCGAAACGGTTATGCGACACGCTGCACTAGAAAATTTTCGCACGGCCAACCCCGCCGCGCGCAGCCTTCCCGTATTGGCAGCCATGGCGAATCGATCAAATGAGAGCGTGATTTTGGAAAACGTAAACGGTACCCGCCTCAGGCTGGATATACAGCCGCTATGACGAGCGCTCTTGGCAAAGCTGAAATTGCGGCGCGCATCCCTCATAGCGGGCCAATGTGTTTGCTTGATCGCGTGCTCAGCTGGAATAGTGAGACGATTGTTTGCGAGGCGGACAATCATCGTAATCCAGATCATCCGCTAGCCCGTGAGGGCGCGTTGGATACGGCCGCCGCGATTGAGTACGCGGCGCAGGCGATGGCGGTGCATGGCGCATTAATCTGCGAAACCAGTGTCGTCGAAACCGATGCGCTCATTAGCAAAGACGAGCGTTCTAAAATGGGTTACCTCGCCAGCGTGCGCGACGTGGTCTGCACCGTCGCGTTCTTACACAAGCTAGCCGCGCCCTTACGAATTGAAGCCACGCGCTTGGTCGGCGAAGAAACGCGCGTGTTGTACGAATTCAGTGTCACCGCGGGTGAACAGGTATGCGCGCAAGGCCGCGCCGCGGTGGTGATCGATGCAGGAATAAACTTATGAAAAATGCGTTGGTCACGGGCGGCAGCGGCGTGATTGGTGAGGCGATTTGCAGATCGTTGGGAGCCGATGGGTTTCATGTACTGGTTCACGCCAACCGCCAGCTTGCCCGGGCCGAGGGTGTTGTGCGTGCCATTCAGCAAGCGGGAGGAAGTGCTGAGGTGATGGCGTTCGATGTGACCGACGCCAATACCTGCAAGGCCGTGCTGGAAGCATGGATTGCGGCACACTCGCCGATCCAGATTATCGTTAACAATGCGGGCACCAATGATGACGCGGTCATGCCCGGCATGATTGAGGCGCAATGGAAATCGGTGATTGATGTTTCCTTGAACGGATTTTTCAACGTCACCCAACCGCTGCTCATGCCGATGATCCGCACCCGCTATGGCCGCATCATCAATATCACCTCGGTGTCTGCCATCACGGGCAATCGCGGCCAAACCAACTACGCGGCCGCCAAGGCTGGCCTGCACGGCGCCACAAAATCTCTTGCGCTTGAACTGGCCAGTCGTGGCATCACTGTAAACGCGGTGGCCCCCGGCATCATCGTTTCACCAATGGCAGATGCGGCGTTTGATAAAGCCGCCATCGACAGGATGGTGCCAATGAAACGCGCCGGCAAGCCTGAAGAAGTCGCGGCCCTGGTGAGCTTTTTAACATCTGAAAAAGCCGCTTACATAAGCGGGCAGATTATTTCGATCAATGGCGGGATGATTTAATTAATTTATAAACACTTTAATTGGCGGGGCTTGCGGAGCATTTTATGCTTGAAAGCCGCTTCAGGTGCGGCGTTTAAATATCCGTCAATCTGCCGGGTATTCAAGCGTGCTTACCAGCACACGCCGAATCTGGTAGCGTACTGAACAATGCAGGCTGCAATTGCGCTGTCAATTGCACTTTCCAACCAGTCTCGGGCCACCATGAAAACTATTCTTATCGCAAATCCCAAAGGTGGCGCAGGTAAAACAACGCTCTCTACCAATTTGGCGGGCTATCTCGCGCATCAGGGTGAGGATGTTTTTTTGTGGGATTTGGATCGGCAAAAATCCGCGTTGCATTGGCTGTCTCAGCGATCTGCGCATTTGCCGCCGATTGGCAGGCTGGACGCGGCAAAGGATAAAACGGGGGCGGGCTGGTTGATATTGGATTCACCCGCAGGCTTGCATGGCGACAAACTATCCGAATTATTAAAACGGGTTGAAAAAGTCATTGTGCCAATCGTGCCATCAAGCTTTGATTTGGCGGCCACGCGAACATTTTTGAGCGAGCTGAGCGATGAAAAAAGCGTGCGTAAAGGACGTGCTTTTGTGGCGATTGTCGGCATGCGGGTAGATGCGCGCACGCGTGCTGCCGAGAAGCTTGACGACTTTTTAATGCCGGTTGATTTACCGGTGTTGACGCATCTTCGTGATACGCAAAACTATGTCACCGCCGCGTTTGAGGGCAAATCGATTTTTGACATGGCCCCGTCGCAGGTGGCGCAAGATATTGAACAGTGGCAGCCGATCATAAAATGGCTGCGGACTTAGCTACCCGCTTACCTTGCCAAGAGATAATTTGAAAAAAACGGCGGCCCGCCAAGTGGTGACGGCTTGTAAAAAACCACTTTCCGGGGAAGGCGAAGCATTGGGCACTTCCCGTGCACAGCAGACCCTAGCCTTGTACGCAGTATTGGATGCGCCACACCGCCTGCAATGGTTTGCGGCGTTTAAGCGCGAGTTCGCGCCCCACCCAGCCCGCGTGTTGGCCGCCGCACAGGCCTGCGCGCATGAACCGTCTTCGAGTAATCTTGAGGCGCTTACGGTCCAAGTGGAGCCACCGCGACAGAAGCTATTGCGACGACTGGATCGCGCGCCGGGCGGCACCCGGGCCATCGTCATCATGCGTGAAAAATTACTTGATGCGCTACGCAAGGACGCTGAGCTTAAACAAGTTGACGCAGATTTTCGTTACCTGCTGTCGTCGTGGTTTAATCCGGGATTTTTACAGATGGTGCGCGTCGATGGGAACTCATCCGCCACGCTATTGGAACAGGTATATTAAATACGAGGCGGTGCATGAGGTTTGCGGCTGGAATGATCTGCGCCGCCGCCTGCAATCAAATTGCCGTTGTTTATTCCATCAGCAATTGTCAGCCAGGTTTGCGCGGCGTATCGCGGGGCAATTTTTTAATCAAGCAGGTCGTGGCTCAGCTTTCCCAGGAATTTCCGCGCGTTGATGTGTCGGGGGCTCTGAAGGGCAATCGCGTGAGAAAAGATGTGAACAGAAGAAGTAACCAGCCAGCGGTGGTCTGGCAACCACATCCGCCAATATAATTAGTAATTAAATTAAAAGGTGTGCCGTGTCTGATGCCCATGTTTTTGAAATTACACTTGCCTACCCGGCAGACGCCTCGCAGCCGACGCCGCCCGCCGTCAACTTCTCCCGCAACAACATTATGCGCAGCGCCGCCAAGCACGAGATTGCCGCATCATCACCTGCCGCCTTTGGCGGCGACGATATGCGCTATAACCCGGAGGAATTGCTGCTTATGTCGCTTTCCGAATGTCACATGCTGACTTACTTGGCGATTGCAGCGAAAAAGCAGATGACCATTGTGCGTTACGAAGATCGGGCAACAGGCCATTTGGGTGCGGGAGAATTCGGTGTGGCGGGAAAAATATCGATGCAACAGGTGACGTTGCACCCACGCATTACCGTGGCGCCTGGCACCAATCCCGATGAGGCGCGTGCCATCCATACGAAGGCCCATGCCAATTGTTTTATCGCAAATTCAGTGAATTTTCCCATCAGCATCGAGGGTGAAATTATTGAGTCGGCCCTTTAAGCCATGAGGACAGCCATGAGAACACTAAGCCAGCTCGCAGCCGATTTGGTGGACGGTAAAACCACCGCTGAAAAATTAACACGCGACTGCCTCGAGCAAATTGCAGAGCCGTCTGGCGAAGGTCAGCGCGCCTTCATCAAGGTGTATGCCGACTCAGCGCTGGCCTGTGCGCAGGCATCTGATTTGCAGCGCGCTCACGGTGTGGTGGCCTCGCCACTGGCCGGCATTCCCATCTCGATCAAAGATTTGTTTGATGTGGCGGGGGACATCACCCGCGCAGGCTCGATCATTTTGGCCGATGCGCCGCCCGCGCGCTACGATGCGCCGGCAATAGCGCGTTTGCGCGCGGCGGGTGCGGTGATTGTGGGCCGCACCAACATGACTGAATTTGCTTATGGCGCACACGGTATGAACGCGCATTACGGCACGCCGCTGAATCCCTATGACCGTGCCACCCAGCGCATCCCAGGCGGCTCCACCTCGGGCGGTGCGGTGAGCGTAGCCGATCATATGGCGGCGGCGACCATTGGCTCTGACACAGGCGGCTCGGTTCGAATTCCGGCTGCACTGTGTGGCATTACCGGATTTAAACCCACCCAGGCGCGTGTGCCCCTCACGGGTGCGTTTCCGCTCTCGACAACGCGTGATTCGATTGGGCCGTTGGGAAACTCGGTTGGATGCTGCATGTGGCTGGACGCGATCATGGCGGGCAAAGATATTTCTCCAATATCGTCGATCCCGGCAATGGGCGCAGGTGGTATGGTTGGACTCAACACCCTTAAGGGCCTGCGCCTGGGCGTGCCCACCACGCGCCTACTGGACAATCTACAGGCACCGGTGGCGGAGGCGTTCGCACGCGCAATTACAACCCTGTCCCGGCACGGCGCATCAATTGAAGAATTTTCATTTCCCGAGATCGAACGAGAGGCAAGTGGCAGTGCCAAGGCGAATTTTTCAGCCGTTGAGGCGTATGCGCTGCATCGGGAACGCCTGAAGCTTTTTGCTGAGAAATTTGATCCCCGGGTTTATAAACGATTACTGCTCGGTGTAAACATGAATGCCGCGGATTACTATGATTTGGTGCAGCTACGACAACAATTAATTGCGTCGGCCGACCTGGCGACCGCGCGCTTTGATGCGTTGCTGGCGCCCACCTCGCCGATCATCGCGCCCACCATCGCTGAAATGAATGCCAGCGAGGAAACGTTTTTGCGCGTAAATACCCTGCTGCTACAAAATTGCGGCCCATTTAATGTGTTGAACCGGCCGTGCTGGTCGATTCCGGTTCATCGGGTGGGCGACGCGCCGGTGGGGTTGATGATTGTTGGCGAGACCGGACAAGATATCCGTCTTCATCGGATTGCCCTGGCAGCTGAAAACTGTCTGCGCAGTAGCTATTTTGAACTTGACGCGTGCTAACTAAAACCCACGCTGCTTTCGCTTATGTTCTTCAGCCGCCTTCATGTCTCGCGCCATTTTGCGCTCGGCGCTTTTTTTATCCCAGCCGATCGCCGGACAAATGACTTCCCACCACACAAACAGCAGCAAGAAAGGCGCTAAAACCCACAGCCAGGACCACGTTGCCACGGGTCCGAACTCAGCAATTTTCATAATTAAAATCAGTACGGCAATAACAGCAAGCACCATAATGCGCTCCTCAATAAATTCTTACCCGATTCACTTGATTATGCCTAATCGTTAACGGGATTGCTGGTCAACGACGGATCAAAGATAGACAGGCGATTTTGTATTTGCCGCAATTTTGTAAAAAGTCCTTTGCGGTCCGACAGACCACTGGATTAATCACAACGGGAAAAGGCGGCTTAGGCAGTTTTGGCAGTTTCGCCCGCTCCCTCATAGAATTCGCAGGGAATTGATTGACAACTGTAATTTTCGATCATCATAATCGTCGATTCCAAAAAATCTGTCCTATTTGTCTTATTCGCTTTGTCCCACGGGTTATTTGTTTTTCACTTTTTTACCTTTCATCATGGAGATCTACGCATGAAAACGTCTTATAAGATCATGTTCGCCACAATGCTTGCCGCGGGCCTCGTTGGCTGTGGTAAAGAAGAAGTCAAGCAGGAAGCCCCCAAGGCGTCCGCACCTGCGGTTGAAGCAGCTGTTGTTGTAAAGATCGCACATGCCGGTCCGCTGACGGTGAAAACACCGCACTTGGGTAAAGATGATGAAAATGGTGTGGCGCTGGCGGTGATGCAGGCGAACGACAAGAAAATCAAAATCGGCGGCAAGACCATTAAATTCGAAATGATGTCCGAGGACGATCAGGGTGATCCAAAGGTGGGCACCACCGTCGCACAGAAACTGGTTGATGCCAAAGTTGTTGCGGTCATCGGCCATCTGAATTCAGGCGTGACTTTGCCCGCGTCGGAAATCTACGCCAAAGCAGTTCCACCGATCCCGATGATTTCTGGTTCTGCGACCAATCCGACGATCACCGAACGCGGCCTCAAAAACACCTTCCGCACGGTCGCGCGTGACGATCAACAAGGCCCTGCTATTGCCGCCTATATCGCGGGTGAACTCAAGGCGAAGAAGGTGTCGCTGATTGATGACAAAACAGCCTATGGTGAAGGCCTTGCCAATGAAGTTGAGAAAACACTGAAGGCCGACAAAATTACCATTTTGGGCCGCGAGCGCACCACCGATACTGAAAGTGATTTCAAATCGATCCTGACCAAAATCAAAGCCAAAAATCCTGACGTGATTTTCCACGGCGGTATGGATCAGACTGGTGGCCCGATGCTGAAACAGGCTCGCGAGCTGGGCATCAAGGCAGTTTTTGTCTTTGGTGACGGTGCCTGTACCGAAGAAATGTTCAAGCTGTCCGGCGATGCGGCGAATGGCCTGGTTTGCTCACAAGCCGGCTTGCCGGCGATTGCGGCCAGCAAAGAATTCCTGGGTGCATTCAACACTAAATTTGGTGAAGTAAAACAATACGCCCCCGCTTTTTACGACGCGACCAATGCGGTGATTGAAGCCATGAAAAAAGCGGATTCAATTGACCCCGCTAAATTTGGCCCCGAAATCTTCAACGTGAGCTTCGAAGGCGCCACCGGCAAAGTTGAATTTGATGCCAAAGGTGATCGCAAAGGTGCAGAAATCACCATTTTCAAAATGGAAGGTGGCAAGCTGGTGCCCGTTTCGATCGTGAAAAACGGTGTTTCGACCAAGTTTGTAATGGCGTCTGCACCAGCCGCCCCGGCCGCCAAGTCGGCTGCAAAACCCGTTGAAGCGCCGAAGAAGTAACGCCACTGTCGTCATCAAAAAACGGCACCGAGTCTTTATGACTTGGTGCCGTTTTTGCTTATTTGCAGGACGTCAAGCTAGCTGCGCACGATCGTGTGATCGCCAGCCGGTTTCCCTCGTATCTGCAATTGAATCGGCGAGATATAGAACCTAAAGCATCAAAGAAGAGGCAGCAAACTCAAATCGATGGATACACTCATACAGCAAATCGTCAACGGTCTCACTCTCGGCTGCGTATACGCCGTGGTGGCACTAGGCTACACCATGGTTTACGGCATTATCCAGCTCATTAATTTCGCCCATGGCGAAGTAGTGATGATCGGCGCGATGGTCGCCTTTACAGTGATCACCGCTTTGGCGGGTTCAGGTGCGCCGCCGATTATTATCCTGCTACTTGCGGTCTTGGCCGCGATCATGGCGTGTATGGCAGTGGGCTATGCGGTGGAGCGTGTTGCCTATCGGCCGCTGCGCAAGGCGCCACGTTTGGCTCCCCTCATCACCGCTATTGGCGTGTCGATTATTTTGCAGCACGTGGCCCTGCTGATCTGGGGTCGCAATTACATTTCGTTTCCGCAGGTGGTGCCCACCCAAACTTTCCATCTAGGTTCCGCTGAGAGTAGCGCTACAATTACCAATGTGCAGGTTGCCATTATCACCTTATCTATCGCCATGATGGGCGGGCTACTGGCGTTAATCTACAAGACCCGTATCGGCATCGCAATGCGCGCAACCTCGCAAAATCAGCAGGTCGCCGGGCTGATGGGAATCAACGTGAATAACGTAATCTCTTTTACGTTCATCGTGGGCGCTGGTCTTGGCGCGATGGCTGGCGTGATGGTCGGCAGCTACTACGGCATCGCCCATTATCAAATGGGATTTTTGCTTGGTTTAAAAGCGTTCTCAGCGGCGGTGTTAGGCGGGATAGGCAATTTAGGCGGCGCGGTATTGGGTGGTATTTTGATCGGTCTAATTGAAGCGCTCGGTTCCGGCTACATGGGCGACGTTACCAACGTATGTACGCTCGATAAAATTCTGCCGGGCTTTGCGGCGATGTGTGAAGCGAATTCAAACGCATCAATCTTCGGCAGCGACTACAAAGATGTCTACGCATTTTTTGTGCTGATATTGGTGCTGGTATTCCGCCCATCCGGTTTACTGGGCGAACGCGTATCCGATCGCGCTTAACAGCAGAAACTAAATCATGACCAATTTTGCAGAAACATATTTACCCGCAAAACTTCGCAAACATCCGGCGCTGTTTTGGACCGGTTCGGCCCTGATCGCGATTGCGTTGGCCGCGTTGCCCTTTGTATTGGCGATGCAGGGCATGGCGTGGGTGCGGATTACCAATCTCGCCATCATATTCGCCATGCTTTCGCTGGGCCTGAACATTGTGGTCGGCTTTGCTGGACTGCTCGACCTGGGTTACATCGCGTTTTATGCAATTGGTGCATACACCTATGCGCTGCTCGCCTCGCCGCACTTTGGCCTACATTTACCGATCTGGGTCATTCTGCCGATTGGTGCGCTGATGGCGTGTATTTTTGGCGTACTGTTGGGCACGCCGACGCTGAAATTACGCGGCGACTATCTGGCCATTGTGACGCTTGGCTTCGGCGAAATCGTGCGAATTTTTATGAATAATTTATCGTCGCCCATCAACATCACCAACGGTCCCAAAGGTATCAGCACCATTGATCCCATCAAACTTTTCGGCATGGATTTCGGCAACGACACTAGCATTGGGGGTTTTGTTCTTCCGGGACTCATCAAATATTATTACTTCCTATTGTTTGCTTTGATGGTAATAATTGTGATTAATCTTCGCCTACAAAATTCTCGCATTGGTCGCGCGTGGGAGGCAATCCGCGAAGACGAACTGGCGGCGCGCGCCACGGGTATCGACACCACCAAACTCAAGTTGCTGGCGTTCGCCATGGGTGCTTCCTTTGGCGGCATCGCGGGCGGCATTTTCTCGGCCATTCAGGGCTTTATCGACCCCACCAGTTTTGGCTTGACCGAGAGCGTGATGATTCTGGCGATGGTGGTGTTAGGCGGGATGGGCAATATTTGGGGCGTGATTGTGGGCGCGGTGCTGCTGTCTTTCGTACCTGAGCTTTTGCGTTATACGGTGGAGCCCGCACAAAAAGCGTTGTTTGGTCGACAGATTATAGAAGCCGAGGTATTGCGCATGTTGTTGTTTGGTTTTGCGATGGTGGTCATGATGCTGTTCCGTCCCGCTGGACTTATTTCGTCGGCGGTGCGAAAACGCGAGCTGGCCGTTGGCACTACGGCCAAGGACGCCTAACCATGGCGACCATTCTTGAAGCCAAAAATATTACCAAGCGATTCGGCGGCCTGACGGCTTTATCGGATGTGAGCTTCGCCATTCAGCAAGGCCATATTTTCGGGTTGATCGGCCCGAACGGTGCCGGTAAAACCACCATGTTTAATGTGCTGACGGGTCTTTATCAGCATGACGACGGCGTGGTGAGTTTCAACGGTCAGCCGCTCACCGGCATCACGCCAGACCGCATTGCCAGGCTTGGTGTGGCACGGACGTTTCAGAATATTCGTTTATTTAATAATCTGAGCGCGATTGAAAACGTGATGATTGGCCGCCATGTGCGGACGCATACCGGCGTGTGGGGTGCTGTTACACGGCACCGCGGGGCAAGACGCGAGGAAGCCGCGATTGAAGCACGTGCGCATGAGCTGCTCGATTTTGTGAATGTCGGCCATCGCGCCAATGATCTGGCCAAACATCTTTCATACGGCGATCAGCGCCGCTTGGAAATTGCCCGTGCATTGGCGACTGATCCGAAAGTTCTGGCGCTTGATGAGCCCGCCGCCGGTATGAACGCAACCGAGAAAATGTCGCTGCGAAAGTTGATCGGTTCTATTCGTGCGCAGGGCATCACGATTTTATTAATCGAGCACGATGTGAAATTGATGATGGGTTTATGCGACCGAATTGCCGTGCTCGATTACGGCAAAAAAATTGCCGAGGGCACACCATCCGAGGTGCAGCGTGATCCCAAAGTGATCGAAGCCTATCTCGGTGCAGCAGTGGAGATTGCCGCATGAGCTTGCTAACGCTAACCGATGTGGAAATAAATTACGGTGGGATTCGCGCGGTAAAAAGTATCTCGCTCGACGTAAATGAGGGTGAACTAGTCACCTTGATTGGCGCGAACGGTGCCGGTAAAACCACCACTTTAAAAGCCATTACGGGCCTGTTAGTACCAGCTGGTGGCACCATTACCTACAGCGGGCAAAATGTAATTGGCACTCCGCCGCATAAACTGGCGGCGGCAGGCTTGGTGCTGGTGCCGGAGGGGCGAGGTGTATTTCCCGGTTTGACGATTGAAGAAAATTTGCAAATGGGGGCGTACACCCGCAATGATCGCGCGCAAATCAAAGTGGATATTGAAGAAAAGTTCACGCTCTTCCCGCGTCTCAAAGAGCGCGCTAGGCAAACCGCCGGCACGCTATCCGGTGGCGAGCAACAGATGCTGGCGATTTCCCGCGCGCTGATGGCGCGTCCCAAACTATTGCTGCTGGATGAACCATCGATGGGCTTGGCACCGATCATGGTGCAAAAAATATTTGAAGTGATTCGCGATGTTTCAAGAGCAGGTGTGACCATTTTGTTGATCGAGCAAAACGCCGCACTTGCGCTGCAGGTCAGCACCCGCGGCTACGTCATGGATGGCGGCACGATTACACTGAGCGGCGAATCAAAAGCGCTGCTCGCCAACCCAAAAGTGCGTGAAGCTTACCTGGGTGAAGATATCGCGGCTGATGCGGTGGCAACCTAACATGCGCGCGACGGTCTAAAACTTATGAGCGCACTTTCAACCACCGTGGTTTCAGCATCAGGCATTTCCAAAGCGGATCTCGCGCAACTCAAGCGCGCAAAATTCCTGCTTGAAAATCCCAGCCTCGCTGCGCGCACTTCCGCCCTGCTGGGCTCACCGGTGGAGCGCGGCCTATCCATGCTGCCCGCACGATTCCAGAAATCAATACATCAGGCCTCTGAAGCCGCGATGATGAAAGCGCTCGATGTGGCGGTCGGCTCTCTCAATGAAACCGCGATCAAGCCATCTAAAAACCGACTGCACAAATTTGCCGCCGCGGCATCAGGCGCGGTGGGTGGCGCGTTTGGTATCGCGGCACTTGCGTTTGAATTGCCGGTATCGACCACGATCATGCTGCGCTCTATTGCCGACATTGCCAAAAGCGAAGGCGAAAATATTCAATACATCGACACCAAACTCGCATGCTTGACCGTATTCGCACTCGGCGGGCGCAGCAGCAAAGACGATGCTACCGAATCCGGCTATTTTGCCGTGCGTGCCGCGATGGCAGGTGCCGTCACCGAGGCCACCAAATATCTAGCCGAAAAAGGTTTCACCAAAGCCGGCGCGCCCGCGCTGGTGCGATTAGTCTCGCTCATCAGCGCACGCTTTGGTATTGTGGTCAGCGAAAAAGCTGCTCTGCAAGCCGTGCCGATTATTGGCGCCGCCTCCGGCGCGCTGATCAACACGCTATTTATCGAGCACTTCCAAAACATGGCGCGCGGTCATTTTGTGGTGCGCAGGCTGGAGAAAATTTATGGCGCTGAGCCGGTGAGGCTGGCTTATCAGCAGTTGTAGATGGTGATGCCCGCCATCTCAAACACAAGCACTGGCGAGGCTTTTCAGCCATTTGTGGCCCGTGAAGCCCATCCGCTGGATACTTTGCTTATCTGAATCGAATATTTGTAGGTTGGGTAAACAGCCTCATCGTTTGCCCAACATTTTCGCCAAAGTAATCACCGATGTTAGGCTTGACGAAACCAGCCCAAGCTACCGTCTCGTAGAAAGAATCCAAAATATGAATAAAGAAATCATTAATGAGTTACGAATCAAAACCATTGCGGAGCGCGCAGATGCTGCCTCCCGCGTCCCTTGGGTGCCAAGTATCGAAGGGCGCGGTCATACAAGTGGTTCTAGCTGTGTTGTTACCGCTGATGGAGCTATTGATTTTGATGGCGCAACCGACAACGATATTGAATTTATTGCTCACGCTCGCCAAGACGTTCCGTATTTGGTATCTGAACTTCGTAGACTTGCATCTCTTCTGGAAAAGAAATAAAAATACAATTAGAGACCATCCATATATTTGTAACTACGAAACCCAATCCCGCCCCGTCAAATACTTCTCCGTCAATTCCGCCTCGCGCGAGCCTGCTGCCGCATGATGGTTATAGCGCCACGTGGCCAATGGCGGCATGGATGCCAAGATCGATTCCGTCCGTCCCCCCGACTGCAAGCCGAAGTGTGTGCCGCGATCAAAAACCAAATTAAATTCAACATAGCGCCCCCGGCGATAGAGCTGCCAATCACGTTCGGCCGGGCCAAACGGCATGTTGCGACGCCGCTCCAGAATGGGAATGTAGGCCTCCAAAAACGCATCTCCGACCGCGCGTTTCATGGCGAATGATTGATCGAAACCAGGCTCATGGAAATCATCGAAAAATACGCCGCCAATGCCGCGCGGTTCTTTGCGGTGTTTCAAATAAAAATATTCATCACACCATTTTTTGAAATGCGGGTAGTAGTCCGCGCCAAAGGGGTCAAGGGCTAATTTATTAGTCTGATGAAAATGCACGCAGTCCTCATCGAAGCCGTAATAGGGCGTGAGGTCCATGCCACCGCCAAACCAAAATGCATCGTGCTCGGCATCGAGTGAAGAGCGCGCGATAAAGTGACGCACGTTCATGTGAACCGTCGGTGCGTAGGGATTGTGCGGATGCAACACCAGCGAGACGCCTAGCGCTTCCCACGGCCGACCCGCAATTTCAGGGCGATTGGCGGCGGCCGTCGGCGGCAGCTTGTTGCCCAAAACATGCGAAAACAACACGCCGGCGCGCTCGAACACATTGCCGCCTTCGATGATGCGTGAGATCCCGCCCCCGCCCTCATCACGCTGCCATTCATCGCGCAAAAATGGTTTGCCATCGATCGTTTCAAGCTGGGTGACAATGCGGTTTTGAAGGTCGAGTAGATATTGTTTTACGTCAGCGGTTGCCATTCAAACCATCCTCAATCGTTTTTGAAACACTAGTTTTAGCGGGGCATTTGGAGCAAAGATAGCTAAAAAGGCACGTCAGTACTAGAGTTGGTAGGATGGGTATAGTCCTAGGCCACCCCGTTGCAAAAGTGCTCCACCCTTCCCACCTTCTAAACCCGTTTAATACCTTCTGCCAATTGCCCGCCAACCGATATCCTTGCGATACTGCATTCCATCAAATTTAATCGGCTGAAGCGCTTCATAGGCAACCTGCTGCGCGATCTTTACCGTGTCACCTAGGGCAGTCACGCACAGCACGCGGCCACCATGGGTCAACACCTTGTCGTTTTGCAATATCGTGCCCGCATGAAACACATGAAAATTTTCATTGTCTTCGGGCAGGCCCGAAATTACATCGCCTTTTTTGGGCATATCTGGATAACCACCCGCCGCTATCACCACACCGAGTGCGGCGCGGCGATCCCATTCAGGTTCGGCGCTATCCAAACGACCGCTGACACCACGTTCCACGAGCGAGAGAAAATCAGATTTTAGCCGCATCATAATGGGCTGCGTCTCCGGGTCACCCATGCGCGCGTTAAATTCCACCACGCGAATGTTACCTGCGCCGTCAATCATCAAGCCCGCATACAAAAACCCCACGAACGGCGCGCCCTCGGCAGCCATGCCTTTAAGCGTCGGATAAATCACCTCGCGCATGACGCGTGCATGCACCTCGGGTGTGACCACGGGCGCGGGCGAGTATGCACCCATGCCGCCGGTGTTGGGGCCGGTGTCGCCATCAAAAATTCGCTTATGGTCTTGCGTGGAGGCAAACGGCAATGCGTTTTTGCCATCGCACATACAAATAAAGCTCGCCTCCTCGCCTTCCATAAATTCTTCGATCACCACCCTATGACCGGCATCGGTTCCCGCATTTTCGTGACTACCCGCAAACATTTTGTCAATGGCATCGTGAGCTTCCGCGAGCGTCATCGCAACCACCACGCCTTTGCCAGCGGCCAAGCCATCGGCCTTGATCACAATGGGTGCGCCTTGCTTTCCAACATAGACGCGGGCATCAGCAGGGTTGGTAAATGTCGCGTAAATTGCGGTGGGAATATTATGCCGCTGCATAAATTGCTTGGCAAAATCTTTGGATGATTCGAGCTGTGCCGCTTGCTTGGTCGGTCCGAAAATTTTCAAGCCCGCCGCTTGAAAGGCATCGACCACACCCAGCGCCAGTGCGGCTTCAGGACCCACCACCGTCATAAATATATTCTCGTGTTTTGCAAATTCAACGAGGTTTGAGATGTCATGAATATTGACGTTCATGAGCCCTGGCTCGCGCGCCGTGCCGGCGTTGCCAGGCGCGACGTACACACGAGAGACACGCGGATTTTGCGAGAGCCGCCATGCCAGCGCGTGTTCGCGTCCGCCCGCGCCTATCACCAGTAACTTCATGCGAGCCGCTTCATCGTGCCGCTTTTTTCTTTGAGGTTGGCCGTCATCGTAAAACTCAATGCCTAAAATGCCGCATACCCGTCACCACCATCGCAATATTTTTTTCATTCGCTGCCGCAATAACCTCATCATCGCGCATCGAGCCGCCCGGTTGAATCACGGCCGTGGCACCCGCATCCGCAATCACATCGAGGCCATCACGGAACGGGAAGAATGCATCGCTGGCGGCGACCGAACCTTGCAACGAAAGCCCCGCACTTTTGGCTTTGATTGCTGCGATTTTGGTCGAATCAATGCGGCTCATCTGGCCTGCGCCAACACCGAGCGTCATGCCATCGCGGCAAAACACAATCGCGTTTGACTTCACGTATTTAGCCACGCGAAATGCAAAAATAAGATCGTTCATCTCTGCGGCGGAGGGCTTGCGTATGGTGACCACGCGACATTCTGCCAGATCAAAATCATCCGCCGTCTGCACCAGCAATCCGCCGCCAACGCGTTTCATATCGAATTTATTCAAGTGGCTGCCAAGCCGATTTTGCAACACGCGCACGTTTTGTTTTGCCTTGAAAACATTCAACGCTTCGCCGCTAAATGACGGCGCCAATATCACTTCCACAAATTGCTTCACCACTAGGGCTGCAGTTGCGCCATCCACCTCGCGGTTAAACGCGATAATGCCGCCAAATGCCGACGTCGGGTCGGTTTCCAGCGCACGCTGATAAGCGATCAAGGGTGTATCAGCGACTGCCACACCGCAAGGATTTGCGTGCTTCACAATCACGCACACCGGCACATCGAACGAACGCGCGCACTCCCAGGCAGCGTCGGCGTCGGCGACGTTATTGTACGAAAGCGGTTTGCCCTGGAGCTGCGTATAGCGGGCAAGTGTGCCCTCGGCCGCATTTGTCTCGCGATAAAACGCCGCCTGCTGGTGCGGGTTTTCACCATAGCGCATCGTCTGCGCTTTGGTGTAGCTCAGGTTTAATCGGTCCGGAAATAATTGCGGCTGATCGTTGGCATCGAGAGAGGTTAAATAATTTGCAATCATGCCGTCGTATTCGGCGGTGTGGCTGAAGGCCTTTTTAGCGAGCGCGAAACGGGTAGCGGGCGCGATTGCGCCGTGATGATTAGTTAATTCTTCGATCAGGCAGGCGTAATCTGCCGGGTCAGTCACGATGGTCACAAAGATATAATTTTTGGCTGCCGCGCGCACCATCGTTGGCCCGCCAATATCGATGTTCTCAATCGCATCATCGAGTGTCACGTTGGGCTTGGCAATGGTCGCCGCGAACGGATACAAATTCACCACCACCATATCAATCGGCGGAATGTGGTGCGCGGCCATTGCAGCCGTGTGATGGGCCAAATCGCGCCGCGCCAGAATGCCACCGTGCACTTTGGGATGCAACGTTTTCACGCGGCCATCCATCATTTCCGGAAAGCCTGTGTAATCGCCGACTTCAATCACGGCAACGCCATGCCCGGCCAACATTTTGGCGGTGCCGCCAGTGGAGAGAATCTCGATACCGTGGCTGGCCAGCGCGCGCGCAAATTCAAGCACGCCGGTTTTATCCGAGACGCTGATGAGCGCGCGTTTGATTGTTGTTGATTCAGTAGTCATATTGATTGACCCGAACGATGGCCCAACATTCCGGCGCTATTCAATGCCATGCTGCGTCAGTTTTTTGCGCAATGTATTTCGATTCAAGCCCAAAAGTTCAGCCGCACGAGTCTGATTGCCTTCGGCATGATGCATCACCACTTCCAACAGCGGTCGCTCCACATTGGCGACCACCATGTCATATATATCGGTCGCGTGTTCGCCATCCAGATCATTGAAATACTGTTTCATCATTTTGCGAACACAAGCGGATAACTCGCTATCGCGCTCGTCCCTACGGGGGGCATTAACCATATCTGACATTAACCTCTCTCGACTGCCTTATTTTAATTTATGCCGCGTGCTGCAGTTGGCTCGCGACAGTCCGCTCTCTGTAATCAAAAAAGTGTTGCTGATGTTGCAAAAGCTCGTCAAAGAAACGCATGGTGGCGGCGAACTGGGGTTGAGTATTCTCAATAGAATTCATCTCGGCCCGAAACACGTTAGCACCCGGTGCGCCTTCAATGTACCAGGCAATATGTTTGCGGGCGATGCGATAACCTTTTTCTTCACCGTAAAACGCATACAAATTTTGTAAATGCCCGGCGGTAATCTCTCGCACTTCAGCCACCGTGGGAGGCGCTAAATGGGTACCGGTTTTAAGGTAAAACTGGATTTCACGAAAAATCCACGGCCGTCCCTGCGCCGCGCGACCAATCATCACCGCGTCTGCTTTTGTATATTGCAAGACCTGTTTCGCTTTTTCCGGCGAATCGATGTCGCCATTGGCGACCACCGGAATTTTCACAGCCGCCTTGACCGCCGCAATCGTCTCATATTCGGCCTCACCGTTATATAAATCAGCACGTGTGCGGCCATGTACGACCAGAGACTGCACGCCATTCTCTTCGGCAATTCTGGCAATGGTGAGTGCGTTTTTATGATCGCGATCCCAGCCCGTGCGAATTTTTAACGTCACCGGAACCGGCACAGCATTGACGACCGCGCTGACAATTCGCGCCACCAGTGGCTCGTCTTGCAACAGTGCCGAGCCCGCTTGTACATTGCAAACCTTTTTGGCCGGGCAACCCATGTTGATGTCAATTATCTGCGCGCCGCGCTCGACGTTATAGCGTGCGGCTTCGGCCATCATCTCGGGCGCGCCACCGGCGATCTGCACAACGATGGGATCAACCTCACCCGTATGGTCGCCGCGTCGGATTGATTTTTCGGTCTGCCAGAGCTTCGCGTTGGAGGCCACCATCTCTGACACCGCCATGCCCGCGCCGAGCTTTTTGCAGAGAATGCGAAACGGGCGATCAGTAACCCCCGCCATGGGTGCTGCGATCAAATTATTTTTGAGAGTGATGTTGCCGATTTGCACAGAGCGGATTCGAACGCGAAAGCAGGACCGCTTATTTTATAGGCAATTCAGAATCCAGCAAAATGATTTTTTGTATTTTCGAGAAAACGCGTACAAACAACTAATTACACAGCGTTGGTGTTTGGTTGGTGATGAATGAAAAAATTTTATCAAACGAGAGAAATGCAGTTGCCGCGATTTGTGCAGGCGGATTTCTATTAACGGGTTTTTATTGACCCATTCCAAACCCGCCGCCCCCCGGAGTTTCCAACACGAATACATCGTTCACGTGCATTTCGGTCTCGTCTGAAAATCCCAGTAGCGTGCGCGAGCCATCGGCGCGCTCTACCCAATTTGCACCCAAGCCACCCTCCCCGCCGCCCGCCATGCCGAAGGGTGGCACGCGGCGATGGCCCGCCAGAATCGCGGCAGTCATGGGTGCCAGGAATCGAATTTTGCGGGTCGCACCATTGCCGCCATGCCATCTGCCGCCGCCGCCTGAGCCGCGGCGAATCGAATGCTCATCCACGCGCACCGGATAGCGCCATTCCAGAATCTCCGGATCAGTCAGGCGCGAATTGGTCATGTGCGCTTGCACGGTGTCGCAGCCGTGGAAGGTCGGGCCCGCCCCGGTGCCGCCTGACACGGTTTCGTAGTACTGAACTTGATCGTTGCCGAACGTGAAATTATTCATCGTGCCGTAACTGGCCGCCATCACGCCGAGCGCACCAATGATTGCATCGGTGATGCATTGCGAGGTTTCAACGTTGCCGGCAACGGTGGCAGCGGGGGGCATGGGGCTTAACATCGAGCGCGCTGGGATAATGATGGTGAGCGGTTTCAGGCAACCGGCGTTGAGCGGGATATCGCTGTCGACCAGCATGCGAAAAACATACAGCACGGCGGCATAAACAACTGCTGAGGGCGCATTGAAATTAGAGCCAAGTTGGGGCGAGGTGCCGGTGAAATCAATGGTGGCAGACCGTCGGTCAGCGCCGACCGAAACACGCACTTTAATGGTCGCGCCGTTATCCATCTCATAAGCGTATTCGCCATCGCGAAGCGTGCCGATAACACGCCTGACGCACTCTTCCGCGTTGTCCTGCACATGCTGCATGTAAGCATGGACGATATCCAGCCCAAAATGAGTCACCATCCGACGCAGTTCCTGCACACCCTTCTCATTTGCCGCAATTTGCGCGCGCAGGTCAGCGATATTTTGGTCAATATTGCGCGCAGGATGCTTCGCTGCGGCCAGTCGTTCGCGCATGGCCGACTCCAACATCTCGCCGCCTTCAACCAGCTTAACGTTATCGAGCAGTACACCTTCGTCCTCCACGGTTCTGGAAAACGGCGGCATCGAGCCCGGTGTAATGCCGCCAATATCCGCATGATGGCCGCGCGAGCCCACGTAAAACAAAATCTCTGCAGAGGCCGCATCGAATACGGGCGTCACCACCGTTACATCCGGTAGATGTGTACCGCCGTTGTACGGGTCGTTCAGCACATACACATCGCCCGGTGTCATCCGGCCCGCATTTTTGCGCACCACCGTTTTAATTGATTCGCCCATTGAGCCCAGATGCACCGGCATATGCGGCGCATTGGCGATCAGATTTCCGTCCGCATCGAACAGAGCGCAACTAAAATCGAGACGTTCCTTGATGTTGACGGAGTGCGCCGTCTGCTGGAGCCGCAAGCCCATCTGCTCCGCAATCGACATGAATAAGTTGTTAAATTTTTCAAGCATCACCGGATCAACCTGGGTACCAGTCGCGTGCCGCACGGCGCGAGTACAGATGCGCGTCAGCACAAGGTGATTTTGGGCGGTGACGGTGAGCCGCCAATCCGGTTCAACAATGGTGGTCGAATTTTTTTCGGCAATGATGGCGGGGCCGTCAACGGTTTGTCCGGGGGCCAACAAATCACGCTGATAAATCGGTGCACGATAATTTGTGCCGCCGCAGGTGATGTCGGCGTGTCCGACAGACGCAGTATTGATCGAGTTGTCTGATTCCACATCATGCGAAAGCATATCCTGCCCGCCGCTTCTGCCAATCGCTTCCACCGATACCGCTTCAGCAATGAGTGGCCGCGCTAGCATCAAGAAGCTGAAGCGCTTCTTGTATTGGCTCTCGAACGTGCGCTGCATATCTGTCACGCTGGCAATATCGACGATCAATGCCGAGTCAGTGCCCTCGTAGCGCAGATGGACTCGACGCTTGACCTGTACCTGTGCGCCATCAACGCCCTGCGCAACCACCTCGGCACGGGCGGTTTCGGCGAGTGAATCCAACATCTCAATAATGCTCGGCAAATGCTCGTTGTTTAGTGGCAATTCAATTGCACGTTCACGCATTACCGTTATGTCAGCCAGCCCCATGCCATAAGCGGAAAGTACGCCCGCCAGCGGATGTATGTAGACCTGCGTCATGCCTAGCTCATCCGCCACCAGACATGCGTGCTGGCCACCCGCGCCGCCAAAGCAGGCGAGCGTGTATTCGGTGACATCGTGGCCGCGCTGAACGGAAACAAATTTAATGGCGTTCGCCATATTGGCAACCGCGATCTGCAAAAAACCTTCGGCGACTTGTTCGGGTGTTTGCTTTTTACCGGTGGCCTTTTCGATGTCAACGGCAAGCGCGCTAAATTTGCCGCGCACCACATCGGCATCAAGAGCCTCGCTAGCGCTCGCTCCAAACAATTTTGGAAAATAAGCAGGTTGAATTTTGCCAAGCATCACGTTGCAATCCGTGACGGTTAGCGGGCCGCTGCGCCGATAGCACGCCGGGCCGGGATTAGCGCCTGCGCTATCCGGGCCGACGCGATAGCGTGATGTTTTGCCCGCTGCATCGAAATGCAATATCGAGCCACCACCGGCAGCGATGGTGTGAATTGACATCATCGGCGCACGCATCCGCACGCCGGCGACTTCTGTTTCGAAGCTCCGCTCAAACTCTCCCGCGTAGTGCGAAACGTCGGTGGAAGTGCCGCCCATATCGAAGCCAATCATTTTGTCAAAGCCCGCGTTTTCTGCGGTGCGCACCATGCCGATAATGCCGCCGGCCGGCCCGCTGAGGATGGAATCCTTGCCTTGGAAACGATGCGCGTCGACCAAACCCCCGTTTGACTGCATGAAATAAAGGCGAGCCTTGCCCTCATCATTGCTCAGTTCCGACGCGACTTGATCCACATAGCGGCGCAGGATCGGTGACAGATACGCGTCCACCACGGTGGTGTCGCCGCGCGAAACAATTTTCATGAGCGGGCTGACCTGATGCGACACAGATATTTGTGTGAAGCCCACCTCTCGCGCTATTTCGGCCACCCTATGCTCATGCTCGGTGTAGCGATAGCCATGCATCAACACAATGGCAATTGCCTCAAACCCTTTATCCCGCGACGCTTTCAGAGCATCTCTGGTGTGCAGTTCATCGAGTGGCATCACTATTTCGCCATGCGCACCGATACGTTCATTGATCTCAATCACCTCGCGGTACAAAAGCTCGGGCAACCTGATTTCACGATCAAAAATGCGCGGACGATTTTGATAGGCAATGCGCAGTTGATCGTTGAATCCGCGCGTGATCGCCAGCAGCGTGTTTTCACCCTTCCGCTCCAGTAGCGCATTCGTCGCCACGGTTGTGCCCATTTTTACCGCTTCAATTTGCCCGATTGGCAGCGGCGCATCTTTCGTCAACCCCAGCAAAAAGCGCATGCCTTCAATGGCGGCGTCATGATATTGATCCGGGTTTTCGCTCAGCAGCTTATGGGTCGCGAGCGTGCCATTGGGCCGCTTGGCAACGATGTCCGTGAACGTACCGCCGCGATCAATCCAGAACTGCCAGCGCGGAAAGGATGGACTTACTATCGCAACATTGGGCATGATGAATGACATTATTAAATTGGGTGGCTAATGTGCGCAATCTGGGGGGGCGCAACTCGCAACCCCTTATTTTAACGGGCTGTAGAGCAGCAAAAGAATTATGCCGAGTCTGGCGCGTCAATCGGATATGAAAAAAAATATAGTTTCGTCCATTGAAAATTCAGTGATGGAGATTCGAGGCGTTGATTTCACTTCTCGTCCCACCAGGCAAAAGGCGATTGCGGTGGCGCGCGGACACCTGCGTGACGGCGAATTTCAGCTTGTAGGGGTCGATCATATTGAGACTTTTGAGGGGTTTGAAGCGTTGTTGTTGGAAGCGGGGCCGTGGATCGCGGCATTCGATTTTCCGTTCGGATTGCCACGTGAATTTTGTGCAGAAATCGGCTGGTTAAAACCGTCAACGAACTGGCTCGCCGTGACTAAAAAGCTGGCGACAATATCGCGCGAAGAACTTAGCAATCACTGCCGCGCTTATTGCGATGTGCGCCCAACCGGCAGTAAATTTGCGCATCGGGTGGTTGATCGGCTCGCGGGTTCCAGCCCATCGATGAGATGGGTCAATCCGCCGGTGGTTCATATGTTGAAAGAAGGTGCGCCGCGTTTGCTCGCCGCCGGTGTTGACATTCCCGGGCAGCATCAGGGTGATGAATCTCGCGTGGCACTTGAAGCTTACCCCGGCTTTCTCGCCCGTTCAATCACCAAAGCGTCTTATAAAAATGATCAGCGTGTCAAGCAAACCCCGAAGCTGCTGGCTGCCAGGCAACAAATTATTGAGACGCTGCTGAGCGGAAAATATTCGCTGGCGATTAGATTAGTTGCGACAAAAGCAATGCAAAAGGCGCTGCAACAGGATGCCAGCGGGGATACCCTAGATGCGGTGCTGTGCGCGCTACAAGCGGCTTGGGCTTATCAGCGGCGTGACCAAAACTTCGGTTTACCCGCCAATATCGATCCGCTTGAAGGCTGGATCGTCACGGTGTAATTTTATCGGCGAGGTTGGCCGAGGTTAGCGGATACAATTAGCGCATTCAAAAACTACAATGAACAACTATGTTTCCAGCCCCCATTTTCCTGACCACTGAAACCGCCTTCGAATTGCCCGCCTATCTCCATGAATCCAGCGCAGGCAACGCATGGGTGGATGCCAATCTGCACGGACACGATGTACACAGTTTTTTGACGGCGCCTTGCTTTGACCGTCAGGGAAATCTCTGGTTGGCCGATGTTCCCTTCGGGCGGATTTTTCGCATCACCCAGACCGGCGAATGGGATCTCATTATTAAATACGATGGCTGGCCTGGCGGACTGAAATTTCACCCGGATGGCCGACTCATCATCGCCGATTGTCGGCACGGTCTACTGGCACTGGATGTGGATGCACGTAAAATTTCGCCGTTTCTGACGCACCAATATTCACAACGGTTTATGGGCGTGAGCGATTTGACGTTTGCCAAAAATGGCGACCTTTATTTTACTGACCCAGGCCAGACCGGATTGCACGACGCGACCGGCGTTGTATATCGGCTGACCAATGATGGGCATCTGCAAAGATTGCTCGATAACGTGCCGGGCCCAAACGGGGTGGTGTTAAGTGCAGATGAAAATTTTATATGGGTCGCCGCGACCCGCGACAACGCAATCTGGTGCGCGCCTCTGATTGACGGCGGGGTGTCCAAGGTCGGGAAATTTATTCAGCTTTCGGGTGGCACCGGGCCGGATGGCATCACCATTGACGGCGATGGCAATTTGTTGGTCGCGCACGCTGGCTTGGGCTGCGTGTGGTGTTTCAATAAACGCGGCGAGCCAAAATATCGCTTGGACTCCTCGCGTGGTGACTGGACAACCCATGTGGCGATTCATCCGTTTCACCTTGACGAAATATTCATCATCGAGTCGCAGACTGGCTCGGTATTGAAAGCTATTTTGCCGATGTACTAAACAATCATGACGGAACCCTCAAACTTGCCTGACGGAGCCCACGCCGACTTTCGTGGCGCGATGAGTTACGGTGATTATCTCAGGCTGGATTTGTTGTTGTCCGCGCAGCAACCCGCCTCGAATGAACACAACGAATTGCTGTTTATCATCCAGCATCAGGCCACCGAGCTGTGGATGAAGCTGGCGCTGCATGAATTGGTCGCGGCCCGCAGGCAAATCATGGATGACGATTTGCAGCCTGCATTCAAAATGTTATCGCGTGTGTCGCGGATTATGAATAACCTGATTCAGGCTTGGGATATTCTGTCGACGCTAACGCCGTCCGAATATTCATCGTTCCGGGAAAGTCTGGGCAAATCATCCGGGTTTCAGTCACACCAAAATCGCTCGCTTGAATTTTTATTTGGCAATAAAAAGCGGGCCACGCTGACACCCTTCGAACATCGCTCGGAACTGCACGGGCCGCTCAAAGCGCTGCTGGAATCGCCCTCGATCTATGACGAGGCAAATCGTCTGCTGGCGCGCCGCGGCATGGCGCTGGATCATGCCGCCGTTGATCGTGACTGGTCGCTGCCGTATGTGGCTAACGACAGCGTGGCGCGTGCGTGGGCCAGCGTGTATGCCAACCCGAAGGCACACTGGGATTTGTATGAACTGGCCGAAAAACTGGTGGATCTTGAAGACTATTTTCGTCAGTGGCGCTTCCGGCACGTCACCACCGTAGAGCGCGTGATTGGCTTCAAACGCGGCACGGGCGGCACATCGGGCGTTGGCTATCTGCGCGATACGGTCGGTGTGCGGTTATTTCCCGAACTTTGGGATTTGCGCACCGCGCTGTAATATCTTGTCGCTCCTCTTGATTGCAACTCGTACCGATTTTCTGCCATTCATCGCAAGCTGTTGCTCCCCGGCAACATTTGGTCTTTAACCACCAAAACCTAACAAAGGGAGAACCGATATGAAATTCGCCAACCTCGCGGCTGCCCTAAAAGGGACGCCACACCGGGAGCAGAGGATAGCGTGACCCATTAATTCATGGAGTTGCTCGCGGGTGAATATTCCATCTCGATTCATCATGATAAAAACGCCAACGGCAAATTCGATACCAGTATAGTCGGCATGCCACTTTAGCCTTATGTGAGCCCTATGTGAGACTTACGGTTGTTCGAATGATGCGATGGGTAACTTTAGCCCGCTCACGTTCAAGCTGCGTGCAGACAAGAAAACCGTTACCCTTAATTTGAAATAGTGCGGGCGGTTTGGTAGCTTCGGCATCATGAGCAATCGCATGCCACGCCTGCTGCGCAGCGAATCGGTGGAGTTTCTGCGGATCGATCCGCGTTTCGTCATGCCGCGCTGCTTTCACGGCAATTTTATGCGGCATTGGCCAGGGTAGATAAAACGGCCACCATTCGCACGGGTTTTCTGCGTTTGGCGCTGGCTGACATGCCATTCATCGCAAGTCCAGCGCGCCGCCTAATTCCCATCCTTACACTGGCCTCACGTTAGTTAATCCACCACCCCAAGGAGCCCGCCATGAACCCACTCAACGTTGTCACTAATTTAACCGCTGCCGTCATCTACCCGTTGCGGATGATTTTTGTGGTTGGGCTCTGCACCTTCATTAACTACGTCACTTCACCCGACGTCTGGTGGGTGCAATGGGTAGCGTTTGGCATGGGCATTGGTTTGATTTCGGTATGGGCACGGGCCATCAAAACGCTGGTGCTGACAGTGGGTGTGGCCGCGATTGGGTATTTCGTTTACCGCTGGTGGCAGAACCGCGGTCAGCCGGATGCGATGAAACGCACTTTGGCCGAAGTAAAACCGCTGGTGAAAAGTCAAGGATACGTATAATTTATTCTGAAAAGCATTGTTGAAGCTCGCTAAACTGAAAGCCCATCATGAATACGATTGCCATGAATAAAACTGCGCTAAGCAAGGCAGAAGACGCACTAGAAAGCTTTGCCAGCGGAGAACATTTTCATCCGCTAGAGATGATCCATTTCTTTCGCCGCTGGCCACGCAGCTTTGTCAGAAATTTGGCCTACACGCTGATTCTCAATGCACTATTTTCGCTGGCGTTCACGCTGCTAGCATTCATTTTCAACGACCCCGCTAAGATTTGGCCAAAATTGGGTGAAATCATCCAGCAGAATTTACTCATCGCAAATGTTATCGGCTTCGCGTTTTGGGGCGTTTTTGAAGTGATAGGCCCGCTTACCCGCATCGTCAATCGCCAATCGTTTTGGATCGTTACGCTGTTTTATACCGTAGTGGGGATGGGTGTGGTGACGGCATCAATGTTTCTGGTGTCGTTTTTCCCGGGTAATGCTGACATGCGCCAATGGCTCGGCACCTGGAGCCAGTTGACAACTTCATTCGTGTTGTCGTTTGCAATCTCGATGGTGCTAACCATTGTTTGGAGTCGCCGCGCAGAAGAACTAACTGCGCAAATTTCGCTTGCAGAGGAGCGCGAGCGGACCGAGGCGGCGGTACGGGCTACCTCTGAAGCCTCGTTGCGCGCATTGCAGGCGCAAATCGAGCCGCATTTTTTATTCAACACCCTCGCCAATGTGACGGGCCTGATTCACACCCAGCCGGACCAGGCAAAGCAAATGTTGGAGCAATTTATCGCCTATCTGCGCGCCACGCTTGCGACCACCCGTGAGAAAGAAACCACGTTGGGCGCTGATTTTGAGATGATGAAAACATTCCTCTCCATCCTGCAAATTCGCATGGGTGAGCGGCTCAAAGTTCGCTTTGACTTGCCGCATGAGTTGCGCGATTTATTGATACCGCCGATGCTATTGCAGCCCTTGGTCGAGAACGCCATTAAGCACGGCCTTGAGCCAAAGATAAACGGCGGAGAAGTCGCGCTTTCGGCAAAAATGGTTGGCGGTAAAGTTGCGATAACGGTGGCTGATAGCGGATTGGGTTTTCAAAATTCAACATCGAATGGCATTGGCCTTAAAAATGTTCGCGAACGCGTGAAGCAGATTTATGGAGACACGGGTTCGGTCAGTATTGAAGAGAATCAGCCCTGTGGAACGCGAATTACGATCACGCTCGATGCAAAATGAAACTCTAGCGTTGGCTTGATGTTCGGGACATAAATGCTCGCTGATGCCCACCCATAAAAGGCCTCAGCTTTTCACGGATCAGATGGTGCCTTTGCCCGACGCAGCACCTAAAATTTTCGATTTACCCAAACATGCTGTCACGTAGCTAAGCGCAGCGACCCAATACTTCATCACTCAAAATTTCACATCATGAATCCGACCGCCATCATCGCCGACGACGAACAACATCTCTCCCAGTTCCTTAAAGATAGACTGGCCGCATTATGGCCTGAGTTAAACGTGCTGGCGCTCGCAGCCAACGGGCCAGAAGCGCTTCGCTTGATTGATGATCATGCGCCGGACATGGTGTTTCTTGACATTCGCATGCCAGGTCTGACCGGTTTGGAAGTGGCCGGACGGATTGATGCGAAAAGCCACATCGTGTTTGTTACCGCGTTTGATCAATACGCGGTTGATGCCTTCGACAAACAGGCGGTCGACTACTTGCTGAAACCGGTGACTGACGAGCGCTTAACGCGTGCAATCTCGCGGCTTAAAGAGAAGTTGGCCAAAAACGATGTGCCACCGGACCTCAACGCGTTGCTGAAATCGCTATCGAACGTATTGCCGCCCGCCCGCAACATTTATCTGCGCTTTATTCGAGCGTCGGTCGGCGAGTTGACCAAGCAGATTCCAGTCGATGAAGTGCTGTATTTTCAGGCGCAGGATAAATATGTGAGCGTGTACACCAGAGACGGCGAATCGTTGATTCGCACGCCGCTGGCCGAGCTGCAAGCGCAATTAAACCCTGATGAATTTTGGCAGATTCACCGCGCCACGATTGTGAACGTGAATTGCATCGTTGGCAGCAAGCGCGACCTCATGGGCCACACCATGGTGAAATTAAAAGACGTGAAAGCCGAACTGCCGGTGAGCCGAGGCTATGCACATTTATTCAAGGGCATGTAGGCCATTGAAAATCATAAGGGCGTGTCATTCACATTTCGCGAATCTGCGGATCGCGCCAACGCGTCAGCATTAATAAGACGGTGATCGCACCGACAAGTGCGAAAAACATATCGGATTAGGTGTCCCAGATATCGCCTTGGGTGCCGAGAAAATTATCTGCGCCCTGGCCCATTGCCACGGCACTCCACCATTCAATAATTTCATAAAACGCGGAAAAGCCTAGGCAAATCGAGATAAGCAAGAATGGCAGCAGCCGACGGTGGCGAACATTGAATTTACGGATCAGCAGCTCGTGCGCGGCGATGGCGGGCACAAATCCCTGCGCGAAATGGCCAATCTTGTCGTAGTTGTTGCGAGTGAAACCAAACCCGTCCTGCATCCAGAATCCCAGTGGTAATTTCGCATAGGTGTAGGCACCACCGAGGATCAAAATCAGGCCGTGAATCGCGATCAGCGTATCCAAAATCGGCATGAGCGGAAACGATTTGCGGGTTGGCCACATAAACGCAAACGCGATGGACGCGGGGAACACTTCCAACCCCCAAGTAATGCGATCAGCGGGTGAATGCCCCGACGCGATCAGGCCCAGCGCCCAGGTGACCATGACGATAGCCAGGTTTTTGAAATGGGTGGCTTGATTCATTCGATGCTTTCGTGGATTGTGAGCGGTAGGCTGTGAATTAAAGTCCGAGCCCGAACGACACGCCAGAGAGACTGGCTTGAGCCGTGCTACTATTTTTCGTGAGATGCTGTTTGGGCTTCAAAGGCATCCTCGTCTTTTTTAGATCATTTTTCTAGATCGTTTTTTATGCCGCTCACTATACAATTCAACGGTGAAACCAGACAGCTCAACGCAGCCGTTACGGTAGCCGCGCTGATAGCTGAACTACCACTCGCGGGAAAGCGATTTGCGGTTGAGCGAAACGGCGAAATCGTGCCCAAATCACAACTCGCCGATGTTGAAATTCAGGACGGCGACCGGCTCGAAATTGTGATTGCCGTGGGCGGTGGGTGATGCCTAACAACCGATCATCGGCCCATCAAAAATAGCTTTCAGCAACATAAGGAAACGCAATGCCTCGCAACACCGAAAAATTGATCATCGCCGGTAAACAATATGCGTCGCGCTTGTTGGTTGGCACCGGTAAATATCGCGACTTCAACGAAACCCGCGACGCGATTGTCATGAGCGGTGCCGAGATTGTCACGGTCGCGATTCGGCGCGTCAATATTGGCCAAAACGCGAATGAGCCGAGCCTGCTGGAGATATTGCCGCCGTCGAAATTCACCATCCTGCCCAACACGGCGGGCTGCTACAACGCCAAGGAAGCCGTGCGCACGTTGCGCCTTGCTCGTGAATTGCTCGACGGACACGCATTGGTCAAGCTCGAAGTGCTGGCCGATGACGCCACACTTTTTCCGAATATGCCCGAGACCATGATCGCCGCAAAAGAATTGGTCGCTGACGGTTTTCAGGTGATGGTGTATTGCACGGATGATCCGATTCAAGCCAAGATGCTGGAGGAAATCGGCTGTGTGGCGGTGATGCCGCTGGCATCGCTGATCGGCTCCGGGATGGGCATTTTGAACCCGTGGAATCTGGACATAATTTTGGATCGTGCGACGGTTCCCGTATTGGTCGATGCCGGTATCGGCACCGCGTCTGATGCGGCTATCGCCATGGAAATGGGCTGCGATGGTGTGCTGATGAATACCGCGATTGCGAAAGCGAAAAACCCGGTGTTGATGGCGAGTGCCATGAAAAAAGCGGTCGAAGCCGGCCGTGAAGCGTACCTTGCGGGACGGATGGCGAAGAAGATTTACCAAGGCAGCGCCAGCTCTCCGACGGAGGGGAAAATTAGTTAAAAGAACATCGCGCCACTTCCACAAGTATGCATACCATTGACATTCAACCACAGGTTTTTGCATGTCCACTACCGACCCGATAACCATTCGTTGTTGCGTTGCTGGCGACGTCTCAGCCATTGCAGCGATCTATGGCCGCAGCGTTGAGACTGGCACTGCGTCGTGGGAATACGAGCCACCGGGGGCGGAAGAAATGAGCAAGCGCCGTGATGCTGTGATCGCCAATGGGTTCCCGTATTTTGTGGCGGAATCAGACGGACGCTTGGTGGGCTACGCCTACGCGAGCAGCTACCGAGCGCGCAGCGGTTATCGGTTTGTGGTTGAGGATTCTGTGTACGTTGCCGAAGAGTTGCGGGGCTGCGGCATCGGCAAACGGTTGCTGACCACAGTGATAGCCGAATGCGAAAAATTAGGATTTCGGCAGATGATTGCGGTGATTGGCGATAGCGAAAATGCAGGCTCTATTGCACTACATGAGCGCTGCGGCTTTCAGCATGTCGGGCGTTTCAATGGCATTGGTTTTAAATTCGGGCGCTGGCTGGATAGTGTGCAAATGGTTCTTGCACTGGGCGATGGCAGCGACACACCGCCTGCCGCCGGATTTTAAAAATTGATATATCAGGGTGAGCGCTAATCAATTAGCGCAACGGTAACCACTATGGGCCCCACTAGGCGACTAATTTCGTGCGGTGGCAGTCCCACCAAAAAGCCACGCTTGCCGCCATTGATTAAAACCATTTTCAAATCGAGAATTGTTTTTTCAATATAGACCGGCATCGGCTTGCGCAACCCAAACGGCGAACAGCCACCAATCTGATAGCCAGAATGTCGCATGACATCCTCTGGCTTACAAGGCGCGACGCGCTTGACCCCGATTTGCCGCGCCAGTTCTTTGGTCGAGACTTTTCTATCACCATGCATCAGCACGCACAGCGGCTTTTTAGCGTCATCTTCAAATATAAGTGTTTTCACAACATGATGCTCATCCACGCCGAGGGAAACAGACGACACCGCCGTGCCCCCACGCTCCACGTAATCGTAAATATGCTCAGTGTAGACAACGTGATGTTGTTTGAGAACAACGGTGGCTGGCGTCTCAGTATGCTTTGTCATGGCGTAATTTATGAACCCCAGCATAAGCGGGCGTTCTAGCAGAACTTTGTCCCAAACACCGCGCCAGCGTTAGGGTTTTAATTTGTTAATCGAACCAGCGCTTCGCGATATTTGTCACTGGTTTTTTGCGCGATATCGGTTGGCACCTCAGGCGCCGGCGGTTTGCGGTTAAAGCCGATCGAGTCGAGCCAATTGCGAATATATTGTTTGTCAAAACTTTCGGGTGAGGCGCCGACCTTGTAGGTCGCGAGCGGCCAGAAGCGAGATGAATCGGGCGTCAGCACTTCGTCGATGAGATGTAGTTTGCCGTTTGCATCCAATCCAAATTCAAACTTCGTATCGGCAATGATGATGCCTTTACTGAGCGCGTACTCAGCTGACTCGGTGTATAAGCGAATCGCGACATCACGAACTTCTGCGGCGCGCGTCACGCCAATGATTTTTTCGCAGGTGGCGAAGTCAATATTCTCGTCGTGCTCACCGGCTTCTGCTTTTGTTGCGGGCGTGAAAATGGGTTGCGGCAGTTTTGAGGCGCGCTGCAAGCCTGCTGGTAATGTCACGCCGCATACGGATTGCGATTGCTGATATTCCGTCCAGCCCGAGCCTTCCAGATAGCCGCGTACGACGGCCTCGATCGGCAGCACTTTATATTTATAGACGACCAGCGCGCGACCCTCAACTTGATCCCGCTCGCTTGGCCTCACCACGGTGACGGGATCAATACCCGTCAACTGATTCGGCACCACATGCGCTAATTTCTGAAACCAGAAATTAGCCAGCGTGACGAGAATTTCACCCTTGGCCGGTATCGGCGTCGGCAAAATAACGTCGTATGCGGAAAGCCGATCGGTGGTGACAATCAGTAGCTTGTCGTCGCCAACGGCATAAATGTCGCGCACTTTGCCACGTGCAATGAGGGGAAGGGATTTGATTGCCGATTCGTACATGAAGATTAGATGATCGCAATGAAGAGTAGAACAAAGGTCGCTACAAACGACAGCAGAAACGGACTAAACATGCCAATGATGCTATAACGAATAAAAGACGATTAATTCCCACTAAAAAATTGTTGTAGCGCCGTCAGATAATAAACCGCCGCCCCAATCAGCGCCGCCACGCCTCGCGAGCCGGGCCGGGCCGCTACGCTGTCAGCAGCATCACAAAAAATGTGAAGGCGTAAGGGTGCGGCAGTTTGCTTCCGCCTGAATAGGGAGTCTTCCGCTCAATTCACGACCGCGTTCAATTCACCCTTCGCATATTTTTCAGCCATGACGCTCATGTTAATCGGCTTGATTTTCGATGCCATACCAGCGCAGCCGAACTGCTGATAGCGCTCGATACAAATTTTCTTTGCCGCGGCGCGCGCGGGCTTCAAGAAATCGCGTGGATCAAAGTGTGATTTATTTTCATTCATAAACTTGCGCACGGCGGCTGTCATCGCCAAGCGAATATCCGTATCGATATTAATTTTGCGCACGCCGTGTTTAATGCCTTCCTGAATTTCTTCCACCGGCACCCCGTAGGTTTCTTTCATCTCGCCGCCATTGGCGCGGATGATGTCGAGTAAATCTTGTGGCACGCTCGACGAACCATGCATCACCAAATGCGTATTGGGAATGCGCGCGTGAATAGCCTTGATGCGATCAATCGCCAAAATATCGCCGGTCGGTTTGCGGGTAAATTTGTATGCGCCGTGTGAAGTGCCAATGGCAATCGCTAACGCATCCGCACCGGTTTTTTTGATGAAATCGGCGGCTTGCTCAGGATCAGTCAACAATTGCTCGCGAGTCATCGCACCATCCGCGCCATGACCGTCTTCCTTGTCGCCCATCATCGTTTCTAACGATCCTAGACAGCCCAATTCGCCCTCCACCGTCACGCCAATGGCGTGCGCCATCTTCACCACTTGTAGAGTCGTGTCCACATTGTATTCGTAGCTCGCCACGCTCTTGCCATCGGCCATCAGCGAGCCGTCCATCATGACGCTGGAGAATCCCAAGCGCATTGCCTGTAAACATACCGTCGGGCTCTGGCCGTGATCTTGGTGCATTACGACGGGAATATCGGGATAGCTTTCCACGGCGGCCTCAATCAAGTGCCGCAAAAAATGCTCGCCCGCATATTTGCGCGCACCCGCACTCGCTTGCATGATGACCGGGCTGTTGGTCTCAAAAGCGGCTTCCATGATCGCCTGGACCTGCTCAAGATTGTTCACGTTGAAAGCAGGTAGGCCGTAACCGTGTTCAGCGGCATGGTCAAGCAATTGGCGCATGGATACGAGGGACATAGCGATCTCCGGGTGGTTTTTGGTTTGGGATGCCCTTATTTTACGTGCTTGATGGGGCCTTGTCGCGACTTCCTGCTTTGCGCTTATTCAAGCCCGTTACCAGCGAGATGACCCACGGCTGAATGCCGAGTGCAATGCCAATCGTCTGGCGCTGAGCGGCGGGCAAATAACCATAAAGCTCGGCGCGTTCGTGAAATTTTTGCGCAATGCGGGTTAGTTTGCGCTCTAGATGCGCCACTGAAGCATGCGACAACTCGCGAAACTCAAACAAAAAATAGCCGTCTTTCGAGGCAAAATTAGCCTGTAAAAAATCGCCCACCGCGGCGCGGCCAGGCGCCTGACGGATCGGCCCGTCGCTGCGCAGCCGCAAACTTTTTGTCACTCTGAGCCGGATCGCATCATTCGCACCCCGCTCGATCAAGCCCAACTTATCCAGCCTTGATAGCAGCCTCACGCAATCGACGCGAGTGAGATCGTAGGTTTCTAAAATCGCGTCAATCGTCTGATCGTTAAACGCCAGATAAAACATGCCCAGCAAGCGCGCATCCACGACCTGTAAGTGCTGATGTCGCACAGGTATCCATTGATGCGGCGCTGATGCAGGTGGAAACCGATCAAATCGAGTCGGTGAGTCCCTTTTAGTCCGACGGCCAGTTAAGCTGGCCGATGTTCCCCAATCCGCACAATCTTCATTGTATTGGTGCCGCCCGATTGTCCAATCGGCTCGCCCATCGTGATCACGACAATATCGCCGAGCTCGACCACTTTATTCTCCAGCAGCGCTTGCTCGGCTTCAAACAATAATTTTTCACGATCATGGCCTTCGTAGGCCAGCGCGAACGGGCGCACGTCGCGCATCAGGGCGCATTTGGTGTGGGTTGCAGGCTCGGGGGTAAGCGCGTAAATCGGCACGCCAGAATTCAAGCGCGACATCCATAGCGCGGTCGAGCCGGATTGGGTGAGTGAGGCGATGCACTTCACTTTCAAATGATGCGCCGTGAATAGCGCCGCCATCGCAATTGACTGATCAACGCGTGTGAACACACGATCCAAAAATTCGCGGTCCAGTTTTACTTCCGCACTTTTTTCGGCCTCGGTGCAAATGCGCACCATGGCCTCCACGGTCTCAACCGGGTATTGCCCTGACGCCGATTCCGCCGACAGCATGACCGCGTCGGTGCCGTCCAATACCGCGTTCGCCACGTCGGATACCTCGGCACGCGTCGGGATCGGTGAGGACACCATCGACTCCATCATTTGCGTGGCGGTGATGGTGAGTTTGTTCATTTCACGCGCCATGCGGATCATACGTTTTTGCAGTGCGGGTACCGCGGCGTCGCCCACCTCCACGGCCAAATCACCGCGCGCAACCATGATGCCATCACAGGCCTTCATGATGTCTTCTAAAGCGGCGTTTGTTACCGCCTCAGAACGCTCAATTTTTGCGATCAGTAATGCCTTGCCGCCCGCCGCGCGCATCAGCTCCCGCGCCATGTACATATCCGCGCCAGATTTTGGAAACGACACCGCCAGAAAATCTGCGTTTAGCGCAGTTGCGGTTTTAATGTCATCCATATCTTTGGACGTCAGCGGCGGTGCCGTCAGGCCGCCACCTTTGCGGTTGATGCCCTTATTGTTGGACAGCACACCGCCTTGCGTCACCACACAGTTAATTTCGCTACCGCGGACCGATTTCACTTCAAACACAATCAGGCCATCGTTTAACAACAGCAAGTCGCCTGACTTCACATCACGCGGCAATTCCTTGTAATCAATACCGACGCGTTCCTGGTTGCCCAGTTCGCACTGTGCATCGAGGATAAAAGCGTCGCCCGGCTTCAGCGTAATCTTGCCTTCCGCAAATTTCCCCACGCGAATTTTTGGTCCTTGTAAATCTGCCAAGATCCCAACCGGCCGACCATGCTTGGCGGCAAGCGCACGAACCAGATTGGCGCGGTCGATATGATCCTGCGCGGTACCATGCGAAAAATTCATTCGCACCACATCAACTCCCGCGAGAATCAGCCGCTCGAGCACCTCAGCGGAGGATGAAGCAGGGCCTAACGTTGCGACGATTTTGGTGGCGCGGGACATATGAGATTCCGGTTGGGGTTTTTGGGCTTGTCAGATTTATGAGTTGCAACAATGCAGTGCCGAACGTAGCGGTGTACTGCAATGAGGAGAAGACTACAGGTTCGCTCGTTGCACCAGTATTTCAACCGCCGGTAAACTTTTTCCCTCCAGAAATTCCAGGAAAGCGCCGCCGCCGGTGGAGATGTAGGAAATCTTGTCGGTCACGCCGTATTTCGCAATCGCGGCCAGCGTATCGCCACCGCCTGCAATTGAAAATGCGCCGGAATCTGCAATCGCATGAGCGATCGTTTTAGTGCCTTCGCCGAATTGATCGAACTCGAACACACCCATCGGGCCGTTCCAGACAATCGTGCCAGCATTTTTCATGATGGCTGCCAGGGTGGTGGCAGTTTCGGGGCCGACGTCAAAAATCATGTCGTCAGCGGTGACGTCGTTAACGCGTTTGGTGGTCGCGAGCGCGGTCACCGAAAAAGCTTCACCACAGACCACGTCCACCGGAATCGGTACCGCCGCGCCGCGTGCGGCCATCATCTCGATAATGGATTTGGCCTCATTTACCAAATCTGGTTCGGCCAGAGATTTACCAATCGGCAATCCAAGCGCTAGCAAAAATGTATTGGCAATGCCGCCGCCGACCACCAGCTGGTCGACTTTGGCGGCGAGCGATTTGAGGATGGTGAGTTTGGTCGATACTTTAGAGCCCGCCACAATCGCAACCATCGGCCGCTTTGGGTTCAGCAGCGCGGCACCCAGCGCATCGAGTTCCTCCGCCAGCAGTGGGCCGGCGCACGCCACTTTTGCAAACTTGGCGATGCCATGCGTGCTGGCCTCGGCCCGATGCGCAGTACCGAAGGCATCGTTGACATAGATATCGCAAAGCGCGGCCATTTTTTTCGCCAGTTCGTCGCTATTTTTTTTCTCGCCGATATTCATCCGGCAATTTTCAAGCAACACCAGCTCGCCCGGCCGTACTGCCACCCCATCAACCCAATTTGCTTTGAGCGTAACCTCGCACTTCATGATTTCACCCAAACGTTGTGCGACACGCACCAGTGAGTCTTCAACCTTGAATTCACCTTCGGTGGGGCGGCCCAGGTGCGAGGTCACCATCACCGCCGCGCCTGATTTGAGCGCCAGCTTGATCGCCGGAATGGACGCGCGAATGCGGGTGTCATCGGTGATATTACCCGCCTCATCGCGCGGCACGTTTAGGTCGGCGCGGATGAACACGCGCTTGCCTGCTAGCGAGCGGTGTTCACCATCCCCAGCGCTTTTTTCAACAGCCGTGGCTAAATCTGTAAAGCGTTTGAAATTCAGCCTCATTGGAGACGATCAGCCTTATTTCACGCAAGCTTGCAGCTCAGCCTCGCTGCGATTGAGCAGCGTCGCGGCATCGTCCAGTTTGGTTTTCATGGTGGGCGTCGCGTCGCCCGTTGAGGCCATAAATTCGCGATAAGTATCCGTGCCCTGCGACACACCCGCCAGCAACGTAATACGGGCATTTTCCGTGCAATCGCTGCCTTTGAACGCCTGAATTTCCGATTTCACGGCATCCATTTTGGCCAGTACCGACGCGAACTGTGTTTTGGGCGTGGTGCCGGCCTCGTTCATCACGCCATTCCATTTCATACGCAAGCTGCGGACATCGGCAACTGCCTTAATCGCGCCGGCATTTTTTGCCTCGGCCGCGCGGCGTGCATCTTCCTGAGTGCGCGCAATGGCAGTAGAAACCTCGATCGCACCTTTTTGTTCCGCCAACCGCTTGGCAATATCTTGGTTGGTGGCACGCAATTCAGCGTTAGGATCAATCGTCGAAACGGGCGTCGCCGTCTCCTGGCGTTTGCAGCCCGCGAGACCAACCAACACTGCTGCCAGTATTAGTAAGAACGAGAACGCCAACGATTTGACAGCATAAGAACGAATCATATTGCTCTCCAAAAAAGATTTTTGATGCCTTTGACGCCTATGAAGTCTTTGAAGCTTTTAATATCTTCGAAGCTCCAAAGCCTGCCAAATCGCACGTCAACTATTGCTGGTCATGCCGACGGTTTTGGAATAACTTCCACCGGTGCTATTTTGCAGTCATCATGGGGCCGTCATAAGCGCAACGGTGGTATCCAACATGCGGTTAGAGAATCCCCATTCGTTGTCGTACCAGCTCGAGACTTTCACCAGTCGGCCCGATACCTTGGTCAGAGTGGAATCAAACGACGACGAATGGCTGTCGTGGTTGAAATCAACCGATACCAGCGGCGCTGTGTTGTAGGCCAAAATACCCTTCATGCCGGGCATTTCACTGGCGGCTTTCATGATCGCATTAACTTCGTCTACGCTTGTGTCGCGCGCCGCAATGAAGCTTAAATCGACCAGCGAAACATTGATCGTCGGCACCCGAATCGCATAACCATCCAGCTTGCCGTTCAATTCCGGTAGCACCAGACCAACGGCCACCGCAGCGCCGGTTTTGGTGGGAATCATCGACATCGTGGCCGAGCGTGCGCGGCGCAGATCCTCGTGCATCACATCGGTCAACACCTGGTCATTGGTATAGGAATGAATAGTGGTCATCAGGCCATTCACCACCCCAATTTTGTCGTTCAAGGGCTTGACCAGCGGTGCCAGACAATTGGTCGTGCAGCTGGCGTTCGAAATCACCGTCATCACACTTGTCAGCACGTTTTGATTGACGCCGTAGACGACGGTCGCATCCACATCTTTTCCGCCGGGTGCTGAAATGATCACTTTCCTGGCACCCCCTTTAATGTGCGCGGACGCTTTTTCCTTGGTGGTAAAAAATCCGGTGCACTCCAGCACCACATCCACATTCAAATCGCCCCATGGGATCAAGGCAGGATCGCGTTGGGAAAATACCTTGATTTTGTCGCTGAGGTTGCCAACACTGACGATCAGGTATTCGCCCTCAACCGTGACCGTTCCGGGAAACTTGCCGTGTGCCGTGTCATAGCGCGTGAGATGTGCATTGGTCTCAACGGGACCGAGATCGTTGATGGCAACAATTTGAATATCATGCTTGGGTTTGCCTGCCACCGCGCCTTCGTAGTGAGCGCGGAGAATATTGCGGCCGATGCGGCCATAGCCGTTAATGGCTACGCGAAGTGTCATTTTATTTTCCTGAGCGGGAGTGGTGAAACCGTGGTTAAAAACGTTATGCATTGATTTTACCGCATTGGCGCATTTTGGGAAAAACCTCCTCTGGTCGGTTGTGTACGCCGTGGCTTCTCTATTCAGCTATTCTTGTTCCTATGAAAAAAATTGTAATTGCCAGTAATAGCGCGGGCAAACTGCGCGAATTCGCAGAACTCTTGAAGACGTTTGATTTTGCCGCCGTTGCGCAAAGCACACTTGGGGTGGGCGAGGCTGAGGAACCGTTCGCAACGTTTATCGAAAATGCGCTCGCCAAAGCGCGGCATGCGTCGCGCGCCACCGGGCTGCCTGCGCTGGCGGATGATTCCGGTATTTGTGTGCCGGCACTGGGGGGTGCACCCGGCGTGTATTCGGCCAGATTTGCCGGCGGGACGGATGCAAACGCAAGATCCGATGCGCGCAATAACGAAAAACTCGTGGCTGCGATGCACGGCATTGCAGATAGGCGGGCATTTTATTACGCGGCACTGGTATTGGTTCAACATGCAGATGACCCCCATCCCGTGATTGCAGACGGCGCATGGCATGGCGAAATTGTGGCTGAGGCGCGTGGCGCGGGCGGTTTCGGTTACGACCCGCATTTCTATCTGCCGCAATACGGTTGCACGTCTGCCGAATTACCGGCCGAGGTGAAAATTCGCGAGAGCCATCGCGGCATTGCGATTCGCGAACTGGCAAAAAAGCTGGCACAGTTTCGCCTATGAACAGCATTTCAAACTCCAGCAACGGTGGTGATATTCAACCTGTTATGCTTGGATCGGCCCGCCACATAAGTCTCTCGATATTGCCGCCGCTGTCAATCTACATTCACATCCCGTGGTGTATCCGCAAATGCCCTTACTGCGATTTCAATTCGCATGAATCGAAAACTGCCATTCCCGAGCAGCAATACATTGATTGCCTGATTTCGGATCTGGACTACACTCTGCCCAAAATCTGGGGGCGGCGCGTGTACTCGGTTTTTTTTGGCGGCGGCACCCCTAGTTTATTCTCGGCGCGCGGCATCGACACGATTCTCGCCGCGGTTCGCGCCCGCGTCACCCTCGATTCAGAGGCCGAAATTACGCTGGAGGCAAATCCCGGCACCTTTGAAGCGGAAAAATTTCGCGGCTTTCGCGACGCGGGCGTAAATCGGCTTTCCATCGGCATTCAAAGTTTTAACGCGGCACATTTGAAAGCGTTGGGTCGCGTTCATAACGATGATGAGGCCCGGCGCGCGGTTGATATTGCGCAGCATAATTTTGACAACATCAACCTCGACATGATGTTCGCGCTGCCGACTCAAACGTTAGCCGAATGCGAAACAGATATCGACGTGGCGCTTTCATTCAATACCAACCATCTGTCGATTTACCATTTGACGCTGGAACCGAACACGCTGTTCCATCGCTTCCCGCCGCCGTTGCCGGATGATGACATTGCTGCCGATATGCAGGACATGATCGAAGCGAAATTGAGCGCCGCCGGTTTCGATCACTACGAGACTTCTGCCTATGCCAAACCCGGCAAGCGCTCAAAACACAATATGAATTATTGGCAATTCGGCGATTACATCGGCATTGGCGCGGGCGCGCACGGCAAGATTTCATATCCCGATCCTGCGCGTGGCATCACCCGCGAAGCACGATTCAAGCAGCCGAAAAATTACATGGAAAAAGCGGCGCTAGGCCTAAGCAACGAAGAGGAAAAAATCGTCAGCGTCGCGGAATTGCCGTTTGAATTTATGTTGAACGCGTTGCGGATTAATGAAGGTTTTGCAAATTCCCTGTTTGTCGAACGTACTGGCTTACCGATTTCGGTGATTTCGCGCGAGCTTGCGAAAGCGACCGCACTAGGTTTGATTGAGCGCGATCATTTGCATGTCAAGCCAACGGCGAAAGGACGGCTTTTTTTGAATGATTTGCTGGAATTATTTTTGCCAAAACTCTAGCTTTAAAGCGGCTTTCATAGCATTTGTGCTTGAAGAAGTCCGCCTATATTGCACCTCACTATCCATGGTGGCAACGATGCGGGTGCGACACCGCGTTAATGGCGGCTCGCGGCAACGCCTCCCGCCGCCCGCGGAACTCATCATGCATCGGCAATCGCCGAATCTCGCTGACCTCAGATTGTGCAATAGCAGCGGCGAGCCTGTGTAGAGATGGCCCCGATACAGCGGCACTTCGACGGGCAAACCCAGATTTTATATTTGCGGGAATGCGTGCCGGTTGTGATCTTGCCGCGCAACACACTTCGGCTGATCTATTTTTATTTCTCAGTATAAAGAAGACATTTGGCAATGTCTTGAAAGAAACGTTACCCAGCGGCCTCGCGGTGGTTGCTCACGATAGCCCTAAGCGCAGTAAGCCTTAGTCCAATAGATTTGAACGCAATAGCCCGCTAGCGCGACACCAAAAATTTTGCCTCAAACTCGGCAGCAGGCAACGCCGGGGAGCATAAAAAACCTTGGTACTCGTCGCAGTCAAGGTCACGCAAAACGCAGTATTGATCCTCGCGTTCGACCCCTTCGGCGACGACGTTGAGTTTCAATGAATGGGTCATGGCGATAATGGCGCGGATGATGGCTTCGTCGTTGGGGTCGGTGCCAATATCGCGGACAAACGACGAATCCACCTTGATGGTGTCAACCGGTAACTGCTTCAGATATGAGAGCGATGAATAGCCAGTGCCAAAGTCATCAATCGCGATATGGATTCCGAGATTGCCTAAGCGCACCAATAATTTGGCGGTGTCATCGCTATTTTTAAGCAACATACTTTCAGTCAATTCCAGTTCCAGCGCGCTGGTGTCTAGGTTCACGGCTTTGGCGGTGGATTGCACGGCACGCATCAGGCGCTCGCCATCGAGCAATTGCCCTACTGATAAATTAACGGCGAGTCTCAGATCCAGCGTGGTTTTTTTCTTCCATTCGGCCAGCTGGGCAAACGCGGTTTCCATTACCCATTCACCGATCGGCACAATCAAGCCGGATTCTTCGGCGACGTGAATAAATTTGCTTGGCAATACCAGGCCATGACGCGGATGGTTCCAGCGTATCAACGCCTCCATGCCCGTGAGCTGGCCAGTTTTGAAGGATATGCGTGGCTGGTAATACATGACGAGCTCGTCGCGCCTGAGAGCCAGGCGCAAATAGTTTTCCACCGTCAGGCGCTCTTGCGCTTTGGTGTTCATTTCGCGCGAGAAAAATTGGTAGTTGTTGCGGCCCTTGGCTTTGGCGTCGTACATGGCCACGTCGGCGTGTTTCATCAACGTCTGCGGATCGCGGCCATCGTCCGGGTAAAGACCGATACCGATCGAGCAGGATGTGCTCAGCTGCTGATTTTTAATCATGATCGGCGAGGCCAGCGCGGCAATCATTTTCTCGGCAACATTTTGTGCGCCCTCGTGATCGTTACTTTGCAGGTTTTCCAAAATTACCGCGAATTCGTCGCCGCCCAGGCGCGCAACCGTGTCGCTGGTGCGTACGCAAGCAGACAGGCGTGCCGCGACCCGCTTTAATAGCTCATCGCCGACATCGTGGCCCAGCGAATCGTTGATTGTCTTGAAACGATCCAGATCGATAAACATGAAAGCGAGCTGGCCATTTTTTCGCGCGGCGTTGGCGATGCCTTGTTCCAGCCGGTCATTTGCCAGCATGCGGTTAGGCAAGCCCGTTAGAGGATCGCGCGTGGCCAGATATTCCGCCCGCTCCTCGGCGAGCTTGCGCTTGGTGATATTGGCGGAGGTGCCGGTCATGCGACGCGCCCGGCGGTTTGCGTCCCGTTCGGTCACCGCACCTCGGGTATGAAGCCACATCCAGTTGCCATTGAGATCCGGCACTCGATATTCGCAATTCAATTCGTTGTCTTCGCCTTTGATTGCGAGTCTGATTGCGGCCCGCATTTTTTCCTGATCATCCTTGAATGTCCACTCAATCACTTGCTCGCCGCAGACCACGGCCTCTTGCGGAGCAGCGCCTAACAAGGTGGCCCAGCCCTTGTTGAAATACACGGTGTTATTTGCCAGATCCCAGTCCCACATCGCCAGGCTCGAACCTTCCAGCGCCAGATCCAGACGTTCTTTAGCGGCCTGAATCTCTTGTTCGGCGCGTTTGCGCCCTGAGACATCACGGCCCATCCCAATGCAATATCGTTTACCGGCAATCGCAATGGCGCGGCCGTGAAAGGCATACGGCGCTTCCGCATCATTCTTGATGCGCATGGAAGCTTCAAGCGACACTTCCTTATTTTCTTCAAATACCCGACGTACCGCGTCCGCTGCCGCCGCCCGATCATTGCTCGCTACAAAATCAAGCGCATGCATATCGTATAACTCTTGTGCGCTGTAGCCAGTAATCTCTTGAAAGCTTGAATTCCAACGGACCATACGCGCATCGGAATCAAACATAAAAAACGCACCAGGCATACTGTGAATGGCCGCATCCGAAAACTCTTTTTCAGCCCGAAGCTTGGCTTCAGTGGCGTGACGGTGTTCGATTTCACTTTCCAACAGCTGTTCAAGTTTTACGACTTCTGCTGCCAGCGAATGAGCAGCTTGATCTGTATAAGGTGGCGGCGCTATTGCGGAAAGAAAGTGAATCGCTTCGCTCGCTGGGCGAATCGCCCGACGTTCGTGGCGCGCCACGGCGCGCGCTTCCAGCCTGGCGCCCGCGAGATCAGCAAGATTGTTCAGCGCTTCCAATTGTTTTATGTTTGCATTTCGTGCAACAACATCAAATACCGCCAGCACCCCAATGAGTTCGTGGGTGCTGGAAAAAATCGGCGCGGCGGCGTAAAAGCACACGTGTGGCGGGCTGCTCACAAGCAGCAGATCTCGAACCCGTTTGTCTGCCAATGTATCGGGTATAACGAACGCTCTTGGTACCTGAGAAGTTCTCAGCAACAGGCCGCTGTCATATTGATGCAGGTAATGACTGAAAAAACTTTGCTCAAGCGCCAGCACATTGAGCGGAAAATTAAAGCGTGATTTGAACCATTCGCGCGGGCTGTTGTTTCGGGGCTGAATATTTTGTTGCGGCCCAGCCTGTCCAGGGCTTAAGCAGTCAAAGCCGGCCCGATCGAAGAACGACAAACCGGCCATTGGTGTTTCGAGCGCTTCGGCGGCGCGGCGCGTCAGGTCGTCAAACGCAGCTTCAGGCAGCGTATCCAGAATTTCATAGCGCGTCAGTTCGTTCGGAAGCGCAGTGGCTATCGTGTCGGAATGTGGGTAGGGAGCGTACGCGTTTGAGTCAGCTAGATTCACGGCTGTCGACAGATTGAAATGTCACTGTTTGGCGAGATAGCCAGTTAAATAACGGCTAGTTAAATTCTGGTGCGGCTAGGTAAAAGCTACGTTTTCAGTGTACGAGGGGGCAATAGGTTTAAATGTTAACAATTACCAAATTAACAACAATTCACCAAGTTAACGCCGAAGGCATTACGTAACGTTGGCTTGGGACGGAAAATTTTCGCGATTTTAGTGGCCCTAGTGGAATTTGCGAGCTGTGTTGCGCCTGTTGAGCTTTAGCGAAGCGTGGCCGCTATCGGTGCATGATCGGAAGGCCGCTCGAGCTTGCGCGGCATCAAATCGATGTTTACACCCTCGCAATTGCCTGCCAAGCCGGCGGTTAACAACACGTGGTCGATACGCATGCCAAGATTGCGTTTGAATCCATTCATGCGGTAATCCCACCATGTATAGCTTTTGTCTGGCTGATCGAAGAGTCGAAAACTATCCTGCATGCCGAGCGCCAAGATGCGTTGATAAGCGGCACGTTCTGCATCGCTGCACAATACTTGGCCTTCCCAGGCTTTAGGGTCATACACATCGCGATCATGAGGCGCGATGTTGTAATCGCCCAGCAGGGCCACATCACCATAGTCGCGAATCGTCCGGGTCATGTATTGGGCAAGACCATCCAGCCATTTGAGTTTGTATTGGTATTTATCCGAATCAATGGATTGACCGTTGGGAATATAGACACAGACGACGCGAACCCCGTCAATAGTGGCGGCGATAACACGCTTTTGCTCATCAGGGAATTCGACCATGCCTTTGGACACATCCTCAGGCCGCGAGCGAGACAAAATTGCGACGCCGTTATAGGTTTTCTGACCGTCAAAAACCGCGTTGTAGCCCGCCTCCTCAATCGCGGCCAACGGAAATTTTGTGTCTTCGAGCTTTAATTCTTGCAGACACAGTGCATCCGGCTGATGCTCTTTTAGCCAGTCAATCACGTGCGGCAAACGCACATTTAAAGAGTTAACGTTCCAAGTGACTAACTTCATGGTGATCTCATGGACCCCATTTTTTTGTTACCGTCTTTGCCAGCGGACTGGGGTGTGCCGCGTGCCGACACGGCGGGCCTTAAATTGCCGTTAGTGCGCGGATAACCGGCCGTGTCCAGTGCCGTCATCCAGGCGCTTTCGGAAAAGCCTTTAAGTGTGTTCGCGCCCACTGTCATTGTGGGCACATCCAGCGCGCCGGTGAGTTCGTTCAAGCTAGCGGCGGCTTTGGCGTCGCTTTCTGGATTACGTTCAGCAAAAGGAATCCCTCGCTTGCTCAACAATGCCCGAGCCACCGCGCAAGCCTCACCACAATTGCTTGCATAAAGCACCACAGGATTACTTTGTGCCGCAGCTTTTTGCGCAAAAGGCATTTTGTCTTGCTCGATAATATTGTCAACCAGCTTTTTCTCTTGAGGAAGCTTCGCGTCTTTGGGCGGTGGCATGTCGGAATAAGTAACACGGCCGTCTTTATCCTCCCATCGATAGAGAGCCTGCGCCTCTACGCTGTCAATGGCTAGGGCGAGGACAGCAAACAACACCAGAGCGTGCAACGTTTTATTCTGCCGCGTTTTAACTATTTCGCATCCAAGCATGTGGTACCAGCCTCCCAAAATTATGCCGCCAGCTTCAAGCCATTGTGACGCAGCAGCGGTTCCATATCGGGCTTTCGGCCCCGAAACGCAATGAATGATTCCATTGCCGGGCGACTGCCGCCGCGTCCCAGTACTTCGCGGCGGAACTTGGCACCTGTTTCGGCATTGAGCACGCCAATATCCGGATTGAGCGCGCTGCCTTCCTCGAACGCCGCATACGCGTCAGCCGACAAGACCTCGGCCCACTTGTAGCTGTAATAGCCGGCGGCGTAACCGCCGCCAAAAATATGGCCGAATGCATTCAATGTGCGATTAAATTCAGGGTACTGCACAACTGCCACGGCACGCCTCACCGCGGCCACCAAATCGTGCACCGAATCGTGGGCAGCATTAAAACCGGAGTGCAGGCGCATATCAAGCAGCGAAAATTCCAGCTGCCGCACAAAGCCCATCCCTGCCTGGAAATTTTTAGCGGCAATCATTTTGTCGAACAGCGCACGCGGTAGAGCCTCACCCGAGTCAACATGCGCCGTCATGCGTTTCAACACATCCCATTCCCAGCAAAAATTTTCCATGAATTGCGAGGGCAGCTCGACAGCATCCCATTCCACACCGTTGATACCAGACACACTTAGTTCGTCCATTTCAGTCAGTAGCTGATGCAGGCCATGGCCAAATTCGTGAAATAACGTGATCACGTCATCATGGGTAAACAGCGCGGGTTTTCCGTCCACCGGCGCGGCGAAATTACAGGTCAGAAAGGCGACCGGATGTTGTACTGCGCCGTTTTTTATCCGGCGATTGATCGCATCGTCCATCCATGCGCCGCCACGTTTTGCGTCGCGTGCATAGAGATCCAGATAAAACTGTCCGACGATGCCGCCGTCGACATTGCAAACATCATAAAAACGCGCATCTGAATGCCACACTTCGGTGTTGGAAGCCCGGATTTTCACGTTATACAGCGCTTCGATGACATGAAATAAACCCGCCAGCACTTTCGGTTCCTGAAAGTATTGCTTCACTTCCTGATCCGAAAACGAATAACGGTTTTCACGCAGTTTTTCGGACACATAGGAAACGTCCCATGCATTTACGTCAGACATGTGCAGCTCGGCCTTGGCGAAGGCCACCAACTCTCTCCAATCCGCTTCCGCAAACGATTTTGATTTGACGACCATGTCATCCAGAAAGCCGATAACGTCGGCCGGCGTCTCAGCCATTTTAGTGGCGAGCGAGACTTCGGAATAGTTTTTGTAGCCCAGCAATACAGCTGATTCGTGGCGAAGCCGAAGCATGCGGGTAATGATTGCGCTGTTATCCCAGGCCGCGTTGGCACCGAGCTCGGAACCGCGCGTTACGTAGGCGCGGTACAGGCGAGCGCGCACAACCTGGTTATCCGCATATTGCATAACTGGTCCATAACACGGGCCGTGCAAGGTTAATTTCCAACCCATTTTACCTTCTGCCATGGCGGCTTCACGAGCAACCGTTTTTACATCTTCAGGCACGCCCGACAGCTCGGATTCCTCGTTAATGTAAGACGCGAATTCGTTGGTGGCGTCCAGCACGTTGTCATTGAATGTCGACATCAGTGACGACAATTCTTCCTGAACCACCTGATAGCGCGCCTTTTTTTCAATCGACAGTTCTGCGCCGCCCAGCCGAAAATCACGCAGCTCATTCTCAAGCGCTTGTTTTTGCGCGGGGCTCAACGAAGCGTATTGTTTGCTGGCGCGAATCGCTTTGTATTTTGCATAAAGGGTTTCGTTTTGCGCAAGCTCCGTCCAATACTGAGTAATGATGGGCAGCATGTCGTTATACGCTTCGCGCAGATCAGGCGAGTTTAAGACGCCGTTCAAATGGCCTACAACACCCCATGCGCGCGATAACCGTTCGTTTACGTCTTCTAGGGGCCTAATGAAGTTTTCCCAGCTTGCGGGCGCATGATCAGCCGAGAGCGATCCAATGGTTGCGCGCGCTTCCGAGATCAAAACGTTCATGGCTGGTTTAATGTGCGCCGGCTGCATCGAGGCAAAGCGTGGCAAGCTGGAAAAATCGAGTAATGGGTTGCCTGACTCCGGGTTGGCAAACTTGGGGTTGGCTAAATCAGGGCTAGCTAAATCAGATTCTTTGGTCATTTTTATCATATCGTTAAATTCTGCAGAGGCTTTATGTTAGTCGATAATGCAGTGATTGACCTAACGGCCTGTTGGAATCACTTTCATTCTTACCATTTCGGCTTTTTTCGCAGGCCGCTCTGTTCTTTGACGGACATTTTGACTACTTATGACAGCTTTCTCAATCAGTGATTCGCACCGTCAAGTGCAAGGCCAGAATCTTAGCCATCGCCTATCGGTCGCTCCGATGATGGATTGGACCGATCGGCATTGCCGAAAATTCCATCGCCTGCTTACGCGCCGTGCGAGGCTCTATACCGAAATGGTGACAACGGGTGCGCTTATCCATGGCAATCAGCCACGGCATCTGGATTTCAATTCGGCAGAGCATCCGCTTGCCCTGCAGCTGGGAGGAAGCGAACCAGGTGACCTCGCCATTTGCGCAAAACTCGGTGAGAAATGGGGTTACGACGAAATTAATTTGAACTGCGGCTGCCCATCAGAACGCGTGCAGCGCGGCAGCTTTGGCGCATGCTTGATGGCGGAACCAGCGCTGGTGGCGGACTGCGTGAAAGCCATGGCGGACGCGACATCGATCCCCATTACCGTCAAACACCGCGTCGGTATTGATGCTCACGAAGAATATGAATTCGTCCGCGATTTTGTCGGTCGTGTGGCAGAGGCTGGCTGCAGTGTTTTCATTGCCCATGCCCGCAACGCCATTCTCAAGGGCCTATCGCCAAAAGAGAATCGCGAAGTCCCGCCGCTAAAATACGGCCATGTCTATCGACTAAAAAAAGATTTTCCGCATCTAAAAATTGTAATCAACGGCGGAATCGATTCGACCGAACAAATACACGAACATTTGCAGCACGTGGACGGCGTGATGATCGGCCGTGACGCGTATCACAATCCCTATTGGCTGGCGTCGTGGGATCGCGAATTCTATGGTGACGAGCATGAAGCACCTGCCCGTGAAGAAGTGGAAGCCGCCATGATTGAATACGCTGATGAGCAAGTCGCCGCCGGATCCACCCGCCACGCGGTGATGCGACATATGGTTGGACTCTACAAAGGGCTCTCCGGCGCCAGAGCGTGGCGCCGCAAGCTGACCGGCGCGGACATCGAGCGCGTGGCAAAGATGCTGGCGTCAGCAGAGGGATAATTTTAAACACTAGCGCTGGCGCGTCGTTTGGAGCAATTATGTCCTAAGGTGTCCGTGTCTATTGATGTTTAATTTATCAGCTTTTATTTATGAGCTTTCGTTTGGCGTCGCTATACTCTTTCTTTCTCTCAAATTTAACGTGATTTATCCACTATTTTGATGGTACTTCGACGATATGCTGGACTGACACTTTGCGCGGCTTACCTTGTCCTGGCGGCGGGTTGCGCAAGCAATTTGCTGGGGCTTGGTGAGATCAAATTTTCATATGCGGAATTAACCGAGCGTTTGGCAAATCGGTTTCCACTGGACAAAAGTGTGGCGGGACTACTCGATGTTTCACTCACGCGGCCACGCGTCGATGCGCGTGAGGAGGTAGGCAAAGAAGCGCGTCTGGCGGTCACTTTCGATGTGCAGATCAAGTTGTTACTATCCAATAAAACCATTGCGGGCATGGTGTCGATGTCAGGAAAACCGCACTACGATGCGTCCAGCCGCTCAATTTTTATCAACGATGTTCGGGTCGACACGATTCGTGTCGACAATATGCCGGATGCGCTTTCAGGTGCGCTGGCACGAGTGGCATCTTCTCTCGCACGCGACAACATTGAAGACAAGCCGTTGAGAACGTTCACGGAAGCCGAATTAGCCCGCTATGGCTTGGCCTTGAACCCACAACGAATTGATGTGCGCCGTGAAGGCATTGCACTGGTCATGAGATAACGCTTGAAAGGGCAACGTTGGACATAATTCTTTTAGTCAAGGCGCTCATTCTCGGTATTGTCGAGGGGTTGACCGAATTTTTACCAGTCTCTTCCACAGGTCATTTGGTGCTGGCAGCCGATTTGCTGGGGCTTGCGGGCGACGACAAAATGAAGGTATTCGAGATTGTGATCCAGCCTGGTGCCATCCTCGCGGTGTGCTGGGAATTTCGCCAGCGGCTAATCACCACATTTTCAGGCGTTTTGAAGGACGTGGTTGCACAGCGTTTTGCGATTAATATCCTGGTTGCTTTTTTACCGTTTGTGCTGGTGGGACTGGCCGTTTATAAAACACTAAAGGCTGCGCTATTCCACCCATTTCCAATTGCGCTTGCATTTATTATTGGTGGCGTCATCATCCTGTTTGCCGAGCGCTGGTACAAAATGCGCGCCACCAACGGATTGCCACCGCGCGTTGAAACGATTGACCAAATGACATGGCAAGATGCGCTAAAGGTTGGCATCGCACAATGTGCTGCGCTAATCCCCGGTACTTCACGATCCGGCGCAACAATTATCGGTGGAATGTTCTTTGGACTTTCCCGAAAATGTGCGACCGAATTTACCTTCTTCCTGGCGATCCCCACTCTGATGGGTGCCACCGTTTATTCGCTTTGGAAAGCCCGCACCCTATTATCGGCAAGTGATATTCCGATGTTCAGCGTTGGCTTTATCGCCTCGTTCATAAGCGCATTTATCGTGGTGCGCTGGTTTATTCGTTATGTGAGCACCCATGACTTCAAAATTTTTGCATGGTATCGAATTTTGTTTGGCATTATTGTGTTGGCAACGTCCTACTTGGGCTGGGTGAACTGGGCAAAAACGTAGGCTAGAAATTCTGGATTGCCCCAACAAAAAACCGGCGTCGGCCGGTTTTTTGTTGGGTAATGAACGTGTGCAACAGGACATTGCGGCAAGCCTGATTTGATTCTTGCCTATTTTCTAAGTTGGCCTTGGGGGCTATTTTTTGCTGGCCTAGCCGGCTATTTTGCAGCCGCGATATGTCTGGTATACGAGCGAATCATCGCCAGCAATTGTTCTTCCTGGTATGGCTTACCCATGTATTCATTCACGCCCAGCTCCATCGCCCGATTACGGTGTTTGTCCGCTGTACGCGAGGTAATCATGATGATTGGAATGTCGCGCGCTTTCGGATCCGCACGCACGTTGCGCGCGAATTCAAATCCATCCATACGCGGCATTTCAATATCGAGCAGGATGATATCAGGCTGAATATCCTGCAACTGCTGCAGCCCATCCACACCATCTTTCGCCGTCGCGACTTCAAAGCCTTCGCGAATCAGCATACGGCTGGTAATTTTGCGCACGGTAAGCGAATCATCCACCACCATCACCAGCGGAATAGTGCGCGCAAGCGTGGGCACATCGTCCTTGATAAATCCACCCTCGTCGAACAGATTTGCCGCAATAGTTTCGGCGAGCGATGGCCCCCGCATCATTTCAGCATCGGTCAGCGCCACGATTTCAGGTGTTGCCTGCGACGGCTCTGTTGCAGACCCCGTTGCCGTCGCTTCAGATATTGAGATATCGTTCGTGGCTTTCTCAACCTTGCTGACCTTTTCCACCTTGACGGTAGCAGCCTCGCGGAACACCAGCTGTACCGGATTCAAAATCAGGATAACCTGACCAGAGCCCATTACCGTGGCACCGGCAACGCCGACCAAGCGGGCAAGTTGTGGACCAATGTTTTTCACCACAATCTCACGATTACCGATAATTTCGTCCACCTGCACGGCGGCGCGCTGCTGGCCGCTCTTGGCAAGAATCACGACGGCCTTGCGCTGTGCTGAAATAGTGGGCTTGCCCCCTAGCATGGCTTCCATCGAGCGCAGCGGGTACTTGTTGCCTTTCCAATCTATTTCATTGAGCTCCAGCAACGGTTCATAGCGCTTGCCCTTGTATTCTTGAACTTGTTCGATCATCACCGATGGGATGGCGTAGGTGATTTCATTGACCACCACCATCACTGCCTGGGTCACGGCGAGCGTGAGTGGTAGCGCAATGGTAAACGACGTGCCACGGCCCGGTGTGGAGCTGATATCAATACGGCCACCGAGGGAAACGATCTCGCTGCGCACCACGTCCATACCAACGCCACGGCCTGAAATCTGCGTCACTTCATTAGCGGTAGAAAAACCGGCCATGAAAATATACTGGGTGAGTTGCGCTTCAGTCACTTCGTCATTCGCCGCTAGCAATCCTTGCTGGATAGCTTTTTCGCGAATTCGCGTGAAATTCAGTCCGCCGCCATCATCTGACAGTGTCAACATAATCTCGTTACCCGCCTGACGTGCGTCGATGGTGATTTCACCAATTTCCGATTTGCCTTGCGCGGTTCGCTCGTGCGGCATTTCGAGCCCATGCGACACAGCATTGCGCAGCAAGTGCTCAAACGGTGCGGTGATTTTTTCGAGCACCGAACGATCAATTTCTACACGTACACCGCGAAACTCAAGATTTGCTTTTTTGTCGAGCTCTTTTGCCGTCTGCCGAACGAGGCGGTAAAAGCGATCTTGCAAATTGCCCAATGGCACCAGCCGCACACCCATCAGGCCCTGCTGCAGATCGCGGTTCAAACGTGCCTGCTGCAGCAGCGCGGCTTCGGTCTCGTCAATATTGGAATTGAGGGACTGCTGCAGCGTCACCACGTCGTTCAGGCTCTCGGCCAGGAAACGCGTAATCTCTTGCATGCGCGAGAATCGGTCGAATTCTAGCGGATCAAATTCAGCACCAAGCTCTTGTTGCTCTTTGGTGCGCGATTGAATCTGTGTTTCTGCTTGAATTTCGATCTCGCGCAGCTGCACCTTCATACGGCTGACGTTTTCCGAAAGCTCCAGCAGCGCGCGCTTGAAAGTAATCATTTCAAGGTCAATTCGCGAGCGTGCAATCGCCAATTCACCAGCCTCGTTAACGAAGCGATCAATCATATCGGCGTTAACCCGCAGAAGCGCTTGACGTTCACGACCTTCAAGTTTTTCGCCTTCGGCTACAATTTCGGCACGCGCAGCAACCAATTTAGCCAACGGTGCAGGAAGCTGGCTAGAGACATCAGCCACGACCGGGATGTCGATTGGGGCAGCAAGATCACCTTTTGCAATGCGATCCAGTGCTGAATTGAAACGATCCAGGCCCTCATCGATTCTATCGAACTTGGTAATCGCAGGTATAGCTGCTGCTTCCATCTCGATGATATCGGTTTCCATCACGTGCGCGAGCTCGCCCAGGCGCATCAAGCCGGCCATGCGCGCAGAACCCTTCAGCGTATGTAAATGGCGGGTAAGTTCAGTCACCGGCGCATGATTTGAGGGCGAAGCTCGCCAGCGACGGAGCGCATCGCCTACTTGCGGGACGATTTCCCGTGCTTCTTCCACGAAAATGGGCAGTAAATCGGGATCGATATCGTCCTGCACCGTCCGACGATCCTTGCCGGATTCAAATTGTGGTGATTGGCTAGCGGCAACCGCTGCGATAATGGTATCGGTTGTCGGCAGCTGGCTTGGCGCATACGCAACGGCGGCAGGAGCAGCTGGGGGCGGTGTGATGGGGGTCGGCGGCGGCGTGTTGTCATCTGCACCAAGTGCCGCCAGTCCCGTCATCGCCGCAGCTCCTCCCGCGACGTTCGACCATGCTGAAGAATCAAACACGGGCGTGTCGGTTGCGGGTGGCTTTTCACTTGCTGCAATATCAGACTCGACTTTTGCTGTCTCGGCAATTCGAGACTCTGTCGCAGCAATCCCGTTTACCAACGGCTCGGCATGATCAGATACGGCGTCTGTCGCCTGCACTGGCGTCGACGCTGGACTGTCGACAACCACGGGTTCGGCGGCGTAAACAGGCTCGCTTTCAGCGGGGATGATTGCTTCTGCCGCCCGCTCTACAGCTGCTTCAGCGACAGGTAACTCGATTGGTATTGTTATTTCAGTGGTGCCTGCCAAATCATCAGCAAGTAACGCATCTGCGGTTGGCTCTATTGCGATTGCATCAAGCGTAACCGGTGCATCAAACAATGCAGAAACATGGTCAGCTTCAATGGGTTCAGCGGGTATCGGCGGTGGCAACTCTATGGGCGCTCTAGCGGGAGTCGATATAGGGTCATCGAAGAAATCAAAGTCATCGGCGTAGTCAGCCGGCGAGCGATCCGTTGGCGCAACGGGTGGAGGACTTGGCTCTAGAAGCGCTTCTTGGCTACGTTGCAAGTTTTCAGCTATTGGTGCCGGTGCTTGGCTGGCTTCAGAAATGATGGGGGGCATTGGCGGCAGCGGGCCCGGAAGTTCTGCCTCTATCTCGGGAATTATCAACAGGCGCTGGGTTACTTTTAGCGGCGCTGATAGATTGGTGCCCTCACCGATTTTGCGCGCATCTGCGAACTCGGTACGCAAGTCTTTTAATTCCTGTTCAAGGTCGGGACGCGGTGTTGGGGCATCGTGGCTTACCAACCCTCGAACCATCGTCGCGAGGGCCTCAACGCTCTGACTGGTGATCGATAAGCGACGCGGTGTCCAGGATGGTGGCACGTCAATAGCATCCTGCAGCCATTTTTCGAGCGCATGCGCGACATCAGCAATCATCATGAAGCCGGTTGTACGTGATGAGCTGGTGAGGGTGTGTGCGGCACGCATGAACTCATGCGAAACCGGGCGCATACCATTCGACTCGAGCGAGAACATCTCATTCTCGAGCGTGGCGATATGCGCTTTCGCTTCTTCAATATAAATTTCGAAGAAGGGAGCCGGTATGGATACTGAACCAATAATAATTTCAGGCGGACTGGCATAAATGAGGCCACTATCGTCAGGCACAGTCTCTAGCGACGGCTCAGCTACTTCTGTTGGCGGTGCCGAAGGTACCAGATCCAACGCCACGGGCGACAGCGAGCGATCAGATTCTATCGACTTGGCGGGCACCTCTGCCTCAGTGGCGTTTGCAGTGACAGGTAGATCAACTGGTAGCGGCTCAACAGGTAGCACTTCAATTGGTGGGAGCAGTGGCAGTTCAAACGGTTTGTCCAGATCAAGAGAGGGCAAATCAAAATCTGCAAACGTGCGCTCAGCAACGCCCGCGACCAGCGAACTAGGTCCCGCTAATGGCTCTACCAAGCTAGGCGCGGAGGGTAATGAGACTTGTGATAATTGTGTTGACGAAGGCAGTTGGATTTCTTTGTCGTTTTTGATCAGATCAGCCAAGCGCGATATTTCCGCGCCATCAATCACGGCCACACCGGTTTGCTGCAAAGTGGCCACCCACGTGCCAAAAGCGGTGGACGTATGATCGATAAAATGCATAAGGCTTGGCGACGCAGGCTTTTCGTCTTTTAACCATTTGTTCAAAGCCTGTTCACAATTCCACGCTACCTCACCAAGGTCATTTAGGCCAACCATGCGCCCGGATCCTTTGAGCGTGTGATAGCCACGCCGAATCGTGGTCAGCGATTCCTTCTCATGCGGACTGGTACGCAAAATATCAAGGTTTTGACGAATAGTTTCGACTACTTCAGTCGCCTCTTCGAGGAAAATCTCCAGCAATTCCTGATCAACTTCTGATGAAGGCGCATCAATCAGCTGTACTGTTTGCGGCGCCGGTGTTTCGGTTGGCTTCTGCGGTGCAATATCCTGCAACGCGGCGCTCATACCGACTTTCATCGGGTCAAACGTGCCGTCAATTGCTTTCAATGCTTCTTCGCTGAATTTAGCTGATTTTGTATCCGCAATCAGCTCGGCTCCCTGCTTCAATTCTTTAACAGCGTCACGGAGTTGCTCGCGTGTCGCGGTCGCCTCAGGCTGCTGCTTCCAATCCTCGTATAGCTCTTGTACTTTTTGTTTAGCTACGTCAACGTCCCCCGCAGTGACGGGCGATTTGATCATGCTTTGCTCGGCCTCAACCGGCTTGGTGGCAAGACCAAAACGAACCAAAGCGGGCATCAAAATATCTCTCGGTGACGCTGCCCCCTGCTGAAGCGCGGTAACATAAAGCCCGAGCGCAGAAATACCTTCCGCCAGGCTCTCGGCATCATCGCCCACGCCTTTCATCGCCCCAGATGCAAACTGCGATACACGATCTCGAAGCATCTGGTTGAGGCCGGCCGCTTCGTCCAATTCCAGAATTGAAAGCGCCCCTTGCACCTGCGAAAACAACGGCAGCAATGGCGACAATTCGCCCGTCCGAGACGGATCACGGAAATAATTGTCCAGCGCAGTTTCGATTGTAGTGAGGTTTACCTGTACCTCTTGACCAACCTGGAACATCAGCATGCGCTCTTGCGCCCGCCTGGTGATGTCGTCCATTAGCGGATTAACGGATGGGTCGAGCGTGGGTAGTACCGCGCCCGTCATGGCTCCTTTCACTCGATCAGTGACGCTGGTGACTTGCTGCGCGAAATCTGTAGAAAGGCGGAAATAATTTTCAAGCGATGATTCGGCAAACAAAAGCGCAGTCGCGACTTCCAAGCCTTGCGATTCTGTCAGCGCGGTGGCGGATTTACGCAAATGTGCGCTTGCTCCGGCGAGTACCTGCAATAGCTTTGATAGATCTTTGTTCGGCTGCTGCAAAGATTCCTGCGCCAATGCCTCACTGTCAATACCAAATGGCTCTAACGCGGGTCGATTGCCCGCGGTAAATTTTAGCCAATGATCTTTCAGGGTTTGCAGCCGCTCGCGCATCGCCCGCAAAACGGTTTTGAGTTGGTCATCCAGTGCTGTGTCTCGACCTGCATCAGGCAGCGCCAGAAGTTCATCCAGACGATACAACTCACGGATTCTTTTCAATCGCTCGGTCTGGGCCTTTGATTTGCCAATTACCAATAACAAATCGCGGAATAACTTTTCTGGGACCTTTTGTACGCCTTCGATCAATAACTTGATTTGCTGATCAATCTTGCCAAATAGCTGTACCGCAAGTGTGCCTGCATCAGCCGGATCGCTGGCAACAGCGTCAAAAAATCCGCTGGCTGTGTACCAGAACGAGCGAGTAGGCGAGGTAACCTGAAGCGCTTCAATCGCCAGCGTTGCGTTTCGCATTTCGCGAGCGCCACCCAACAAATCTTTGTCGCGAAGTAGTTTGAGCAATCCGGTTTGATACATGCTGCGTCGGTGCTTTATCGCGGCTATCAATGCATCCGATTTCGGCAGCGCAATCGTGTCGTCGGGCATTGGAATCGCAACCGACAAATCGGGTGAGAATAAATCACTCTCGGAAGCGTCAGTTGCCCCGCGCGCTTTGTTCACCGCCAAGTAGGCTGCCGCTAACATCATGGGTCGGTCGGTTTCACCGGCCATTAGATTATCGAGATATGCGGAAAGGCTGGCAGTGGCGCTTTTCACAACCGCAATACGGGTCGCTGTTTCGCCACGGGCGTCTAAATTTTCAAAAGTGCTGACCAGCTTTTCGATTTCTTCGTTGAATCGCGTGGCTGCACCGAGCGCAACCATCGATAGTGCACCCGTGACCTGGTGTAAATGCGTCGCGATATATTTAATCGATTTTACATCCCCCGGTTCTGCCGCAAGCGCGTCAAGGTGCGAGCGAGCCTCGAACAGTGAGTGCTCAATTTCGGTCTTGACCCATGAAAGGGGGCCAACATCGAAGTTGGCTTTTGGATTAGAGGACATTATATTTGGGTCTAGAGTCTTGTCTGATCAGTCGGCCAGAGTTCGGTTGCAAAAACACCACATGTCGAAGTGTCGGTCAGGACGCGCCATATTTAGTAAGAAAGCCAACATTCATAACGTTACAGTTTGAAACCCGAAACGGAAGCCTTCAAATCGGACGCCACGTCAGCCAGATCTTTAATTGAGGTGGCCGTTTGTTGCGTACCCACAGACGTCTGACGGTTAATTTCCAGGATGTCCTGCATGTTCCGCGCGACTTTATTGGCAGAAGTCGCCTGAGCCTGGGCATCATCAGAAATCTTCTGGATAAGGCCAGCAAGATTTTTTGTTACCAAGTCAATTTCACTCAATGCTTGTCCAGCAGCGTCTGACAACTTGGCGCCTTCCACCACACCCGTTGTCGACTTCTCCATCGCCGCAACAGCGTCTTGCGTATCGGCCTGAATGGTTTTTACAATCGCACCGATCTGCTTGGTTGCTTCGCCGGAACGTTCCGCTAGTCGCTGAACCTCTTCGGCAACCACCGAGAACCCTCGCCCGGCTTCACCGGCAGATGCCGCCTGAATTGCAGCGTTCAGCGCCAGCACGTTCGTTTGTTCGGTAATGTCTGAAATCAATTCCACGATTTCGCCAATTTCCTGAGAGCTCTCGCCAAGACGCTTGATCCGCTTCGAGGTTTCCTGAATCTGTTCGCGAATATCGTTCATGCCGGTAATGGAGTTTTGCACCGCCATGCGGCCCTTATCCGCCGCCGCCAATGAGCGCATAGCGACCTGCGAAGACTCTTCGGCAGAAGCAGACACCAGCGTGAGTGTTTCAGCCACACGCAACACGTCCTGCGTTGTGTTTTGAATTTCCTTCGACTGTTTTTCTGCGGCATCGAGTAATTGAACTGAAACCGCCTGCGCTTGTTGTGACCGCACTGATACCGAATTTGACGCATTATTTACGCCTGTTACCAAGGTGCGCAATTCGTCAATGGTGTAATTCATCGAGTCTGCAATCGCGCCGGTGATGTCTTCGGTTACCTTCGCGCGAATCGTTAAGTCACCGTCAGCAAGATCGCCCATCTCGTTCAGAAGTCGCAAAATAGCTTCTTGATTTCGCTTATTCTCCGCCTCAGACTCAGCTGCACGGCGACGCGCATCGCCTAGGAAGACCACTGCCAACAAGCTCAATGTGGCTAACGCCAGCAAACCAAACAATAAGGCGAGCAACAGCGGAAAATTGTTTTTCTCTACATCCAAAGCGCCCTGTAGCTGTTCAACGTTGGCCAGCAATTGCTCCGAACCCTGTTGTAGGGCGCGTCCAGACTGGCGCGCCGAGACCAGTTTCTGAACGTTACCCAAAATAGGTTGAATGTTTTGCTCAAATAAAGCAAATTGCTCACGTAATTTAGCAACGCGCGCTTTGGTGTCTCCGTCGCGGAGCGCATTAATACCAAGCGCATCCGAGCCCGATTCCAGCGCTTTAATGAGCTCGCGGAAATCGTTAGTGTCCTTACCCATTAGAAACGGCACTTCGGGGTCAATAACATCAGAACCTAAAATTTCCGCCGAACCACGGCCCAGCCGCTCAGCATAAAACGTAAGTCGGTTTACCTTCAGGATTTGTGAGGGTGGCGCATTTGATTGCTGCATCAATCCCGTCAAGTCCTGAGAGAGCGCCGCCAACTCTTCTGCACCTGACCGAACTTGTGCAACGTTACGAGATAAGTCGGTTAGATCAGTCTTGGCGGCAAGAATCGAAGTGGCCGCACTGGACGAGTCCTGGAACCGCTTGGTTAACTCTTCTAACCTTGAGGTGAGTTCTTCAGAAACGCGGGCCGACGGAACCGTGGCTGAAAACGCTTCACCACCCGTATTTAAAACGTCAAGATAGCGCTGAAATTCATCACGGCTATCCTGTAGCTGCGGAAAGGATATCGCGTCGCCTCTTGCGGCCAAGCCGCCCGATTTTGCTAGACGCTGGGTGTGAAACTGCAGCTGCGAAGTAATGTTGGTATAGGTCGAGGCTTGATCTTTTTTGATTTGATAATAAACCGTTGCGCCGATTGCGAAGAGCACAAAAATAGCCGTAATGACCAGCAGAATTACGAGCTGGTTCACCAGCGGTTTTTCGCCGATAATCGGAAGCTTGAAAATCCCCTTTGTTACCTTTTTGGGTTTGGTTACCTTGGTTGCAGCAACAGCGGCGGCGATTTTCTGCGTTTTATTGGCTGCAGCATCAAATCCGGAATTGGTGGCGGGCCCCTGCAATGTCGTTTGTGATGTTGTTTGCGCGCTGATTAGCGGGCTTGCCGCGTTGGGAATTGTCGTTTTTTTCTTACCGAAGCCAAATAGACTAAAACCCCCATCAGCGTTTTTGGCTGGTTTGGCCTCCGCTTTGACAGGCGCTTTTTTAGCAGGCGGTGGTTGCGTACCCGCTGGCTTTGCGGCTGCGTTTATGGAAGCCGCAGGATTATCAGCAGGGTTTTCGGCTTTATTCAGGCTGCCGGGTACGGGTAATTTGAGGGCCATGGGACTTCTCCAGTGCTAGTTGCTTTTCGATGCGCCGCTATGCGGTCGCTAGTGCGCCAGTGAGACCAACTTCAAGAAAACGTGTTTCGCGTGTCAGCGCTTCGAGATCAAGTTCAAGCCAGGCGGCGTTGTTTTGATCGTGAAACCGCGCTTTAATCCACGGCTTTAATGCGTCACGCTCGCTGATTTGCGTGAATATTTCCGGGTTGCGGAGGCCAAGCATTTTGCTTACCAGCAGCCCGGAGCCTTCAATAATTTTTTCGTGTACCAACACAACCCGCCGGCCGGTGCCCGCGCCAATAGCCTCGCCACCTTGGAATGCCGAGAAATCGATCGTGCTATATAACTTTCCGCGAACGTTGGATACACCGCGAAACCATCCTTGCGTCTGTGGCACCTGAAAAAAACCGGGAACAGGGATTACTTCAGAAACATCCGAGAGACTTACCAGCCAATTATCAGCGCCCACTTGAAACCCAAGCTTGGACGCCACGGTTTTGCGCGATGACAAATCGCGAAGACGTTCGGCGAACTTTTGCTGAAATTCGCGGAGACTGGTTTTGCGAGCCATAGTGTCGGCCTTAACCCAGGGCCTTGATCTTTGCGATCAGATCGTCGCTGGTAACCGGTTTGACCAAATAGTCTTTGGCTCCCTGGCGCATGCCCCAAATTTTGTCTGTTTCCTGATCTTTGGTTGTACAGATGAAAACGGGTATGTGCTTGGTCGTTTCCTCCCTGGATATTGCACGGGTGGCCTGAAAGCCATTCAGTCCCGGCATAACAACATCCATCAAAATCAGGTCAGGAAGTTCTGCTTTGGCTTTTTCGACGCCTTCTTCGCCGCTCGTCGCAAGGACTGCGGAATAACCCGCCTTGGTCAGCAAGGCTTCGAGAAACGCGCGTTCAGTGGGCGAATCATCAACGATCAGGATTTTTTTTACTGCCATGTCGTGCTCCAATATTTTCTGTAAATCAAATGTTAACGCGATGTGACTAGCAACCCATTTTGAGACAGCATTAGCCCGCGAACGGCATTAATGAAAACAGTCTTGATGAGTTCACCAATGGTGCGGGTTTCAAATTCTACAGTTACCACAACAAATACGGTGCTGCTTATCCAACATCAATCACACCGCGATGCGGAGTGTTCAATTCGGCTTCTAGGAATTTGCATCTTGTAACGCTTTTTTGAGGGCCAAATGCGTTTCCACGGTTTTTAATAAACTGTCTTTTGAGAAAGGCTTGGTCAAATACTCGTCAGACCCTACCATTCGCCCGCGCGCGCGATCGAAAAGCGAATCTTTACTCGACAACATAATGACCGGCGTCAAGCGATGCTTGCCATTTTTTTTTATCAATGCACAAGTCTGGTATCCATCTAGCCGCGGCATCATGATGTCAACAAAAATCAGGTCGGGTTGGTGATCGGCAATTTTGGCAAGCGCGTCAAAGCCGTTGTCTGCAAGAATTACTTGGCAACCTGCTTGCATAAGAAAGATCTCGGCTGATCGACGAATCGTGTTCGAATCGTCAATCACCATTACTCTTACACCTGTCAAAGCCTTTGTTTCAGCCACACCACTCCCTAATTTTTCGAGCCGCTGCTATTTATTTTTCCTGCCTTTTTAATTCTTATGCATCCAGCATTTCAATGAAAACGAATTTACGCATTTGCATACGTAAACGCTATTGGCAGCTTCTTTTTAGCACACGTCATCATTACAGTAACGTGTTTTTTCTTTCAAAACAATAGGAAAGCGCACAAACATCAAGCAATTTCACAATTTTTTATCTTGTTGGCCACGTATGCCGCGCTCGCCAGTGACGATTTCAACCGCCGATATATTTTAAAACGCACTGGAAGTCGTTAAATCTCGACCATTTCAAAATCTTCTTTGCGTGCGCCGCATTCGGGGCAACTCCAGCTAATCGGCACATCTTCCCATCGCGTACCTGGGGCAATATCGTCATCTGGCGAGCCAACAGCCTCGTCGTAAATCCAGCCGCAGACCAAGCACATCCAAGTTTTGTCGTGTTTTGCGGTTGGGTCATCGATTTGTGCAGATTGCGTCATTTGTTGGCGTCCTGGAGAGGAGGTGAGTGTCGTACAGCTTCAGCGTTACAGATACAATGATGGTGACAATTTGTAATAAAGTTTGCCGATTGTAACTTGCATTACGTTTTTTTCGGCATCAACTTCCCGCCCGCTCACATTTTCCTTTTTACTTATCTCATTGCTACATTTCATGACCGATTACCCTAAAGCGCCGCCAGCTGTATTGACCTTTGCGGCAACCGATCCCTCGGGCGGGGCTGGCGTACAAGCCGATATACTTACATTAGCTAGCATGGGTTGCCACCCGCTGTCTGTGATCACTGCGATCACCGTGCAAGATACCAGCGGGGTTGAAGGTATATCGCCAGTCGATTCGGATTGGGTGGCAGACCAGGCAAGGGCAATACTTGAAGATGTCCCGATTGCCGCATTCAAAATTGGCGTAATGGGAAGTTTGGAAAACATCGCAGTCATTGCCGAAATTGTATCGGACTACCCAGAAATCCCACTGATTCTTGACCCGGTATTTGCATCGGCTCGCGGCGACGAATTTGCCAATGATGAGAATATTCAGGCTATTCGCGAGTTACTTATCCCGCAATCGACCATCATCACGCCTAATTCAATCGAACTTAAACGTCTTGGTCTCGAAGACGAGGAAGAAGATGTGTCGCTGGAAATTTTGGCGCAACGCCTGATTGCGCTCGGAGCGGAGTACGTGCTGGTGACAGGCACGCACGAATCGACAGCCGATGTGATCAACACCCTGTTTCATGACAAGGGAATTATTCGCAGCGATACGTGGAAACGTTTGCCGGGTAGTTTTCATGGCTCCGGTTGCACGCTTGCTTCGGCAATTGCGGCCACTATGGCACGCGGCTTGGACATCTCGGACGCCGTGCGCGAGGCGCAAGAGTACACCTGGCAATCGCTTAAATTCGGGTTCAGACCCGGCATGGGTCAATTTGTACCAGACCGATTATTCTGGGCTCGCGATGATGAAGACGATAAAGAAGAAGCTGAGTTGGATGCATCAGACGAAACATCGGACGCGCCTGATCCCCAAGGTACGCGGCATTAAAATGGTCGTTGAAGTTGATTTGAATTAGCATGAATCCAACAACGTCGAATAGCCCAATCAGTGGGCTCTACGCCATCACGCCGGAGTGCGCAAGCACCGCCGAATTGATCCGCAAAGTGGCTGCTGCCCTTGCCGGGGGCGTAAAAGTAATTCAGTACCGGCAAAAAAATCAATTCGCTGACGTTCAAGTTTTGCAGGCGCATGAGTTGCGCAAGCTTTGCAGTGCCCAGAACGCGTTATTGATAATTAACGACAACATTGAGTTAGCGATCATGGTGGACGCCGCTGGCGTGCATCTCGGTCGCAATGACATGGGCTTGATGGCGGCGCGAGGTTTGCTGGGCAAGCAAAAAATTATTGGCATATCTTGCTATGATCAAATGCAGTTAGCTGAAATTGCAGCATCGGCAGGCGCGGATTACATTGCTTTTGGCGCGTTCTTTTCGTCGGCTGTAAAACCCGACGCAGTGCGCGCAGATCGGGCAATGATTCACGCAGCAAAGAAAAAATTTAACTTGCCGATTGTCGCTATCGGTGGCATTTCCCTGCAAAATGCGCCAACATTATTAAGCGCAGGCGCTGATGCGGTTGCGGTTATTTCTGATTTGTTCAATGCCCCGGATATCACGGCACAAGCTTTCGCCTTTCAACAACTCTTTGCCTTTCAACAACCCCTTGCAGGAAAAACTTAACGACTATGTACGATCAAAGCAGACAACTTTTTGAGAAATCCCAGCGGGTTATTCCCGGCGGCGTAAATTCTCCGGTACGTGCGTTTCGCTCCGTGGGTGGCACGCCGATTTTTTTTCGCGAAGCCAAAGGTGCCTACATGTGGGATGTGGATGGCAATAAATATATTGATTACATTGGCTCCTGGGGGCCAGCGATCCTAGGGCACGCGCATCCCGATGTGGTTGCAGCGGTACAAGAGCGGGCCGCGAAGGGCATGAGCTTTGGGGCTCCCACAGAAGCTGAACTTGAACTCGCAGAGCGTCTGGTAGCGCTGCTGCCTTCAATTGAGCAGGTGCGACTGACGAGCTCAGGCACCGAAGCTACGATGAGCGCGATTCGCCTGGCGCGCGGCTTTACGGGACGCACCAAAATCTTGAAATTTGAAGGCTGTTACCATGGCCACGGTGATGCTTTGTTGGTAAAAGCCGGGTCGGGGGCGCTTACTTTTGGCCATCCAAGTTCAGCGGGTGTGCCTGCCGACGTGGTGGCGAATACGCTGGTGCTGGCTTATAACGACTTGGATGAGTTGGAGACAGCGTTTGCCAAAATTGGCGACGAGCTCGCTTGTGTGATCATTGAGCCGATTGCGGGCAATATGAATTTCGTCATGCCTTCCAGCGAATATCTGAACATGCTGCGTGCGCTGTGCACTAAACATGGCGCAGTGTTGATTTTTGATGAGGTAATGACCGGTTTTAGAGTAGGGTTGCATGGCGCGCAAGGCTATTACGGTATCACGCCGGACTTGACCACGCTGGGCAAGGTGATCGGTGGCGGCATGCCGGTGGGCGCTTTTGGCGGGCGGCGCGACATCATGGCGCATTTGGCCCCGCTAGGCGCGGTGTATCAGGCGGGTACGCTGTCTGGTAATCCGGTGGCAGTAGCGGCGGGGCTGAAAACATTGGAATTAGTAGCCAAACCGGGCTTTTTCGATGCGTTGGCGGCGACCACGTCAAAAATGGTGGCGGGTGTAAAAGAAGCCGCGCGTGCGGCAGGTGTGCCCATGTCTGGAGCCAGCTTGGGCGGTATGTTTGGTTTGTACTTTTCAGAAAAATTACCCACTAATTACGCTGAAGTCATGATGGCAGATCGAGAGCGATTCAACATTTATTTTCACGGTATGTTGGCCCGAGGAATTTATTTGGCACCTTCTGCATTTGAAGCCGGCTTTGTCTCCGCAATGCACGATTCAAGTGATGTTGAAGCAACAATCTCAGCCGCGCGCGAGGTCTTTAAGAGCTTATAAAAGGCAGATTGATCCCAAAACCGTATGCAAGGTATGCAGGCGTGAAATAGCCGATGAAAATCACCATTGACAATGTAGCGCTTGCTGCGCTGATTTTCGCGGTCGTCGCTATTGGTGCTGTTTCGTTAGTGGCAACCGTGTCCAGTGAAAACCTGATTGCCGAAAATGAGCGCGCACTTCGCACTCAAAGGCTCGTATCCAGCCTTGAAGCGATTCGTTTTCAGTCCCTCGCCATCAACGTGGGCCAACAGAACTTCGCTATCACCGGAGATGAACAGAATCTCACGCGTTATCGCGCGGGTGTTATCGAAGCTGAGGCCGAGCTGCATTACTTGGATGCCAATCAGGATGCCAACGCTATATTGGTCGAGAATTTCGGCGAACTTAAGGCGGCGATGCTAGCCCTTATTAAGCAGGAAAAGGAACTGGTTGAAATTCGGCGAAAGTCGGGATTTGTGGCCGCTCAGGCACAAATTCGTGCACGCGCTGACGAGCCCGAATTTAATCGCCTGCACAACCTGACTTACCGTATGCTGGTAGCGGTCCGTAAAAATCTCGATCAAATTGAAGCCGAACAGGTGAAACTAGGCGAGAAGGCACGCCGTTTAATATTCATATTGATATTTTCGGCAGCACTTATTTTGATTTATTTATTTGGCACTTTAAAGCGCCTAAACCGGGAACAGCGCCATGCTCAAGCAGCCATGAGGCATCAAGCGACTCACGACACGCTAACGGGCGTCTTTAACCGTCTGGCCGTCACTGAATTTATAGAGGCTCGGTTGCACGACGATGCCACTGCCGCGCTGGGCGGTTTTGCTTTACTGCTGCTTGATCTTGATGGCTTCAAAGCGGTGAACGACAAGTTGGGGCACGACGCGGGTGATGAATTGCTGCGCCAGGCCGCCATACGCATGACGCTTGCGTTGAGAGAATCTGACTACCTTGCGCGTCTGGGCGGAGATGAGTTTTTGGTGGTGATTCCGCAAGTGTCGGATGAGCAAACTGCGCGACGAATCGCGCTCAAGCTGATTGAGGCTATTGCCGTGTCATTTCAGTTGTCAGACAAAACCGTAAACGTAACCATTAGCATCGGTATTAGTGTTTATCCAAAAGACGGGCGTGAACGCGAAATATTGATGCAACGAGCCGATCTGGCACTTTATGCCGCCAAGCATGGTGGTCGAAATCAAGCCCGATTTTTTGAAACGGGTTCGATGCGCGCATAAGTCTTGTTAGCATAAGTTTTGTAACTTAAGCTCGAATTAAAACATCTATAAAAAACGCCGCGTCAGTATTCTGACGCGGCGTTTTTTATAGATGTTGCTGTATTTGCGGCCAGTCTATTTCTACACAGTATTGTTACTCAACATCACTGTACGCGCATACCTGCTAAATATTCCGACACAGCCAGAATGTCGTTATCGCGCATTCGCGTCGTGATGGTTGTCATGATCGGATGCTGACGCTCGCCGGAGGCATATGCCTTTAGTTGCGTAAGGCTATATTCGGGCCATTGCCCTGCCAGCCGCGGGTATTTGGCTGGAATGCCAGCGCCCGCGCCGCCATGACAGCCCGCACAAGCAGGAACCTTGGCCTCCGCAATACCAGCACGATAAATTTTTTGCCCTCTTTCGGCCAATGCTTTGTCTCGTGCTACGGCGTTATATTTTGGCCGTTGCGAAAAATAATATTCGCCCATAGCCTTCATGTCAGCGGGCGATAAACCTGCCGCCATCCCGGCCATGATTGCATTCTTGCGTTTACCTTCTTTGAAGTGCTGAAGTTGCTCCGCGATATACTGCGGGGGCATGCCAGCGATGTTAGGGTTGTTAGGAATCGGGCTCATGCCATCTAATCCGTGACACGCTACGCACACAGCCCCCGCAATTTGTTGACCGCGCGCCAGCACTTCGGCTTTTGTGGGCTCAGGAGCGGTCGCTACGGCAGGCGCAGGTTCGTTTGCAATTGCACCTGTATTGCTTGCAAAGCAAATCGCTGCTCCTAAAATGATTGTTGCTAAAATCTTTTTCATCACTAACCTTTGTTTGTTTTACCAGTAAAAATGGAATTTTAGCCTATTGAGGCAGAAGAGGAAACCGTGGGCATATTCGATGGTGCAACTTATGTCGCTTCCGCACATGATTTGGAGCAATTACCGCTCGATCTCGGTATTGAAGTCGCGTTCGTTGGCCGCTCCAATTCCGGCAAATCCAGTGCAATCAACACGCTTGCAAATCACAAACGACTGGCATTTGTATCCAAAACACCTGGCCGCACGCAACTGATCAATTTCTTTACCATTACTCAAGGCCGCACTTTGGTGGATTTGCCAGGCTATGGTTACGCAAAGGTACCGCCATCTGTTAAAGCCCATTGGACTGAGCTTTTAGCTGCCTACGTCTCGACGCGCAAAGCGCTAAAAGGTTTAGTGATTATCATGGATTCTCGCCATCCTATGCGCACACTGGATACAGACCTGCTCAATTGGTATCGCCCTACGAACAAGCCGGTGCACGTGCTGCTGACCAAATCCGATAAATTGACTCGAAATGAGCAGGCCAAGGCGCTGCGTGACGTCAAACAACAGCTTATTGAGGGCCAATACAACGCCACGGTTCAACTTTTCTCAAGCTTGAAAAGAACAGGCGTGCCGGAAGCCGAAGTGGCAATTGGGAAATTGTTTGCCGCGGCATCAAGTTAGACGATTTGCAGAATAAAAAAGAAAAGAGGGCTCGGGAAAAAGGGTAACCCGAGCCCTGCATAAAGCCTTAATAAAGATTAAGGCCCCGCTCAGGGAGGAGAAGCGGGGAGGAGCAAGCCCCTCATTGAATAAGATAGGGGCATGATGCAAAAGTTCAACTCTTTTTATGCTCGCGCCACTATTCAGTCGGCCGATTGCAACTGTTTGTAACATTCGTTTGTCTGTTTAAGCGCACGTTGTTTATTCCTCCAACTTCTATATTGCGGCATTCAATATTTTTCAATTCATGGGCTCAAAAATGAATTTTGGTCAATTTCCAGAACGTCGGATGCGCCGTTTACGGCGCACCGCTTTCCTGCGTGACATGGTGCGCGAGTCTTCACTCTCGCCCGCTGATTTTATTTATCCTGTGTTCATTCTCGGGGGTAAGAATCAGCGGCAGTCGATTACATCAATGCCAGGTATCGAGCGGGTATCGCTTGATTTGCTGATGCCCGTTGCTGAAGAAATGGTGACGCTAGGCATCCCGGCAATAGCGCTGTTTCCCGTGATTGAGCCTGCGCTCAAAACGCCGGGTGGCGAGGAAGCGCATAACCCAGAGGGTCTCGTGCCGCGTGTTGTGAGCGCGCTAAAAAAGCATTTCCCAGACTTGGGCGTCATCACCGATCTGGCACTTGATCCATTTACCACGCACGGTCAAGACGGTGTGATTGATGACAAAGGATATATCTTGAACGACGAGACCATCGCCGTGTTAAAAAAGCAGGCGCTTACTCACGCTGAAGCTGGCGTTGATATTGTGGCCCCTAGCGATATGATGGATGGCCGCATTGGCGAAATTCGACGTGCGTTGGACGCTGGAAATCATATCCACACCGCGATCATGGCGTACTCCGCCAAATATGCGAGTAAGTTTTACGGTCCGTTTCGTGATGCGGTCGGTTCATCCGGCAACCTTGGAAAAAGTGACAAGAAAAACTACCAAATGGATCCGGGCAATTCGGACGAGGCGATGCGTGAGATTGCGCTCGATTTAGCCGAAGGTGCCGATATGGTGATGGTCAAGCCCGGGATGCCGTATCTGGATATCGTGCAACGTTGCAAGTCGACATTCGGCGCGCCCACCTTCGCCTACCAGGTCTCAGGCGAATACGCGATGCTCAAAGCGGCCGCCCAAAATGGCTGGCTCGATGGTGAGGCGTGCATGATGGAGTCGCTGCTGGCGTTCAAACGCGCCGGTGCGGATGGCGTTTTAACCTATTTCGCATTAGAGGCGGCGCGTTTGTTAAACAAGTCAGCAGCCCGATAATTTTTTATTAAGCATTAAAACTCCAGCACCAGCGGGCAATTTGTGGCAAAAATGCGTCAAAATGCCCGTCGATGCTAGCGTTTTATAGCTTTATACCGAACAAAGCCTCTGCTTCGGTCAGCTTTGCGCGTTCATGTTTGATGTTGCCGCGCGGGAAAAACGCGCAGCGTTGGACATGCGAATCGTAGAGCGTAATGACGACTGGTACGCCTTCAAATTCCAAGTGATATTGGATCTTTTTAGTCGTCTCGGCGGGTTTATAACTTTTCGATATAACGTTGCCATCCGTCAAATCGAATTCAACACCGCGATTGAGCAAAATAAATTCCATTGTTTTGGTCTCAACGCCAACCAGCTCCAACTCTATATTGCTGAATTCATTTGCTGTACCGTTCAGCACCGCACCTGCGAGCCAAGGCTCGAATACAATAGCGCTAGTGGCTAATTGGCCAGCGCCGCCTTGCCCCTCGATTTGTAGCCATCTCATGGCACGCAGCGCGACTCGGCGAAGTGCGGCAATCACCGCGGGCTGCGTATCGGCGCAAAACAAGCTCAGATGTTTGCGCAGTGCTGCCTCGATTTCGTGATTATTAGGTAATGCATTTTTGTCGTTGCAATTGAGTTGACGCGCAGCCTTGAGCTTGGCGGCGTGATAGTCGGTCAGCCCCTCGGCAATGAGCTTGGCGGCCTGTCGGGTAACGAGGGTGCGTAATTGCTGGCTTGCCCGCTCACTGCTATGTGGGCTAGAGCCGCGGCGCGGTTCACGGACTAAGCCACCGTTTGCATGCTCTGTGCGGCGTTTGTTTGAGTTCACAAATTCGAGCTCACAAAAATCATATCAGGAAGAATAAAAACGGCTTAAAACTTGGCATGATTCAGTCTAAAAAATTTGGTTCTTCACTTCTTCGGATGGTTTGTTCGCCTCTCGCAAGGATGATGGTCCATCGCTTACGTTAACAACGCTTTCTGCGTAGACAAATTCAGATAGCGGCTTGCCGTCTTTGCCGACATCCCCCAGCGCAATCGAAACCACGCCCGGCGGCGGCTCAAACGGCTTTTCTTTGACGCCTTTTAGCGCGCGCTGCATGTAGTGCATCCAAATCGGCAGTGACGCACCGCCACCGGTTTCAGAATCTCCTAAAGATGCAGGATTGTCGAAACCGATCCAGCTGATGGCAACCAAATCAGGGTTATAGCCCGCAAACCAAGCGTCAATACTGTCATTCGTTGTGCCTGTTTTGCCTGCCAGATCGTTGCGTCCTAGCGACATCGCTTTGGCGCCGGTGCCATAGCGCACCACATCGCGCAGCAGGCTTGACATGAGGAAAGCGTTGCGCGGATCGATTACACGCTCGGCATTTTTGCTGCCCTCATTGTCGCCAGCGCGGACCGGATCCGCCTCAAATAATATGCCGCCCTTGTCGTCAGTAATTTTGGCAATAAAGTAAGGTTTGATGCGATATCCCCCGTTGGCGAACACTGCGTACGCTCCGGCCATTTGCAATGGCGTAGTAGATCCCGCACCCAATGCCATTGTCAGATAGGCGGGATGCTGCTTGGGGTCGAAACCGAAGCGCGAAATATAGTCTTGCGCATACTGCGGGCCAATAGATTGAAGCACTCTGATCGACACCATGTTTTTCGATCTGGCAAGGGCAGTACGAAGCCGCAACGGGCCGTCGTATTTATTGTCATAATTTTTTGGCTCCCACACCTGACCACCGTTGCGGCCCGGATCAAATACCACTGGTGCATCATTCACCACCGTAGCCGGTGTAAAGCCTTTTTCAAGCGCGGCAGAATATACAAAAGGCTTAAAGCTTGAGCCAGGCTGGCGCATGGCCTGAGTAACATGGTTGAATTTATTGGCATTGAAATCGAACCCCCCCGCCAGTGCGCGGATTGCGCCGTCATTCGGGTCAAGCGATACCAACGCTGCCTCCACCTTTGGTAATTGCGAAATGATAGCCGCCCCTTTTTCGTCCAGTGCAATCCTCACAATCGAGCCGCGAACCGGCTTGAATGGTGACGCTTTTTCGGCGAACGTCTTGGCAACAAACTTAAGCGCATCTCCGCTCAAAGTCAGGGTCTCGCCACGCTTGGTAAGTACTACCACTTGCTTTGCGTCTGCGGCTAGCACCACGGCAGGCACTAAGTCTCCGGTAATTTCACGCTCCTGGAGCGCTTCTTCGGCGGCTTCCTCAGCTTCTTCCGGCTTTTGCGGCAAATTGACGGTGCCCTCAGGCCCGCGGTAGCCGTGGCGTCGGTCATAGTCCAGCACACCTTTACGAAGGCCGCCGGTAGCCGCTTCCTGATCAAGTTTGCGTAGTGTGGTGTAAACGCGAATGCCCGCCACATAGGCCTTGTCACCGTATTGCTCAATGATTTCCTGCCGCGCCATTTCTGCGATGTAATCCGCTTCCACCGTATAAACCGTGTGCTCGCGATTAAATTTCATCGGCTGCTCAAGCGCTATTTTTTGCTGGGCATCGTTAATAAAGTTTAACTCGCGCATGCGGCGAAGCACATATTGCTGGCGCAACGTGACCCGTTTCAAGTTATCGAATGGGTTAAAACGTGATGGCGCTTTCGGAATGCTGGCGAGAATGGCGACTTCTGCCACCGTGAGTTCTTTTACGTCTTTGCCGAAATAGACCCGACTTGCTGCCGCAAAACCGTAAGCCCGATTGCCTAAAAAAATGTGGTTTAGGTAAATCTCTAAAATTTGATCCTTAGTTAAGTTGTGTTCAATCTTGAAAGCGAGCAGCCACTCTGAGACTTTACGGGTAATCGTTTGCTCGTTGGTCAAAAAGAAATTTCGAGCCACTTGCTGAGTAATAGTGCTAGCCCCGCCGGTGATCTTTCCGGCCAGAATGGTGCTGCTTGATGCACGCAATATACCGATGTAATCGACCCCACCATGCTGGTAAAAGCGCTCATCTTCAGCCGCGATGATGGCTTGCTTCATGATCGCGGGGAAATCCTGTACTTTTACAAACGAGCGCTTTTCTTCCCCAAATTCGCCAATCAAATCACCCTCATTTGTGTAGACTCGGAGCGGCAATTTGGGACGGTAGTCGGTTACCGCATCAATCGAGGGCAGGTTCGGGTACAGCAGCACGAACATGAGTACGATTAAAACCACTGGCACCAAAAGCAGCGACAGCAGCAGGATCAAGGGGCGAAACCACCAGCGTGAGGTCATTGTTGCGTCCGAAAAGACAGAGATGATTATTATATCGGGGAGTGTAGCGCAGAGCAGAATGCGCTAGGTAAAGCGAATTTTCCGGCAAATTCTCGCCACGCAAACCAATCCAAAATCATCTTGATTAGAAATAGTGGCAGAACAGTGGCGCTATTCAGACATCAAAAAATTTAGATTTTCGACACAAAAACTTGTAGGATGCAATTAAAGCAATTTCGAGGTTTTAAAGAAAAAGCTTTACACGTCCGACGCTTGTTGCTAGCATTTAATGTAAATTATGCATTATGGGCCGTAAGTACTAATTAACAAAAGGGCAGTCCATACACCATGCTAAAAGAGAAACTGGCTTCCCAGTTTGATTTTTTAAGAGCGACGACGCCTCCGTTAATCGGGGTGGATATCAGCTCTTCGTTTATCAAGATGGTAGAAATAGTCGAGGCCGGTAGAGGCCTTTATCGCGTTGAGCGGTACATCATTGAACCGCTTCCCAAAGACACGGTGACGGACGGCAACGTGTCCAATATTGAAGCAGCAGGCGAAGTGATGCGTCGAGCCCACAAGCAGATGGGTACTCGCGTTAAAAACGTCGCCTTGGCTCTGCCCTCTGCCGCCGTCATCACCAAAAAAGTAATTCTAGCGGGTGGCCAACGCGAAGAAGAGATGGAATATCAGGTTCAGTCTGAAGCAAACCAATATATCCCGTTCAGCCTGGATGAAGTGAATCTTGACTTTCAAGTGATTGGCCCTGCCCCCAACAGCGAAACTGAAGTTGAAGTGCTTATTGCCGCATCACGCAAAGAAAAAATTGAAGATCGAGTGGCGGTTGCCGAGGCCGCCGGTTTGAAAACATTGGTAATGGATGTTGAATCCTATGCTGCGCTGGCAGCGTTTGACATGATCAAAAACGCGGCAAATGGTATTGAAGCCAAGGACGTTACGGCGATTGTTGATATTGGTGCCCAGACAACTCGCGTCACGGTGATGCATGAGGATCAGCAGGTTTATTCGCGCGAGCAACAACTCGGCGGCTATCAATTGACACAAGACATATCGCGTCAATTTGGCATGCCGGTTGAAGAGGCAGAAGTTGCTAAAAAATCCGGCGGTTTACCCGATAATTTCGGCCCGGACGTGTTGCAGCCGTTCAATGAAAAAATTGTGCTGGAAATTTCCCGTGCGCTCCAATTTTTCTTCACTTCCACCCAGTTCAACAAGGTTGATCACATTGTGCTCTGCGGGGGCTGCGCTATGCTGGAAGGCTTGGAGGAGATGGTGTCGCAACGTACTCAAGTGCACACTTTGGTGGCGAATCCATTTGCGAATATGGCGCTTTCTTCCAAAATTAAGCCTCGCCAACTTACTATTGATGCGCCGAGCCTGATGGTGGCGTGCGGACTTGCGATGCGAAGGTTTGATCCGTCATGATCCGCATAAATTTACTACCTCATCGCGAAGAAAAGCGCAAAGCCCGTCAAAAACAATTTGCTGTCTTGGCAGGTATTGCGGCGGCTGTTTCTTTGTCTATTGCGGCACTGCTCTGGTTTGCATTTGACCACCAAATCGAGAACCAGAAAGGCCGTAACAAATATCTGACCGACGAAATCGCGACACTCGATAAAAAAATTGAGGAAATTCGCAAAATTCGCGAAGAGACGGCTTCGTTGCTGGCCAAGAAGCAAGTGGTTGAAAGCCTGCAAAGCAATCGTTCGGAACCGGTCTATTTGCTTGATCAGCTCCTGCGACAGCTACCAGAGGGCTTGTATTTGAAATCCATCAGGCAGACGGGCACCAAAGTTAATGTTACTGGATATGCGCAGTCCAACGCGCGGGTAGCGGCGCTGATGCGAAATATAGAGGCGTCTCCTTATATCGAGAGCCCCAGCTTGGTCGAGATCAAAGCGACTACGGTCAACACGGTTCGCGCCAATGAATTCAACCTCGACTTTTCTATCAAGCGCGCCAAAGCAGATGACGGTAAAGCGGGGCCGAAAAAAGCTTCCACTGCTCAAGGGGAGGCTAAGAAATGAATAAGTGGCTTGACGAGATGAAGGCGCTGGACCCCAAAAACCCTGGGGGATGGCCGTGGTCAATAAAACTTGCGGCGCTGGCATTCATTAGCGCGGCGATTCTGATTGCAGCCTACTTTATTTTCTATCAAACGCAGTTTGACGAAATTGAAAAAGAGCAAAAGAAAGAGACCGATCTTCGCGCAACATTTATCGAAAAAACAAAGCTCGCGGTTAACCTGGAAGCGTATCAACAGCAGCGTGCGGAGATCGAGCAATCGTTTGGTGCATTGTTGAAACAGTTACCGACCAAATCACAGGTTGATGCGTTGATTATCGATATCAACCAGGCAGCATTGGGCCGCGGGCTGCAATTTGAGTCGTTTAAACCCAACCAGACGGAAAATTTGACCGAGTTCTATGCTGAGCGCCCTATTAGCCTCAAAGTAATTGGCAATTATCACGATTTTGGGGCGTTTGCGAGTGACGTATCGAAGTTGCCGCGCATTGTTCTTTTGAACGACTTAAAGATTGATGCGGCGAAGGATGGCGCTCTGTCGATGGAAGCGGTTGCCAAAACTTACCGGTACCTTGATCCCGATGAAGTGTCTGCGCAAAAGAAAGCTGCGAAAGATGCCAAAGACAAGGCGGGTGTCAAATGATAATTCGGACGCGATTATTAATCATAACCGTGCCACTGGTACTTGCCGCATGCGGAGAAGGTTTTGCAGACCTGAAGCAATTCGTCAAAGAATCTGAAAAACAAGTGGTTCGAAAAATCGAACCATTGCCACAGGTAAAACCGTTCCAGCCATTTGCTTATGAAGGTTTTGATTTACCCGACCCATTTAAGCCGAGAAAATTATCTGTGAAGCAGGATGCCGGTGGCGTAGCGCCGGACTTAAATCGTCGCAAAGAGCCGCTCGAATCGTTCCCGGTCGAGCAACTTGCAATGGTGGGTACCATTGTTCAATCAGGCGCTACATTTGGCCTGGTTCGCGCAGAAAAAACGCTTTATCGCGTTAAAAAGGGAAATTACATGGGTCAGAATTTCGGCCTCATTACGAGTATCACCGACACCGAAATTAAACTAAAGGAAATCGTTCAGGACACAGCAGGGGATTGGGCGGAGCGCGAAAGCGTGCTGCCACTGTTGGCCGGTACGGGAGGTAAACCATAATGCGAACCCATCGAGAAAAAATGCGTAACCTAACTTTATTTGCCGGTAGCTTCCGCTACGTGACTATTTTATTGGGCTTATTGGTGAGCGCCGCCGCGTATTCTCAAGACGCAGGCCGTAATCTGCTCGAATCTATCAACACGACCGCCCAGCAAGGCGGAAAAATTGTGATTCGTGCGAATTTTAAAGCGCCGCTTCTGGCCGTTCCAGCGTCTTTTACAGTGACGAATCCAGCAAGAATAGCTCTTGATTTGCCCAACACGACGAACGGGCTTGGCAAAAGCACCATTGAAGTTGGTGAGGGCTCGGTCCGCTCGGTCAGCGTAGTTGAGGTGGCGAATCGCACCCGCATGGTCGTAAACCTGTCACAAAGTCTAAATTACGTCGCTTCTCTGGATGGGAACGCTCTGGTTCTGACCATAGACTCCGCACTGCAAAGCGTTTTGAAAGAATCCCCGCAAAGCGCTAAATTCGCGGAACCCAGTCAGCTAGCGGGAATGCAAAGACAGAGTATTAGGGATGTCGATTTCCGTCGTGGTTCAAACGGCGAAGGTCGCATTGTTGTGGATTTGTCATCGGCCAACACCGGCATTGACATCCGCCAGCAGGGTAAAACCGTCATAGTTGATTTCATAAACACCAGCGTGCCGAGAAATTTAATTCGCCGTCTAGACGTCCTGGATTTTGCAACACCGGTCAGCACCGTGGACATGCTCGACCAAGGGGGCAACGCCCGCATGGTCATTGAGCCCAAGGGCAACTGGGAATATTCAGCCTACCAGACCGATACACAATTCATTGTTGAGGTTAAACCCATCAAAGAAGACCCCAATAAATTAGTGCAAGGTACGGGCTATAACGGTGAAAAACTAACGCTGAATTTCCAAGCGGTGGAAGTTCGTGCGTTGCTTCAAGTAATTGCCGACTTTACGGGTCTTAACATTGTCGCGAGTGACACCGTTGGCGGCAATTTGACTCTTCGACTGAAAGATGTACCTTGGGATCAGGCGCTAGATATCATTCTTCAGGCAAAGAACCTGGCCAAGCGGAAAAATGGCAACGTGGTGTTAATTGCACCGGCGGATGAACTGGCTACTAAAGACAAATTAGCGCTTGAGGCAATGCAACAAATTGGAGAATTAGAGCCAACCCGTACGGAAAGTTTTGTACTCGCTTATGCCAAGGCCGCAGACGTAAAGCTTCTCCTCTCTGACAAGGATCAAAAAATCCTGTCCAAACGAGGTAACGCTTCGGTTGATGCAAGAACCAATACCTTGTTTGTCCAAGATGCACCTTCAAGGCTGGAAGAGGTAAGGCGCCTTATTAGCCAGCTGGATGTGCCGGTTAAGCAAGTTATGATCGAGTCACGAATTGTGATTGCGGATGATAAATTCAGCCGTGAACTTGGGGCGAGGTTTGGCATAGGTGCCGGGCTGAGCTCAAACGGTCGAAATGTTGGTATTTCGAGCAATTTGGGTTCGATCAGCAATGCTTCGACCACAGGCCCGGTTGGTTCAGGTGGCATTGCTCGCGGTGCGTTGCCGGACGGGGCGCTGAATGTAAATCTTCCGGTTGCCGGTGCCGCTGGTGCACTTGGGTTGACCTTCCTGAACCTCGGCAATGGCAATGTTGTGAATTTAGAACTGTCCGCACTTGAAGCGGATAACCGCGGCAAAGTTGTATCGAGTCCCAGGGTTATTACTGCCGATAAACGTAAAGCAACCATTACTCAAGGCACCGAGATTCCGTATTTGACGCAGGCTGCTAGTGGAGGAATAACGATCTCGTTCAAGGCTGCGATCTTGTCTCTGGAAGTCACGCCGCAAATAACACCTGACGACAGAATCATAATGGATATCGAAATCCGTAAAGATTCGGTAGGGCAGTTGGTGGCAGTAGCAACCTTGGGAACTGTTCCATCGATCGATACCAAATTCCTAAAGACGCAAATTGTGGTGGATAACGGCGATACAGCGGTCCTAGGCGGCGTGTTCGAGCAACTGAGTAGGACCGATGTAACTAAAGTACCGTTCCTAGGCGACCTGCCATTTGTCGGCAATTTATTCAAGACCACCAGAAAACAAGAAGATAAAACCGAGCTGCTTATTTTCATTACGCCACGCATTATCAAAGACCAGCTCACCATTCGGTAGACCAAATGTAAATTGGCGGCACAAAGCATTTGTTATCTTCGGGGCGCCTAAAAGCGCCCCGAATTTATTTGTGGAATCCTGTGAGGTTAAATATGATCGGTAGCGCATTTTCAGGCTTACTTTCCCATGCAAGATAGTACGAACAATAGGGGCAATATTTTCCTCATTGGCATGCCTGGCGCGGGCAAAACTACCGTGGGTAAAGCACTCGCCAAACAACTTTCCCTTCGCTTTGTGGATGCAGATAAAGAACTGGTCGCCAAAATGGGGGTATCGATTGCAACTATTTTTGAGATCGAGGGTGAGGCCGGGTTTCGCGTTCGCGAGGCCGAACTAGTCTCGCAGCTGGTGCGGGAGCGTGGCATCACTCTCGCGACCGGTGGCGGCGTAATTCTTGACCCAACTAACCGGGCTCTATTGCGGGAACATGGTGCGGTGGTTTATCTTCAAGCGGGTCTCGCTGAGCTTAGAGAGCGCACCCGCCGCGACACCAAACGCCCACTCTTGCAGGGCGACGATCCTGAGGCTGTGTTGAGTGCGCTTTTGAAAATGCGGGAACCACTTTATAACGAAGTCGCCCATATTGTGGTCAACGCCAGCCGCGAAAATATCGGCAAACTTGCCGGACAAATTATTGATGAACTGAACGTATTAGGAATGTTTCTAAAAGTCTGACCGACTGTTTAGCGTGCTACTGGATTGTCTGCTGTTGAATTTAACACTGACGGTGTTGAGCGTTGATTTTTTCGCGCTCACTTTCTCCATGTGACAATAGCGCATTCGCCCATCACAAATTTACTAATAGTGGCTCGCCATGACTGCTGACACATCCACTGTTTTCACTGCCCCCTCTGCTGTCGCTGAGGGCAAGCGCCAGGAAATTATCGTATCGCTTGCAGCGCGCAGCTATTGCGTGCATGTCGGTGCAGGATTAATTGCGGACACGCGCCTGATCGCCTCGCGTTTGCCACAGCCGCGCGTGGCGCTGGTTAGCAACGATGTCATTTGGCCCCTATACGGCAGAGCACTAGCTGATGCATTGGCTCCTTCAAATATAAAGGTGATTCCAATCATTTTGCCCGATGGCGAATCGCACAAAGGCTGGCCCGCACTCAACATGATTTTCGATGCGCTGCTCGAACACGCTTGTGATCGTAAAACCACACTAATCGCATTGGGGGGCGGTGTGATTGGCGACATCACCGGTTTTGCCGCCGCGACCTATCAGCGTGGTGTGCCGTTCATTCAAATTCCAACTACTTTACTGGCGCAAGTGGACTCCTCTGTCGGGGGCAAAACGGCGATCAATCATCCACGCGGAAAGAACATGATCGGCGCGTTTTATCAGCCGCAACTGGTGCTGGCGGATACCGATACACTTGTGACTTTGCCGAATCGTGAGCTCCGCGCGGGCTTGGCGGAAGTCATCAAATACGGCCTGATTTTAGACGCAAAATTTTTTAACTGGCTCGAAAAAAACCTAGCCGCTCTGCTCGCCCGCGACCCAGTGGCACTCACCCACGCCATCACGCGTTCGTGTCAAATTAAGGCCGATGTCGTTGCCGATGATGAACGTGAGACCGCTGCCGAAGGCGGACGCGCACTACTGAATCTGGGTCACACATTTGGTCACGCGATTGAAACTGCGCTCGGTTATGGTACTTGGTTGCATGGTGAGGCGATTGCGTGCGGGATGGTGTTGGCGACTAAATTTTCGCACTCACTTGGGTTTGTTGACGTAGAAACGGTGACGCGCACGCAGCAAATATTTGAAGCCGCAGGCTTGCCGACCGCGATGCCAAATATTTCAGCGGATGAAATGCTCCAACACATGGGCCGCGACAAAAAAAACGATGCGGGCGTAATTAAATTAATCTTATTGAAATCCATCGGCGAAGCTTATATCGATGCGACTATTTCCGCGGACCGCATTCACGCATTTCTTACCGCAGAATCACGCTCATAAACAAGCAAAGCCCCAAACAGTAAGCCGGGCGTGGCTCATCGGGTACATGCCCTCAAGGCCTGCGCCCAGCTTGCTATTACGGGCACGCCTTATTCGGCAGCCTTGAGTGATTCAGCCGAATCCGAGGTTGAGTGCAACGCGCGCATTTCGCGCGCTGCGGCGACCATGTTTATCAGCGCCGCTTCTGTTTCGGGCCAGCCACGAGTTTTCAGCCCACAATCTGGGTTCACCCATAGCCGCTCGGCAGGAATCACCCCGGCAGCACGTTTAAGCAGCCGTGTCATTGCTTCAGCACTCGGCACGCGCGGCGAATGAATGTCATAAACGCCCGGCCCAATATCATTCGGGTACGCAAATTCGCCGAAGCCTTCCAGCAACTCCATATTTGAACGCGAAGTTTCAATCGTGATTACATCCGCATCCATCGCCGCAATCGAATGCAGAATATCGTTGAATTCTGAATAGCACATGTGGGTATGAATCTGCGTTTCGTCCTTTGCAACCGCCGCCGATATTTTGAACGCCTTCACCGCCCATGCCAGGTAGTGCGCCCAATCGCGCTGCTTGATTGGCAGGCCTTCTCGAAACGCAGGCTCGTCAATTTGAATCACTTTAATACCCGCTTTTTCGAGGTCAGCAACCTCATCACGGATCGCCAGTGCCAACTGCAATGCGGTTGTTTCGCGTGGCTGATCGTCGCGCACGAACGACCATTGCAGCATCGTCACGGGGCCCGTCAGCATACCTTTCATGATGCGCGTGGTGAGCGATTGTGCATACCGAATCGTCTCGACTGTCATTGCCTCAGCACGGTGAATGTCACCAAAAATAATCGGCGGCTTCACGCAGCGTGAGCCGTAACTTTGCACCCAGCCGTTCGCCGAAAATGCATAACCCCAAAGTTGTTCACCAAAATATTCCACCATGTCGTTACGTTCCGCCTCGCCATGTACCAACACATCCAGGCCAAGCTGTTCTTGTTTGCGCACCGTCAATTCAATCTCTTCGCGAATGCGCTGCAAGTACGCTTCTGCTTTTATCTCGCGACGTTTGTAGGCGGCACGTGTCTGGCGAATCGCGACGGTCTGCGGAAATGAGCCAATCGTGGTGGTCGGAAACCTCGGCAAATTCAGCACCTCGCGTTGCCTAGCAATGCGCGCCGCAAATGGTTGAGCGCGCTCCGCCATGCTCGCATCGACCGTAGCGAGGCGATTCTGCACCATTTGATTCATCACCCGTTTCGAGTCGCGACGCGCCGTTTGAATCGCGTCAGATTCCTTAAGCGCAGCGGCGATCTTTATGCGGGTTTCGCTGCTGGATGAGCCTTCAACCGACGCATGTGTCAACGCATGCGCCAACAGTTGAATTTCGTTCAGCTTCTCCGTCGCAAACGCCAGCCACGGCTTTACCTCGGCATCAAAATTTTCTTCTGCTTCCAGCGACACGGGTACATGCATTAACGAGCATGAAGACGCCAACCACAAACGATCGCCTAATTGATCACGAGCAGCCTGCAATGTTTGTAGAGTAGCGCGCAAATCACAACGCCAAATATTGCGACCATCAACCACGCCGACTGACAAAATCGCCGCTGACGGCACAGCTTTTAGCCACGCCCCCAGCTGGGTAGGCGCACGTACCAAGTCAATATGAAAACCTTGTACGGGTAACGCAGCAATCCGCGAAAGGTGCCCCTCAACGTTATCAAAATAAGTCGCTAGCAAAATCTTTACGCCGCAGCCCGCCAAGGATGCATATGATTTTTCATAACCATCCAGCCATGCAGACTCCAAATCCAGCGCCAGCGCGGGCTCATCGATTTGCACCCATTCAATGCCCAAATCTGCCAGCTTTTTCAGAATGCGTTGATAGCTAGAGATCACTTTCGGTAACAGCGTGAGCCGCTCAAATCCAGCGGCATGGGATTTTGCCAAGCGTAAAAACGTCACCGGGCCAATTAACGTTGGCTTCACATTTTTGTGAAGTGTTAGTGCCTCTGCGATATCGTCGAGCCACCAATCCATCCCGCCATCAAAGGTTGATTTTTGATCCAGCTCTGGCACCAAATAATGATAGTTCGTATCAAACCACTTGGTCATTTCCATGGCTGGTTGCGCGGTATTTCCGCGCGCCAATTCGAAATATTGCGTGCGCGACAACGTGGTTGCCCCAAAACCAAAGCGCGGTGGCGCAGCACCCAGAAGGACCGTAAGATCCAACATCTGATCGTAGTACGAAAAATCGCCAGCTGCGACAAAATCAAGCCCTGCTCCCGCTTGCAGCGCCCAATGTCGACGCCTCAATGCTGTGCCTATTTGTGATAAATCATCCGCCGTAATTTCATTGCGCCAAAACGATTCCACTGCAAATTTCAGTTCGCGTTGCGCGCCGATTCGCGGGAACCCTAAAATATGTGAACGTGACGCTTTTGTATTCATGAGAGCACTCCATCTATGATTAAAAGATGATGAAGTATTCCAATGTGCGTAGAATGAATCAAACGACTAATTTTCATTTAAATATGAATTTAATTCATATTGATTTAATTCGTATGACTAAAACCGATGCTTGAAATTCGCCACCTCCGTTCGCTTCTGGCCATTGCTGACTATCAAAATCTCAGCGCGGCTGCCGAGCGGGTCCACCTCACACAATCGGCGCTGTCGCATCAGATTCGCGCGATCGAATCTCATTTTGGCGTGGCGCTTTTTGACCGTACGCCACAAGGTCTGAAGCCCACCAGCGCCTGTGCGCGCCTGCTTACGCTCGCGCGTGGAGTATTGCCGCAAATAGGCGATGCCGAACGCGACTTATTTCGCATGAAGTCAGCGACGGGCGGTGAGTTGCGCATCGCACTCGAATGCCACACCTGCTTTGATTGGTTGATGCCGGTGATGGATGAATTTAGGCGTCGCTGGCCGGAAGTTGAGGTGGATTTGGTTGCCGGATTTCACCCCGATCCACTGAGTTTGATGACGAGCGGTAAAGCCGATTTGGTGGTCGGTTCCAAGCCGGCAAAACTGCGCGGCGTGACTGTCTGGCCGCTATTTCGTTTTGAGATTCTAGCGGTGCTCGCAAATGAACATCGGCTAGTACGACGCAAGTTTGTCGATGCGGCGGATCTCGCGGGCGAGACGCTGATTACTTATCCTGTGCCCGAACAACGGATTGATGTCATTCGCGAAGTGCTCAGCCCAGCAAATATTCACTTGAAACGTCGCACCGCTGAATTGACGATTGCTATTTTGCAATTGGTGGCCAGCCGTCGCGGTATTGCAGCATTGCCCAACTGGGGGCTGCGCAATTACCTCGAAAACGACTATGTCGTCGGTAAACGAATCGGTAAAGAAGGCCTGTGGAGCGAACTGCATGCCATCATGCCCAAGGCCAAGGCACAGCAGTCGTTTGTGGCGGAATTCATCGAGATAGTGCGTGAACAATGCGCGGCGCAGCTGGATGGAATTACATTGCTTTAACGGCGGCGTAAAATTTTAAACACGAGCATTGGTGTGCATCTTTGAGTATTGATTCCGCAAATGCCCGCTGAATATAGAGTTTCAAAATCGCACGACCGATATTGGCTAGCTTTGCAACGTAGCCTACCTTTATGCATGCTTCTATAATTTATGCCATGCCTTCGCGCCGCTTTCCGTTAAAAATGTCCACGCAACAATCCGACTTTTTTTCTGGCCTTGCACCATCTCAATGGTCTCAACTTTCTGGACGCCAATTTTTCGCAGCGTGCCGTAAATATCGGGCAAGTGATCTTCTTTTGAAACGAGTGATGTAAACCACTTCACTTTTGTTTTGATCTGCGCGCTTTCGGCGACCATGCGGCTGATGAAACCTGCCTCACCGCCTTCGCACCACAGCTCAACAGCCTGACCGCCAAAATTCAGTTTGGGTTTGGTCTCGAGGGTGCGTGATTTGCCGAGGTTTTTCCATTTGCGCAGCGAGCCTGCTTCAGCGGCTTGCGCGGAGACGTGAAACGGCGGATTGCTGATAACAATATCGAAACGGTCTACTGCGGTCACCACGCCATCAAAAATTTTTAGCGGTGATGCTTGCAAGCGAAGCTCAATTACTTCCGCTAAGCCTGAATTTGCCTTCACAATCTGCTGCGCGGCGCCAATGGCTGAGGCATCAATATCGGTTCCGACAAAACGCCAACCGTATTCATGAAAGCCTATCAGCGGATAAATTAAATTTGCGCCCACGCCAATATCCAACGCCCGAATCATCGACCCGCGCGGTACTTCACTGCCATTCTCAGTCGCAGTTGTTAAGGCTAACAAATCAGCCGCATGGTGCAAATAATCTGCGCGCCCTGGAATCGGCGGGCACAAATAATCAGGCGGAATGTCCCAATGCTGGACACCGTAAAACTGTTTTAGCAATGCCGCATTGAGCGTTTTAACTGCCGCCGGATTGGCAAAGTCAATGGTGGTTTCAGCCGCATCAAACGGATTTGTGATCAAAAAAGCTTGCAGCGATGGTAGCGCTGCGGCTAATTGTGCGAAATCGTAGCGTCCACGATGGCGGTTGCGCGGGTGAAGTCCGAGCTTTTCGGTGGGTTTTTTATCCGCTTTTTGCGGTTTGGGTTGCATGGTCATCACATTTTTTCGATTAAATTTTTCAGAAAGCTAGCGATTACTGTCGTTATTCGGCCTACTCCGCGTAGCATTAGCCTTAATATATTGCGCAGAACTAAACATAAATATTGGTGGCCAACAATGCAACTGATGATAAAGCCTATTGCCTTACTGCGCCGCGCCGCACTTGAAATTGTCACCTCTAGCCCGCATAATTAGCACTCAGCAATATTGAGTGCTAATAATTTTTGGCATCTCACGCCTCATGCGTGAGCCCAAGTTAAAAGTCTTCGTGATCAGTTCTAGTCTTGTCGTATTGCCGTTGTGTTTACGGCGAGCAACGCGACGATTTTTTGTAACCGTAACAACTTCAGGAGTGAGCTATGAAATTGCGTCCCTTGCACGATCGTGTGATCGTAAAGCGTTTAGAAGAAGAGCGGAAAACAGCGTCGGGTATCGTGATCCCGGATACCGTGGCTGAAAAACCAGACCAAGGTGAAGTCCTCGCCATTGGCAACGGCAAAGTGGGCGACGACGGCAAAGTTCGCCCACTCGACGTTAAAGTCGGCGATCGCGTGTTGTTCGGCAAATATTCCGGTCAGGCTGTCAAAGTCGACGGCGACGAACTACTCGTCATGCGCGAAGAAGACATCATGGCTGTTGTTGCAACGAAGTAAAAGCACTACATTTTTTACACTGTGCTTTTACCAACCCTGCCAACAATTTCCGCAACGAATTCAATTAAGAGGTAAATAATCATGTCAGCAAAAGAAGTTAAATTCGGCGAATCAGCCCGCGCGCGTATGGTCACCGGCGTGAACGTCCTAGCCAACGCAGTTAAAGTCACTCTGGGCCCTAAAGGCCGCAACGTGGTACTAGAGCGCTCATTCGGCGCACCTACGATCACCAAAGACGGTGTATCGGTTGCCAAAGAAATCGAATTGAAAGACAAGTTCGAAAACATGGGCGCGCAGATGGTTAAGGAAGTTGCTTCCAAGACCTCTGACGTCGCAGGCGATGGCACTACCACCGCAACTGTGCTCGCACAAGCCATTGTGGTTGAGGGCATGAAGTATGTGGCTGCTGGTATGAACCCGATGGACTTGAAGCGCGGTATCGATAAAGCCGTCACGGCAATCGTCGCTGAGCTGAAAAAAATCTCGAAGCCCACCACCACCAACAAAGAAATCGCCCAAGTCGGTTCGATTTCGGCCAACTCGGACGAGAACATCGGCAAGATCATTTCTGATGCGATGGAAAAGGTCGGTAAAGAAGGCGTAATTACCGTTGAAGACGGCAAATCGCTAGACAACGAATTGGAAGTCGTCGAAGGTATGCAGTTTGACCGTGGCTATTTGTCACCGTACTTTATCAACAATCCGGACAAGCAAGTCGCGCTGCTGGACGACCCGTTCATTTTGTTGCACGACAAAAAAATCTCGAACATCCGTGATTTGTTGCCAATTCTGGAACAAGTGGCGAAGTCCGGTAAACAACTACTCATCATCGCTGAAGATGTCGATGGCGAAGCACTCGCAACCCTCGTGGTCAACAACATTCGTGGCATTCTGAAAACCACCGCTGTTAAAGCGCCTGGCTTCGGTGATCGCCGTAAAGCGATGCTGGAAGACATCGCGATTTTGACTGGCGGCACCGTCATTGCCGAAGAATTGGGTTTAAAGCTTGAGAACGTAACCTTGAAAGACCTGGGTCGTGCGAAGAAGATTGAAGTCGGTAAAGAAAACACCACGATCATTGATGGTGCAGGTGCAGAAGACGACATCAAGAACCGCGTTGCTACGGTTCGCAAGCAAATTGACGACGCAACCTCTGATTACGACAAAGAAAAACTGCAAGAGCGCGTGGCCAAGCTGGCTGGCGGTGTTGCCGTGATTCGCGTTGGTGCGGCCACCGAAGTCGAAATGAAAGAGAAAAAAGCGCGCGTTGAAGATGCACTGCACGCCACCCGTGCAGCGGTAGAAGAAGGTATTGTGGCCGGCGGCGGCGTTGCATTGCTCCGTGCACGTACCAACGCAGGCAAGATCAAAGGCGATAACGTTGAGCAAGAAGCCGGTATCAAAATTATCATGCGTGCAGTCGAAGAACCATTGCGCATGATCGCCTACAACGCCGGCGACGAGCCAAGCGTAGTAGTGAACAAGGTTGTTGAAGGTAAAGGCAATTTCGGCTACAACGCTGCCACTGGCGAATACGGTGACTTGGTTGAACTGGGCGTGCTGGATCCAACCAAGGTAACCCGCTTCGCGCTGCAAAACGCAGCTTCAATCGCATCCCTGATGCTCACAACCGACGCAATGGTTGCTGAAATGCCAAAAGATGAATCTGGCGGCGGCATGGGCGGCGGTGGTATGGGTGGAATGGGCGGCATGGGTGGAATGGATATGTAAAGCCAATCGGATCAAAGTAAAAACCTACTTTGATCCGGCTCTAGTTAGACAAAAGTCACGGGCAAAGCCGGATGATTTTTGTTTGATGGCAAAACAAAAATATGTAAAAAAATAAAACAAAAAGCCCGGGAAACCGGGCTTTTTGTGTTGCACTTCTTACACGAGAAGATCATCATCAAAGAAGAATAATGTGCCTAACCAACTATTTCAAAGCTATGGATCCAGCTTGAAATCAGATGTTAAGAATTTTTTATTGTGTTATTTTCGATTGATGTTTGCTGCATTTGCTTTATTCTTTTTGACGGTTGGACTTGGGAAAATATCAGCCAGTTTAATCGGCTATATGACGGATTCCAAAGTGACAAAAACTTTAATGGAATGGACGGTATTCGCAATTGCCGCTCCAGTCGCAACGGCATTTTGGTGCGGTCTTTGGTTGTGGTTCAAAAAAACCGAGCAGCATTGCATTGACCTACTTATCAAGTTGGACAGCTAAAGTGGTCACGTTTCATTTGCTTAATAAACGCGTCTAAGCCGCTTCGAGCTCCACATGCGCATGCTGTTTTGATGCAACCGCAATAGTAACCAACGCATCTAGCGAAAATCTGGAAATTCGGCCGTGTAGTAAATCGTTAATGCGTGACTGTGTGGCGGCGTAGTGGCTTGCGTCCAGCCACTGGCCTCAATTAGCGCTGTGATTTTATCCATCGGTGCAGAGCGCACGTGCAGGTTTACGGCTTCTGCGAGAGTATCGGTGATGGCATCCCAAACGCTTTTGAATTGTGCTGCTCCAGTTCGTATATTCTTATCCATTTTTTCACCCTTTCATCTATTTGCCCAATTAATTTTTGACATCCTAGCTCATTATGCAGATGCGATTTTCGTTATCAGCCCGCTGCATCATGACAACAAACGCAAGTTTTATTGCCATCAACATCCCGAAAATACGCCCCGTAATAGTCCCTATGATATTCAGGCCTCAATCCGGGCGCACCCGCGCACGATCCACCATTCGCGAGCGCGGCTTCATATGCGCGATCAACCGCAAGACGGCTGGGCGCAAGCAGTGCGATCATCTGCCCGTTGCCGGCTGTTGCCGTGTTGCCGTCGTAAGGTTTGCCAATCAAAAATAATGGTCGTGGCGCGGTTGACAAAACCCACGCGGCCCATGGCTTTTCGGGCTCACAAAATTTAAGTTGTAAGCCCAATTCGCTCACGACTGCTGAGTAGAATTTAAAGGCTAGGTCAAAGTCGTTCACGCCAAGAAAAACATGTGAAATCATCTTATTTCTTTCTAATAGTTATGGTCTCCACCCCGCCGTCTGATCAAGAGTATTGCAATCGAGCGGGTGCCCGGCGTGATGGCGTATTGCCCACCAGTCAAAATGCGCGTAAACGTTTGCATAATCATAAGCGTTGTATCCTTTGTCTAACGGCAAATTCAAAATATTCGCGGTGGTTGTCGTGTCATAGTTTTTAACACCGTCACTTAATCCATGGAGATCTCACAATGAAAAAGCTCACTGCACTACTTTCCGCCGCGTTGTTGGCTGTTGCGGGCGCCGCATTTGCCCAAAAAACCGAACCCCCCAAAGCCGCGCCCGTGACACCCGCGGCCGCCCCAGCTGCCATGGCGCCCTCCGCTAAAGCTGAACCAGCCCCTGCTGCTAAAGCTGAAGCAAAAAAAGAGCCGCTTGATATTAATTCAGCTAGCAAAGATGAGCTGAAAGCATTGCCCGGGATTGGCGATGTTTATGCTGAGAAAATCATTAAAGGCCGCAGTAAAAAAGGCTATTCAGGCAAAGATGACTTGTTGAAGAAGAAAATCTTGAACCAAAAAACCTACGACGGCGTGAAAGAAATGATTATCGCCAAGCAGGTCAAAGTTGAAGAAAAGAAAAAGTAATTTTTTTGTCTGAACGTTGATCTGAGATTTGCTTAATTATTCGCACGATACGCGCAATAAGCTGGTTTGAATTCATTAGCCGAACGGAAACTGCGGTAGCTTGGCAAACGGGGTGGCATTAGCCGCCCCGTTTGTTTTCTAGGCGCTATTTTTGCTGCGCAAAGTAGATTTATGCAATTTGACACCCTGCCTAGCCCGCCCGTTAGCCTTAAAAAGAGCGAGCCGCTATAATATGTTGCTAATCTAATTGAAATAGCCATGTCCGCCCCCCACACCTACACCGACAATAAAAACGCCGTTGCTTCGCTGTTCCAGCAAGCATTGACCACGGCGTTTCCCGCGCTCGCAGCCGATCACTTCGAAATCGAAATCGAAAAGCCGAAGAACCCTGACCACGGTCACTTTGCAGTGAATTCTGCCTTGCAGCTCGCTAAAAAGCTGGGCAAAAAGCCGCGTGAAATTGCGGAAGCGTTAGTGGCAGCACTGGCACCATCAGATTTACTCTTGCAAACGCCTGAGATTGCCGGGCCGGGCTTTATTAATATTCGACTATCCCTTGCTGCAGAGACACGGGTAATCGACCGCATTTTTGAAAGCGCTGAATCATTTGGCCGCACAACCGAGGGTGCTAATAAAAAAGTGATGGTGGAATTTGTATCCGCCAACCCTACCGGCCCGCTGCATGTCGGCCATGGTCGCGCCGCCGCGATAGGCGATACCTTATCGCGCTTGCTGGATTGGCAGGGTTGGGACGTATCACGCGAGTTTTACTACAACGACGCCGGTGCGCAGATTAATAATCTGGCGCTATCGGTGCAGGCGCGTTTGCGCGAAAAAACCGGTGCTGAATCCGTATTTCCCGACGGCGGCTATCACGGCGATTACATTCGCGAAATTGCGGATCACTATGCCCAAAAATTTGCTCACGATAAAGTCGGTGGTGAGCTTGATGACGTTCGTGCATTCGCCGTGGCCTATTTGCGCAACGAGCAGGATCTTGATTTAAAAGCGTTTGATGTGAGTTTTGATCGCTACTATTTGGAGTCATCGCTTTACAGCGAAAATCTGGTTGACAAAACCGTGGCGCACTTAATTGCGAACGGAAAAACCTATGAGCAAGATGGCGCGCTCTGGTTGAGAACCACGGACTACGGTGATGATAAGGACCGCGTGATGCGCAAATCAGACGGCAGCTTTACCTATTTTGTGCCGGATGTGGCATATCACGTCAATAAATGGGAGCGTGGTTTTGCGCGCGCCATTGTCGAACTGGGTGCGGATCATCATGGCTCGCTGGCTCGCGTCCGTGCTGGCTTGCAGGCGATGCAGATCGGCATTGCGGCAGGCTATCCGGATTACGTTCTGCACCAGATGATTACGGTGATGCGCGGCGGCGAGGAAGTGAAAATTTCCAAACGCGCGGGCGATTACGTCACGCTGCGAGAATTGATTGATGAAGTTGGTCGCGATGCGACGCGCTATTTTTTCATCATGCGCAAATCGGATTCACAACTCACGTTTGATATTGATTTGGCGCGTTCAAAATCAGAGGAAAATCCGGTTTATTACGTGCAATACGCTCACGCGCGGATTTGCAGCGTGTTAGCCCAATGGCAGGCGCAGGGTGGCGGCAATGTTGCGGCGCTAGAATCGGTAGATCATTCACCTCTCACCAGTAAATACGAGTCTGAACTCATGCGCGCGTTGGCCGATTTCCCGGAAACATTGAAGCATGCTGCAACCGAACTGGCGCCACATATTGTGGCTGTTTATCTGGCCGATCTAGCCGCCAAACTGCACGCCTACTACAATGCAGAACGGTTCTTGCTGGATGATGAAAAATTGAAGCTTGCCCGCCTGTCGCTCATTCTTGCCACGGCACAAGTCCTTAAAAACGGCCTGACCGTATTGGGCGTGTCCGCGCCGGAGAAGATGTAGTGAGCAGCAATTATCGATCAAACGCGGGAAGCAAAAAATCGATCATGACACCAATGATTACCGGCATCGTGATTGGACTGCTCGCGGGTGTTTTGCTGGCGCTGGTATTTGCGATTTGGTTGAATCGTAACGCAACACCATTTGTTGAAAAGACCAAATCAGTTGACTTATTGCCCACCAAGCCAGCGCGCGCAGAGCCCGCGAGGGGTGAAGTTGCGCAGCCCACACCGACCACCACCGCCAGCGTTGCTAAAGAAAACGCTGATAAGCCGCGTTTTGATTTTTACCAAATATTGCCAGGCGATAAGGCGGGTGCAAAAGGCGATGGGGCAAAAGGCGATGGCACCAAAGCTAATAAAACAGGCAAAAGCGCCGATGAGCGGACCACAAAAAGTGCGGAAGCCGATGCTAGTGCTAATGCCGCCAACGCAGGCAAAGACGCCGCCAAGCAAGCCGCGAAAGATAGCTATTTGCTACAGGCCGGCGCATTCCAGAGCGAGTCTGATGCCGAGAATTTGAAAGCGAAAATTGCCTTTGCGGGGTTGGAGGCAAATGTGCGCTCGGTCAACTTGCCGGACAAGGGCACGTTATATCGGGTGCGACTCGGCCCATATCGCAGTGTGGACGAGTTGAACAGAATCAAAGCGGCGTTGTCCCAGAACGGGATAGCCGCCGCCGTGGTCAAAGCCGAATAGTTTCAAAAATAAATTGCACACTCAATGATAGGACTCAGAAAATGTTAAACGCGAAATGGGTAAATGGCATCAAATCGTTATTTGTTATGGCTACCGTGGCCACGTCAATGGGCCTCGCAACGACAGCTTCGGCGCAACCCCAGCCACCATCGGGTGGCACCCGCGATGTCGTGACACTTAACCCTCCCCAAGTAGTCGAAAACGATGGCAAGGTTGAAGTCCTCGAGTTTTTTGGCTATGGCTGTATTCACTGCGCCAATCTTGAGCCCCGTTTGGAAGCGTGGGGCAAAAAGCAACCCGCAGATGTGAAATTAAAGCGTGTGCCGGTGTCGTTCGCCATTCGCGGCTTGGACAGCATCCCGCTTTTTTACACACTGGAAGCGATGGGCTTGCAAGAGAAGCTGCATCAGAAAATATTTGATGCTGCCAATGTAGAAAACGTTATTTTGGGCAATCCTGCAACCCTGAACAGCTGGCTCGAAAAGCAGGGCGTGGATACTAAAAAGTTTGAACAAGTGCAAAAATCCTTTTCTGTTCAGAACAAAATTGCGCGCGCGAAAAAAATGACCGAGGATTACAAGATTCAAGCGACGCCAACGCTGATCGTTAATGGCCGTTTCTCGATCCAGCAAACGGCTGGCCCTGACAAGCTTTTTGCAAATATCGATCAGCTTATTGCGGAAGCCCGGGTAGCCAATAAATCATCTGCTCCCCCTGCTGTAACGAAAAAGTGATGGCGTGGGTAGGCGTTTTATTCAAGCAAAAATTCAGTGTAGAAATTACGATTTTGGAAAGTCAGCAATGTTAAATTCAGCGCGGGTTAAATCATCTTTTATGCCGACTCTAATAGCTGCGATGGCGTTAAGTGCATCGGCCGCATTTCTGGTGACCCCCCCGGCTATTGCGCAGTTGCCGGCTCAATTACAAAACAATCCAAATGTGGCTGCGCTCAATCCTGTCCAGCCGGTGGAAAATGACGGCAAGATTGAAGTGCTAGAGTTTTTTGCCTACGGCTGCCCGCATTGCGCCGCGCTCGAACCGAAAATCGAAACATGGGCAAAGAAATTGCCCGCCGATGTCAAACTAAAGCGCGTTCCTGCTTCGAATCCAATTCGCGGCATTGATAGCGCGCCGTTGTTCTACACTCTGGAAGCAATGGGTTTGCAGGAGAAACTACGTCAAAAATTATTTGATGCGGCCAATGTGGAAAACGTTATTTTGGGTAATCCTGCGACGTTAAATACCTGGCTTGAAAAGCAGGGCGTCGATCTGAAACAATATGCCGAAGTACAAAAATCATTTTCTATCCAAAACAAAATTGCGCGCGCGAAAAAAATGTCTACCGATTATATGATCAGCTCTGTGCCGATGATAGTGGTGAACGGGCGGTATGCGGCGCAAGTGCCGGGCGGTTCATCCGGCCAGGATCAGTTGTTTGCCAATGTGGATCAGCTTATTACCGGCGCGCGTGCTGCTAATAAAACGGTTGCTGCGTCAGCAAAGAAGTAACCGCCGCGACTACAGTTGTGGCCGGTTGAGAAGTCAGCAGCCGTTCCGAAAGCCGGGTTGCCAGCCCTACAGCCACGCACGTTGAAAATCCCGCAGGCATGCCGACTCAAAACAAAAACCAAAATGTCGTTATCACCGGTGCCTCCAGCGGTATCGGCGAGGCGCTGGCAAAACATTACGCCAAATCAGGTGCACAACTTGGCTTGATTGCGCGTCGATCCGATCTGCTTATGCGGCTGCAAAATGAAGTCGTCGCACTGGGTGCACCCAAGCCCTGGATTTATCCGCTTGATATTCGCGATCGTGAAGCCTTAAAAAGTGCCGCCAGCGATTTCATCATCAAATGCGGCACGCCTGATATTGTGATTGCGAATGCCGGCGTCTCGCGCGGCACGCTGACTGCAATTGAAGATGACCTGACCGCATTCCAGGAAGTTTTTGATATCAACGTCATGGGTACGGTCAATACGTTTCATGCGTTTTTAGATGCCATGCAGAACGCCGGGCGCGGTACTTTGGTGGGTATCGCCAGTGTCGCCGGATTTCGCGGTATTCCGGGCAGTAGCGCGTACTCATCCTCAAAAGCGGCCGTGATTAAATATTGTGAAAGTTTGCGAGTTGAGCTGCGCGGCAGCGGGCTATCCGTGGTTACTATTTGTCCCGGCTATATTCGAACACCAATGACCGCAGTGAACACGTTCAAAATGCCATTCCTAATTGACGCTGATGATGCTGCCGCCCGATTTGCGCGCGCCATTCAGGCAAAGACCAGCTTCACGGTCATTCCCTGGAGCATGGGCATTGCAGCGCGTGTCCTGAGGCTCGTGCCCAATTGGTTGTATGACCGCGTATTCAGCCACATGCCGCGCAAACCAAAATAACGCCATTGCCATTATTGAGGTATTCCGTATGATGAGCCTGCAATTACCGCGTCGCGACCTGGATTTTTTGCTCTATGAATGGTTAGGCATCGATACGCTGACCACGCGCGAGCGTTTCGCCGACCATTCGCGCGAAACTTTTGATGCGGCGCTCGATGTTGCTGAAAAAATATCTGCGGATTATTTCGCACCACACAATAAAAAGAGTGACGCCAATGAGCCCACATTTGATGGTGCTCAGGTTCATCTCATTGCCGAAATAAAGACCGCGATCGAGGCGTTCAGCGCGGCAGGTTTAATGGCCGCGCAGCATGATGCCGATCTCGGAGGTATGCAGCTACCGGCGACGGTGACGAATGCATGTATGGCGTATTTCATGGCGGCAAATGTGGCAACCGCCGCCTACCCGTTTTTAACCATTGGCAATGCAAATTTGCTGCTCGTCCACGCGAGCCCAGCGCAGATAAACACTTATGTTCGTCCGCTACTGAACGGAAGTTTTCTGGGCACGATGTGCTTGTCCGAGCCGCAGGCTGGCTCGTCACTTGCTGATATCAAAACGCGCGCCGAATTTCAGGCAGATGGCAGCTATCGATTGTTTGGAAACAAGATGTGGATTTCAGGCGGTGAGCACGATCTTGCTGACAACATCGTTCATTTGGTGCTCGCCAAAATTGCCGGTGCTGATGGCAAAATATTATCGGGCGTAAAAGGAATTTCGCTCTTTATCGTCCCCAAAAGATTGGTTAACGCTGATGGTAGTTTGGGTGAACGAAACGATATTGCGCTCGCCGGACTAAATCATAAAATGGGTTATCGCGGCACGACGAATTGCCTGCTGAATTTTGGTGAGGGGAAATTCAAGCCCGGCAACAGCCCGGGCGCTGTTGGCTTTTTGGTCGGAGAGCCCCACCAAGGCTTGCGATGTATGTTTACGATGATGAACGAAGCGCGCATCGGTGTCGGCCTCGGCGCAACCATGCTCGGCTATACGGGTTATCTGCATGCGCTGGACTATGCACGTGTGCGTCCGCAAGGCCGTTCAGCCGCGGCAAAGGATCCTGATTCACCGCAGATAGCCATCATCGAACATACCGATGTGCGCCGGATGCTGCTCGCGCAAAAAAGCTATGTGGAAGGTGCGCTGGCGTTGAACCTGTATTGCGCAAGACTGATTGATGACGAGAAAACATCCACCGATGAAGTCGTGCGACACGAGGCGACATTATTGCTCGATATCCTGACGCCGATTGCGAAAAGCTGGCCCTCGCAATGGTGTCTGGAAGCGAACAGCCTGGCGATTCAGGTGCACGGCGGCTACGGCTACACCCGCGACTACAACGTCGAGCAGTTTTATCGCGACAACCGGCTTAACGCCATTCACGAAGGCACGCACGGTATTCAGGGCCTCGATTTATTGGGCCGCAAAGTCATCATGCAACAAGGTGCGGCACTCAAACTATTGGCAAGAGAAATTCAGAAAACAGTTGCTCAGGCGCTGGCGGCTGAGCGCGTCGATATCCGCAATTTTGGAATGAGTTTGCTAGCGGTTTTTGAGCGGCTGTTGCAGGTGACCGAAACGCTACATCGCACCGGTGACGTGAGTAAAACGCTGGCCAATGCCAGCACCTATCTTGAAGCGTTTGGCCATGTGGTGATGGCATGGATTTGGTTGGAGCAAGCGCTGGCGGCAGCGCAACATTACACTGACGCTGACGCGAATTTTTATCACGGCAAATGGCAGGCATGTCAATTTTTCTTTCGGTGGGAATTGCCAAAAGTATCCGTCATGATCGATTTGTTGCAAGCACTCGACACCACCACGCTCGACATGCAGGACGCGTGGTTTTAAATACTCATGACATAATTTTCCATGGCGAATAAACATCAATCCACGACCCGCTTCTCAAACCGTGTTGCAGATTACGTGCAATTTCGGCCGCATTATCCGCTAGAAATTATCGATCTGCTTGCTGACAAATGTGAGCACACGCCGGAGAGCGTGATTGCCGATATTGGCTCTGGCACCGGACTGCTTGCGAAGATTTTTCTGGAGAATGGCAACCCCGTCATCGGCATTGAGCCAAACCGGGAAATGCGTTTGGCGGGTGAACAATATTTAGCGGAGTTTGGACGATTTACCAGCATGGACGGCACCGCAGAGGCGACCCGGCTGCCCGCGCATGCAATCGATATTGCGGTGGCGGGTCAGGCATTTCATTGGTTTGATCCCGCCAAAGCGCGCGCAGAATTTATCCGCATTCTCAAACCGGAAGGGTTTGCGGTGCTGGTGTGGAATGTGCGCCGGGCGGATACCACCCCGTTTCTGCGCGAATATGAAAAGCTTGTTGTCAAATTTGGCACCGACTACCAAGAAGTAAATCACGAGCACGCGCAGAAGAAATCAGTACTCAGGCAATTTTTCGGCGGTGAGTTTTCCGAGGTGCAATTCGATAACCTTCAGCGTCTCAATCTCGATGGCTTGTTGGGAAGAATCCATTCATCAAGTTATATGCCCGCGCCTAATGAGGCCAGCTACGCGCCGATGGTGAAACAAGCCAAAGAAATTTTTACAGCACACCAGCAAAATGGAGTCGTCACATTTGAATACGATACCGCGGTGCACTACGGGATGATGTTGTAAGTTTAAGTGCTAAAACCCATTATCGGCGGGCATCTTCAGCCATTTATGCTCGAAGATGCTTGCTAGTAATGCGATCTATGTCTTTTAAAACCTTGCCGGTAACCGGCGATGAGACTGGCGGGCCAGACAAACATCTGGACATTAATATCGCCCCGTAAGTCCCAGCGCCACGAACGGTGGTTCGCGGCCCGTCAACTTTTCCAGGAGGATTAGCTCGCCATCGGTGTGGTTGCCGAACATGGCTTTTTCTGTTTTCATCATGCCGCCGCTTTCATCGATCCACCTGGGTTGCTCGTGGTGAGTGGTTCGAATTTTCTGCGTGCTCATGCCCAGCCCATCAACGATGGCTTCGCCATAACACAGGCAAAAATAAGTGCGGCGATCTGACACCTCTATATAGCAACCTGTGCCGCGAATGCCGATGACGGCATTACGCGCCAATAGGGTTATGGCCTGATCGGGCGCGCGTTTGCCAAACACAGACAGCACCTTGCCGGACACGATCAAAAGTGACGCCAATATTTGCATCACGCCGACGCCCATAGAGACTTTGCTGGCCTGGAAAACAATGGTGGTGTCCTCGCGCAAAAGATAGGCATCGTTTCCAATCACCACCACCGCCGAGCTGCCTTGCTTCACGCTGGTCGAAATTCTATCACCCACTTTTACCAGCGTGCCCACGATTGCGTCAATGCCATTGACGGTGACTGTGCCCTGAATCGACTGTATGCCACGCATCACTGGCTTGTCTCCATCCGCCAGCGCATTTTGAATTGCAGACCAAAATCCGAGCGGGCCCGCCATCGATAAGACGCTCGCTCGTACTAACAATTTACGTCGCATGGCGGGTGTGTTGTTTGACGAACTTCTCATGAGTGCGGCCTCTCTTGTTTTGATTTTGCTTTCAATCCGGGAAATCACTGTATTGACTTCGTTGCGCGACCTGAATGCGGCGTTAGAGTTAATGTCGTACGCTCCGACAGCGACGTATGCCAAAGAAATGTTAATTGCGGACCAATAAGGCTTTTGCGCGGCTTCCAAATATGACACCGAGGTGCATTGCAAGGTTGATATTGCGGGGTGAATCTTCAAGGCTAGAGTTTAATATTGGCCGCGGCGACATTTTTTCCCGATGGGTTGGGTGACGATAGGCTTTTCATCAATACCGCTAAAATTTATCAGACCGCGCCTTTCCTTGACGCAGAAAATACTTCCAGCGACATTGATCTGTGCATATCGACTACCGTCATTGGCCTTGGATTCCTCAACAAAGTTTTCACGTGATTTGCCAACTTTATCGAGCGATTCGCGCATTCTGCTGATGGGTGATTTTTGGCCGTCAGCGGATTCTAATGTACTCAGCACGCGTATTTCCTCGAAGCGCTGAACGGTAGTGGCAGGCGCTGGTGTTTGCGAATTGCCCCCCGCCTCATTTCTAGGCTTGTCTGTTGCTCGGAGTTGCGCTCCGCCATCAACAACAGCACCGCTTTGACCATAAACATCCATTGCGAAAATTGCGCAGCACCACAAAATAAAATTGCGCGCGTTAGAAAGACGACCGCACTTTTTTTGACGCATACAATGATTAGCCCCTCAAGATACGCAACGCCGAAAAACCAGATCCCACACACCATGTCCCTTCGCGAGTCCTTTGCGCTCGAAATTGGATTCCGTTCGATAGATGGGTCTTGGCGCGAAGCCTGCGGCAGTATTGGCCAGCGCGGGCGATGCGCTCAACACGGCCAGCATCTGATCCGCATACTCGTGCCAATCGGTGGCGAGATGGATAATGCCAGTGGGCATCAGTTTTTGCGTCAACAAATTCACAAAGCCCGCCTGAATCAAACGTCGTTTGTGATGACGTTTTTTGGGCCAGGGGTCTGGAAAAAAAATATGCAGGCCCGCGAGTGAGTTGTCCGCGATCATGTGTTGCAACACCTCGACCGCGTCGTGCTGGACGATGCGCAAATTATCCAGCGTTCTCTCATCGGCCATCTTCAACAAACTGCCCACACCAGGCGTGTGCACTTCTATGCCGATAAAATTTTTGTCGGGTAGTGAGGCGGCAATGTCAGCGGTCGTATGGCCCATGCCGAAACCGATTTCCACGATCGTCGGCGCAGCCCGGCCAAACACGTTTTCATAGTCGAGCACCGTGGGCGAATAAGGGATGATCAAGCGCGGCCCGATATTTTCAACCGCGCGCGATTGACCGGTGGACAAACGCCCTTGCCGCAGTACAAAACTGCGGATCGGGCGATGCATGAGGCCGCTTCCTCTTTTGCTGGGATCTGAATTCATCTGGCAATTATAGCGAAGGCATTTATAACGACCTGCATTGGAGGTGGAGGCCATGTCGGGCATGAAGTTGTTTGGCTCCCTTGTGCAACTTCCCCTGTATGCAATTCACCCCCTGTGCAACTCACCACCACCCACGCGCGCCGTGCGGTAGCCATCGGTACAATGCGGACATGAAGAAAATTATTATTAAACCAGGTCGTGAAAAGTCGCTGCTGCGTAAGCATCCGTGGGTATTTTCAGGCGCTGTCAAATCCAGTGATGGCGCGGTGTCCGGCGAGATGATCAAGTTGGTCGCGGAAGACGGGCGATTCCTTGCATACGCGACCTATAGCGCGCAATCGCAGATCGTGGCCCGGGCGCTGTCGTTCGTTGAGGCGGATGTCATTGACGAGGCGTTTTTTCGGGCGCGTATTCGTCGGGCCATTAAACGCCGCGCGTCGCTCCGAAATGAGACAAATGCGATGCGTCTGATTCATGCGGAATCGGATCAGTTGCCGGGCATGATTGCAGATCAATATGGCGGCGTGATTGTGCTGCAGATTCTTACCGCCGGCATGGAGCCGCAGCGCGAATTGCTGGCGCGTTTATTGATCGAGGAGACCGGTGCAGCGACAGTGTACGAACGCAGCGACGCTGACGTACGGGCGCTCGAAGGTCTGCCGATTCGATGCGGCTTGATTGCAGGCAGCGCATTGGCGGGGGACGTCGTGATCGAAGAAAGCGGTTTGCAGATCGCGGTGGATATCATTACGGGTCACAAAACCGGTTTTTATCTAGATCAGCGCGAAAATCGGGCGTTAACGCGATCGCTCGCCAACAATCTGGATGTACTGAATTGTTTTTGCTACACGGGCACCATGAGCGTAGCCGCACTGGCCGGCGGTGCAAGGTCGGTCATGTCGATTGACAGCTCGGGCCCAGCGCTAGCAATGGCAAAACGTAATCTCGTGCTCAACAATATTGATGCAGGTGGCGATACAAACAAGGCTGCATTTTGGGAGGCGGATGTTTTTACGGCGTTGCGAAAATTGCGCGATATGGGCAAGTCGTTTGATCTAATTATTCTGGACCCGCCCAAATTTGCGCCGACCGCGCAGCACGCTGAAAAAGCAGCGCGTGCGTACAAAGATATTAATTTGTTGGCGCTTAAATTGCTACGCGAAAGTGGGCGCCTGATGACTTTTTCCTGCTCGGGCGGCATCTCCGCCGAACTATTTCAAAAAATCATCGCGGGCGCGGCTTTAGATGCGAATGTGGATGCTCAAATCATCCAGCATTTGAGTGGTGGCGCAGATCACCCCATCGCGCTTAATTTTCCTGAAGGCGATTATTTGAAAGGGCTGTTGCTGCAACGCGGTTAACGCGCTCAATGTAAAAATCGGTGGTAAAAGTCCAATAAAAAGTTATGTTGAAGATGGGCAAGAAAGTACAGGCTGGATTCGACTATTTTTCTAAAGGGTGAATATCGGCGAGGACTTTGACACGAAAAGCCTTGGCGATGCCCGCCAAAGCGGGGGTTTCCGTTTTGAATGACATGCGTACATTGACACCCGCGAAGCAATTGCTTACGCTTAGGCTCAACCGGTTTATGACACAATAATTCAAGTAGCAACACATCCGCTTCGGGAACGTTTATGCGCATCGCGATTTTGTGTAAGTCTGGTCCGCGCAGCGTGTCATTGATGAAACCTGATCCACGCGAAACCAAGCCAATTGTGGCTGCTGCATTTGTCTGCCGGTCCTTCACCGCCAAGACTTATGCATCGTTTTTTTTGCTGGCGGCCATGATGTTTTCGGCGAGCTGCGCCTCGGTTTCGCAGAACCCCCCTGAATTGCCGTCAGGCTGGACGCCCAAGCAGCTGGTGCTCACCAACAAAGATATGGTGGTTGCCGCCAACCCATTGGCTGTTGATGCGGGCATCGAGATGCTGCGCGCTGGCGGAGCGGCGATTGATGCGGCAATTGCGGTGCAAATGGTATTGAATCTGGTCGAGCCGCAATCATCAGGCATCGGCGGTGGCGCGTTCATGTTGCATTACGACGCGGTCAATAAAAAGCTCGAAACCTACGATGGTCGCGAAACCGCGCCTGCAGCTGCGACCGGCAATTTATTTCTAAATGCGTTGGGCGCACCGCTCTCATTCGCCACCCGTGTAGGCGGTCGCTCGGTTGGCACACCGGGCGTATTGCGCATGCTGGAGCTGGCACATAAAGAAAAAGGTAAGCTTGCTTGGGCTAAATTATTTGAGCCTGCAATTCGCCTGTGTGAACAAGGTTTCCCCATCAGTGGACGCTTGTTCTCAGCAACATCGGGCGACGCGGCACAATCGTCAGAACCAAAATTGAACGCGCAGCCGTTGCAGGCACCGGCTTATTTTTATAATGCGGATGGCACGCCAAAAGCGGTGGGTTCGATCCTCAAAAACCCCGATCTCGCTGCGACTTTTCGCGCCATCGCAGCGGGCGGTGCTGACGCATTTTATAAAGGCGATATTGCGCGCGACATGGTGGCCACGGTGCGTAACCATCCGAGTAATCCGGGCTTGTTGAGTGAAGCTGACCTCGCCGGATACCAAGCCAAAAAACGCGAACCTGTTTGTGTGGCCTATCGCATACAGTGGAACATTTGTACCATGGGTGCGCCCAGTTCGGCGGTCACCGTACTGATGACACTAGGCATGCTGGAAAATTTTGATGTGGCCTCGCTCGGCGCCCAAACGGTGGAGTCAACCCACCTCATTTCGGAAGCGTATCGGCTGGCGTACGCGGATCGCGCGCTGTACATGGCGGACCCTGATTTTTTCACCGTACCGATTACCGGTTTGCTGGATAAAACCTATTTGAAATCACGCGCGCAAATTATCAATCCTTTGCACAGTATGGGCGCGCCCAGCGCTGGTGTTCCAATGGGTGTCAATCGGCCCCTGTCGGCAGATCAGTCAGCAGATTTGCCAGGCACCTCGCATATGTCGATTACAGATCGCTTCGGCAACGTGGTGACGATGACAACCACGATCGAATCTGCATTTGGTGCAAAACAAATGGTGCGTGGGTTTTTGTTGAATAACGAGCTCACCGATTTTTCGTTTGTACCGACGGCAAACGGCGCGCCCGTCGCAAATCGCGTCGAGGCTGGCAAACGACCGCGCAGCTCGATGGCGCCCACCATCGTATTTGACCAGGCGGGGCGGGTACAAATGGTGGTGGGCTCACCCGGGGGCAGCAATATCATCGAGTATGTGACCAAGACCCTGATCGGTGTGCTCGACTGGAAACTCAATATTCAGGATGCAATCAACCTGGGCAATTTTGGCGCACAAACCTCGGCCGTTACCAGCCTGGAACGCGGCAGCCCTAACGAAAGCTTGAAAGCGGGCCTCGAAGCAAAGGGCCACGTCATCAGCGTAGGCGATATTAATTCTGGCCTTCACGGCTTCGTGTTTAATGGCAAACGTGGTGATGGCAACCGCAGTGGCATAGGCGCTATCGTCGAACCGCGTTCCGGCTGGGCAGGCGGTGCGGATCCGCGTCGTGAAGGCATGGTCAAAGGCGAGTAGTTACCCTAAGCGCAAACGCACTCAAATGCATTCCAACGCACTAAAATTCGCCTAATTGGCGAATCGCGCCCTAAAAGCGCAACTTTTTCACCATAATGGGGCCCATCAGTGGCGGTATAATCGAAAATAAGATGCGTAAGTTGCGGCGGCGCAATTTCGAGGACTCAATATGAACATTAAGAAGTTAAAATATTTAAATCATTTGGCGCTCGGCTTGTTGTTGCTGGCCGCCACCGCAGATGCACGGGCGCAGTTTTTTGTAGGCATCTCTGCAGGTCAATCTAAAGCAGGTCTCAACGGCGGTGATATTTCGAGCCAGCTGCTTGACTTGGGATTTACCTCTTCCTCGGTATCGCTTAGCGATAAAACGACCAGCTACGGTCTGAAACTCGGTTACCAGTTCACGCCTTATGTGGCCGTCGAAGGTAATTACACCGATCTTGGCAAATACAGCTATCAGGCCAATGTGCAACCAACCGGCAGCCTCAATTCCGAGCTTACTGTAAAAGGTTATGGACTCGATCTAATCGGCACGCTGCCTATTATTGACAAGTTTTCGTTGCTCGGTAAAGCCGGCGTGCAACGCATGAAAACCGATGGTGCGTTCAGCGGCTCCGGTAGCATTGATCTGGTTACGTCCGGTGCCTCACAAACCTCGACGACAGGAAAACTGGGTTTTGGGGTTCAATATGACGTTACCAAAAACCTTGGCCTGCGACTTGAGGTGGAACGCTTTCGCAAACTCGGTGGCAGCGCGCTTGGCAGTGTGTTTGATGCAGATAATTATTCGCTTGGGGTTTTCTTCAAGTTTTGATCTGTCGCATTGAAGCGCGGTGATCGGTTGAACTGCTTTTACTAGAACACACGTTTAGGGTTTGCCAAAAGCCCACAACAGTCCGCGCGTCAAAGCCGCTGGCGCAACGGTAAGGTGGCCTTCATCCGCAATCACTTCTGATTGAACAGAATGACCCGGTTATCGATGGGATTTTAGCGGGCGCTCGAAGCGCTTCATGTCTGTTACCAAATCGCGGTTTTTATTGAACCGCCGGTTTTTTGTATTTGGCCTTACGGTCTCATAAGCACCGCTTAACAGCCGTACCTTAGCAGGCAAATCAACATTTAACGCAGCATAACGCCGCTCGGTGTCAAACATAACACCGTTGTCAAACCATAGTGACGCACTGCTGAGGATGTAATTATTAAACATCGCGGGTGAAGTCAGCAAAACATGGGCACCGAATAACGCGCCGTACGAATGACCCGCAAACACCTTGCGCTTCATGTCTGCGCGAAAGTGTTGCGCTAAGTATGGAAAAACTTCCTCGGCCACATAGCGACGGTATTTTTCAGCCTGCCCATAAACCTCCCCGTTCTGGTCTATTGCTCGTGTTTTCCTGCGATCAATATCGGTTGGTGTGTAATCGCGATTGCGACTAAAAGCAGGGTCGTCACCTTTGGCGCATGAAAGTGCGACCAAAATGAACTCTTGCAAATTTTCACCATGATCTGCAACGCGGCGATTTATGCTGCGCAACAGAGGAAACGCATAGTTCGCATCGGTGACAAACATAACCGGATAAGCCTTCGGCGCATTTGGTTTGGTAGTTTCTTTTTTAGAGTCATTTTTTGCGTCTTCTTTTATCGAGTAAGACTCTGGCAAGCTGACGAAAATTTCGTAATCGCGATCCAAAATTTTGGAAGGCACACTATGCACTTCAGTGCCTTCCAAAACATAGGGGCGAATTTGCGCGTTAGTTTGCGCCGTCAGAAAAATGCTGGCGAACGCAGCAAGAATATAAGCAGTAAAGTGGCGGCGCATGCGTTATTTTCTTTCCCGCATCTGCTCCACCATAGCTTCCAACTTCGCCTCAATACTTTTGAGGACGATGAGTTGTGCATCGCTGGCGAGATTTGCGACGGGGTGGCTTGATGATTGGCCGCGCTGCTTGAGCATATCGCGGGCGGCAAGAATATTATTACGGAAAGCTTGCGCACCAATAATGCCGGTGAGCTTCATATTGCCGTCAACGGCATTACTGGACCCCGCGGTTTCGAACTTGAGGGTGCTTAAGTTGAAATGGCGGAGGATCGGGCCTTCAATGAAGGTAACGTCTTGGATATTCTCCAGCGGAATCGTTTTTTCAACCTGTACCAAAATCCCTTTGCGAAAGCGAATCGCTTTGTCGGTCAGCTCACATTCAAGCTTATCAAAATAGTGGCGCGCCCACCACTGCCCGACACCCAAAAACCAGATGATTGCAAGTGGCGCGAATACTATCGTGACCAGCAGCGTAAGACCGATAGTGATGACCAGATAAGGTCTGATCAACGGATTAAAAGCGGCGCGTTCGGCGAGTAATGTTTCCATTTTGTTGGGTCTTTCTGAGGGCTTGTGAATGTGAAGCCAGTTTACCTAATTGAGTCGGTAAGCCAAGCCAATTCATTGCGCCAGCTCTGTCAGGATTGCCAGTAAAATGTTTGGATGAAAAACATCAACGATGATTGGGAACGCCGAATTGCAGCCGTTTGGGAAAACGCAGGCACGATGCTGGCCAATGATTTGGTCGCAGCAATTGATGCACTGGCTGCAGCGCGGGTTGGTAGCGACGGCGTTGAGGATGCAGCCGCACTGTTTGAGCGCGCTTCTGCGCGAGACCGGGTGGGCCTTGAAGCAGAGGCTGAGAAATTTTACCGTGCCGCATTGGTGTCTCCTGCATTAGACCCCTATCGACGTTCGCGTGCATCCATTCAGCTGGGCAGCACGCTGCGCATACTGGGACAACTGGCAGAGAGTGAACAGCTGCTAAGTGCCGAGCTTGATCGGCATCTTGAACCGGGAAATCCGCGCGCCTTGCACGATGAAGCGCGTGCGATTCTTGCGCTCACTTATGTCGCGCAGGGCAGAACGGTTGAAGCGGCAGGCTTGGCGTTAAGCGTTTTGGCGCCTCATCTAACGCGCTATAACCGGTCGGTATCGGGAAACGCTGCGTTGCTAGTGGCGCAGACGTGGAGTTGATATTTTGTTGAACACGGCTGCGTTACTGGCATCTGCGCAACCTCGGCTTGCGCCATTTCGTTGAATTACCACCATCCGTTTTTTCAATGACACGTCCTCAAACATTGTTCTTCACGTTGCTGGCGATGATCGCATTTGCCGGTAATTCATTGCTCTGCCGCGCGGCACTCAAACAAACCAGCATTGATCCTGCCAGCTTTACGTCGATCCGCGTCCTCACTGGTGCGCTGACATTGGCGCTGCTCATGCGGCTGCGTGGGCGCGTGCGTGGCGCTCAGTTTGCATCTTCTGGCAACTGGATATCGGCTGCGGCACTGTTTGTTTACGCGGCATTTTTCTCGTACGCCTACATCAGCTTGACCGCTGCAACTGGCGCGCTGCTGTTGTTCGGTGCCGTGCAATTTACCATGATCGGCGCGGGCCTCCTGGGTGGTGAGCGCTTGACCCTAACGCAGAGTGGAGGGCTGCTGTGTGCGTTCGCCGGAGTGGCGGGCCTGTTGCTGCCCGGCTTGGCCGCGCCGCCGCTGTTGGGTTCAGGCCTGATGCTGTCAGCAGGGTTTGCATGGGGTTTTTATTCGCTACGCGGAAAGAGAGGCAGCGCTGGCGATGCCACTGCCGTCACCGCAGGAAATTTCATACGTGCAGGGGCAATCACGATTGTGCTGAGCGTTGGCGTGGTCTTATTCGCGCCCCAATCAATTTCAATTGATGCGGCAGGTGTCGCATACGCGATTGCTTCTGGCGCGCTGGCATCAGGCGTGGGCTATGCGATCTGGTACACAGCATTGCGCGGCTTGGCTGCAACTACCGCTGCGTCGGTACAACTCAGCGTGCCGCTGATTGCGGCGGTGGGGGGCATCATATTTTTAAGCGAAACGGCCACGCCACGCCTCCTGATCGCGTCGGTGGCCATTCTGGGCGGAATTGCTTTTGTGATTGTTGGCCAATCCGAAAAAAAATAGCCCGGCTCCAAATTGGGGTGGGTCATGTCGATCCCGGGCTGTCGCAACGCGATTTTGCGTTTTTACATATTTTTCCATCCCTTAATTCATTTCATGGAGCATGTAAAAAATGGATTCGCTGGCGAGAAAGCCGTGACTTTTGTTATGCAGCATCACCAGACGCGCAGTGCCGCCTGGGCCTTTGATGGCTTGAAATAAAGGTTCGCTCTGAATCGGGACGGTGCTCGCGTTATTGTCTTGTTTGTTGTGAATCAGCAGCAATGGATCTTTTATTTGGTGAAAAGTAGCAAAACAGCAGCGACGGTGTCGGGGCAGGGGGAGATCACTTGAAGGGTCTGTCCCAGCAGGTGCCCACTTCAGCCCCGTCCCGCAGTCAGGAATCTGATGCGGTCGCATTGTCAGTCGTGTTCATGAAAAAACAAGATTTTATCGACCGCCGCGTCGAGTGCGCTGTTTAAATTAGCCCAGGGCTCTAGATCACGCGTCACCAACTCCCTCTCGAACCATCCAGAGCCGGCAGATCGCGTGGCAGCAATAACTAAAATCGCAAATAATTTAACAGCAGCAATCATTAAAGCCCCTGCATTTGCAGGAATTGCTTGTGGTGCGGAGGTGAGGAGAATAGCGAGTTTGCGGGCTGATTAAGAAGCCGGATAGGTCTTGATTTTTTCCAGCACAAAGTTGCGCACGCCTAGCGGCAGAGGCGTTGATTCGTGCTCAAACTTTTCACCAATACCATCGTAATCAAATACGCCATCGGCCACAAAAATGGCGCTCATCGCCCTGCCTGGTTTATCTTCGGGCGAATCAACGCCCTCGTGGTTGTAGCCGCGCTCTAGCGACCACCGGAGTGCGCGCTGCTGATCGGCCTTTGCATAGCAAAGCTGAAAGCCCTGCACCTCGCCTGCAAAGTTTTCCCAAACGTAAAGATCAAAAAAATCATCGTGAAACCAGCGCCGGTGCCGGCCCGCGTCGTATTGTGTAAGATTAGTAACTTCACTCAGCATTTACGGTCCCCTGGCAATTCAACGTTGGTTAAATTCAGGCGTTCATACGCGCCAGCATGGCAAGCATTTTATCGGGATCGTCCGCTTTGAGAATTTTTGCGGCAGCGGGCTCAATATCGGGCAAATTGGAAATCAGCACGCGCTGCTTTACCGTCAATAAATTGGCGGGATGCATGGAAAATTCGCGCAGGCCAAATCCGAGCAAGAGCCTCGTCAGATCTACGTCGCCGGCCATTTCGCCGCATACTGTGACGGGTACGCCCGCAGCATTTGCCTGACGGATCACACTCGAAATCAGCAGCAAAATGGCGGGGTGCAGCGGGTCGTACAAATGCGCCACGGTGTCGTCGGTGCGATCTATGGCCAGCGTGTATTGAATCAGATCATTGGTGCCAATCGACACGAAATCGAGCGTCTTCAAAAACATTGGCAGTGCAATCGCAGCTGCCGGAATTTCGATCATGCCGCCGACTTGAATTTTGTCGTTGAATTTTTTACCTTCCGCGCGCAATTGCTCTTTGGCGGTGTCCAGCGCGGCGATGGTTTGCTTGAGCTCGGTCACCGAGACCAGCATTGGAATCAGCAAGCGCACATCACCAAAACGTGAGGCCCGTAAAATCGCCCGCAGCTGGGTATTGAACAATTGCGGCTCGCTCAGGCAATAACGAATCGCCCGCAGCCCCAAAGCGGAATGTGCGCTCGGCTGATCTGGCCCGCCGAGCGATTTATCGGCCCCGATGTCGAGCGTGCGAATTACCACCGGCTTGCCGCGCATGCCTTCGGCAACGGCTTTGTAAGCCTCAAATTGCTCTTCCTCGGTGGGCGAACCTTTGCGATTCATGAACAAAAATTCAGTTCGAAAAAGCCCAATACCGGTTGCGCCGGATTGCCTGACGGCATCAAGATCAGACGGCAATTCAATGTTTGCGAACAGCTCAACCACAGTGCCGTCGAGCGTTTCAGCGGCAGCCGTTTTAATGCGCGACAATTTTTGCCGTTCAAGCTTCCACTGATTTTGCTTCAGCCGGTATTCTGCCAGCACCATCTCGTCAGGATCCACAATCACCACACCCTGCGTGCCGTCGACAATGATGACTTCATCCTCGCGCACCAGCTCGCGCGCCGTATGCAAGGCGACAATTGCCGGAATCGCCAAGCTGCGCGCCAGAATCGCGGTGTGCGACGTTGAGCCGCCCACATCGGTTACAAACGCGGCGACCTGATGATCTTTGAACAAAATCACGTCGGCAGGCGACAAATCATGCGCGACTAAAATCGTATCTTCAGCGCGTTCACGTAATTTTTCAGGCACATCGCTGGATTGACCCGACAGCGCCGCAACAATACGCTCAGCCACCTGCCGCACATCGGTTTTACGTTCGCGTAAATACTCGTCCTGAACCTCAGCAAACTGCGCGAGCAATTCATCAAGCTGCAGCTTTAACGCCCATTCGGCGTTGCATGATTCACGGCGAATGACGTCGCGCGGCGTTTCGGACAGCGATGGATCGTCGAGCATCATTCGATGCACCGTCACGAACGCGGCCATCTCGCCCGACGCTTCACCTTTATGCGTGGTCTGGATTTCTTTTTCGAGATTATTCAGCTCGGTGCGTACCAGCTTTACCGCTTTTTCAAAGCGTTTGATTTCGCGCGCGATGAATTCTTCCGGAATCTGGTAATGGTCAACTTCAAGTGACGCATTGGTCACGAGGTGCGCATGTCCGATGGCGATACCGCCAGAGACACCGAGGCCGTGCAGGGTGAAGCTCACTTCAGCCTACCCGGAAATATAAACCCCATAGCAGGCTTGCAGTTCAAAGCATTTGTGCCTCGACACGCCCGTCTGGCAATGAGTTTCATTTTGGAAGATAAATTCATGTACTTTCGGCTGTTATGCGCTAAAGATATTGAGCCTGCGGGCGGTGTTATTCGCCTTCGCCAAATTTGTCGTTTATCAAGGCCACGACGGCATTCATCGCTTCGACTTCATCCGCGCCGGTTGCATCCAGTTCCAGCTTCGAGCCTTTGCCTGCTGCCAGCATCATCACGCCCATAATCGATTTTGCATTAACGCGTTTGCCGGCTTTGGTGACAAAAATTTCTGATTCAAACTGCGCCGCGGTTTGGGTCAATTTTGCCGAGGCGCGCGCATGCAGGCCAAGTTTATTGATGATCTCGATATCTTGTTTCAACACGACTAACATCCTCCCGGCATGCGAATAACGCCTTCGCTGGCACCGACCAGCGACTTTTCAATCAATTCGTTCATGGACGCATCCCGATGGCTCAATGTCTTGATGAGCATCGGTAAGTTGATACCGGAAATACCCTCGATACGACCTGGCTCAAGCAGGCGACAGGCGATATTCGACGGCGTGGCACCAAAAATATCGGTCATCACCAGCACCCCCTGACCTTGGTCAAGAAAGCGCACCAGATCCCGGCCTTGAGGCAAAAGTGCCTCGGGATCGTCGTGAATAGTCACGCCCAACTGGCGCAGATAAAGCGGGCGTCTGCCCATGACATGGCTGGCACAGTGAATAAGCGATTCGCCCAAGGTGCCGTGGGCAACAATTAATAAACCGATCATGTTTACGCAACTTCAAAATTAGTTAAAGTGCATTCTAACTTATCGGGATTTGGAGAAACCTGGGGCGCTCGTTTGTTGTTTGTCGCCTGTGGTTTTATGCCGCCACTGCGCATATCCTGTCCTCAACAGCGTAGGCACGTTCGGGCGGGAAAAACGCAGAGAAAGTAGTGCCGTGCTGTGCGGTGTCCAGCGAGCTCTGAATTTCAAGGTGACCGTCGTGGCGGATTAAAACGTGTTTGACGATCGCCAAGCCTAGACCGGTGCCCCCCGACGCGCGGGAGCGACCGCGATCTACCCGATAGAAACGCTCCGTCAGGCGCGGCAAGTGCTCTGCGCCAATACCGTCACCGTTATCAGTTACGCGAAAAACAAGCGGTGCATGGTTACTGGCTTGAGACCACTCCGCGTGAATCGTTCCGCCCGCGGGTGTATAGCGAACCGCATTGGTGATCAAATTGCCAAATGCGCTCGCGATCTCGTCCCGATTGGCCAGCAGCCACGGCGCATCGATATGCTTGGTGATGGTGTGGCGGCCGTTGGATAACTGTTCAGCGTCATTTAGCAGGCTCGAAATCAATTCTGGAATATTCACCGGAGATACGGCCAGCCGATTGCGATTGTCCTCGAGCCTTGAAAGCGTCAGCAAGTCCTCCACCAGATGCTGCATGCGTGCCGTCTGCACGCTCATGTGTGCGAGAGATTTTTGCAGCAAAGTTTCATTGCTGGTACCAGCAATGGCCACCGTTTCCAGAAAACCTGTTACCACCGTCAAGGGTGTGCGCAGCTCGTGCGATACATTGGCCACAAAATCACGACGGATAGTTTCCAATCGCTCGCGCTCGGAAATATCGCGCGATAGCAGCAGCATCTGGTCGTCACCAAACGCAACTAATTGCAGCGACAGTATTACTTCGGTCGCAGCGGCGCTCGCCGCATTGGCGGCCGACTTATTGTGCTGAAGTCGGATGACGAGGGGCTCTAAAAAATTACGTGAATCAAGATAATGAATGAATTCAGGATTGCGGATTAAATAAGTGATTACCTGCATTCGGTCGCGTTTAAGCGAGACCGCCAGGTGGGTTTCAGCACTCGGATTGCACCATACAATGTTGTATTGATTGTCGAGCATCACGGCCCCATCGGGTAACGCCGCGGCAGCAGCTTGAAAGCGGCTCAGCGTGTCGGCAAGTGTGCGCTGGGCAGCGCGTTCATGGCGAATAACGCGATAAAGATGGCCAAGCGTATCGGCCCACAAACCAATGCCGTCCGGCAAAGTGGCGGCCTGTGGATCGTCCAGCCACACCGATAGCGATGCCAGTTTGTAGGCGTAGTAGCCGATCACGGCAAGAATGACCAGAGCGCCAAGCGCAACGCCCCAGGTCACATCAATGGTCAACGCCACCAGTCCGCCCAAAACGCTGGCAGTAACGCCAACGCGGATTAGGGCGGCAAATGTAAATTTGATGACAGGTGACATGCGCTGACAGCTTTTGGTAAACACAGATAACGAATCAAGCATTATGTTACGACAAAGCGTCGCTCGATATTGCACCATCTGGTGCCCCCCGGTCGCAGCTTGCCACCTTGTCACCAGGCTGGTCAGTCGACTGCAAACCGGTAGCCGCTGCCACGCACGGTATGCACCAGCGCATCGTGCTTGGAAGGCGATAAGGCTGCACGCAACCGCCGGATGTGGACATCCACCGTGCGCTCCTCGATAAACACATGATCGCCCCATACAAAATCGAGTAGCTGGGTGCGTGAGTAAACGCGTTCGATGTGGGTCATGAAGAAATGCAGCAAGCGAAATTCAGTCGGCCCCATTGACAGCGCGCTGCCATGGCCCGAAATCTTGTGTGAGGTCGGGTCGAGGCGAAGCCCGTGATATTCGATGACATCTTGCGTCAGCTCTGGAGCGCGGCGCCGCAGCACTGCTTTAATTCGCGCTTCGAGCTCGCGCACAGAGAACGGCTTGGTCATGTAATCATCCGCGCCACTTTCAAGACCCTTGAGCTTGTCTTCCTCTTCGCCTTTGGCAGTGAGCAAAATAATCGGCAACGATTTAGTACGTGAATCGGCGCGCAGGCGCCGTGCCAATTCCACTCCGCTCATTCCAGGCAGCATCCAATCCAGCAATGCCAAATCCGGTAACTCTAATTGCACTTGTTTCAGGGCGCTTTCGGCGCTGTCGTAGGTGAGCACGCGATAGCCGCCCATTTCCAGATTGATTTGGATCAGGTCTTGTATCGCAGGTTCGTCTTCAACGACGAGGATGGTGGGGTTCATGGCAGCACACTACCTTTCTATTAACCTGCACATGATATTTCAGCTTTGTGAAGGTAATGTGACAGCTATTTTGATGACGCCAATGGCTGGATGTGCGCATCTTCCGCATATTTGCGGCTCAATACCAAAGTATCATAGGGGCTGAAGTTTAAAAAGCACTCATCAACAGGACGCAGTCATGGCAGGAATCACCCCCAATTCACCTCGCCCCACCGAAATTAAATTGCACCAAAAGTCACGTGAATTGGAAATCCATTTCGATGACGCGGCTGAATTTCGTTTCTCATGCGAATTCCTGCGCGTTCACTCGCCGTCAGCCGAGGTGCGCGGTCACGGCCCGGGGCAGGAAGTATTGCAGGTGGGCAAGCGAAATGTCGACATCACCGCCATAGAACCCGTCGGCAATTATGCGGTCAAATTGGTGTTTTCAGATGGGCATGACACGGGTTTGTATTCCTGGGATTATTTTTATGATTTGGGCAAACGTCAGGATAGTTGTTGGCAGACTTATCTGGCGCGAATGGCGCAATCGGGTGCGAGTCGCGGGTAAAAGATAGGTAAAAGTAGAAGACATAAAGGCAAAAAAGGCAAAAAAAGGCAAAAATGCAATGACAAAAACAACCCATTTTGGTTTTCAGGAAGTTGACGAGGAACAAAAGTCCGGCAAAGTGCGGGAGGTATTTGCCTCGGTCGCGCCCCGCTACGACGCCATGAACGATTTGATGTCTGGTGGACTTCATCGGGTCTGGAAAAAATTTACGATTGATCTTGCCAACGTCAAGCCGGGTGAAAAGGTGCTTGATGTGGCCTCCGGGTCCGGCGATCTGGCCATGACGTTTGCGAAAGCGGCTGGTGCGGCGAATGTCTGGCAGACCGATATTAATGAGGCGATGCTGAAGGTGGGCCGGGATCGATTGATCAACCAGGGCTTGTCGTGTCCTGTGGCATTGTGTGACGCCGAAAAATTACCATTTGCGAGCGAATCTTTTGATCTGGTGACGGTGGCCTTTGGCCTGCGCAATATGACCCATAAAGAAATCGCATTGAGTGAAATGACGCGGGTGCTTAAAACCGGCGGCCGCTTGTTAGTGCTGGAATTTTCCAAAGTACATGAGGCACTGAAAAAGCCATACGACCTGTATTCGTTTAATTTACTGCCGCTAATGGGTAAATATGTGGCAAAAGACGAGGCAAGTTATCGTTATTTGGCGGAATCGATTCGTATGCATCCTGATCAGGAAACTCTCAGGGACATGATGTCAGCCGCGGGATTATCGCGCGTCGAGTATTTCAATTTGACGGCGGGCATTGCGGCGCTGCATAAAGGCATCAAGTTATAGGCGCTAGAGCGTTAGCCGCGCTAGAAACTGGTTAGGAGGCTTGATTTCTGCCTAAGAGCATCCATTTTAGAAGTTATTATTGAAAATAATATTTCTCAACATAATGTGAAAAATATCGTTAGAAATGCTCCCGGAGGTTTGGTTGAAAACAGTTATAGCTAGTGTTTTAATCGTTGTAATGAGCTTTGCTTCACTCGGGTTTTCGCTCGACGCGGATGCGAAGAGGCGTTTCGGCGGTGGGCAATCAAGCGGAATGCAGCGTGACTCGGTAAAGCGTGATGCAGGTACACCATCCAAGCCCGCCACTCCTCCTGCGGTAACACCTGCAACATCGGCTGGCGCGACTCCTGTTGCGGGCGCCATTCCTCCGGTCGCAGCGGCACCTTCTGGCATGCGCAAATGGCTGGGGCCACTTGCCGGTTTGGCGGCGGGTGGTTTACTCGCGTCCATGCTGATGGGGCATGGATTTGATGGTCTCAAGATTTTTGATATTTTGCTGATGGCCGGTATCGCGTTCGCCGCCTTTATGTTGATCCGTGCATTTATGCGCAAAAAAGCGATGACGGCAGCCGGCGAGGGCGGCCAAAACAGCATGCACTATGCAGGCGCGGGCGCGGCCTACAACCCATCCCAGCCTGCGCCGCAAGAAATGCCTCGTGGCGCATTTTCTTCGCCAGAGCCAGCTGCACCAAATATGGCAGGAGGCCGCATTGTTGCGCCCGAAATTGGTAGCCGACTAGCGGATGGCAATGCGTCGGCAGCACAAATCGAAGCTGCCACCTTAAATCCGCGTATTCCGACAGATTTTGCAGTCGCGCCGTTTGAGCGACAGGCCGAGTCGTCTTTTATACGTCTTCAAGCGGCAAACGATACCAAGGACCTAGAAGACATTCGCGACTTCACCTCGCCCGAGATGTTTGCCGAGATATCAATGCAGCTTAAAGAGCGTGGCGAGGCGGTGCAGCGCACTGAAGTTGTGACGCTGAGCGTGAATGTTTTGGAAGTTGTGACTGAGAATAACCGTGCGATTGCCAGCGTGCGTTACATGGGCACGATTCGCGAGGAATTAGGCGCTCTGCCAGAGCCGTTTGATGAGGTCTGGCATGTGGCCAAAAACCTGAATGACCCTCAAGCAACATGGAAGCTGGCAGGCATTCAACAGCTCGCCTAGCCCTAACATTGATTCGTGAATAGCCTTGCGATAGATTACCCGGTCGTCAAATTTCTGAACCACGTGCTGGCGGATTACCCGTTAGCGCGAGACTTGCTGAAAGCCGACACCGGTAAAACGATTGAAGCCACCGTAGGGCTCGCCTCGGTCCGGCTGCGGGTTTCGCAAAATGGCGATTTTGAATTGGTCGGCAGAACAAAAAGTGCCGCAGATAGCGTGCCAGATGCTGCGCCGGAAGTTCCTCTGCTAGTCACCTTGGGGGCCCCGCCAGACGTGGCGTTCCGCATACCTGCAAACTTGCTTCCGCGCCTGGCCAGTGGTGACGAATCGGCATTCTCAGAAGTCGCCTTTGAAGGCAATAGCGAGTTTGCCTCCACGCTATCGTCAATTGCGCGCAACATCAATTGGGATGTGGAAGAGGATTTAAGCCAGGTCATTGGCGATATGGCAGCGAGACGGATTGTCGGCAGCGCAAGCGCGACACGTTTATTTATACGTGAGGCAGAGTCCAGATTATTGGCGAATGTTGCAGAATATCTTACTGAGGAAAAGCGCGCCTTCACCAGCAAGCAAGAGCTGGAGTCTTTAGCGAGCGAAAATGAAAATCTGCGCGATGCGCTGGCGCGATTGGAAGCAAAAATTAATGCAGTCTTGAAGTCGTTAGACGCAAATGTCGAAAACTAGCATTAGCCAAAGATGTGGGTGCGCAGGCTAAATTTTTGGATTCATTGTCCGACTCAGTGTTGCCCAGCTTTGTAATTATTATTTCTAATAATTCTCGCCAGAACTTTCTGTTGAAAATAAGAAAAAATATTTTGTAACATTGTTTTCACCGCAGTTTTCAATGCGGTTTTTATTCTGGAAAATCATTCGCTCTGTGCCCAAGCCGACAAAAACTGCGCTTATACCGATCGCATCTGATTCGCCGAAGGTGCCACTTGGCGTTATGAGCCGAATCATGCGCGCATTGCTGGCAATACCCGCCGCCCTGTGGCTGTTTATCGAAGATTGGTTGTGGGAAGCAATGCTTTCCCTGACCAGTGCGCTTGCGAAATTGCCACCCATTCGGTGGGTGGAATCGCAAATTGCCAAGCTGCCTCCCTACGCTGCGCTGATCACATTTCTAATTCCCGTTGCGGTCTTGCTGCCGTTTAAATTAGCCGCGTTTTGGTTGATCGCGCATGGCAATAGTGTGCTGGGGGCGATCGTTTTTGTAGCGGCCAAAATTATTGGCACCGCATTTTTAGCGCGCATCTTTGCATTGACCAAAAATGCGCTGATGAAGATTGTTTGGTTTGCACGCGCATACGTTGTGCTACAAGTGTGGAAACAACGCATTTACGCCTATGTGCGTGCGTTTCCGCTGTATCACGCAACGCGGTCGCGGATGCGTGCGCTCAGACGTCAATTCAAGATTTGGTGGCAGCGCATGAAGGCTCAATAGAGCTATTCATGCCCGTTGCCTTAAATCGTGTTCGTCAGCCTATTTCTAGGCGCAATCTGGCTGCAAGACACAGTAATTAGCAGCCGAAGTGTTCCATTGCGACCACCTTTAAGTAGTTTCGCACCGTATAGTTTGTTGAGAATAATGTGATGAAGGCTAATTGTGGGCGTTCGAGACCCCTGTTCGGTGCTTGGGCAATAATAGTAGCGCGGTGATGCTTGACCCATTCGGCTGACTACTTCGTTGCCTGCAAGCTGTAGAATCGAAAAAATTTACTAAATCTGTAGCCATTTGATGGCGTGCAGGGAGACCAAGATGGAGAACACGAAACACCCCAAACGCCGTAATACAGGGCGTTATCGCCGCACAATCATCGCAATTGGGCTTTTTATTGCCCTTGATTTGATTGTGCTGGCCGCGACCCTGTTTATTTCACATCAAATTCTGGAAGACGTAGTGTCCGTTAATTTGGCCGGTCGCCAGCGCATGCTCTCTCAGCGCATTGCGAAAACTATTTATGCTGCAGAGGCTGAGCAATCCACCGCGCAAACCGCCACCGGAACGCTAGCTGAGCTAAAAGCAGCGACGGCGCTATTTGATTCAACATTGCGCGGGTTTACGGTCGGTGGCAGCACCACGGGCGTCAATGGTCAGGAGCTGAGAATCAAGGCGTCGGAGGGTGAGGTGCCTCGAAAGGTGCTGAGACAGGCCGCTATCCTATGGACACCCTATGTGGCACTCATTGATCCGTTGACGGGCGAAATTACCCCGGCCGCTGAAACAATTCGTAAAGCGTCTGAATACAGCTCGATCAATAGCAACAAGCTGCTGGATCTGATGAACCAGTTGACCTCTGCGCTGGAAGAAAACGTTACCGAAAAAACAGATATTTTGCGGATGGTGCAGATTGTGGGCGTTATTCTTGCGCTCGCGAACTTTGCCTTTATTGTCTTCAAGCTGATTGGACCTTTGCGCGCGCGGGACGCCTTGGTCAAGCGGCAGCAACGAAACAGTGCGCAAATTTTTGCCACCATTCGCGATGGATTATTTTTACTTCATCCCGACGGCACGATTGGTTCGCAGATGTCGGCATCGCTGCCAGCAGTTATTGGTAAACGAGTTGCGCCAGGCGATGATTTTCTGCGCATTCTCGAAACGCTGGTGCCCAAAAAAGAGCACGAGGCGGCGAAAGAATACATCAGCCTCTTGTTCGGTGACCGGATAAAAGAAAGTCTGGTGGCGAGCTTGAACCCGCTAAGCCAGCTTGAGTTGCGTGCGAGCCATGATGAAGACAGGGGTGGCGCCCTGAGTAGCTCCCAAGGCAGCAACGTTGTAGGCAAAGGTAATTCACGTTTTGTGAGTTTGTTGTTTAGCCGCATAAGAGGCGAAAAAAATGAAGTGGGCATCCGGCAGACTTCCCATCTGCTGGTCACCGTGCACGACATGTCGGAACGAGTACGTCTCATTCAGGCCGTGAAGGACGCCGAGATGCGCGCGGAGGAGGAAATTAAAGGTCTGCTCGATTTTCTGGAGTTGGAGCCTGCTGTGTCAAGGCGATTCCTGAACGACACCGAGCAGTCGCTCGATGCAATCAACGATGCTTTGCGGGGTGCGGGCCAGACGCGTGATTATCCTTCCACGATCAGCGAAATTTTTCGCCGTGTGCATCATCTAAAAGGCGAAGCAGCCGCGCATAGCTTGTCGCTGTTCGAAACCCTGGCCTATCGGTTCGAAAATATTTTGAGTGATTTACGTGATCGCCCAAATTTGAACGGCGAAGATTTGCTGTCGATCCCGCCGCACTTGGAAGATATTTACAGTCGTACCGCGAAACTTCGTTCGCTGGCTGAACGGATGACCAGTAAAGATGCGCACCTTACCCAGAATGCTGCGTCAGACAATGAGTTCGGCTATATGTTGGAAGCAATTGCCGAAAAAGTCGCTGCCAATCAGCAGAAAAAAGTTCGCGTGACAACGGATGTGCCGGGCTTTAGTAAGCTTCCCGAAAGCAAGGCCGCCATGCTTCGCGATATCGCGATACAGTTGGTAAGAAACGCGGTGGTGCATGGGATTGAGGATGCTGCCGAGCGCGTGATCAGCCGCAAAACCGAATCTGGCAATATTCACGTCACCTTGAAACGGCTGGAGGCGGATAAATTTGAATTTGCAGTACGCGACGATGGGCGTGGCGTTATCCCTGACCATATTCGCGAATCGCTGGTAAAAAGCGGACGCTATTCTCGCGCAGAGGCAGATTCGCTTGATGAGCGCGCCTTGGTCATGAAACTTTTTGAGCCCGGTATCAGCACATCGCCGACAGTGGATAGTGACGCGGGGCGCGGTGTGGGGCTTGATGTGGTGGCAGAAAAAGTAAAAATTATGGGCGCGCAAATTCGCTTGGGCAGTCGCCCGAATATTTATACTCAGTTTAGCGTCACATTTTCGTTGGCGGCCTGACTTGAAATGTTTATAGTTAATTCAGCTCGCGGTTCATTCAACAATACACACGCAGCAAACCAATAATGTGAAAGTTGATATAAATAAATGATGCGCCTGCTGCTTGTGGATGATTCCAATATCATTCGATCACGAATCATGCGGATCGTACTGGCAGGCGCTTTGCCAGGCGCGCAGATTGTAGGGCTGGCGCGGGACGGTGCGCAAACGGTGATGATGTTCAAGGCGCATCAGCCCGATGTGGTGACGATGGATTTGACGATGCCAAATATGGACGGCGTCAAATGCATTTAAGAAATCATCGCCATTAATCCCGATGTGCCGATTCTGGTGGTCTCTGCGTTAGCTGATAAAGCGACCGCAATTTCCGCGCTGCGTAAAGGCGCTCGCGGCTTTCTAAACAAACCGTTTACTGAATAGCAATTGATCGCCGCGCTTAAAGAGGTGATTAGTAATGACGAGTAGGTTTCGAAGGAGCAGACGTTGAATAACAAAGATATCAACGAGGGTGAACTGCGGGTATTTATCACTGCCATCACTGAATATTTTCAAGCCCTTGCGGGTGAGCCCGCGCACGTGCGCTCGGCCTATCTCGGCACAGATTTAAGTGTGCCGCAGGCCTATGATTACACGGGCCTTATCACCATCAGTGGCAACTATCGTGGCTGTGTTTACTTCAGCTGTCGCCAGGTGCTGCTCAGAAGGCTCTTGGTGTGCATGGGCGAGAACGATCACTCGGAATCGAATTTGCTGGATGCAGTAGGTGAGGTCGCGAACACAATTTCAGGCAATGCTCGGAAGCACTTTGGCGCGACCCTGGAAATCTCGGTGCCGGTGACCATACATGGGCCCACCGAGAGTATTCGTGCGGCAGTACGCGCCCGCCCATTCATCATCACTATCAATTGGCTTGGTCAGGCGGCGATTGTGATGATCGATTTGGAGCGACTTGTTTAGCCTCTCATGCGATGCTTGAATTTAATGCATGAACATAGGCTCGCAGCGCGACGGCATTATTTTTAGTCTAAAGATTGTTGAATATTGTGCGAATGACTGGGCTAAATCGAAGGTAAAATCGCGCACCATGCGTCTTTTCCGCCTCATAAAAATCTTCACTGTTGTAACCCGTTTCGGCCTTGATGAATATTTGCCGAAAGGTTTCGCGCGCTCGATATTTGGCGGCATCTTCTTTTTTCGATCATTTTCAGAGCCGCGGGCAGTCAGGTTGCGGCTGGCGCTCGAAAGTTTGGGGCCAACATTCATAAAGTTCGGGCAGATTCTTTCTACGCGGCCAGATTTGGTGCCAGCAGACATTTCCCAGGAACTCGCGCACCTGCAGGATAACGTTCCGCCGTTCGCCTCCGACGCCGTAGTGGCAACGTTGAACCGGGTGTATGGTCGGCCATACACCGAGGTGTTCTCTGCATTTGATCTCAAGCCTATCGCCAGCGCGTCTATTGCGCAGGTGCATTTCGCGGTGATTGCGGAGGGCAAATTGGCTGGCCGCGAGGTGGCCGTAAAAATCCTGCGGCCCGATATCCTGAATGCCATCAATGGCGATGTTCAGCTGCTCTACGTGGTGGCTGATTTCGTCAAGGCTGTGTTTAAAGATGGCGAGCGCCTGCGGCCAACCGAGGTCGTGACCGAATTCGACAAAACCATTCACGACGAGCTTGATCTGGTGCGAGAAGCATCGAATGCATCCACGCTGCGACGCAATTTTGCAGACGGTACATTGCTGTATGTGCCGGAAGTTTATTTTGACTACACGCATCGCGAAGTGCTGGTGTTGGAGCGAATAGATGCGATTCCCGTCAATGATTTGGCGCAGATCAAGGCCTACAACATTGATGTGGCGAAATTGGCGGCGGATGGGGTCAGGATTTTTTTCACTCAGGTTTTTCGCGACGGTTTCTTCCACGCGGACATGCATCCCGGCAATATTTTTGTCGGCAAAAACGGCATCTACTCCGGTGTTGATTTCGGCATCATGGGAACGCTCTCGGACCAAGACAAAAATTATCTGGCGCGTAATTTTGCAGCCTTCTTCAACCGCGATTACAACGCCGTCGCAGTGGCGCACATTGAAGCAGGCTGGGTTCCCGCGAACACGCGAGTCGACGAGTTTGAAGGCGCCATTCGTAGCGTATGCGAACCAATTTTTGATAAACCACTGAACGAAATTTCGTTTGGCAAAGTGCTGTTGCGACTGTTTGAGGTTTCCAGGCGCTTTCAAATGGAAATTCAACCGCAACTGGTTTTGCTGCAAAAAACGCTGTTGCAAGTCGAAGGATTAGGGCGTCAGCTTTACCCGGAACTCGATCTTCGCCCCATTGCGCAACCGATTTTGAAGCGCTGGCTGTCGGAACAAATTGGCCCGCGAGGCTTGCTCAAACAACTGCGTAAAGAAGGTCCGCTTTGGATCAGCAGTCTGCCGCAGCTGCCACGGTTGGTGCATCGGGCGCTTGAGGCCAACCCAAGCGAGAAGCTGGCCGCGATCGAGCGTGCAATTATCCGGGTTGAGCAGACTCAGCGTTGGCAGACTTATGTGTTGATTTCGCTGGTAGCGGCACTGGTCGCGGTGATCGGTGGCTACCTTTATCTGGTGCTGATGTTTTGAGCATTGCCGGTCGCGCCGGCAGGCACATTTGAATATGTTTTTAGGGTTATCCATATTCACGAGGGATGCCGTTTTGCTACACTTTCGCGTCACATGAATTTTCCGCCGGCGCGCGTTGTCTGGCGTGACGTTGCGGACCAACATTTCAGGTAAAAAGGATACATCGGCAATGAATGCGCTCCTCGGTTTCGTGGTGGTCTATTTGTTAGGCACGCTGGCCATTGGCCTGTTCGCAGCGACTCGCGTAAAAACCTCAACTGACTTCGCGCTCGCCGGACGCAGCCTGCCGCTGGCGATGATTATCACCACCACCTTTGCGACGTGGTTTGGTGCAGAAACAGTATTGGGTATCAGCGCCAAATTCGTTCAGGGCGGCCTTAACAACGTAGTCGAAGATCCATTCGGCGCATCCATGTGCCTGGTGCTGGTGGGGGTGTTTTTTGCCGCGAAGCTTTACCGCATGACGCTTTTGACCATCGGCGATTTTTATCGAAGACGCTATGGTAAAACCGTTGAAATATTTTGCTCGGTCGCCATTATTTTCTCGTACCTTGGCTGGGTCGCCGCTCAGGTAACGGCCTTGGGCCTGGTGTTTAACGTTGTCAGCAATGGCGCCATCAGCGTGGATATGGGCATGTTGATTGGTACGTTGTCGGTGCTGGTTTATGTCATCTTTGGCGGCATGCTGGCGATTGCATGGACTGATTTTATTCAAGTGATTGTATTGGTGGTGGGGCTGTCCATCATCGCGGTGATGGCGGGCAATCTTGCGGGTGGGCCGGACAAAGTATTGGCCTTGGCTCAAACCAATGACTGGTTCAAGTTTTTCCCCGAGCCGAAATTTCATGACGTGATTTTCTTTATTGCGGCGGCCATCACGATGATGCTGGGCTCAATTCCCCAGCAAGATATTTTCCAGCGGGTGATGTCAGCAAAGAATTCCAAAACCGCCCAACGTGGCGCCGTCATTGGCGGTTTATGTTATTTGGCGTTTGCGTTTGTGCCGATGTTTATCGTCGCCTGCGCAGTGCTGATCATGCCCGCTGAAACGAAGGATTTGCTGGCCAACGATCCGCAGCGCGTACTGCCAACTTTGGTTCTGAAATTCATGCCGTTTACCGCGCAGGTATTATTTTTTGGCGCGCTTTTGTCGGCCATTAAATCGACTGCGTCGGCAACGCTGCTGGCACCATCTACCAGTTTTGTTGAAAATATCTACAAAAATTTTCGTCCCAACATGACTGACAAGCAAGAGCTCTTTGCGTTTCGGGTCACCCTGTTTATTTTTACTGCTTGTGTGCTGGCCTACGCCATGGTGATGAAAGGCACGCCCATTTATGAAATGGTTTCCGGCGCGTATCAGGTCACATTGGTTGGAGCGTTCGTGCCGCTGGTATGCGGCCTCTACTGGGAACGTGCAACGCGATATGGGGCTATTGCTTCGATCGTTTTCGGCATCCTCACTTGGGTTATGTTTTTGGCGACGCCACTGGGGGCATCGTTCCCCGCGCAGCTCGCAGGAGTGTTGATGGCAGGGGTCGGCATGATCGGCGGCTCACTGCTTTCCAAACCCCACGAGCACCAAGCGCATGGCGCAGGCGACCATTCCCATACAGCGCACTCTTCCCCAACCCATGACGTCACTCATCAAGGGCAGAGCTCGGTGCATGCGGTCAAACAAGCCTAACGCGGGCCAGCATCGGCCTCAACGCCAAGACGTGCCAGGCATCTATGCCGGGCATCCATCCCATCCGCAAACCAGCCCTCAAATTCTGTAGTTCAACGGTTAGCCGTTGATTGGTCGGTGCCAGAGCCCTAATCTGTCAATATGCGCGGTGGGTTTGTTATTTGCCTAGGTAGCGTAATTTCAAAAAACGGGTTGGTTATGTTTAAAGCCTTTGGAAATTTCCTTCATCGCACCCCCTGGTGGGCGATGCTTCTTATCGGGTTGCTCACCCTAATTTTGCTCGGTATTTTTACGCTGCCTGCGCAGGTTATTCGCTTATCCAGCAGCGGTGAAACTCCCGAAATAAATCGCGCGATCAAACGTGAAATTGACTCGGCATTCGGCGATTCCGCCCTCGGCCTGGCTGAAGGTGTGGTGTCGGCGATGCGTGAGCGTACCAACGACCCTGCTCGCCGCCGCGAGCTCGACTTGGCGCAAGAAGGCATTGCCGAGGCACGCAAGGAAATTTTCAATGCACAGGACGAAATCAAGCGTGCGGTGAGCGAAGCCGCGAAAGATGCAAGCGGAGCGGCGGCTGATGCTGCGCAGGCGGCACGCGAAGCCGCTAAAGAATCTACCGTCAATGCTATTGAGGCCGCACGTGCGGCAACTGAAGCGCTATTGGAAAGTGCCACCGAGCGCCGCGAAGCGATTGAAGGGGCGCGGGCTGATGTCGAGAAATCGCTGAAATCTGCAGGTGTAGTTGCCCCGGAAACATTGAAATCGCTGGACGAGCAGCTGCAAGCTGCCAGGATTCAGGAGGATGTTGCGAAAAAATCGCTCGATGCACTGACTAAATCTCAAGCAGAAGTCGCCAAGAGCAATTTCAAGTTGGATTTCGATGTAAACGGGTCCAAATTTAAAATCGGTATTGATGAAAACGTGAAAGAGAGCCTGCGTGAGGGACTCAAATCCGCCATAAAATCTGGGATTGCCGAAGGCATCAGGCAAGGCACCAAGGCAGACGTTAAGCGAGGCGATAAAATAGCGGGCAAAGCAGGCGATAGCGCGACCTCGCCTCCGACCCCACCGAGCGCTCCAGGCGCGCCTCCCACAACGTTTGTTTCACCGGCCTTGCCTATTTCCCCTGCACCCCCTGCACCGCCCATGTTCTCGCCCTTGCCAGCCGAGCTTCGGCAGGATATCCACGCGAAGGTTGCGCAAGATGTGAAGCGTATTGGTCTGGGCAGCGCATTGATCCTCGCGTTCATTCCCGTGTTTTTTATGACGTTGATTGCCAAGTTTTTGATCGACCGTTCGCGCGGTGCGCAAGCGTTTGGCGAGCGCCAGAAAAAAGTAGCCGAGATCCAGTCAGCCAGCCGCCAATTGATGGAAGCCCGTCTGCAAGCGCTTCAAGCGCAGGTCGAGCCGCACTTCTTATACAACACTCTGGCCAATGTTCAGGCTTTGACCGAAGTAGATCCGCCGGCAGCAAACAAAATGGTGGGGCATCTGATCGAGTATCTGCGCGCGGCGCTGCCTAAAATGCGCGAGACCTCTTCCACCGTGGGCCAGGAAGTCGAGCTTGCCCGGGCCTACCTGAATATCCTGAAGATGCGCATGGCTGACCGGCTTGATTTTGCGATTAGTGTTCCTGATGAATTGAGTAATGTGGCGTTCCCACCCCTGATGTTGCCTTCGCTGGTCGAAAACGCCATCAAGCACGGTCTCGAACCTGTGAGGGAAGGCGGACGTATTGACGTTATCGCGGAGCAAGTCGGGGAACGGTTTCGCATCGTGGTTAAAGACACGGGACGCGGTCTGTCGGCCAACGGCACCACCAGTGTCAATGTCGAAACCGGTGGCGGCATTGGCTTGTCGAATATTCGCGAACGTTTGTTGGCGCTTTATGGCGAAACTGCCAAGCTGTCGCTGGAATCAAACCAGCCTAAAGGCGTGATCGCCACAATTGAAATCCCTGCCGAGGCGATGATGCGCTTTTCTGCGCCGGGGGTCATGCCCGCGACGAAAACGGGGGCTGGCTCTGCAGGCAATATGAACGCGAACAGCAAAGGCGCCACCAAAAGCTGGGCTGGCCGTACCATGAGCGCGGTCGGCACCACCCACAGCGTATGGGCGCGAGCCATGTCGTTTACCTTCATCGGCATCATGGCAGTGCTGGCGATCATGTTCGGGCTCGCGCTCGCGGCAATGGCGGCGGGATGGATGCCACTTTCGATTGGCAGCAACACAGTGCCACTGAGCGGCGTGGAAGGCATGGCAGTGGGCTCGGTGCTGCTGCTGTTTGTATTCGGCTTGCTGGCGCTGGTGGCCTTGTTGGTGGTGGCCATTATTTATGGCTTGGGCGTTTTGGCGGCGGGATTGCTGATTTTTATACCGCTGATGATCCTTATTTCGGTATTCCCGGCACTTTCGCCATTGGTACTGTTGGGTTTGATTATTTATTGGTGGTTTTGGCGGCGGAAACGCAAACACATGTCCGAAGCCTCAGCCAAGGTTAGTCCAGTGGTCAAAGTCGGCGAAGTCAGCAAAGACATCACGCCGCCAAATTAAGCGACAATCTGAATCACTTCATCTATTGGTCTAAAAATGACGACACCGCACATTGACACCACCATTACCGCCATCATCGCCGAAGACGAGCCGATCCTGCGCGCGCAGCTCAAATTAAAGCTCGGCAAGCTATGGCCCGAGCTGCAAATTCTGGCGGATGTGGGCGACGGCGAAGCCGCACTGGAAGCCATTTTTGAGCATCAGCCGCGGCTCGCCTTTCTGGATATTCAGATGCCGGAGATGACCGGAGTTGAGGTGGCAAAAAATGTCGCCGCCAGCAAAGAAGTTAACTGCCATATCGTATTCGTCACAGCATTCGACCAATACGCGGTCGACGCATTCAATACCGGCGCCATCGATTACGTGCTGAAACCCTACACGGATGACCGTCTCGCGGTCGCTGTGACGCGCCTCAAGGATCGGCTGAGCGCTGTGCCCGCTGCGCCGCCACAAGACCTGCAGGCGCTCATTTCTCATTTATCGGCAAAGCTCAATCCGCAAGCAGAACGACTGAAATGGATCAAAGCCAATATCGGCTCAAATTTGCGCCTGATCCCAATTGATGATGTGTTGTTTTTTCAATCAGATGAAAAATACACGCTGGTGGCCACCAAAGATTTTGATGCGCTGATTAAAACGCCAATCAAAGAGCTGCTGGATGGTTTGGACCAGGAGCAATTTTGGCAAATCCATCGTTCTACGGTGGTGAACGCTACTGCGATTGATGGCGTGACGCGAGATTTTCGTGGCCAAGCCACGGTGAAAGTGAAGGGACGTAAAGAAAATCTGACCGTCAGCCGGCCGTTCTCCCATTTATTCAAACAGATGTGAGCCATACGCTGGAAAAGCGATGCTGCCGCGTTAAAAAATTCAAAAAAATTCAAACCCCGTCATTTACCAGTATTTCAAGCCAATTGTGCTCTGAACCCCGCGCAAATAAACGAGTTTCAATTTTCGATTTTAGGCATGCGCCCACCGCCAAATGGCTTTATAACGTGGATTCTGCGCTGCATATTTCCGCTTTCATCACGCTTTTTTTTGTTTTGTCGGTGCTCGCGCGCAGCATACATTGCAGTGCGGCAAACTACTCGGATGAACTATTTGAATTCAAGCGCGTGAGATGAAATCAATTCCGTGGCGCCTCTACTCAGGCTTCATGCTGATGACCGGGATTTTGCCCGGGTCTGCCTTCGGGCTGGCCGTCTATGCGGGCTACCAGCAATCAGGGTTAGCCGTTTTGGCGGGCAGTATTCTGGGCGCGTTACTCATGGTGTTTACGGCGTTTTGGTATCGCAGTGCAATGCGTTTACGCGACCCTACATTTACCTTCGCCGACGCCTCCACGCACCACGAGGCCACTTTCGAGCTGAGCATTCCGGCGGATGAGGCATTCGCAATTTGTATGGCGGCAGTGCAAGTCATGCCGGGCTTTTTTTCCACTCGCAGTTCGACCGAAGCACGTCGCATCGAGGGTACCACCGGCGGCGGCGGCGCGGGCTACCTTTCATTTGCATCAGGGGGCGAAACAATTCAAATTGTGGTCGGCTCGCGCGGCCGGGTAGCGTCGTATGTTCGCGTAGAAAGCCGCCCCAGTGATTTGTTTCTGGTGCTTGATTTTGGCAAAAACCGCCAGAATATCCGCGTGATCGTGACGCGCCTGAATGAACAAATCGCGCGACGGTTTGACGATCAGCGAATCGCCAAGGAACGCGCCGAGATGGATCGTGCGCTGACCGATGCCAAGCTCGCAAAATTGCTGGCGCAGATCGAGCCCCATTTTTTATACAACACCTTGGCCAACGCACAATTGCTCACGCGCAGCGATCCGAAGCGTGCGGATGAAATGTTGGGAAATCTCATCGTTTACTTGCGAAATGTCTTGCCGCAATCAGCCGAAATGGATGGGTCGCCAAATGCGAGTTCATTCTCGACGCTAGGCCGTGAAATTGAACGATCTCGCGCCTACCTTGAAATTTTAAAAATTCGCATGGGGGCTCGATTAAATATCGAAATTGATGTGCCTGCAGGCCTTGCCAATGTTTCATTTTTGCCCATGATGGTGCAAACGCTCGTCGAGAATGCGATAAAGCACGGCTTGGAGCCCAAGCTCGGCGGCGGCTCAATTCTGATCTGCGTGGCCTCAACCAGGAATGCGCTCACCCTAAGCGTGGCCGACAATGGCGTAGGGCTGAAGGGCGGCACCTCGGGCACCGGTTTGGGGCTCAAGAATATACGTGAACGTTTGAAGCTGACTTATGGCGAGGCAGCGTCGCTATCGCTATCGCTCAATGTGCCGGGTGGTATGGTGGCAACGATTACAATTCCGCTCACGACCTAGAGCTATTTCTGAACCCATCTAAAACCGACCAATCAATATTAAAAATTCTTAGACATGACAAAAAATAATCCCACCGCAGTCATTGCCGAAGACACGCTTAAAGGGAATTCGCGGCGCATGCGTCGCGCCTTTGAGCGCACAAGCGCCATGCCGGGGGCGCGTGAGTGCTCACAAAATAATGAGTGTATGCATGATGAAAAATAACCCTACTGCCGTCATTGCTGAGGACGAGGAGCTGCTTCGAATAGAACTTGTCTCCCAATTAAAGCGTGCCTGGCCCGAGCTTCAAATCATCGCCGAGGCCGAGGACGGTGCTGCCGCTCTCGAGGAAATCGCCGCACATAAACCCGATGTCGCCTTTCTCGATATTCGAATGCCAGGTCTGACGGGGCTAGATGTGGCCGCGGCACTCAAAGACTGCTCGCCGCAAACCCGCATCGTTTTTGTCACCGCTTATGAGCAATACGCTATTGATGCGTTTGAAAAAGGCGCCGTTGATTATTTGCTAAAACCGATTTCGGTTGAACGATTAAGCGCCACTATCGCCAGGCTGAAAATGCCAAGCTCCAACACTGGCGAGGCGTTTGGAGAAGGCGAGGCTGCCCTAAACGCATTGTTCGCGCGACTCAAGGTAAGCATACAGGCGGAGAAAAGACATGAGCCGCTGGCCTGGATTACGGCGGGCACGGGCAAGGATACCAAGCTCATCATGATCGATGAAGTGGCTTATTTCCAGGCCGACAGTAAATATACGGTGGTGATGACCGCCGAAGGCGAAGTGCTGATTCGCACGCCCATTAAAGAGTTGCTGGAGCAACTCGATGCCGCGCATTTCAAACAAATTCATCGCGCCACGATTGTCAATCTGCGCGCTATTAAAGCGGTATCGCGCGATGAAACCGGCAAGGGCATAATCAAACTGAAAACACGCTTGGAAACATTACAGGTGAGCCAGCCTTTTATGCATTTGTTCCGCAATATGTAAGGTCGATAAAATATGATTTATGCGCTCGGTGACAAAATCCCTCAGCTCAAAGGCAACAATTACATCGCGCCCAACGCGACCGTCGTAGGCGACGTGGTGATTGAAAAAAACGCGAGCGTATGGTGGAACGTAACCATACGCGGCGACAACCACACCATTACCATCGGTGAAAACGTCAATATCCAAGATGGCTCGGTATTGCATACCGATGAAGGCGTTCCGCTGACGTTGGAGCGCAACGTCAGCGTGGGCCATATGGCCATGCTGCACGGCTGTACGGTTCGCGAGGGCTCGCTGATTGGCATCAAAGCGGTGGTGCTCAATCACGCGGTGATTGGTCGCGATTGTTTGATTGGCGCGAATTCATTGATTCCGGAAGGCAAGGTGATCCCTGATCGCTCGCTGGTCGTAGGCTCCCCCGGCCGCGTCATCCGGCAGTTAACGGATGCTGAGGTCGCGATGTTACAGGGCATCGCGCAACATTATCTGGATAACGCTGCTCGTTATACATCGTCACTTAAACCGTTCTAGCAGCCCACCTCCGATCGGTGTTTCGGCTGTACGACTTAAGATTTGAATATAAGTCGCGGCGGCGACGGCGATTGTTTTTTCAGCGACAATGGTCGATAGCGCAGTGCACACCGCAACCCATCACAACACGCCACTTATGCAGTTACACGCCCGGGCAATTCACTTCCTGCCGGTGCGGTTAGCTTCTGCGGCACAACATTTTTTGCCTATGCTCAATCCATCCACAGCCTCACAAAAGCGTGCTGCGTTGTCCGATACCCGTATCGGCGCGGGGCCGCGAATGCGCGCGGGTCCGGGCGCGCTCATGGCGTATACGCTAACGATCATTTATGCAAGTCTGAATCCATTTTTTGGGTGGCGCGCGGCAGAATCATTTGCACTGTTCACATCACCAAAATATTGGTCGATCTTTGATATTGCGATTAATCTTGTCGCCTACGCGCCGCTGGGTGCGCTGGTGGCGGCCATTTGGCGATTTCGTGCACGCCGTCGCTTGGCACCTGCTGCCATTCCGGCGTCGGTTGATGTTCACGCCTGGCTAATCAGTGTGGTTACGGCGATCACGCTTTCGTTCATATTGGAATATGCCCAATCGTTTCTGCCGGGCAGAGTGTCGTCAATGTTTGATTGGGCCGCAAATTCATTTGGCGCGATGGTGGGGGCAACGGTGGTGCTGGTGCCGCCCGGTCGCCGGGGACTGGCGCAAATTGAGCAATGGCGGCATCGACATTTTTCTTACGGCGTGCAAACCGAGTGGGGCCTGTTGCTGCTGGCGATTTGGTTTTTTTCACAACTTAATCCTGCGATCCCGTTTTTTGAAGCGGGCAATGTTATCAATAGTACGAATGGCACGATTGGCTCAGGCTTGATGCCCGTTTTTAGCGGCGACGAGCGACCACACCCGTACGATCCCTTATTTTTATTGCCGCAAGCGGTCGCCATCACGTTTAATGTGTGCGGATTTGCGCTATTTATATCGCTTTTGTTACATCCGGCCAACCGGGCCTGGGTTAGTGTGCTGGTTATTATGGCGTTGGGATTTCTAGCAAAAGTGTTGATGGCGGCGATGTTGTTAAAAGCGCCCCTCCTGATCGCCTGGATGGGACCGGGTACTGTGATTGGCTTGAGTTCAGGTTTTTTGTTGTTTACTTTTTTTTCGCAACGTTCGTTTCGTTGGCGCGCATTCTCTGCCACTCTATTTGTATTCGCGGGCGCGCTGTTGGCAAAAATTACGGGGGTATACGGCACTTGGAGCGACACCCTGCGATTATTTGATTGGCCATATGGACAGCTGTTAAATTTTGCTAGTCTCACCCGCTGGCTGCACGAAGTCTGGCCGCTGCTGGCGTTGGTTTTTTTAGCGACGTTGTTTGTGAAACATCGTTTTGAACACTAGGGGTTCTTTAAAATTCTGCTGCGTTTGCCCATGCGGCGTTGCAAAGCGGCTCAAAATCCTCGTGTATATCCCATGCACTCCGGGTTTTCGACCTTTGCGCCTTGCCTGACTTACGCTTGCGACGAATTTCAACGAAACCTTAGCAAGCTTGGCAAGACCAAACTTTGAGGATATTTTGATGAGCAATGAACCGGGCACCACTGATAAAAGTTTTTTCAAACATCACGTTTTTTTTTGCGTGAACCAGCGGGATCAAGGGCGCGAATGTTGCGGCCAGCACGATGCCGATGGTGTACGCGCATATGCCAAAGACCAGATCAAGAAACTGGGTTTGTCCGGAGAGGGCAAGGTCCGCATTAATTCTGCGGGCTGTATGGATCGCTGCGCAGAGGGGCCGGTTTTGGTGGTTTACCCGGACAACGTTTGGTATCACTACATCGACAAAGACGATATTGACGAAATTATCCGTGAACATATTCAGCATGGTCGCGTGGTTGAGCGCCTCAAAATCTAGCAAATTTATGGCGTAAGAGTTATGGCCACACCATTTCCAAATTTTCGTGAGTTGATCGCAGGCGCTGCGGGCGCGATCGAGGTTGCATCACATGTTCGATCCGGTCATCAACCTAGCGCTATTGCCATCGTTGCACATCCCCATCCGCTGTTTGGCGGCTCGATGGACAACAAGGTGGTGACCACGTTGGCGCGAACATTTTTTGATGTCGGCGCTGATGTTTATCGATTTAATTTTCGCGGTGTCGGTGCCAGCGAAGGCTGGCACGACGAGGCGCGGGGAGAGACCGATGACATGCTTCGCGTTATCTCGCACGCGGTCGTAAACCATACCGACGCGTCATCCAAGGTGCCCTTATGGCTGGCGGGGTTTTCATTCGGTGGTGCGGTCACACTGGCCGCCAGCGCGCGCCTGAATGAGCTGGGATCAGATCTGAACGCAACTGAAATCGTGCTGATTGCGCCATCGCTGAGCAGGTTGCAGGATAAATCTATTTTGCAGGTGAAGCCACCAGACTCTACCCTTGTCGTACACGGCGAGCTTGATGAGACTGTACTGCTGAGCGAGTCCCTCGACTGGGCGCGGGGCCATAATTTGCCGGTGACGGTCATCCCTGGCGCAGAGCATTTCTTTCATCAGCGCCTGCATATTCTCAAAAACGTGGTGTCCCGGCATATCCTAGGCGGCGGTTGCCGTGACCGCTTGGATCATTCGTAGATTTAGCCAGATCAAACGCTAAATTGCGGCCGCATTTGAAAATTGTGAACTACTTCATTTTTTCAAAACTTGCCGGCACGCATACTATTTTTAGATAATCTAAATATGCGGGTGGGACAAGTGCTTGAAACGATTCCATTATTTCGCAACCTTTCCGTGAAGCAGCTTGAGAGCGTGGTTTCTCATACGGCGATGGTTGCTTTTGATAAAGGCAGTGTGATCCTGAAAGCAGGCGATATTGCCGCGTCTTTCTATGTGATTATTGCCGGTCATGTAAAGGTTTACATGACCGATGAAAATGATCCCAGCCGCGAAGTCATTCTTAAAACTTTGGGCCCTGGTGATTTTTTTGGTGAGTTGCCGTTACTGGATCAGGAGCCGCGCTGCGCCAACGTCGCGGCGCTGGATCGCTGTCACTTGCAGGTATTGTCGTATCCCTCATTTCAGCGAGTTGTAGAGCAGTCTCCTGATATTGCGGTGCGCGTCATGGAAACGCTTGCCACCCGGCTTCGTCACGCTGACCGTAAAATAAATTCACTCGCCTTGACGGATATTTCGACGCGAATTTCGCGCACCCTACTTGAGCTCGCCATTGTGTCAAATGGCCGGCGCGTGGTCGGCGAACCGTTTACGCAAAAAGATCTCGCCAGCATGGTCGGCGCATCGCGCGAGATGGTGAATCGTACATTGCAGGATTTGCAGGACGGCGGCTACATCAAAGTGCAACGCAAATCAATTACGATTCTGGATGATCGGCTGGCGGCGCAGTACTAATCATGGCGCCGGTAATCTCACCAACCCAAAGACGTATTTGCGCCAAATTGTGATCTTAACGTTCGGCGAAGGTTAAAAAGCGCGCAACAAGGCGCAACGAAACGCAAAGAACCCGCATGAACGCGGGCTTTATTACGTGCGGCGAAGCGCAACGCTAGCTTTTATATTTCACGCTGCATCCGTAGGGCTGGGTGGTGGCCGTCGACACGGGCTTGCCTGACTTTAGATCGTCCAACGCTGCAACCACAAAGTTCCTGGCACCTTTGATTTCGTTAACATTGGTGCCTGGCTTGTCATCAATCGCACCTGCGTACACCACCATGCCCGCGGGATTGATGACATACATATGCGGCGTGGTTTTGGCACCATAGGTTTTACCGACCTTGCCATCGGCGTCCGTCAGGTACGAGTGTGGCGCTGCTTTTTTGTCCGCGATATATCCACGAAGCTTGTCGTTGCTTAGATAATCCTGATGCCCGGCGTCGGTCGAATTGACCGTCAGCCACACCGTATCGGTCGCGTCGTATTTATTTTGCAGCATCTGCATGTTGTTGCTGTTGTAGTGCTTTTGCACAAACGGGCAGCCCGGGTTGTGCCATTCCATTACTACGTTTTTGCCTTTAAAGTCTGAGAGTTTTACGGCTTTGCCACTCACGTCGGTGAGCGCGAAGTCAGGCGCCGCTTGGCCGACCGTAGCGGCCGCGAATGCGCCGCTTGAAAATGATGCCGCAATCAAAGCAGTGGCAATGAGCGTTTTTAGCATGGAAACACCTTTCGTAGATTAACCCACAAAATAAATAAATTGATTTACCAAAACGAACCATTTCCAGCCCGTCTTTAACATCCTTGATGGAGAACCTGTGACATCAAAAAAGTTTCGCTTGCCGAACCTGCGCCTAAACGTAAAAAAGGCTTTCTTGCGAAAGCCTTTTTTATCTCTGTTTGCTTTTAATATAAATCCCTGGATTTCAACACGCCACGCTAAGCTAAGGTAAATTAAGCCATCTGCTTCTTCAGCTCTGCGTCAACGGCGTGCATATACTCCTCTGTCGTAAGGTACGGCTGATCTGCGCTAATCAGGGTCGCCAGATCTTTGGTCATTTTGCCTGCCTCGACCACATCCACGCAGGCCGTCTCGAGCTTCAGCGCAAAGTCCACTACATCTTGCGTGTTATCCATACGGCCACGCGCTTGCAAGCCTCGCGTCCAAGCGTAAATTGACGCAATCGGGTTAGTTGAGGTGGGTTTGCCTTGCTGATGCATGCGGTAATGGCGGGTCACCGTGCCGTGTGCGGCTTCAGATTCAACTGTTTTGCCGTCCGGCGACATCAGCACTGACGTCATCAAGCCGAGCGAGCCGTAACCCTGCGCGACAGTATCAGATTGCACATCGCCGTCATAGTTTTTACAGGCCCACAAATAACCGCCACTCCATTTCAAATTTGACGCCACCATGTCATCAATCAGACGATGTTCATAGGTGATGCCTTCCGCATCAAATTTCGCCTTGAATTCAGCATCAAAAATTTCCTGAAACAGGTTTTTGAAACGACCATCATAGACTTTCAAAATTGTATTTTTGGTCGACAAATACATCGGATATTTGCGTTGCAAGCTGTAATTAAAACAGGCGCGCGCAAATCCCGCAATGGATTCATCCAGGTTATACATTGACAACGAAATCCCCGCGCCCGGCGCTTTGAATACTTCGCGCTCAATCGGTGCTGAACCGTCCGTTGGCGTGAATTTAACGGTCAATGTGCCCGCGCTCGGAAACTGAAAATCGGTGGCGCGATACTGGTCGCCAAAACCATGGCGTGCGACCACCACCGGCTTATCCCAATGCGCCACCAAACGTGGCACATTCTTGCAAATAATCGGCTCACGAAAGATGGTGCCATCAAGAATATTACGGATGGTGCCGTTTGGCGATTTCCACATCTGCTTGAGGCCAAATTCTTTCACACGCGCTTCGTCAGGCGTGATCGTCGCGCACTTCACGGCAACGCCATATTGCTTGGTTGCCATGGCGGAATCGACCGTGACTTTATCGTCAGTTGCATCGCGATGCTCCATCCCCAAATCGTAGTATTTCAGATCGATATCGAGGTACGGCAGAATCAATTTTTCACGAATCATCTGCCAGATGATGCGCGTCATCTCATCGCCATCCATTTCGACGACGGGGTTTTTAACTTTTATTTTAGTCATGGGGATTCCTACGGAAAGAGAGTGAGAGGGTGAATGTATTTGCAGCGCGGAGGGATTTTACGAATAAATATCGCGAGCATGATTATATCAAATCTTGCTCGCAAACCGCTTAAAATCTAAAGCGTCATAAAGTTAAATGCTAATACAGGCGGGGCAATTGAGGGTTTTATGCGTCAAATGCCGCTCTGGCTATAGTGTTTCGGCTGCAGGCTAAATAATCAGTTTCGCCAACCACGGCAGCGCAATCGCCCCCAGCAGGGCGTGTAGCCCCATGCCCAGGCTCGCGTATGCGCCCGCGCGGGGATGCACTGAATAAGCGCGGGCTGTGCCGATGCCGTGTGCGGCGACGCCGACGGCGAAACCGCGCGCCGCCCAATTGCGAACGCCTAATAAATCGAGCAGGGGTGTTGCAATCAATGCGCCGATGATGCCGGTGCTGATTGCAAATACCGCTGCCAGCGTGGGCGAGCCGCCGATTTGTTCTGCGATGCCCATGGCGATCGGCGCGGTGACCGATTTGGGCAATAGTGACATCACAATTGTCGGCGAAGCAGACAGTAATTTGGCCACTCCGACCGCCACCAGTACCGAGCTCGCGCCGCCTGCCAATACCGCCACCAGCAAGGGAATCGCGCGCGCGCGAAGCTCGTTCCATAACCGGGCAAGCGGAATCGCAAGTGCTACGGTTGCCGTGCCGAGCAGAAAGTGAACAAATTGCGCACCTTGAAAATAGGTTTTGTAGTCGGTATGTGTCAATGCCAACACGGCAATAATGGTCGTGACGGCGATCAGCACCGGATTGGCGAGCGGATGGCGATTCGTCCGCTGATACGCCATATCAGCCAGCACATAGGCGAGCAGCGTAAGCGTGAGGCCGAATAGAGGTGTGGCCGATAAATAAACCCAGATTTCAGCCAGATTGTTGATGCCGACCGGCAGCAGTGTTGATGGATTCATGGCGACAAATCTGGTTTTTTTGCGCCACGATCATCATCCCGAAAAAACCATTTCAAAAGCCACGCGGTGATCGCCATTGAAGCTGATGTACTCAAGAAGATAGCCAGCAGCCATGCGGCTCCCGCACTTTTGAGCTCGCTAACGTAAAGCATCACACCGACCGCTGCTGGAATAAAAAAAATGGCCAGATGAGCTAGCAATCCATCGGCCGCGGCTGCGATCGAGGGCGCGATATTTTTCTTCGCCACCAAGAACACCAGCAACAAGATCATTCCGATGACTGGCCCCGGAATTAGCCCATGGATAAATCGGGTCGCAACTTCGCCAATGGATTGGAATATGAGCAAAATGGCGAGTCCGCGAATCATGGATGCGAGCATGCATGGGCACGGCCTAAAACGCAAGATGGCGATGCGCCACACTGCGCTCGCAAAATCTGCAATAAAATTAGTTGGCGTTACCTTTTGCGTATGAAATACTTCATCTTTAACTTCGGAGGGCGCATGTTTCAACAGCCCACGATTCGCGCGTTAATATTTGATGCCTATGGCACCCTATTTGATGTGCGTTCTATCGGCACGGCCTGCGAACGACTTTTCCCCGGCAACGGAGCTACGCTTTCTCAAGCGTGGCGGGTAAAGCAGCTTGAATACACATGGCTTCGGAACAGCATTCAGCGTCATGTCGATTTCAATCAGGTCACGCAAGATGCATTGCGGGTGGTATGCGAAGCGCTGGCGCTAGGCTATACCGATGCGGTACTCAATGAATTGAACCATGCTTATCGCACGCTGCAAGCATTCGCCGATGCACGGAGCACCCTCGCCACATTAAACGCGGCTGAGAGCAAACCCAAGCTCGCCATCCTCTCAAACGGTGCGCCCGATATGCTTAATGCGGTGGTCAAACACAATGGTTTTGATACGTTGATTGATGAAATATTGAGCGTGGAAGAAGTAGGCGTTTTCAAGCCCGATCCGCGCGTTTATCAGTTCGCTGTTGATCGTTTGGGCATCAAAAAGAATGAAATCGGTTTTGTGTCTTCAAACGGATGGGATGCAGCGGGTGCCAAAGCCTTTGGCTTCAATGTTTTTTGGATCAATCGCAGCGGCGCGCCAGTCGAGCGGCTGGGTTTGATGCCGGATTATGTGGTGAAGAGTTTGGATGAAGTTGTGGGGATATTGGCGTAAACCCTTTGGCGTAAACCTATTGCCGTAACCTTAGCGGCGTAATCTGATCCTATCCACTTTTCATTGAGGGATTAAGCAGCTCTTTTATGCGGCCGAGCGCCTTGGCT